>Ga0126381_100009484_pt1 | contig 10929 bp, 9 predicted proteins | sample PanSoiMetPlot_28_FD_96465 | JGI IMG/M metagenome (GOLD analysis project Ga0126381, IMG submission 96465) | Tropical forest soil microbial communities from Panama - MetaG Plot_28 | ecosystem: Environmental > Terrestrial > Soil > Tropical forest > Bulk soil | place: Panama | collected 2016-02-17
TCCCCGCTACAGCCGGTCGGGAGACGTCGCTACATGCGTTACTCCGGCTTGGCAGTATCCGTGACGGCGGCGGCCGCCGGAGTAGGTCCAGACTTGCGCACATCCGAGCGCGTGTCGACTGTCCGCGTTACCGTGATCCCGCGCTCGTCGAACTTGCCGAAGATCATCTTGCCCGCCGTCGTCTGCAACACCGAGGTCACAGAGATGTCGATGTTCTTGCCGATCATTTTGCGTGCATTGTCGCAGACCACCATCGTCCCGTCGTCCAGATAGGCCACACCCTGGTTGTACTCTTTACCTTCCTTCAGGATGAAGACCTTCATGATCTCGCCGGGTAGAACGATGGGCTTCAGCGAGTTCGCCAGCTCGTTGATGTTCAGCACCTCGACGCCCTGCAGTTGCGCGACTTTATTCAGATTGAAGTCGTTGGTGACGATCTTGCCTTCGTAAACTTTGGCCAGTTCGATCAGCTTCAGGTCGACCTCGCGCACCGCGGGAAAATCGTCCTCAACGATCTGCACTGTCAGCGTCGCGATCTTCTGAATGCGTTGCAGAATATCCAAACCGCGACGGCCACGGTTGCGCTTCATAGAGTCGGCGGAATCGGCCACTAGTTGCAGCTCCCGCAACACAAATTGCGGGATCACGATAATGCCGTCGAGGAAGCCGGTTTCGGCAATGTCGGCAATGCGGCCGTCAATGATGACACTGGTGTCGAGAATTTTGTAGCTCCGCTTGCCCTGCTTTTCTCCCCCAAAGATGCCACCCAACGCGGCCAAATTCAGCAAGTCACCCTTGCCGGCCCCGACGATCAGGCCGACATAGGCCATCAGCAGCATGACAAATAGCTGAAGAAAGCTTTGGGTAGGACCGGGAGCGATGCTGTTGCGGATGACAAGGCTGAAGAGATAGGCCCCGCAAATGCCAAGAATGCTGCCGATAACCGCGCCGATCAGCCGCTTCAGGCTGACCTGGCGCAGTCGGATTTCAAAAAGGATAACGGCCAGTCCAATCAGGACGCCAATCCCGGCGGCCGGCCACTTTGCCAAGCCCAGCGGCTGCAGTTCGTAGCTCGCCAGGCCGGTAATCAGAACGAATAAGACGCGTATGAGTACAAGGTCCACGCCACACCTCCCATGGCCAGTCCTGAGAGTCTGCGGTCGGATTAATATGCGCCGGGATTATGAAAAAGATGCCGGCGATTCAGTCCTGTTCCCTAGACACGACAAGCGGCCTCGATCCGATCCCTTCTATATGAATTTCTCTCGGGGAATATGAAAAGAGGAGCGGTCCCCGATCCGCCACTTGTGGCGGAAAACCTGCAACAATCAGAACACACGAAAGTATATATCAGTTTCCGCATCGCGCCGGAAGCTACGTCGCAACGAGCTTGTGGATTCCCCATTCGGGGCAAAAAAGCCTTCTTGTCAAGACAACGCACCTATCCCGTTGCACTTGCCAGATCAGCGTCTATGTCGCTAAAAAGCGGCCCCAATGCCGGCACCGACTAGCACCAGGACCAGCCACCAGCCGAAGACGACGCCCATACAGGCGCCGCGGCTCTTTTTGGTCAGGCAGGCGAAGCCTATGCCGGCGAGCACCAACGTCCAGATAGTGAACACGTCCACCGATGTGGCAATGGAATAAAGGAAGCGCGAGCCAGGATCGACCAGCGGACTAAGATTGCTGGCCACCGGGTTCTGGAAGGTGAAGGATTCGCCCGCCCCCATCATGATGACGAGAATGGCAATCAAGCTCTTTAGTATGCCCGGTAGTGAGGAGTACATGGTGACAGCAAGACACTGGTTGTAAGTGAGCTCCGCGCCCAGCCCGAAGTTGAACGTGGCGAGTTGTACGGCGGCGACGATTGCAAGAAAAATGAGGATGACCGCGGGGGACGCATAGGCGAACACCTGGTTGAACTTGGCGATCTTTTCGATCTGCGCGGCGCGCTGTTCGGGCGAGAGTTTGTCGAGCGCTGCTGCCTGCTTGGGGGCGAGAGCAAGCCCGTTGTCGACCACCTTCTCCATCCCAAGCTTCTTGTCCACCACCACCACCATCGCGATGCTGAAGATCGCCAGCAGCAGCCACGCGACAATCCAATTCGAGCTGCGCTTCAAGTCGGTAAACGTCTTGCTCGGCGCGACAAACGTGTCGACAACGCGTTCGACTTCCGACAGCGGCGGTTGTTCGAGCGGCACACCAGGGGCGGCAGAACTCATTAGGAGACTCCTTAAAAAGCAGCAGTTGGCATTTAACACTTGGCCTCGACGTCAGCAACAGCATTATCCCTACGTTTTCTATACCGGCGCACAGCTAGTTGCAGACGGCTTTTGCCAGGTGCTAAGTGCCAAATGCCAAATGCCGATTTTTGCCGCGATTGTAACACTACTGTCACGCCATCACGCGCCGGTTGAACCTCAGCCACAGCCCTTTTAGACTGAAAGAGTGCACGTCCATGCCAGCGACATGCGAAACGCGAAGACCTCGCGCGTGCTGCGAATCTCACTCGCAGTAACGCTGGCTTACATTGTGCTGCTGGTCGTCGCCGGACTGCGCGCGCATAGCCTGGCGCTGCTCTCCGAAGCCGGCCACAACCTCACCGACTTCGTCGCGCTGCTCATGTCCTGGGGCGCAGTTTATCTGCAGGCCCGGCCGCCTAACGCCAGCAAGACATTCGGTTACAACCGAGCCGGCGTTCTCGCTGCGTTCGTGAACGGCCTCACGCTGGTTCTGGTCTCGTTTTACATCTGGTACGAGGCGTTCAAACGTCTGCAATCGCCGGTTCACGTCGACGCCCACACCATGATCTGGGTAGCCGCCGCGGGCGTCATCATGAACGGCGGCATCGCTCTTCTGCTGATGCGCGGCCATCGCGACATCAACCTGCGCAGCGCGCTCTTGCACGAAATTGGCGACACGCTCTCGACCGCTGCGGTCATTGCCGGCGGCATCGCGATCGGCCTCACGGGTCAGCATTGGATTGATCCGGCGCTCTCGGTCGGCATTGGCGTGATGATCCTGTGGTCCTCGATCGGCATCATCCGCGAGAGCCTCAACATCCTGCTGGAAGGCACGCCCAGCGGCATGGACGTGGGTCGCATCGAGCATGCCATTTGCGATGTGCCGGGAGTGGAATCGGTACACGACCTGCACGTCTGGAGTATCGGCAGCGACACCTATTCCCTCTCCTGTCACGTTGGGATCTGCGACATGCCGGCCTCGGAGAGCGCGGGCATCCTGGGTTCGATCCGCGCCGTTCTTGGGGAAAAATTCCAGATCCATCACACCACCATTCAGGTTGAAGTGAAGATCTGCGAAGTCAGCGACGGCTGCGTCATTCCTGCCAGCCAGGGCCATGAACACTCCCACTCGCACGAGCACGGCCATTCGCACTGACATGCAAGATCGCGCCGGCATTCCAAGAGTGAAGCCCATCTATCGTGTCGTTCTGCTGATCGCTCTGCTGGCGCTGGCCGCGTGCCAGAAGAAGCCAAGCGCGGCTTCGGCCGGCTCGGTCGCGACCGCTGGACCCTGGCGGCTGGAACTGAAGACCATTCCCGATCACCCCAGCATGGTTAAGCCGATGACCTTCGCGCTGCACATCACCGACGATCACGGCCAGCCGGTAAGCGACGCCACTTTGCACGGCGCGCTCACGATGAAGCTGATGGACATGGGCGCCACGCCGGTAAGCTTCGCTGCCAAAGGCAACGGCGACTATGAAGCCTCGGTGAAAGGCGTCGACATGTCCGGACCCTGGAACCTGGCGATCGACGTGGCAAAGGGCGGAACAGATGCGAGGAAGGATTTTGAAGTGACGGTCGGGGATTAGTCGGCTCCGGCTCAGTCTTGAGCCCCGTCCGCAAAGCGGACGCCATATCTAAGCCCAGCGCTTCAGCGCTGGCTAAAGGCACGATTCAAGCTTAGTCCCGCCAGGGACGACATATGGAACGTCTCGCGCCCCAATCCGCAAACACAGTTCCGCCGGCTACGCTCTTGTGGCATCATTTCTCGTCTCAATCGATTTCTTTGCTCGCGTAACAAGCCTCTCAGGAGCTTGCCGATGGATAGGTCTTTCTCGTCTTCACTGTTCCTCGCCACGAAAATCCGAACGCTGTTGTGCCTCGCTGCAGCGGCTGCGCTGTTTGCTGCCACGGCATCTGCCCAGGCTCCCGGCAACGCGCATGCCCAACTGCTGCAGTTGGTAGACAAGAACGCCGCGCAGTGGCAGCAGGTATCGAAGCAGATCTGGGACTTCGCCGAACTGGGCTATCACGAGACAAAAAGCTCCCAGCTTCTGCAGGAGCAGTTGACGGCAGCGGGGTTCAAGGTGCAGGAGGGCGTGGCCAACGAGCCGACGGCCTTCATCGCCAGTTATGGCGAGGGCAAGCCGGTGGTGGCAATCCTGGGCGAGTTTGATGCGCTGCCCGGCCTTTCGCAGAAAGCCGTGCCCACGCGCGATCCGGTGACCGCCGGCGCGTCAGGACACGGGTGCGGTCACAATCTGCTGGGAGCAGGCGCGGCGCTCGCGGCGGTTGCGCTTAAGCAATACATGCAGGAGCACCACATCGCGGGCACGCTGCGCTATTACGGCACTCCCGCGGAGGAGGGCGGATCGGGCAAGGTCTTCCTGGTGCGCGATGGCGCCTTCAAGGATGTGGACGTAGTGCTCCACTGGCATCCGGAGAATCACAACTCCGTCACCAATGGCGGCGAGTTGGCGATGGTCTCGGCCAAATTCAATTTTCATGGAATCGCGGCCCATGCCGCCCTGGCTCCCGACCGCGGCCGCTCTGCGCTCGACGCTGTCATGCTGATGGGCAACGGCGTGGAATTCATGCGTGAGCACGTTCCCAGCAACTCACGCATCCACTACATCATCTCGAAGGGCGGCGTGGCGCCGAATATCGTGCCCGACTTGGCTCAGATCGAGTTGATCGCCCGCAGCCCCTTCGCTGCGACCTTGAAAGACGAGTGGGAGTGGATTCAGAACATCGCCAAGGGCGCGGCCCTGATGATCGGTACCACGATGGACGTGAGCGGTAACGAAAGCTACGCCAACATCCTGCCCAATGATCCGCTGGCCGCCGTGGCGCAGAAGAACCTGCAGGAAGTCGGCGGCTACACTATGAATGCCGACGAGCAGAAGTTTGCGCTCGAGTTGCAAAAGACATTCAAGATGGACAACGTGCCGAGTCTCGACACGACGCACGAGGTCGAGCCGCTGCGCAAGTTCGATCCCAATCAGCCCGCTGCGTCCACTGACGTGGGCGACGTCAGCTGGAGCGTTCCCACCATCGGATTCCTGACGGCAACGTTCGTCCCAGGAAGTGTGGCGCACACCTGGCAGGCGGCGGCGGCATCGGGAATGAGTATTGGCCAGCAAGGAATGGTGGTTGCGGCGAAGGCGATCGCGCTTACCGGCCTCGACCTGTTGACCGATCCCGGTCTCGTGCAGGCGGCCAAGGACGATTTCAAGAAACAGACCGCAGGCAAGAGCTACTTCACTGCAATCCCGCCGGACCAGAAGCCGCCACTGAACTATCGCAGCGAATGAAAGACGCGGGAGCGGGGTGCAGCAACGCACGATAAGAAGTCAGATATGGCGCTATTCACAGCGATATTGGAGTTTGACGGGGGCACCTACGTATCTCAACTCCGCTCTGCGTCAGCTCAGGACGCGGCATCTAAATACGCGTCCCGATTGGTCAAAAACAAGACAGTCCCTGGCCCCGCCGAGACAATGCAGTCGCTGGCTATTGCCCTCAGTCAAGACTCTCCCGTATCCATTGTCGGCGTGCGCAATGTCTGGTGCTGTTCGGCCTCCGTCGGGAAAACTTTGCTCTCCTCAACATCATCCAAACCGTCGACTAAAGCTCCACCTTATAAATCGAGCGGATTTGTGTCAGGGCACGACTTCAGTCGTGCCGAACAGGAATCCATCGGATCGGGCTTTAGCCGCTGCAAAATCGACAGTCTGCAGGGGCTGAAGCCCGTGGATGGAACGTCACTTGCGGCACGTCTAAAGACGTGCCCTGACACAAACCAATTTGCCAGAGTCTTCAGGAACCCGCTTTGGCAGTGCGGTTCAAACCCGTCTGTAACTACGGCATTGTCCTCTATCGCCCGTGCTGCTTCTTGTAAATCTCCTCAACGGTCTCTACCGTGTCAACGTCCTTCGCCAGCTTGTCCTGCCGCACGCGCACAATCCGCGGGAAGCGCAGCGCGTATCCGCTGTCGTGGCGATCGGAGCGCATGATCGCGTTGAAGGCCACTTCCAGCACCACCGTCGGCTCGACCTCGCGCAAGTGTCCGTGATCGGCGGTGGTGTGCGCCAGAAACCACTCCGTCATCTCGGCAATCTCTTTGTCGGTGAGGCCTGAATACGCCTTGCCGATGTTGACCAGCTCCTCGCCCTTGCGCACGGCGAAGGTGTAGTCGCTTAGCACGTGGATGCGCTTGCCGTGTCCGAACTCAGCCGCTGTCACCACGACATCCAGCGTCGCCAGCTCGCGCTTGAGCTTGAGCCACCAGCGGCCGCGGCGTCCCGGCATGTAGGGTGACTCGAGGTCTTTGATCATTAAGCCTTCGTTGCCGCGCGCCATGGCCTGCTCGAAGTACTGTTCGAGTTGCTCGGACGAGTCGGCGCGCATCGACGGCGCGCGCAACACCCATCCTGACTCCGCAGCCGGCTCCTCGACCTCCGGCTCAAACAGCAGATTGCCTTGTGCGTTGATCACCGGACGCGGCGTCACACGGCTCGCACCAGCGAAGACGCGGTCTAGTATCTGCATCCGCTCCGACAGCGGCTTGTCCAGCGTGAGCGCGCCATCGGCGTAGATCACGTCGAAGACGACATATGCCACCGGAACCTCACGGATGAGCTTCTCGCTGACCTGCTTCCGTCCCAGCCGCTTCTGAATCTCTGAGAATGGCGCGGCATGTCCACCATCGTCGTTATGCCGCCAGGCAACGATTTCACCGTCGAGAATGACCTCGCCGGAGAACTCGCTCAGCGGCCCAGCCAACTCAGGGAACGATACCGTCACTTCATCGAGCGTCCGCGAGAACAGCCGCACCTGCACCTGCCGCACCGCGCCAACTGCGGGCGCGTCGGGGACCCCGTATGCACCGCCGCAATGTGCCTGCGCGCGAATGCCGTCGTACTTGTCTTCCACCTGCGCGTGCTCGAAGTACTGGAACGCTTCTTGCGCATCGGCCGCGGGACTGGCCAGCATGAAGCCGATGGGATGAAACAGCCGCATCCGCGCTTCATCCAGCCGATGCCCGGCCGCGAGCAGCAGCGTCGCGCCAATATCGCCGAGCAGCATGTTGGCGCGCTGCACCTTGCCGAGCGGCGTGTCGTGCGCCTTTGCGATCGCCTCCTCCACCAGGCTCTCTTTCAGACCAATGCGCAGCTCGCCGGTAATGATCTTGAGAATATATTTGGCTTCGAGCGCGGTCGCGCGCCGCAGCAGAGACTTCAGCAGTGCGGCTTTGGCCGTTGCCGTCCGTGTCTCGGCGATTTGGTCAAAGCCGGCGCGCAGCTCCGGCAGCGCGATCGTCGAAGAATGCGGCGCCTTTGTTAGCAGCACATCGTAAGCCGCAGCACCAAGATCTCCGCGTTCGCGATATGCGGCCGTCAACGTGGCATCGCGTGCACCGGTGATCTCTGCCACCAGCTTCCACAGCAGCGATCCACCGATCTGCAGCGTGCGTTCGTCGAAGGCGGGGAAAGCGCGCCCGGCGAGGAAGACAGCGGAGATGGCGGCGTCGGTTAGCTCGCGCGAGTGGAAGTATTCAGCTAGGAGCGCTGTCTTCTCGGTCTTCTTGGTTGTGGCGCCGACGCGCTCGCACAGCTCAGCCAGACGTTGCATAAGTTGCAACAGCTAGTGTAGCGCCGGTCTCCAGACCGGCTGTCGTGCGGGCTTCCAGATCCGCACGTTATTCCATGCTCAGTGATTGTGATTTGGGTTGAAGCGAGGCGGCGCAGACGCCACCGCGGCTCGATTTGCGATTCAATACAGCGCGGGTCTGGGAGACCCGCGCTACAGCCGGTCTGGAGACCGGCGCTACAAAGAGTGGCACCCCAAAAACCGCGCTACCAAGCCAGTGCGGTTCTACTGCCCGCCGCTAGGCTCGGCCGACGCGCGCTGCTGGCCGGCATAATATCCGCTGCGCGTGCGCACTTGCAGCTTCTTATAGCCCTTGGCGGCGGCTTCCACTTTCACCGTGCGATAGCCGCCCGCGCTCTGCGGCGTGGTGGGTTTATATCCAATCGTGTATTGGTTGCGGATATCATGCGCGATCTGCTGGGTGATCGCCTCAACCTCATTCAGATTATTCGGGAAGAACGCGACGCCACCGGTATCTTCGGCCATCTCGCGCAGCGCTCGACGCGCGCGCTTGCCATGCTCTTCACTGAGCAGGCCAATGGTGTAGATCGTCGGACCGTTCTGCTCCTGCAGACGGCGTAGAGCCTGCTCAAGCGACTCGCGGCTGGCATTGTCTTCGCCGTCCGTCACCACCAGCAGAACTTTCTTCTCCAGCGAGCCGCTCTTCTTCAGATGGTCAGCGGAGGCGACAACCGCGTCATACAACGCCGTCCCACCGCGCGACTCGATCCGCTCCAGCGCGTCCTTCAGCTTGGGAATACTGCCGGTGTAATCCTGATCAAGGAAATATTCCTCGTTGAAGTTGACAACGAAAACCTTGTCCTGAGGATTGCTGGACCGCACCAGGTTGAGCGCGGCGGCATTCACCTGCGGACGCTTCTCGCGCATGGAGCCGGAATTGTCGATCACAATCCCCAGCGCAACCGGGATATCTTCATTGCGAAACGAGGTGATCTTCTGCGGCTTCCCATCCTCAAAGACGTTGAAGTCGCCCTTGGCGAGGTTGGTGATCAGGCGATTGCGATCGTCGACCACCGTGGCGTGCAGCGTGACTTCGTCAACTTCCTTCTTGAAGATGTAAACATCGTCATGCTGCGCTTCCGGCGCCTGACCTTGCGGCGCGGGAACCTGCACGGTGTCACCCGGCTGGTTGGGTGCAGGGGCAGGCGGCGGGCCCTCCTGCTGGTTCTGGGCTCCGGGCTGTGCCTGCGCGCCCGGCGACTGCTGGGGTGGAGCTGAATTCTGCGCGGTCAGCCATGTCCCTAACAGAAAAATCAGGGGAATCAGAAGGAGGTAGCCTTTATTCCGTAGGTGCATAGTATCCAGTTTTGGCATACACGTGCAGTGGCGGCAAGCCCTTAGGTGGGTTCAGCTTGACTTTGATCCTACGCCACTTGCCATCGCGTCCCGGATTGGTTGGACGGTATCCCAGGACATATTGGTTGCGCAGCTCGATACCAATCTTGGTCGCCACGTCCGCCAGCTCGTTGGGCGAGTCGATGATAAATGTCCGCCCACCAGTCACTTCCGTCACATCGTCGAGCAGCGCCGGGCCTTCCCGCTCCTCCGGCGTTTTGGCATCGCGGTCGAACAGGCCAATACCATAAATCTGTACATCTGCCTCGCGCACCATCGACTTGATCTCGCCTTCCGTGTAGCGGCTGTGGTTATCGCCGCCGTCGGAGATGATCAGCAGCGCCTTGCGCTCGTAGTGCGCCTTCTGCATGCGGTTCATGCCTAGGTAGATGGCGTCCAGAAGAGCTGTCCGCCCTTTCGGGGCGGCGTACACAAGTTTGCTCTGGATGTCCTCAATCGACGAGGTGAAGTCGACGAGCACCTCAGGCTTTTCCGAGAATGTGATCAGGAAGAATTCGTCCTGGGGATTGGCGGTGCGAAAGAACTCGACCACGGCTTGCCGCGATTTGTCGATCTTGTCGGCCATCGAGCCGCTGACATCGAAGATCACGCCCAGCGAGATCGGCGCGTCCTCGCTGGAGAAATGCCGGATCACCTGCTCCTGCCCGTTGTCCATGATCTGGAAGTTTTCCTTCTCCAGACCAGTGACCAGCCGGTTCATGGGGTCCGTAATGGTCACCGGAACCAGAACCAGCTCTACATCCTTCTTCAGCGGTTTGGTATGAGTGCGTAAGGAAGGATCGACGGTGCCGCCGGGAACGTCAGGCGCCGGCGTGGCATCCGCTTTCTTAGTTTCGCGCGGCGAAACGTGCACGTCATCGTTCTGCGCAAACGAAGGAAGCGCGAATGCGCAGGCGAGCAGACACACGCCAAGCAAGAGGAGCGATGTCTTCATAGCACGCACAGTTAGTTGGACGGGGCGACAGAAAAAACGTCGCGCCGCAAGATTTGCACACCGGAGCTGGATGGTCGAGCCGCTTGACCCGAACGCCGTACTGCTGAGGCGGGCCATAGGATCCCCTGATTTGTGCTGATGTTATCACAGGTGACGGCGGGCGAGTACTCAAGTGTCGCCACGTCACAAGGTAATTGGGCTCCGTAATGTACGCACCAATGGATGTGATTCACGTCATTCTGGTTTCCTTTTTCCGGTTGTTACAATCAGGCTTCCCGAGGTTCTTCATGATTCACCACGGAAGCACGGAACACACAGAGATTTGTTGCAAAAGTACTTCTCTGTGTCTTCCGTGATTCCGTGGTGAAAACGAATTCGCCCGGGACCAGGAACTCTTATGGCAGACATACTTCCTTTTCGCGCTCTTCGTTATAACCTTTCCAAAGTAAAAGCTGGCGATGTGATGACACAGCCTTACGACAAGATCACTCCCGCTATGCAGGACCAGTACTACGCAGCCAGTCCTTACAACCTGGTGCGTGTCATTCTCGGTAAGTCGCAGCCCACCGATACCGATAAAGAGAACGTTTATACGCGCGCGGCAGCCTGCCTGCGCCGGTGGCAGGCGGAAGGCGTCCTGAAGCCGGACGCCGAGCCCAGCCTCTATGTTTACGTGCAGCGCTTCAAGGTACCGGGCGACGCCACCGGAACCGAGATCGA
>Ga0126381_100009485_pt1 | contig 10928 bp, 10 predicted proteins | sample PanSoiMetPlot_28_FD_96465 | JGI IMG/M metagenome (GOLD analysis project Ga0126381, IMG submission 96465) | Tropical forest soil microbial communities from Panama - MetaG Plot_28 | ecosystem: Environmental > Terrestrial > Soil > Tropical forest > Bulk soil | place: Panama | collected 2016-02-17
ATGCCAGCGTGCGAATCGAATCGCACACTAGGTTTTAGGATAGGCATTTTCGTTGTTCCTTTACATTTGCTGTTTCATGCTTTCGCAATCATCAGTTGGCATACACATGCCAATACAGCGAAAAAAACTCCTGGCGCAGCAATGCGCCAGGAGCGAATTAGTTAAACGGATTCGCGAATCTTTTCCTTAGTGATGGCGTGTGCCATGTCACTAAAAATCATATTCACTGTGTCCAAGTCACTGGATAGCTTGGCAATGTCAACTTTGATATCGCTGATTACATCGCCATCTTCTGTCACTAAGTCATAGTCAGCAGGACTAAACGAGTCGCTAGTGATTAAGTCATAATCACTAGGATCAAAGTTATCACTAGTCAGCATTTTATCGCTGTTAGGTTCATCATCGACTCGCGACTCTAAGTCTTCAAGATCAGATGCCAGCTTTTCCACGTGTTCCTGCAACTTCGCAAGCTTACCGTTATAGATGGCTGACTCTTCCTCATATTTGGTAGTGAGTCGATTATATACCGCGTCAACAATGCGATTGATGATGTTATCCGGTAGAACGATTACCGCACCATCAAGTGCAATGGCAGTAGGGTCTTCACTCATGACTAAGTTGCCTTTCACTAGGTTGATTGACTCTGCGTTTGTGCAGGCTTGTCACTGCCTTTGGCCGCATTACCGCGTGCAAGCAACCTGGCAAGCCAGATTGCACGCGATTCCTAGAAAAAGGAAACAACGGAATCCACACACGTTGATTGCTCAACCATGCTTCGCAGCATGTGTGTGTGGCATCTATTCAATTTGTATGGCTTAGGCTACGCGCCAGAATGAACGTGAATCGCGACAAGCAAGGGATAACGATGCAATGGACATTGCATGCATGCCGTGGATTCGAGTCACTAAGCTAGTCGTGTAATCCCGCTCTATTGGAGCTACTCCACCTGCGATTCACTGCCACTCTTGGAAGCATGCACAAGACCGCAACGCGATTGCATCGCGATGCCTCACTTGCCTGATTCAGTTGTCAGAGAACATTCCGAGTAGTCAACATATCCAAACCACCATACTACCATAGAGTATGATTGTATACAAGCAAAGTTTCTCTAGCATAGGTTGTGCTTTACAGCATAGCCGGATCGGTGCAAGCTGGTGGGTAGGGACCACGGTGGACCATAGCCAGGAACGGCCAGGGACAAGGCGCTACAGCCGCTCCTGGCAGGATGGCTAGGGGGTAGCTGCGGACCCGCCAGGAGCGGCTGTAGCCTGATCCTAGGCCAAAGTGATCACGGGTTCGTGATAGGTAACAGGTTACTCAATCACTCACGAACCCGTGATCAGGCTATGTGATACAACTATGGTGGCAATCGTAAATACTGATAAACGTATTTACGATGTATACGCTTGACCATCGCGACTCATATCACGTGGTTAAGCGTTACCGTTTGTCACTTGATCAGACTCCAAGTGGAGTCATGATGCTCCTGGCCATGTCATGGTGGAGTCCCTGGTTAATTTGTGCGAGCATCCTAGCACGGTAATTCATGGTGGCATCATCACGGCACAGTGAAGACTCTAAATTAGATCACTTAGCTGTTGCGCGACGCGACAGGAAGCGTAGAGTCGCGATTAGGATTTCTGGTTGGGCGGCATGCCAACCTAATATCTACCCTGTCTACCATTGCTCTAAGCTTTCCCGCCTGATCAGAAATCCGCCGTGCCTGATTCATCAGTAATAGGAGCGTCAAAGGATGGTAAGCGATGTGCAGGCTATGCACAGCGATACGCCAGATAGTGTTATCGCCACGACAGCCATTAGTGAACCTGTTGCGCAAACCAGTGCAACGGAAGCCAGTGAAGAAAAGCGTAGACGCAGAAAATTCCGTAATGAAGAAGTAGCGATGGCGCATAGGTTTAGAAACCTTGGCACCATCGGTGAAGCTATTCAGTATGATTCACTGGCACCAGAGATGAAGCTAGTTGCATTGGGTCGTAGCATGCGACTCGTGCAATTTGAATTGTTGGAACCAGAATATAACTTGGATACTGGTTCACTGGTTAAGGTAACAGTAGATAAGGATAAATGGGAAGAGTATGAAGATGACTTGAAGTTGGTAGAACCTGCGCCAGTAGTAGTAAGGGAGCGTAGGCAACGGAATCCTATTTTGTTGGATAACAAATATAAGATTATCATTGTAGCTCAGAGCAATCCGCGTCGTGAAGGCACACATGCATTCTATAACTGGATGCATTGCTATCGTGAAGGCATGTCACTACCAGAGTATTTGCATCCATTGGACTATTCGGACCATCCATATCCAAGAGAACTAGTAGTCACTAGCCAGAGAACAGGACACAAATCATTCTTTGATGGTCCAAAGATGATTTTCCTGACTCAAGACATGAAAGCTGGTCATATCAAAGTGTGCGATTCTTCTGTTGCCAGTGATCATCCTAAGCATTGGCTGACTCAAGATGATCTATTTGGCATAGAAGAAGAAGATGAAGATGAGGAAAACGGTAATCCGCCGATTCCCGAGTCACAGAGTCGTGATAGGGAAACCGTAGGGCAGGCAGCGGAAACCGTTTTGTGATCGACTCATAAATTTACGAGTCGATGTCAAAACAACTCTGAATTTCGCTTGACGCGCCAGGAGCATAGGATCAAGCTATGCTCCTGGCGTTTTTCCTTGTGAGGGAGGAGTCACGCAATCATGGCTTATGACTATGATTTACCAGAATATGAAACACATAGGCTAACTAATATCTTGGCACCAGTGCCAAAAGATTCTAATGAATATAAAGAACTTGATGGTAGTATCTGCGATATTGGTTTGCAAAATCCGATCATACTTTATCAAGGTAAAATATTAGTTGGTCGAACAAGGTATTCGATCTTGTCTGATCACACTAATCCTGATAATGGTAAATGTGAAATTGAACCAAAGTTTGACAGATTTGAAGGTAGTGAAGACCAAGCTATTCAATTAATCATTGATGAAAATATGAATCGTCGCGTGCTTGATGAAAGTGAACGCGCGATGATGGCAGCTAGACTAGTCAAGTTTCATCCTAAGCATAACAAGAAAGAACAAAATGTTGCTTGGGTAAAGGATAGAATGAAGATTAGTCCATCAACATTAAGTTTTGCACTTACTTTATATGATGATAAGAACACGCGGCATGATTTAATTGAAGCTGTAGACAAGAGAATTTTGAAAGTTAGCAATGCATCTAAGTTAGCGGCATATCCAATCGCTACAGTTAAGAAGGTATTAGAATCTAACAATCCGAATAAAACCGCAGCTACATTAGTTAAAGAAGGCAATCGACAATCCAGACAAGTTGACGTTGCCAGGAAAGCTATTCAAGAGACTCGTCAATCAGAAGATAATGGTATGAAGTTTGGTGTGATCTATGCTGATCCACCATGGAAGTTTGAAGTAAGATCCGATAAAGGTAAATCGCGTTCTGCGGAAAATCATTATGATGTAATGAACCTTGATGATATTATGAATGAAGATATTCCAGCAGCAAGTAACTGTGCTTTGTTTCTATGGGCAACAACACCATTCTTAGATAAAGCACTTAGAGTATTAGATGATTGGGGATTTGAATATCGTAGCTGTATGGTATGGCATAAACATAAAGAAGGCACTGGTTTTTGGTTCCGCAATACAGAAGAAATTCTATTGTTAGGAATCAAAGGTGATATTCCTGCACCAGTGCCAGGTAAACAACCGCCACAGCATCATGCATCAATGCCAGGAGACCACAGCGAAAAGCCTATGATATTCGCTAAGATCATCAATGATATGTTTCCTGATGTGCCTAAATTAGAAATGTATGCGAGAAGGACTCATGGAGAAGGAAGTAATTGGTGGTTCTGGGGAAATGAACTTGGAGAAGGATACCATCAACACGTTGAAATCATCACCAAAGAAACACCAGCAAAGCAAAAAAGAGTCAGGAACAGAAAAAGTAAAAAAGAAGAAAGTGGAGTTGTTCAGCGAAACGGCGGACAAGAACCGTCTGAACCTATGGGAACAATGGTTGCTGATGCTGCTACAAAATAACAATACAGAGTTATGGGGAAACGTTTATTGTGAAGCAGTGAATACTTGCTTTAAACGTGGTTTGATTACATGGGCACATGAAGATGTGCGCGGTATGTATTATAATCGAATTAAGATAACTCAACAGGGACAAATACTCTATGAAAACGCAACTAAAAATAAGGACCGAATATAGTTTCAGAGTAGCTTATGGCCCGATCGAAAGAGTGGTGGATCGTTTACAATTCACCGGATGCAAAACTGCGGCAATTACTGATCGATCTTCTACGTTTGGTCATATCGCTTGGAATCGGCATTGTCATGCTAAGTCTATTAAACCTATATTTGGAGTAGAACTAGCTTTTACTCCTGATGTGATCTACAAAGAAAAGCAACAAGAATTGTATTGGCTATCGCTCCTGGCCAGAAGCAATACTGGTCTTAGGGAAATCTATGCGGCAGTAGAAGAAGCATCAACTAACTTTTATTATGTTCCGCGGTTGCCAATTAATAAGCTTGATAGTTTCTCAGATGATGTGGTGATTTTGTCTGGCAATGTTGGTCTAGGTCAACATCCATTGCCAAGTAAAATATTGATTGAATATCATCCTGCGACCAATTCAAAACTTCCTGGTGTATTGGTGCCAGTGTCAGATAACTACATGATCACGCCAAGTGATCGTCCAGTGTATGAAGTTATGTTAGGACGTGGTGCATTCAATCGTCCGAGTCCAATGCATATCATGCAACAAGATGAATTTGGTATTGATGGTGAATTGGCTGATATCATTGGCAACGAATGTAATGCAGAAATTACGCCGGCGGATAACATAACAATTGAAACTGATAAGACATTATTAGGTCTCTGTTTAGAAGGAATAATGACACGTAATTTGCCATGGACAGATGAATATAAAAATCGTTTGGATCGTGAATTGTATTTGATTGATGAAAAAGGTTTCAAAGATTATTTCTTAGTGATTGCCGACATGGTGCGATATGCCAAACAACGAATGTTTGTTGGTCCCGCCCGTGGTTCTAGTTGCGGTTCTCTTGTGTGTTACTTATTGGGTATTACTGATATTGACCCTATTCCTCATGGGTTATATTTTGAGCGGTTTATTGATATCACTCGTAGTGATTTGCCTGATATTGACATTGATTTTCAAGATGATAAACGTAATCAAGTGTTTGAATATTTGATTGAAAAGTATGGTGCAGATAAAGTTGCTAGACTTGGCACTATCACAAGATATAAAGGTAGATCGGCAATCAATGAAACGGCTAAGGCAGTAAAAATCAAAGCATTTGAAGCAGAAGAAATAGCTGATTCGATAATCAAACGGATGGATGGTGATGATCGGGCTGATTTTTGCATTATTGATACTTTTACTGACACTGATATCGGCAAAGCTTTTGCGGATCGTTTTCCAGCCATTCAAGTAGCAGCACAAATGGAAGCACATGCAAGACATTATTCTGTGCATGCTGCTGGCGTGATCATTACTAATGAACCAATCATTAATTACGTTGCACGTGATACTAGGAAGAACACTATTCATCTTGATAAATACGATGCAGAACATATCAACTTGATGAAGGTGGATTGTTTAGGGTTAAAAACTCTAACAATACTTAATGATTGTTTGCAACAAATCAATTGGTCACATAAAGATTTACTAGATTATCCATTAGATGATGATTTAGCCTATAAGATTTTACGGGATAACCTGTATAGTGGTATCTTTCAATTTGAAGGTTATGCTGTGCAAGGTTTAACGCGCAAAGTATTCGTTAATCAATTTACTGATCTAGTGGCGTTGACTGCACTGGCTAGACCAGGACCATTGCAATCTGGTCAAGCTAATGAATGGTGCGCCAGGAGAATGCATAATGCTCCGGTGAATGTTCTTCATCCCATGATGGCAGATATTACGGCTGATACTTATGGCTTGATTGTATTTCAAGAACAGATGCTAAGAATCATTAGAGAAATTGGCCTAATGTCTTGGGAAGATACTACGGCATTGCGTAAAGGTATGAGTAAATCACTTGGTATCGAATACTTTGAAAGGTATTGGGATGGATTTAGAGATGGTGCCATTCGACAAGGTATTGAACCTAACGTTGCTAGACAGATTTGGCAAACCGTTAATACGGCTGGTGGGTATGCGTTCAACAAATCACATAGTGTGGCTTATGCCATGGTATCGTATTGGTGCATGGTATTAAAAGCACATTTTCCATTAGAATTTGCATTAGCTACTTTGCATCATACAAAAAATCCTGATACCATCAAACAAGTATTAAGAGAATTAGATAAACGTGGTATGCCGTTTGTTCCGTATGATGCCGCCAGGAGCGAATACAATTGGATAATTAAAGATAATCAGTTGATTGGTGGTTTTAAAAATATCAATGGAGTTGGTGAAGTATATGCACAACAGATACTTGATCGCAGGAATGCAGGTTTACCATACAGTGAACGGCAAACTAAATGGTTAACTAGTGGCACTACAGATTTTGATGATATCTTTGCTGGTCATAAGAAATTCGCTACGATCTATGCTAACCCAAAGAAGTATATACGAGAAGGCAAATTGTGGGAATGTTCAGATATCAATGAAGCAGAAGGTATCTATGTGCTACTGGCGCGAGCACATTCCTTTAAAATTAGATCATTGAATGAAACAAGATTTTTGATTGAACGTAATGGCATGCGAGTGGTAAACGATAAATGGCTTACACTAACTCTTGAAGATGACTCAGGCACCATTCCTGCTAGTGTTAACCGGATGCTGTATGCACGGCTTGGAGAACCGTTGCGTAAGGAAAAAGAAACTAACTGGTTCCTAATTCGTGGTCAAGTAAAGGCTGGAATTAGGCGTATGTTTATCAGTGAATACAAAGTAATGAAAGGATAAGTCATGCCACAACCACCACCTGCACCAGATGCTTTTGTTGCAGAACAAGCAAACAATTTATATGAGCAAATTAAAAGTCTAGATGAAACGATTGCTGTTGAATTGTTGCGTTTGAATTTGAAAGTAGCTTATCAACAAGGATATGGTAAAGGACTTAGTGAAGGATACAAAGGAAGAAAGTAATGAGAGAAGAAGTAAACATGCTGTATACCACAACACCATATCAACATCAACGGGAAGCATTAGAACGTGCTTTTGGTTTACCTGAATATGCACTGTTCTTAGAACAAGGCACTGGTAAAAGTAAAATCGTGGTTGATGAAATAGTCAACTTGATTGAACGTGATGAAATCAATTGTGCTATCGTTTTGGCACCAAACCAAGTTCACGAAAACTGGGCTGAACAGTTTTTGATTCATGGTCCAAAGGATTATAGTAAGTGGGTTATTCAAGTATACAAGTCAAAGAATAAAGCAGAAGATCAGGAAAATTTTACACGCAAGATCATCCAGTCTGGTAAAGTGCTAATCTTCTTAATGAATATCGAGGCACTTTCCAGTGAAAAAGGCCAAAATTACTTGTATCGTTTGTTGCGAGCTAGAAAGAAAAGTTATATTTGCGTGGACGAGTCGCACAAGGTCAAAACATATTCAGCGAAACGGACTAAGTGTGCCATTGCACTTGGTGCATATGCCAAGTTTCGGCGCATTGCTACAGGCACGGAAGCGCAAGAAGGTTTGGAAAATCTTTATGCGCAATTTAAATTCCTTAACTGGAACATCATCGGTCACAAAGGAATTACGTCATTCAAGGGGATGTATTGTCGGCTTGGTGGATACGAGAACCGTCAAATTGTTGGTTATCAGAACCAAGAAATACTCGCTGCGCGAATTGCACCTTTTACATATAACAAGCGAAAGAAGGAATGTCTTGATTTACCCGACAAAGTATACGTTACACATTATATTGAAATGACTGAACGACAAGAACAAATCTATGATGAGATAGCCGAAAGGATGCTTTATGAAATTGATGAAGAAAACATTGTTGATGCAAGTATCGTCTTGGTGCAGATACTTAGATTGCATCAGGTTCTATGTGGCCATGTCTCTGGTGAAAATGGTCAGATGGACATTGATAGCAATAGAGCGCCATTTATAGCGGAACTAATAGAACAAGCATCAGGCAAGGTTATTGTGTTCTGTCGTTTTGTTCGCGATACACAATTAGTTAGAGATGAGATGATTAAGAAAGGTATTGGCTGTATTGAAGTAAATGGCGAAATGCAGAATAGACTAGAGCGAATCGCTGCATGGCGTATTGATCCAATTTTTAAAGTATTGGCAATTACTACTGCTACTGGCGGGACAGGCTTGACGTTGAATGAGGCAGCAACTACCATTTTCTATAGCAATTCATTTAGCTCTACTGATCGTTTACAAGCAGAAGATAGGAACCATCGCATAGGCCAGGAGCAAAAGGTAACGTATCATGATGTTGTTGTTAGACATAGGATGGACCATACAATACTGCGAGCGTTGCAAATGAAAGCAGACCTGGCAGAAAGTTTCCGTAACTTACTAAAAGAAAGGAAGGTGAAAAATATCCGAGAACTACTCTATGGAATTGGGAACCTGCGATAAGTGCAGGATGAACCAAGCTAGATCGTTTCATCGTTGCCCATATCAGTTTGATGTTATGAATAACGATGATGATCAATACTGCAACTGTTGTGAGGAATGTGAAGATGAGTGCAGCGCAGATGTCTAACTGGAATGAACTAGTGCGACGTGATGGTTATCATGTTGCTATATACCAAAATAAGAATAATTGGGTAGTCAAGAATCCAAGTGGGGAAACGATTATGAGTCTTTGTCCATGTTGTGATTATCCATTTGCTACTGCACGTTCAGCGATGTTGACTTGTGATGTAGTGCATCCAATGGAGCAATCATAATGAATGAAGAAAATGATCAGTATATTGATCAGATGGTTCCTACTGATGATAAATTAAGTAAGGTTGCCAAACTGGCTAGTGACTTTGTTGCATATGATCGTAAAGTCAAGATACTTGAAGTTGAACTAGAAATGGCTAAACGAGAATTGCAACGTGTTGGTCAAGAAGAATTACCAACTGCATTGCATGATGTTGGCATACAGAGTTTTACAATGAAAAATGGATTGACAGTTGAGTGTGAGCCGGTAGTCTATACTAGTTTGCGGAAAGATAATATTGATGAAGCAGAAGCATGGCTTGATATCAATGGTCACTCTGGTATGGTAACTAAAACTATTGTTGTTGGCATACCTAAGATTATTAATGCACAAGTATTTAGTGCATTGCTAGAGTTTATTAATAACTGCGGACTCAAATTTAAACAAGACAAGCGTATACATCCACAAACTTTAGCGAAATGGGGCAGAGAAATGGAGGAAGCCAATGAAGTAATACCAGATATCTTCAACGTGTTTCGTGGATACAAGACAACAGTAAAATAGGACATATACCAATGGCAAAGCGTGTATTCCAGCAGGACAGTGAATCCAATGTGCCTGCGATCATCGGAGTTAGTGAAGCAGAGTTTCTAAAAGCAGCAGACACAAATGAAAAGTTTGTGAAAGATGAAAGCATTATTCCTTTCTGTAGGGTAATGCAACCGGCTTCACCACAAATTGGTGAAGGTGTTATGCCAGGTATGTTTATGAATATTGCTACTGGCAGAGTGATTGACGGCAAGACTGGTTTTGTTTGTGCGCCAATATTGCACGAATGGAACTATACAGAGTGGTTGCCTGATCGTGGTGGTTTTGTTCGCGATTGGAAGTCTGATGCTGATGGTTGGAAAGAGTTGTGTGACTATGAGCAACAGAGCGCTTATCAACCTGTAACTAAGGAAGGACATGTAATTCAGAAGGCTAGGCATTTTTACATTGTTCAGTTGTTTGACAATGGCGAAGTGGAAATGTGCATCTTTCCGTTTGCTGGCACAGCATTAAAGATTGCACGTGCTTGGACCAGTGCATTGATGATGGCACCAAAAGTGCAGACTAGTAAAGGTCCAATGACACCAGCATTCTACTACTATACTTATCGTGTCACTACTGAGGAAAACAAAAACACGATAGGACAAAAGTGGTGGCTACCTAAGATCATTCCGGTTATGGAAAATGGTAAACGTAAATCGTTACTAGAATACCCAAATGGTAAGGAGATATGGACGCAATGCGTGAAGAATAAAGATAGTTATACACAAGGTGAAATCCGCGCGATGACACAAGCGGAAGAAACTGGCAACAATGATGGTGACGAAAAACCATTCTGATGAATGGTGCGCCAGGAGCATCATTGCTCCTGGCGTTTCTACTTAGGAGAGTTAAAAATGAGCGACAATGGTAACAGACTGGATCGTGTGGAGAGCAAGATTAGTCGCATGGAAGATGTGATTCGCACAGTGTATATTAAGCTAGAAGAAATGGATAGGAAGCTTGATAGCATCATGAATGATTATGAAGATGAAGAACCATTGCCCGATAACGTTCCAGCAAAAGCACCATTGCGAACCTTTGGTGGTGATGATGTTAAACAAGAAGAAGATGATTTTGATGAGTTTATCAGTGATGATATGATCAAAACAAAAGGACAAAAGATACCTTACAATAAGATAGATGACAGGGAACAGGTTAGACAGTTTCGTGAGTTTATCAGTTATGTTAGAATGAACGAACGAAAGTTTACACAACAAGAAATTGATGCCGCAACGTTTGCTGATAAAAGTTTTAGTGATGTGCATATCAGCGATAATAGCAGACGTATACTTGGTGCGGCTTATCAAAAAGCTTATGGGAAACCGTGGAAAATGACCTTTATTCGTGGTCATATGTATAAGTATCAAGGGCAGATAACTTGGGAGTGGAAAGATGGCACAAAGTGAAAAAGAATATCTTGC
>Ga0126381_100009486_pt1 | contig 10928 bp, 8 predicted proteins | sample PanSoiMetPlot_28_FD_96465 | JGI IMG/M metagenome (GOLD analysis project Ga0126381, IMG submission 96465) | Tropical forest soil microbial communities from Panama - MetaG Plot_28 | ecosystem: Environmental > Terrestrial > Soil > Tropical forest > Bulk soil | place: Panama | collected 2016-02-17
CGAGCTTTGTCAACCGAAGCGGATACCGCCTCGCTGGGTTCGTCGCACGGACAACGCCAGCGCCGTGTTGCGCGAGCTCTCCGTCGCGCGCGATATGCTGGTCCCCTCGCCATGTCGATGCGGCACCAGGATCCCGACACCCCGGCGATCATTTCTGTGTGAATGGCGAGTAAGAGAGGTTGGATGCTCGCCGAGCCGACCCACGGTTACTTTGGCGCAGTGTTGTCCCGGATGTTGTCCTTGGTACTGCTGTGACGATCAGAGGGCTAGATCCTCACGATCTAACCCTCTGATCTAAATGGCTCCCCGGGCCGGACTCGAACCAGCGACCAAGCGGTTAACAGCCGCTCGCTCTACCAACTGAGCTACCGGGGATCAGGGCGCCCCTATGCGGGCGCGGTACCCCATTTGGAGGCCGGAAGCGGAATCGAACCGCTGTACGAGGATTTGCAGTCCTCTGCATAACCACTCTGCCATCCGGCCACCCCTCGCTTCGCACGATATAGGCGCGGCCTCTGAGAATGGTCAAGCACAGTCAGTTACGGCGAGGATCCGCTGTTGTCTCCTCATGGCGCACTCCATATATTGAACAGTTTCACGATCCCTAAAAGAGCTGAGCGATGGCGCGTGTAACCGTCGAAGATTGTGTCATCCAGGTCCCAAACCGATTTGAGCTGGTATTACTTGCCGCACAACGCGCGCGTGAAATCACCTCGGGCGCCCCGCTGTCGATCGATCGAGACGACGACAAGAATCCTGTCGTCGCGCTGCGCGAAATTGCCGAAGAGACGATCGAACTCGACCATCTGCAGACCTCGCTCGTGCGTGGGATGCAGAAGCATGTCGAGATCGACGAGCCCGAGGAAACCCACGAACTTGAGTTGGATGCATCCCTGTTCGGCGTCGCTGCACCGGCGGGTTCCTTGACACGCGAAGAACTCGAGGGCGATGCCGACGACGCCGAGGAGCGAGGCGAGGACGAGGAGGCCAACCCGGACGAGGCGGCCGCGGAGCTCGAAGAGCTCGACGATGCCGACGAACTCGCGGAGGACATGCTCGAAGTCGAAGAAGATGTCGGCCTCGCCGATTCGTCGGAGGGGGATGAACCCGGTGATTTCGAAGAGGACCTCTAAAAGGGGGCAGCGCGTGGAGCCGGTCTCGCGGCGCCGGCAATGAGCCGCTCTTCTCGGCTGCGTTGCCGGCCCGACGGCACCGGTCGGAAGCAGACGGGGACAGCCTCGTCATGATGCGGCAATTCGAACTCGTCGAACTGGTCAAATCCTACGATCCGAACGCTGATGAGGGTGCCCTCAATCGCGCGTACGTATATTCGATGAAAGCCCATGGCGCGCAGTTACGCGCCTCTGGCGACCCGTATTTTTCCCACCCGGTGGAAGTCGCCGGGATTCTCGCTCAGATGAAGCTCGATAGCGCCTCGATCGTAACGGGCCTCTTGCACGACACGGTCGAGGACACCGTCGCTACGTTAGAGGATATCGAGCGGCTGTTCGGTCACGAGATCGGCCGTCTTGTCGACGGCGTCACGAAACTGTCGCGGATAGAACTGCAGTCGGACCAGACAAAACAAGCCGAAAATTTTCGCAAGCTGGTCCTCGCGATGTCCGAGGATATCCGGGTTCTTCTCGTCAAACTCGCCGATCGTCTGCACAACATGCAGACCTTACGTTTCATCAAGAGTGATGAAAAGCGCCGGCGGATCGCCCGCGAAACGATGGACATTTATGCGCCTCTGGCCGAACGACTCGGCATGCAGCGTATGAAGGACCAGCTCGAGGATTTGGCCTTTGTCGAGCTGCACCCCGACGCGCGCGCCAGCATTCTCGCGCGGCGCGACTTCTTGCGCGACAAAGGGGCTGGCATCGTGCCCCGCATCCTTGCCGAGCTGCAACACAAACTCGAAGAAAATGGCCTCGCGGTGGCGGTATCTGGCCGCGAGAAATCGGCCTACTCGATCTGGCGCAAGATGCAGCGCAAAAATGTGGCGTTCGAACAGCTTGCAGATTTGATGGCGTTCCGCGTCCTCGTCGACGATGTCGCCCAGTGCTACTACGCGCTCGGTGTCATTCATTCCGCCTATCATGTCGTTCCCGGCCGGTTCAAGGACTACATCTCGACCCCCAAGCCGAATAATTATCGCTCGCTACACACCGGGGTTATCGGACCTGAGCAGCAGCGGATCGAGATGCAGATCCGTACTCGCGAGATGCACGAGGTCGCCGAACTCGGCGTCGCCGCCCACTGGAATTACAAGCAGGGCGTTGGCACGACCGAGGGACCGCAGTACCGCTGGCTGCGCGAGCTACTCGATATCCTTGACCATGCCTCAGGGCCGGAAGAGTTCCTCGAGCACACCAAGCTCGAAATGTTTCAGGACCAGGTCTTCGCGTTTACGCCGAAAGGAGATCTGATCGCTCTGCCGCGCGGCGCCACTGCCGTCGATTTCGCTTACGCTGTTCACTCCGAGGTCGGCGATACCTGCGTCGGCGCGAAAATTGACAGCCGCTTGGTTCCGCTGCGCACGCAACTGCAGAACGGCGATCAGGTCGAGATTATTACATCGAAAGCGCAGACCCCGTCGCCGACCTGGGAGCGATTTGTCGTTACCGGCAAGGCCCGCGCCCGCATCCGTCGTTTCGTCCGCACGCAACAGCGAGCCCAATACCTCGATCTCGGACATGCAATTGTGCAAAAGGCATTCCGTCAAGAGGGACAAGAATTCTCCGAGCGGCCGCTTGAAGCAGTACTGAAAACATTTAGCGCCGCGACAGTCGAGGACCTCTATGTGGCCGTCGGACAGGGGCTCGTAACAGGGCGCGCTGTCATCAGCGCCGCCTTTCCGCAGCCGCAGGAAACCAAAGCCAAGGTTGTTTCGCTGGATCGGGCTCGGCGCCGCGCCAAGCGCAACGACATGGCCGTGCCGATCCGCGGCCTCATTCCTGGGATGGCGCTGCATTTCGCCGGCTGCTGTCACCCGCTGCCCGGCGACCGCATCGTCGGCATCGTCACGACCGGGAAAGGCGTGACGATTCACACAATCGACTGCGAGACGCTCGAGAGCTTTGCCGAAACCCCGGAGCGGTGGCTGGACGTCGCTTGGAGCAACGACGATGACGCGATCCATGTCGGGCGGCTCAATGTCACGATCGCCAACGAACCCGGCAATCTCGGCAGCCTGACAACCGTCATCGGCAAGCAGGGTGGCAACATCAGTAATCTGAAAATTACCAATCGCTCGTCGGATTTTTTCGAGATCATGATAGATATCGAGGTGGCCGACGTTAAGCACCTGACGACGATCATCGCCGCGTTGCGTGCGAGCCCAGTCATCAACTCGGTTGAGCGGGCGCGCGGCTGATCGCCGTCTCGCGCAGGTGTGATGATTCTCGGGCTCGGCAGCGACATCATCGATATCCGTCGAATAGAGAGGGCAATCGAACGCTTTGGCGATCGCTTCCTCGACCGGATCTTCACAGATGCCGAACGTCGGAAGTGTGATCGGCGCGTCAATCCGGCTGCGAGCTACGCCCGTCGCTTCGCCGCTAAGGAGGCTTGCTCCAAGGCGCTCGGTACTGGGTTTCGTTGCGGTGTGTTTTGGCGTGACCTGGGGGTTGTCAATCTGATTTCCGGCCAGCCCAGCATGCGCCTGACCGGGGGGGCCTTGCGGCGGCTTCAAGAGATCACGCCGGCTGGAATGACAGCGCGCCTCGATGTAACGCTGACCGACGAGCCACCGATGGCGCAAGCAATCGTGATCATCACCGCAGTCCCGTTACAGGACCCCAAATCATTGGGGTCGACGGCCTCTTGACTTGTCACCATCGGCCGGGCTTGATCGTGGTCTGCCAAGCCTAAAAGGTATTTCATGAAAGCTAAATCCGGCCCTACCGGCCTGAGCAAGAAGAAAGCGGCCGGCGGCATCATTGATACGGTAAAAACCGTTGTCTATGCTGTCCTAATCGCGCTAGTCGTTCGAACCGTTGCTTATGAGCCTTTTAATATACCGTCCGGCTCAATGGTGCCGACCTTACTGGTAGGAGATTATTTATTCGTTTCGAAATTTTCCTACGGATACAGCCGGTTTTCTTTACCGTTTGGATTACCATTGTTTCACGGTCGCATTTTCTTTCGCCCGCCGCATCGCGGCGATGTCGTGGTCTTCAAACTGCCGACTGACAATTCGACCGACTACATCAAAAGGGTCATCGGATTACCGGGCGACCACATCCAAATGAAGGAGGGGCTCCTCTACATCAACGGTCAGCCATGCCCGCGCAAACGCATCGAGGATTATCTGTATCACGAGGGCAACGGCGCCGTTATCGCGCTTGCGCAATACCTAGAAACTTTGCCGAACGGCGTACAACACCGGATTATCGAGATTAGCGACAATGGTCCGCTCGATAATACGCAAGAGTACGTCGTACCACCGGGCGACTATTTCATGATGGGGGACAATCGCGATAATTCTCAGGACAGTCGAGTTTTGACGGCGGTCGGTTACGTCCCTGCCGAAAACCTGATCGGTCGAGCAGAATTTATCTTTTTCTCGACTGACGGGTCGGCGCACCTTTGGGAAATCTGGAAATGGCCGTTCGCCATCCGCTACACTCGGTTGCTCCACGGAGTGAGCTGATCACGAGCCGGAACTGTGTCGCAAGACGATCTGGCGCGGGTCATCGGTCATATGTTTCGGCGGCCCGAGCTGCGCCACGAGGCTCTCACGCATCCGAGCGCGATTTCATCCGATTTCCGTCGTGGCCGGCGCGGCACGAAGCCATCTCATCGCGGTTACGAACGTCTCGAATTTCTCGGCGACCGGGTTCTGGGCCTCGTCATCGCCGATCTTTTGTGGCAACGCTTTGAGAGCGAGCCGGAGGGGCACCTAACTCGGCGGCTTGCTCACTTGGTGTGCCGCGACGCGCTCGCACGGGTGGCCAAAGCGATCGGGCTTTCGTCCCATTTGGTCGTCTCGCGCGCCGAGGCGGCCGCTGGAGCCTCCGACAATCCCAACATCCTCGCCGACGTCTGCGAGGCCCTCATTGCCGCAATTTACCTCGACGGCGGGTTTGATGCTGCGTCCGCCTTTGTTCGCCGTTTCTGGACGCCACTAATCAAGGAGATGGACGGACCCCCGCGCGACCCCAAGACCGCCCTGCAGGAATGGGCGCAGGCGCGCGGGCTTGCGCGTCCAACTTATGAGCTCGTCGAAACGAGCGGCCCCGACCACGCCCGTCGCTTCACAGTGGCGGCGAACGTCGCGGGTCGGGATCGCGTTACCGCGACTGGTTCATCAAAGCGCACCGCCGAGGCAAAAGCCGCGGAGCTGCTGCTTGAACGGCTCGCCGCCGAGGGATAGCGCAAAGTGTGAGCGCGTAGTCACGCCCAAGCCCCAGTATGCAACCAAACGCCAGTCCATTCACCGGTCCACTCAGAAGCGGTAGCTACGGCTACACGACCGAGCGCGCCGCTTGGCGCGCTTCGGCTTGCCGGCGTATCTCGGAGAGAGTTGTGTGGGTCGTGATTACCTCCGGATCCATGCGAAGCTCGATAATCGCGGCACCGCTGCCGGAGGCGCCTTCCTCGAAGGCAGGTGCAAACTCCTCGGTCCTCGTCACCGTGGCCCCGAAAACGCCATACGCGCGCGCGAGGCAAAGAAAATCTGGGTTTCTTAGCGCCGTCCCAATCACCCGGCCGGGAAAGCGGCGCTCTTGGTGCATACGGATCGTGCCATACATCGCGTTGTTGAAGACTAGGATGATCGGGCCCACTCCCTCGAGTCCCGATGTTGCGAGCTCCTGCCCCGTCATCATAAAGCCGCCATCGCCGCAAAAGCCGACGACGAGACGATCGGGATGGATGAGTTTGGCCGCGACCGCCGCGGGGACGCCGTAGCCCATCGCACCGCTGGTCGGGCCGAGCTGGCGCCCCGGCCGACGGTATTGCAAGTACCGATTAGGCCAGCCACTGAAATTCCCGGCGTCGCTGGTGATGATCGCATCATCGGGCAAGCGGGCCCGCAGCCACCGCATGACCTCGCCGAGATCGAGTGCCCCGCTGGAGGGAGAAGCTACAAGGCCGGCCTCGTATTCGGATCGGACTGCGCTACGCCAGCGCGACCAGCGCGGCGCGCCCACCGGGGGTACTGCCGCGGCGGCCGCAGCGAATTCCGGCATTCCGGATTGAATAGCGAGGCTCGGGCGGAACACTCGGCCGAGTTCCTCGGCACCGGTATGGACATGGATGAGCACTTTATTCGGATCAGGGATGCCGAGGAGCGAATAGGATTGCGACGTGATCTCGCCGATCCGGGCGCCGACGGCCAGCAGCAGGTCGGCCTCTTTTACCCGTGCGACAAGCGCGGGGCTAGCTCCGGTGCCGAGATCACCGACGAAGACTCGCGACCGGTTGTCTACGATATCCTGTCGGCGAAACGAACAACAGACCGGCAGGTCGTTGGCTTCGGCAAACCTCGTGATGTCCCGGCAGGCTTGGTCATCCCAACCGCCGCCGCCAACGAGCACCAGTGGCCGTTCCGCTGCTTCCAGAAGGCGCCGCATTTCGGCGAGGTCGGCGGCGCCGGGATGGGCGCGTACTGCCCGATAGGGGCCCACCACAGCTGCCCCCCGCCGGTCGCGCAGCATATCTTCGGGCAAAGCCAGCACTACTGGGCCGGGGCGTCCGGATGTCGCCACTTGAAACGCCTGGTTGATCAGCTCCGGGACTCGCTCTGCCATGTCAATTTGCGCCACCCACTTCGCGAGCGGAGCGAACATCCTCCGGAAATCTACCTCCTGGAACGCCTCGCGGTCGATCTGATGGCGCGCGACCTGGCCTACCAATACGATCATTGGTGTGGAGTCTTGAAAGGCTGTGTGGATACCGATCGAGGCGTTGCAGGCGCCGGGACCGCGTGTCACCAGTAGCACGCCCGGTCTCCCCGTTAGCTTGCCGTAAGCTTCGGCCATAAAGGCGGCGCCCCCCTCCTGGCGACAGGTTACAAGGCGGATTTCGGGGGCGTCGAACAACGCATCGAGAACCTCGAGATAGCTCTCGCCGGCAACACTGAACGCCATGTCGACGCGATGGGCGCGCAGCGCGGCGACGACCAGCTGTCCACCGCTGAGAAGATTCGTTGCCATTGCCCGCCTCGGATGAGTTGTAATTCGGCCATTTGAGCCGATGCGATGGTCGGACGAAAGTGGTTTAGTGGACCGGGATACTTTGCGATTCGGGTGCCATATAATCGACTACTTTGCCGGCGCCTATCGGGGGTGGAGAGTTCGCGATCCAGTGGGTCGCGCAGAGCGCGCAGGCGGGGTGTTGCGGGCCCGCCGGAGTTTGCGGTCTTACCCAGCTGGCGCTTTTTCAGGGCTTACGATATGGACGATCAACGGAGCGAAGTTCTGACACCGCCGGGGCGAGTAAGGGTGGATAACCGTCCTCCTCGACCGGCCCCACCGGGAAACGCGATTTCGCGACGGCGCCGGCGCTCACCGTGGCGGCCAGTCCTTTGGCTCTTGTTGGTGGCGACCGTCATTGCCGGTGCGGCGGTGTGGTATTTCACGCGCCCGAGCGGCGAGCCGCGAAATGCGGGGCGTCCGCAGGCGGGGGCTCCGATTCCCGTCGGAGTGGCGCCCGCGGTAAAGGGGGAAATGCCAGTAACCTTAAACCAGCTCGGGACCGTTACGCCGCTTGCCACTGTCACCGTCAAGACCCAGATCAGCGGATATTTGATGCAGGTCCACTTCCGCGAAGGCCAAATGGTCAAAGCTGGAGATGTTCTCGCTCAGATCGATCCGCGCCCTTATCAAGTCGCCCTTGAGAACGCCGAGGCGCAGCTCGCCAGGGATCAGGCGCTGCTAAGAAACGCTCAGCTGGATCTCGAGCGCTACAACACCCTGGTTGCGCAAAACTCGATCGCGAGGCAGACGCGGGACACGCAAGTGTCTCTCGTCGCGCAATATCAGGCGACCGTGAAATCCGATCAGGCGCAGATCGACGCGCAGAAGCTGAACCTGACCTACTGCCGCATCATTTCACCAGTGAGCGGCCGAGTGGGGTTGCGCCAGGTGGATGCCGGCAATTACGTCCAGACCAGTGATCCAAACGGCATCGTGGTTGTTACCCAGCTGCAGCCGATATCGGTCATCTTCACTCTGCCTGAGGACAATCTGCCGGAGGTTATAAAACGGCTGCGGGCTGGCGCGATCCTCCCCGTCACGGCTTACGACCGTACCGGCTCGATCGAATTAGCCAAAGGAAAACTGGATACCGTCGACAACCAGATCGATACGACAACCGGAACAGTCAAGTTGCGGGCAATATTCGACAATGATGAGGGTACTTTATTTCCGAACCAGTTTGTAAACGCCAAACTCTTTGTAAATACCTTGCAGGATGTAGTGCTGGTGCCCAATTCGGCGATACAACGTGGTGCGCCGGGTACCTTTGTCTATGCAGTGAAGCCTGATCAGACCGTGGCGGTGGAAAAAGTGAAGGTCGGGCCCACCGACGGACAGCACATTGCAATCCTGACCGGGCTCGAACCGGGCGAAAGCGTCGTTATCGATGGTGCCGACCGTCTGCGTGAGGGAGCCAAAATCGCTCTGGCCTCTGCAGGCCGCTCCAACGCCTCTACCGAGCAGCCGACACAGCCAGCCGGGCAGGATGCGGCCGCGCCGGGTCGCTCGCGTCGGACACAGACGCAGGATCAGAAAGACGGGCAAAGCCGCGACCAGCGACGGAGTGCCCCATGATCCGCTCTGATAGCATTGTGACATTCAGGCGCGTGTCCGCGGGCCATCGAGAGGCAGGACCGCGATCGCTTGCGCGACTGTCTTCGGCTTTGCTCAGTATTCCATGGGCTGCCCGCGACCCCGGAGGCAGTTCGGCATGCAGCACGGCGGGTAGGGGCGTTGCCGGCAGGGGTTCGATAACGGCCGCGTTATGAACCCCTCCAGCACATTTATTCTACGCCCGGTCGCGACGACATTGCTCATGGCGGCAATCATGCTGGTGGGCCTCTTCGCTTACCGCTTTCTGCCGCTGTCTGCACTGCCTGAGGTTGATTACCCGACGATCCAGGTCCAGACCTTTTATCCGGGCGCCAGTCCGGATGTCATGACTTCGTCGGTTACCGCACCGCTCGAAGTGCAATTCGGCCAGATGCCTGGCCTGAACCAGATGTCGTCGACAAGCTCGGCCGGCTCTTCGGTCATCACACTACAGTTCAGTCTCGACCTAAGTCTCGATGTGGCCGAGCAAGAGGTCCAAGCGGCGATCAACGCGGCCGGCAATTTGCTGCCGTCCGATCTGCCGGCGCCGCCGATCTACGCCAAAGTCAACCCTGCAGACGCTCCGATCCTGACTTTGGCGCTGACCTCTAAAACGATGCCGCTTATCCAGGTCGAAGACCTCGCCGACACGCGCCTCGCACAAAAGATCTCGCAATTGCCTGGGGTGGGTCTCGTCAGCATCAGCGGCGGACACCGACCGGCGGTGCGCATTCAGGCGAATTATCGACAGCTCGCGGCCTATGGGCTCAACATTGACGATCTGCGGACGACGCTTGCCAACGCCAACGTCAATACGCCGAAAGGCAATTTCGACGGGCCGAGCCGCGCCTATACGATAAACGCCAACGATCAGATCAGAAAGGCATCGGACTACGACGATCTAGTCGTCGCCTACCGCAACGGCGCCCCGGTGAAACTGTCGGATGTCGCACGCGCAACGGAAGGCGCGGAGAATACCAAGCTCGCCGCCTGGATGAACACGGACGAGGCAGTCATCGTCAATATTCAGCGGCAACCCGGCGCCAACGTCATCGAGGTCGTCGATCGTATCCAGGCGCTCTTGCCACAGCTCAGAGCAGCACTGCCCTCGGCGGTGGATGTAGAGGCGCTGACCGACCGCACCACGACAATCCGCGCCTCGGTAGCGGATGTCGAGTTCGAGCTCGGTCTTGCCGTAGTCCTCGTCGTGGTCGTGATTTTCGTATTTCTGCGCAGTCCTTCGGCAACCCTCATTCCCAGCTTGTCGGTGCCGCTCTCGCTCGTCGGCACGTTGGCGATCATGTACCTCGCCGGGTTCAGCCTCAACAATCTATCGCTCATGGCGCTGACAATCGCCACCGGCTTTGTCGTCGACGACGCGATCGTGATGATCGAGAACATTTCCCGCTACATCGAGGCAGGCGAAACGCCGCTCCAGGCGGCGATGAAGGGATCCGCGCAGATCGGCTTCACGATCATATCGCTCACCGTTTCGTTGATCGCGGTCTTGATCCCGCTGCTCTTCATGCCCGATGTGGTTGGCCGCCTGTTCCGTGAGTTCGCGATCACACTGGCCGTCACGATTGTGATTTCCGCCGTGGTTGCACTGACCTTGGTGCCAATGATGTGCGCCAAAATCCTGCGGCATCATAGTCCGACGGAAATGTCGTTGGTGAGCCGCAAGAGCCAGGAATGGTTCGACGCGCTGATCGCGAATTACGGACGTCTGCTGAACTGGGTACTCGATCACCAGCCGTTGACCTTGGTGGTAGCGGTCGGCACTTTGGGCCTCACCGTCTTTCTCTACATCATGATCCCGAAGGGCTTTTTCCCTGTCCAAGACACTGGACTTATTCAGGGAATCTCCGAGGCCGAGCCCTCGGTCTCTTTCGAGGCGATGGCGCAACGCCAGAAGGCACTGGCGGCGGCCATTCTCAAAGACCCCGACGTTGTAAGCCTGTCCTCTTTCATTGGCGTCGACGGCACCAACCCGACCCTCAATGTCGGTCGCTTCCTGATCAATCTTAGGCCCGTCAGTGAACGTCGTACTTCAGCCAGCGACGTGATCCGACGCCTGGAGCGCGAAACACAGAATGTCTCCGGTATCTCCCTCTTTATGCAGCCGGTCCAGGA
>Ga0126381_100009487_pt1 | contig 10928 bp, 10 predicted proteins | sample PanSoiMetPlot_28_FD_96465 | JGI IMG/M metagenome (GOLD analysis project Ga0126381, IMG submission 96465) | Tropical forest soil microbial communities from Panama - MetaG Plot_28 | ecosystem: Environmental > Terrestrial > Soil > Tropical forest > Bulk soil | place: Panama | collected 2016-02-17
TAAAAGAACTCGGCAGCGAGAAAGAGATGGCCCACATCGAGCGGATCATTCGCGAAGGCACCGGCGCAGACCGGCAACTGAGCGCGTGGGAAGACGCTCAGGATATGAAAGCCGTAGTCGATCACATTGTTGCGGAAACGTACGAGGGTTTAAGTGTCGCATAGCGGCCGATCGCCGCGACAAGGTCCCGCACGTTTTGCTCGCTAATACGGCCAATGGTTCCGATCCGGAAGCTGTTGGCAGGACTCAACTTGCCGGGATAGATGAGGAAACCGCGCGCGCGGAGATAGCGATAGAAATCTTCAAATCGGAAGTTCGGATCCTCCGGATAACGAAACGCAGTGATGATGTTGCTCTGTCGCTCCGCCGGCAAATATTCGACGAAACCAAGCTGGCGCATTCCCGTTTGCAACGTTTTATGATTAGCGTGGTAGCGGGCGGCCCGAGCGGAGATGCCGCCTTCTTCGCGCAGTTCTTCGAGCGCTCTAGCGAAGGCGAGCAGCGCGTGAGTCGGCGGCGTGAAGCGGAATTGGCCATTCTGTTCAAGACCTTCCCATTGTGCGAACAAATCCAGACTGACGCTTCGCGCACGTCCTTTGCTGGTTTCGATCGCTGCGCGTCGCGCCAACACGAAGGAGAATCCGGGAACGCCTTCGAGGCATTTGTTAGGCGAAGAAATTAGATAATCGATTTCCTGTTTGCTCAAATCGATGGGCACTCCGCCGAAACTGCTCATCGCATCGACGATGACTTCGCGGCCACTAGCTTTTACAAGTCGCGCAATCTGACCGATCGGATTCAAAATGCCGGTGGTCGTTTCACAATGCACGATCGCCACATGCGTCGCGGCTGGTTCCTCCTCGATAAGTCGTTGTACGCTGCCAGGATCCGGCGATTCATTCTCCGGCCAGCGTGCCAGCCTGGTGGAAATTCCCAGGCGCTCCGCGATCGCAGCCATACGCTCGCCATAAGCGCCGTTTCCCAGCACCACGAATCTGCCTTCCCGCGGGATCACTGATGAAATCACCGACTCGAGTCCAAATGTTCCGCTTCCCTGTGTCAGCACAGCTTCGTAACCCTGTTCGCGCGAGACGCCGGCGAGGTGAAGCAATTCCGAGCGAATGCCTGCGACCAGTTCGATGAAGTCAGTGTCGCGCGAACCGATGTCGCGTTGCATCGCGGCTTTCACGCTTGCACTGGTGGTGAGCGGTCCAGGGGTGAACAGAAGCGGATCTTTCATTTGGTCCTCGAACTCAAGAATTGTGAAAACCGTTCTTTAACTTCATGCGGCGCTACGGTGGGACGGCCGAGCTTCGCGGGCGAACCCGGTTGTATCTTCACGTGCAACAAGGAAGGTCCAGGTCGGTAACGCAGCAGACGGACTGCCTCCCGAATGTCTTCCGTGCGGTCCACTGCAAAAGCCGACCGATAATTAGCCGCAGCGGCTATGGCAGCGAAGCGGACAATCCCAGAAGCCGTTTGCTGGCCTCCTGTTGAATCGTGGGCTTGGTTATCGAGGACAATGTGAAGAAGGTTCGACGGTTGATAGAAGCCAATCGTCGCAAGCGCACCGAGCTTCATCAAGGCAGCGCCGTCTCCGTCAATAACGACAACCCGTTGCTTCGGCAACGCGTGCGCCACACCGAAACCAATCGCCGACGCAGTGCCCATGCCTCCAACGACGTAGAGGTGGTTAGGGCGATCTGAGATCGTGAAGAGTTCGCGGCCGGTTTTTCCAGTCGTAGCAATGATCGCTTCGTCGCCGGCGAGAGCATTGAGAATCAACTCAATCGCGGCGGTCCGCGTGAGTCGCTCATTTTGGTTTGCCGAGAGGTCTTGTTGCAGATCGGTCTTGATCGACTCGGGTTCGAAGCGACGCGACAAAGCGTACGGCGCCACCGAGCCTTTTTGCATTACTAATGCGAAAGGCCGTTTTCGCTGCTCCATGCTCGCCTCGACCTGCGCCATAGTGTAAGCGATTTCCGCTTCGCTGACGGGAAAGGGCAACCAGGGGATTTCCAAGGTCTCGAGCAAACGATGCATGATTCTTCCCATCTGCTCATGTTGCGGTTCGTCTTTTACTTCGGGCTGGCCACGCCAGGTAACGATGAGCAACGTGGGAACACGAAACGGGTAATTGAGCGACGTCAATGGATTGACCATGTTACCCAGGCCGGAGTTCTGACACATTGTGACGGTTTTCCGTCCGGCGAGAAAGGCTCCGAAGGTGATCCCGACTGCTTCGCCTTCGCTCGTCGCACCGATGTAATCCAGACCGGGACCACCGATCACGTAGTTAATCAGAGAGGTAAAAAAGGAGCAAGGCACTCCGGCGTATTGCGAATAGCCAAGGCCACGCAGGTGACCAATGAACGAAAAAGGGCTGATCATGATTTCAGGACGCCAGCCTGGATAAGACTTAAAATGCCTGGGCTCGCGCGAGATCCTCGAGATCGTCCACGTCCAGCCATTGTCCGGTAATGTACAAGGCCTGCACGCGTTGTCCCTTGCTCACGAGGTAATTGAAAAGATCGTCGAAGCGCAATCGACGAAAATCCGGTCGCTTGGATAACACATTCAACGCGTCGCATATCGCCGTGGAACCACGCGCTGTCGCTTTGATCAAGCCGATCCATTCGCCATGGATTTTGTCCGCCGAAAGATTGGGGCCTATCTCCGTTAGGAACGCGTCCTCTTCGTCATAACGCAGCGAGTAGGGCCGCGTCGCAGTGATATAGTCGATATATCCGTTCGCCTCACGCTTTCGACGCCGTTCCCACATTGCATCCACCGCAATAACGATGTCGTGTTCTTCGGCGAGCAGATTGTTCAGGATATGCTGGCGAAAAAGGATATCGCCAAAGGAAATGATCGTATCACCGTCTATCCGATCACGGGCCTTGTGCAGCGAAAGCAATTCGCCCGTGCCTTCGAAATCTTCGTTCTCTACGAACTCAACGTCCGGTGCGCCCACGTTCTCGGCGGCATAACCCCGCACCACCGTGATCGCATCGACACCGGCCGCGCGAAACTGCGCGACGAGCTTGTGCAATAGGGGTGTCCCGCCAACAGGCACCATGGCTTTGGGGATCCCGGCCGTGACCTCTCCCAGTTCGTTACCGCGACTCGCAGCGAGAATAATCGCGCGCATCCAAGCCCGTCCCTTGGGCAAATAACGCTCCTCGGCAAGCAACAGTTCTTCCGCATTCTGAAGCCGGAAGACTTCTTTCAATGGGACAATTCCATCTTCGACATTTTGGATCGAACGCTCGGCAAAAATACGGCGGGTCGTTTCCTGCATCGCAGCGATTGCGCTGCGAACGTTTTGGTTTGCCCAGATCACGATTCTGATGCCCGCATGCTCAAAAACTTCAACCGGCGTGCTGTAGTAAGTCGTGGGAGCGATCACGAGCGGACATTGATTCTCCCAGGCTTTGGCAAACGCGAGCACCTGATCTGGCGTCACCTTCTTGCTGTGAATGAGAAGCGCGTCCGCCCCCGCGAGATAGTAGGCTTCCGCACGGCGGAGCATTTCATCGAGACCCCAGCCCGCGATGAATCCCTCCAGCCGCGCAACCAGACAAAAGTCCGGATCCGTTTGCGCATCCTTGACCGCTTTAATCTTGCCTGTGAATTCGTCGATCGTGGCGAGCGGCTGACGTTCGCTCTCGATGAATGAATTGGTCTTTGGGAAAAGTTTGTCTTCGATGCAAACGGCTGCGACCCCCCGTTGCTCCAGTTTCTTCACGAGACGTCGCATGTTGTTGAAATTTCCATAGCCGGTATCCCCGTCGAGCAGGATTGGACATCGAGTGGCGTCGGTCATGAATTCGACCACCTCCAGTACTTGCGTCCAGCTCGCTTCATTGTTGTCGCGCACTCCGAGAGCAGAAGAGATCGCGAGTCCACTGGCCCATATTCCACGAAATCCGGCTTCCTCGACGATACGAGCGCTCAACGCATTGTGAGCCTCCATCAAAAACTCAAGACGATCGGATTGCAGAAGCCGCTTGAATCGCTGGGTCTTGCTGATTTGGCTAGTAGTCGAAGGAGTCATGATGCACAACAGCCTAGGACGGAAATAATTGACTTTCTCCCCACTCAATACCAGTGATTAGTTTCTCCGCTTGTTTCGGTTTTAAGTCGTCGGTTCAGTTCCTTTTCATTACATGCTCGCAACTGCCACTGCCAGGATCGACGAATTGATTTCTGATTCATTGAGGCAAACGGACGAAGCGAATCTGAGAGAAGAGTACTCCGAGCAGGATGAGTTCGTAGTCGTGGAAGATTTTTTGTCCCCGGAGGTGCTAAGCCGGTGGGAGGTAGAGCTGGAAAAGCTAAAGCCCCACATCCATCGCAACTATCTTCCCGGTCATAAGAAGGGCGGCAGCGTTGCCTACCAGACCGTGAATGCGCTGGCGCCGTCAATAACCGGTCTGTATCACAGCGCGCCGTTGCTGGGGTTCCTTCGTCGTGTGGTCAGCGCCGAAATCAATGAATGTCCACCGAATGACCCGCACCGGTGCGCTCTTTACGCTTATACCGAAGAAGGCGATCACATGGGCTGGCATTACGACACCTCTTACTACAAAGATCGGCGGTGGACAGTGCTAGTTGGTTTCAAAGATGAATCCAGCTCGCGCTTGCTTTGCCACTTGCATACGCGCAATCCAAATCGCGACGTCGTAAAACTCGAACTTCAGATCAAACCAGGGGCGCTTGTTATTTTCAATGGCGATAAAGTTTATCACGCGGTTTCACCGCTGAAGGAAGGTGAGTCCCGCTACGTTGTCTCGATGCAATATGTCACCACCGGCGACATGAATCCCTTCATGCGCTTCATCTCCAACATGAAAGATGCGGTCGCTTATTTCGGACTCCGCGGTGTTTTCGGCAAAGGCAAGGTGCGGTGAGAAAAGTCCCCGCCATCCTCGACTGCGTCGCTGAAACGCGCGGGATCCAGATTGCGGGATTGGACTTGCTTGATCGCCTGATCGTCACCGCCCATCGGGCGGGTTGCGCTCCCATCTTTATCATCGCTAAAACCGCGCCGCCAGCTCCACGTGCCCGCGCCCTTGGCGTCGAAATCACACTCGCTTCAGTAATACCGGCACTCGATCAACCCGCCCTCCTCGTCAATGGAGCTGCGCTCGTCGAAACCACAGATCTTCAACGACTGATCGAACATGGAGGGCGCATGTTTTCGGCTGATGACACTCGTCTACCGGTTGAAATGACGACGCGTGACAGCGCGCTTGTACGGGCTGGAAAAGTCGCCACGCTGATCACCGACGCGACTTCGGCCCGAAAGGCCGAGCGCCGTCTTTGGGCATCGCTCACCAGCGGCGCGGACGGAATTGTCGATCGCTTTCTTTATCGTCCACTCGGCCGTTACTTGTCGAAAATTCTTATTCGTGCCCCGTTTTCGCCGAACCAGGTTTCGATTGCTTCAATGCTTGTTGGCATTTTCTCCGCGTGGTTTTTTGCGCGTGGATATTTTATCTCGGGTGCGCTTCTCCTCCAGCTTTCCGCCAGTGTCGATTGCGTGGATGGCGATCTTGCGCGTGCCCTTTACAAGGAATCGCTGCTAGGCAAATGGCTCGATTTGGTGGGAGACCAGGTCGTGCACGTCGCGGTGTTCGCCGGCATCGGCTTCGGCCTGGCTTCGAGCGATCCGGCGTCGCCCGCTCTGGCGCTCGGGATCAGCGCGGCACTCGGAACGATCATCTCCTTCGCCGTGATCGTGCGCCTCATGCAACGCAAGAATGGCGGTAGGTCTTCCGTTCTCGAGAAATTGATTGATGCCGCGACCAACCGCGACTTCTCGCTGCTCGTTCTATTGCTGGCCACAGTCGGCAGGCTCGATCTTTTCCTCTGGATGGCCGGGATAGGTGTGCATCTCTTCTGGATCCTTGCGATTTGCTCGCAATGGCAAAGCGTTCGATCCGCGCCGGCGATCTCGGAGAAATCCGCGTGAAGTTGACGTTAAGATTGACCATCGCCGCAGCGGGCCTGGCGTTGTTTGGGTGGTTCGTTCACAGGATCGGAACCGATACAATCTCGCGGGCTTTCGCCACTCTCGGCTGGGCGGCTCCTCTTGTTCTCCTCCCATACGCTTTGGTCTATCTTCTTGATACACTTGGGTGGCGCTTGTGCTTCCGTCGCGCGCTTCCAAAAGCGATTACCTTTGCAACACTGTTCCGGATTCGGTGGGCCGGGGAATCGCTCAATAATGTTGTCCCTTCCGCTTACCTCGGAGGCGAAGCGGTAAAAGTTTATTTGCTCCATAAGCGGGGCCTGCCGGTTGCCGACGGAGCAGAAAGCGTGATCATCGGAAAGACGGCACAAGTTTTGTCTGAAGTGATTTTTATTGCGTTTGGAGCGATTGCGGGCTCTGCGATTCTGCCGTCGAATTCATCTGCTCGCTCAGGCATGTTCGCAATTGCCGGCGCGGCCACCGCAGTTGTCGCGATGCTCTTCTGGCTGCAGCATCGAGGAATATTCAGCACACTGCTGGCGCTAACGGCGCGATTGCGGCTGCGCATTCGGGCCCTTGCCTCACGAGCCGAAAGTTTACGCCAGCTCGATAGGCGAATTTTTGATTTCTATCGCAATGATCAGCGTCGCTTCATTTTCTGTGTGACACTTTATCTGGCCGGTTGGATCGCCGATTCGTTGGAAGTTTTGCTCGTCTCCCACTTGCTTGGGATGCCGTTGAATTGGAGCCAAGCGCTCGCCTTCGAAGCATTCATCAGCGTGGCCAAGGCACTCGGGGTTTTTGCCCCAGCCGCACTCGGAGTGCAGGAAAGTGGTGTTATTTTTCTCTTTTACCTTTTCGGTTTGCCGCCCGCGCTTGGAGTCTCGTACGCTATCATCCGTCGCGCGCGCGAACTGACGTTCGTGGTAATTGGTGGCGCGTTTCTCTATGCTGAGGAACCAGCGATGCGCGGTCTCGCGAAGCGCGTTGCGCGAGAAGCTGAGGCTCAGGCATGAAGGCCATTATTTACGCGGCAGGACGCGGAACGCGATTGCAATCGGATCGGCCGAAAATCCTTCTCGAATTCGGCGGCCGAACGCTGCTGGAGTGGCACGCTTTGCGATTGAGTGAGGCCGGCGTGCGCGACGTTGTGCTGGTGACCGGCCACCTTCGCAACCAGATCGCAGACATGCTTCCCGGCATTTGCGCCCGGTATGACGTTGCATTACGCCAGATTGTGAATCTACGCTTTCACGAGGGTAGTGTGCTCAGCCTTAAAGCCTCGCTTCCAGAAATCGAAAACAGCTCCGAGCCTTTGTTGCTGATGGACGCCGACGTCTTCTACCCAACCGGGATGCTCGACCGTCTGATCAAATCGACTAACGGCACCGCGCTGCTGCTGGATCGTGAATTTTCCACCGAGGACGACGATCCGATGCTCGTCCCAGTCAAGAAGGGGCGACCCATCGACTTTCGCAAGCAATGGAGCGGTGATGCTGACTTTGTAGGCGAATCAATCGGTTTCTTCAAAATCGCTCCAACTGATTTTTCGCTCCTGATAAAGGAGACGCATGCGCGAAGCCGTAACTCCATCTGCCCGGATTCCTACGATGATGTTTTAAGGAAGCTGGTGCTTGCCGGGCGATTCGGATTCGAAGACGTGACTGGGCTGCCGTGGATTGAGATCGATTTCCCGACGGATGTCGTTCATGCTCGAGACCAATTGCTTCCAATGATCGTTCGCTCCGCATGATCCCGCACGACCTCCATCATTTTTTTGGCGGACAATACGTCTTCGTCACAGGCGCATCCGGTTTTATCGGCAGCCATGTGGCGTCGTTGCTGGTGCAGACGGGCGCGCGTGTTCGGGCGTTCGCGAGATCTACGAAAGGACGCGGCGATCGTGCGATCGAGTGGGTGGAAGGGGATCTGCTCTGTCGAGATTCGATCGATGCGGCGACCAAAGATTGCCGATATATCTTTCACGTCGCGGGCGATTATCGGTTCTGGGCGCGCGATCCACGTGAGATTTTTGCCAATAACGTGCAGGGAACCATTAATCTTTTGGAAGCAGCGAGACGCCGCGATGTCGAAAAAATCGTGTGCACGAGCACGACTGGAATTCTCGAGCCAGGATCGCCTGAGCGGCTGGCAACTGAAGAGCGTCTCGCTCGTCCCTCCCAATTCAAGGGACCCTACAAACGCTCCAAATATCGGAGTTATCTCGAAGTAAAAGAGAGAACGGACGCCGGCTGGCCCATCGTGACCACGCTGCCCACTGCGCCGATCGGCCCAAACGATGTGAGACCGACACCGACTGGAATGATCATTGTAGCGTTTCTAAATGGGAGGATCCCGTTGCTTGCGCACACGGGGCTCAACTTCGTCGACGTACGGCACTGCGCGCTCGGTCATCTCCTCACAATGGCGCGAGGCAAATCCGGTGAGCGTTATTTGTTAGGGGGAATCAACCTGTGGCTGGGCGACTTTCTAAAACGTGTAGAGCCCTACGCACACTACCGGACACCGCGCTCTTATGCGCCCCATTGGCTCAGTTTTCTCACCGCTTGCGCGAGCGAAACTGCCGCGCGTTTTTGGCCGAACTGGACTCCGTTTGTGACACGCGAATCGGTGCAAATGTCGCGCGCTCCACATTTCTCCAGCAATGCAAAAGCAAAAAACGAGCTCGCCTATGTTCCTACCGTCTCGATAGACCAGGCTGTTTATGATGCGGTCGAAGATTTCGTTGCGCGAGGTCTCGCGCCGGTGGCTACAGAAAGTTTAAAATGCCACCGCCCGGCATTGCAGAACCCGGACCACTGCGAGGAGAAGCATGAAGGCAATGGGCGTGGCAACTATCGCTTGGCTTCCTAAACTGTCGCCTGCCACCGTTCATGCCATCATAGGAGTCCCCGGGAAGTCGGTCTTGTCTTTGCCAAAATCGACAGAAAAGAATCAACGGCATCCCCAGCTTTGTTCCCAGGCTAAGACGGCCTAGCTTCGAACTCTCTTACAGTGCTTTGTAATCCACAGAAATCGTCCGATAAACGAGATTGTCGTGTTGGGCTGAGAAATAATAAAGCTCCAGCATCGTTGTGCCGACCATCCATTGGTAGCCGACCAGCGTTTGAATGACGTCAGTGTCGTGGTCGCGAGAACGTGAGACGAGCTTTCCGATGCCATACTTTTCGTCGAAGTATTTGCGAATCTCTCCCATCCGCTGGTTGTAACGTTCGATCGTCCAGTCCGGGTACTCGTACTGCAGCTCTACGGCGACAAGCGCCCTCTCCTTAAAAGTAAACACCGTGCGTTTCAGTCCCGGGTGAATGAGGCCCTCCACAGTCCAGACTTCCCGGTTCTCTTTTTTTTCCCGCGAAACTATCTTGGCTTTCGCTCCATGCAGCACTGCCTCCACGCGCGCCATTGAGTCGTTCCAGCGGAACCCGAACGGCGGCACGAGTTCATCGGCCGCACGGGCCTGTTGCGCAGAAAAAAAACAGACTGGCAGCGCGGCCAAAACGATTCGACGGATTATCGGCCGGTTCCAACGGGCGATGCATAAAGAAAGTCGCCCCATGATTTGGGTATCAATTCGCTGCATCTGCAATTTGCCGAGCGTTTTCCCTCCGCTCCCAGAGGCGAGAAAATTGCGCGTGCAGGCCACTTCGGTCAACTAGGAGATGCCGCACAGAGTCGAGCGGCCAACTGGGTTGACGTTGCGACTCGCAAAAAAAATCTCGAAACACACTGCTTGTTTCCTTTCGTGGGGACACGCGCGTTCTGTTTTTCTAGTCAAGAAAATTTTTTTAACGCAATTGAAAATAAAATTGATTTTTTTCTTGTGGGTTTCGCAACGGATTTCTAATCTCAAGCCCGCTGGCGAAGGCAGCCGTAAAGCGCATGTGAATAAGTTGTGAACATTTCTGAGAAACATCCAGCCGTGAGAATGCACGACCTAGAAAGCTGCTCGATACAACAATTAAGTGCGCAGGCGCGGTGGATTGATGACCGAAATGCAGTGAACGATGCGTCGAGCGGTTTTGCCTCGTATTTACGCGCTTTTGGCAAATTTTTTCAACTTTACACCACGAAACCGCTTTCGGGAACAGCTCGATTGTCGCGCGTTTACGGCGTGCGATCTCCCCTAGCCCCGGCCAGTGTGGCATTTGTGTAACACTGTTAACAACTTCTGTATGGACAAGAAATGCACGCAGCTATGGCAGCGATTGTCGGCTGCGCTCAAGCCAGAGATTAGCGCGGACAGTTTCAAGCGCTGGTTTTCCAATGTTGAGCTGGTGGAGGCGAAGGACAAATCCATCACGCTGACTGTTCCAAACAACATCTACCAGCTTTGGATCGAGAGTAATTACATGCCGGCATTGCAGAATGCGATCATCGCCACTTTTGGCGGTACCCGCTTGGTGAGATTTTGCGCTCCGTCGGCGCCCGGCACGCAAACATTTGCGGACGATTCAACCACAACAAAAGAAACGTTGCCGACGCAAATGGACGCACGGCCTGCGACCACCGTTCCGGGACTCAATCCGCGAAACACGTTCGAATCCTTCGTCGTCGGCCCGAACAATGAAATCGCGCATGCAGCCAGTCTTGCCGTCGGGCAAGCGCCGGCGCGCACGTACAATCCGCTGTTCATTTACGGCGGCGTCGGCCTGGGCAAAACCCATCTGATGCAAGCCATCGGACAATATGTTTGGGCGAAACGAAGAAACGTGAAAGTGATCTACGTCTCGAGTGAACTGTTCATCAACGAATTCATCGACGCGATCCAGCACAGTAATCTTGTCAAATTCCGGAAGCGTTATCGCCAGGCTGATCTTCTGCTGATTGACGACATCCAATTTCTAGGAGGCAAGGAGCGATCGCAGGAGGAATTCTTTCACACTTTCAACACTCTTTTTGATGGGCATAAACAGATCGTGCTCTCCAGCGA
>Ga0126381_100009489_pt1 | contig 10928 bp, 10 predicted proteins | sample PanSoiMetPlot_28_FD_96465 | JGI IMG/M metagenome (GOLD analysis project Ga0126381, IMG submission 96465) | Tropical forest soil microbial communities from Panama - MetaG Plot_28 | ecosystem: Environmental > Terrestrial > Soil > Tropical forest > Bulk soil | place: Panama | collected 2016-02-17
CCGGCTTTCCGAAAAGGATATGCGCCAACGTATGACTCTAGAAAGCGCATCCGATGGCCACGATCGATCGCCAGATAGCGTTTTCCGGAACCAAGAACGTGGCGGAGCCGCTGCGCTTCGACGTTCTCCGGCTTGAAGCCTATCTCGCGGCGAAGGTTCAAGGCTTCGTCCCGCCGCTCGAGGCGAAGCAGTTCAAGGGCGGACAGTCGAATCCGACATATCTGTTGGAAACCGCGTCGCGCCGATACGTTCTGCGGCGAAAGCCGCCGGGCAAGCTGCTGCCGTCAGCGCACGCCGTCGATCGCGAGTTCCGCGTCATCAGCGCTCTCCATGCGCACGGTTTTCCGGTCGCCGAGCCCATTCTCTATTGCGCCGACGAGGCCGTCGTTGGCACCGCGTTCTACGTCATGGCCCATGTCGAGGGCCGCGTATTTTGGGACCCGCAGATGCCGGGGGTGAATACGACCGAAAGGGCGCGCGTTTACGACGCGATGAACATGACGCTCGCCCAGCTGCACTCATTCGACCCCGCGACCATCGGCCTTGCGGATTTCGGCCGCGCCGAGAACTATGTCGCGCGGCAGGTCGAACGCTGGTCCAAGCAATATCGCGCGTCGCAAACCGAAGAGATCGAAGAGATGGAGCGACTGATCGCTTGGCTGCCCGCGCATCTTCCACCCGCCTCGCCCGCACGGGTCGTGCATGGCGACTATCGGCTCGACAACATGATTGTTGCTGCCGACTCGCCCACCATTCTCGCTGTGCTCGATTGGGAACTGTCAACCCTCGGCGATCCATTGGCGGACTTCACGTATCATTTGATGCAATGGCATATGCCGCCGGACGAGGGCACCGGTGTCGGCTCGTTGCTCGGCTCCGATCTCGCCGTGCTCGGGATCCCCTCGGTGACGGATTACGTTGCTTCCTATGTAAGGCGTACTGGGCACGATCCGCGCCCGCATCTGCCAACCTACCTCGCGTATAATTTCTTCCGGCTGGCCGCGATTCTCCAAGGCATTGTCGGCCGCGTCCGCGATGGCACCGCCACGAGTGAGCACGCAGCGTCGAGGGCCGAGATGGTGCGGCCACTTGCTGCCAAGGCCTGGTCGTTCGCCCTCGACGCGGGGGCGCGATGAAACCGATCGCCCTCGCACTCGGCGCCGGCGGAGCGCGCGGCCTCGCGCATATTCCCGTGCTCGAAGCCCTCGACGAGTTGGGAATCGAGCCGGTCGTCATTGCCGGCGCGTCGGCTGGCGCACTCATCGGTGCCGCCTACGCCGCGGGGATGGCAGGCAAGGACATCCGCCGCTACGTGCTCGGCATCGCCCATGACCGAAACGAAGTGTTTAGACGATTGCTCGCCTCGCGCAGCGGCGGCCTCGTCGATCTCGTCACCAGCGGCATCAACGGCCCTGCGGCAGTCGACGCGGAGAAATTCTGCGAGCAGTTCTTGCCGGCGATCGTCCCCGACGACTTCGGCAAGCTGCTGATTCCGCTGACCGTGGTGGCGTCAGACCTGCATCGTCGCTGTGCGGTCGCTCTCGCAAACGGCCCACTCAAACGCGCAATCGGGGCGTCGATGGCGATACCCGGATTGGTCGGACCTGTGGTCATCGGCGATCAGGTGCTCGTCGATGGCGGCGCCACCAATCCGCTTCCCTTCGATCTTTGGCGCAACCACGACTATCTCACGATCGCGGTCGACGTCACCGGAGAGCCCGTCGCCGGCCGCGACGTGCCGAACGCATGGGAAAGCGTCAACATCGCCATACAGGTGATGGTACACACGATCACAGCCGAGAAGCTCAAACATGGGGTGCCGGATATTCTGATCCGGCCGAATGTCGGGATCTTCCGCAGCCTCGATTTCCTGCAAGCGAGCGCCATTCTGCGCGCATCCGAGCCGGTCAAGGCGGAGGTAAGGGAGAAAGTCGGCGCGCTGGTGGGTGCTCTCGCGTAGTCATTGCGGACGACATGGATTGAATGTCGTCACGACGTCAGCGTCACAGGCAGAGAGACTAAGCCTGTGGCGAACTTGATTCGCCGCGAGCGTATCAGCCGCGTATTCTTCACCGCCGCTCTCGGAAAAAATCCCTGAGCAAGGCCGCAGCCTCGACCTCGGCGATCCCGCCGTACACCTCAGGCCTGTGGTGGCAAGTCGGCGCAGCGAAAAATCGCACGCCGCTCTCCACCGCGCCGCCCTTCGAATCCGTCGCGCCGTAATAGAGCCGGCGAAGGCGGGCGAAGGATATGGCACCCGCGCACATGGTACACGGCTCGAGCGTCACATAGAGATCGCAATCGGCCAGTCGCTCCGAGCCGATGGCGGCCGCCGCTTGGCGAATGGCGAGAATTTCCGCGTGCGCCGTCGGATCCTTGTCCCGCAAGGTCCGATTGCTTGCCCGCGCGATCACGCCGCCATCGCGCACGACGACACAGCCGATGGGGACCTCGCCGGCCGCCTGCGAGGAGCGGGCCTCCGCGATTGCCAAGTCCATGAAAGAGGCTTGCATGCTCGTTATTGCCAGCAAAGTCTGCTATCAGGCCAATCCTTATCAACGAATTCCGCCATGGCCGACAAGCGCGACAACGACAAAATCCCGTATGGCGGACGCAAGCCGCGGCCGTGGCTGCGGGGGAAGAAGCTCAAGACCTCGCTGCCGCGGCCGGAATTTGCGTCCCCGCCACCATCACCAAGGGGCTCGGAGCGCATCGCCAAGGTGATGGCGCGCGCAGGGCTCTGTTCGCGGCGCGATGCCGAGGCGTGGATTGCCGCCGGGCGCGTGAGCGTCAATGGCCAGGTCATCGCCTCGCCTGCCCTCAACGTTACCACCACCGACAGCATCAGCGTCGACGGCAAACCTTTGCCCGCGCGCGAGCGTACCCGCCTTTTCCTCTACCACAAACCGGTCGGCCTCGTGACGACCACCGACGATCCGCAAGGGCGGCCGACGATCTTCGACGCCCTCCCGCGGCATCTGCCGCGCCTCCTGACCGTCGGCCGGCTCGACATCGGCACCGAAGGGCTGTTGCTGCTCACCAACGACGGCGGGCTTGCGCGTGTGCTCGAATTGCCGGAAACCGGGTGGCTGCGACGCTATCGTGTCCGGGCGCACGGCTCGATCACGCAAGATCAGCTGGATCGCCTGCGTTCGGGATTGACCGTTGACGGCATCCATTACGGGGCGATCGAGGCGACACTCGATCGGGTGCAGGGCGCCAATGTATGGCTCACTTTTGCCATTCGTGAAGGCAAGAATCGCGAGGTTCGCAACGTGCTCGGCGCGCTCGGCCTCCAGGTGAACCGGTTGATCAGGGTTTCTTTCGGGCCATTCCAGCTCGCGGAGCTGCCGGAGGCCGCGGTTGAAGAGGTGACAACGCGAATTTTACGCGAGCAGCTCGGCGAGCGCGTCGCCCGACGCGCCGGGTGCGATTTTTCCGCGCCGATCCTGAGCGCATCCCCGCTTGGGGGAAGTGATGGCGAGGGTGTACAGCCGAAACGGAGTGAGCGTCGGTCGGAGCCCACCTCTGCTCGAAGCACCGGGCCGACTTCCCCACGGGCAAGGGATGAGCGCCAAGCTCCTCGGCGCGACGACCGGCGCGAATTCAATAAGCGAGGAGACAAGTTTGAACCTCGCGGGCACGAACCGTCATCCAAACCGAGGCAGCAGCGATCGGGGAACGCCTGGCGCGACTACGACGCATCGGGCAAGCGGACGTTTCATGGATCGCGCAGCGACCAAAGGCCCGCGGTCACCCAACCATCAGGCAAACGCGCGGGTCTGCTGCGCGATCGTCGCGGCCGGCGCATTCTGGTCGAACGCTTCGGCACGCCGATCGCCGCCGAGCCGGAGCCTCCGCCGAAACCAAAGCACCGTCGGCCGCGACGGCGCGATCGGTCCGGCGGTCCGCGACCCTCGCGGCCGAAGGGCCGCTGAATGCGCATCGTTGGCGGCAGGCTGCGCGGGCGCGCGCTCGTTGGGCCGAAATCGGCGGCCATCCGGCCGACATCCGACCGCCTGCGCGAGACCCTGTTCAATATCCTCACGCATGCCTACGGCGACCCTGTCACCGGCGCCCGCGTGCTCGATCTGTTTGCCGGCACCGGCGCTCTGGGCCTCGAGGCACTCTCGCGCGGCGCCGCGTTCACCCTTTTCATGGACGATGGGGCTGAAGCGCGCGCGCTGATACGGCAGAACGTCGAGGCGCTCGGTCTGGGCGGCGTGAGCCGCATCTTTCGCCGTGATGCCACCAGACTCGGCGCGGCGCATCCCCTCGAGCCGTTCTCGCTCGCGTTCCTCGATCCGCCCTACGGCCGAGGGCTCGCAGAACGCGCCCTGTTGTCCGCCAATGCCGGCCGCTGGCTCACGCCCGAGGCCCTGGTCGTGGTCGAGGAGACGACGGATGCCGGCTTCACCGCGCCGGAGGGATTCGAGGAGATCGAAAGACGCGGATACGACGATACCGAGCTGACTTTTCTCCACAGCAAGCCGCGCTAGCACTAAATCCGCTCCACAAGGCCCTGCGGCACTCGACGGCGCTGCGGACTGGCGCCGCTGGAGTGCGGCAATCGGCTGCGCTGCCCCGGCAGGAATAGATCCGCGGCGATTCGGATCAAGTCTGCATGTCGAATACCTCACTGGCTGCATTCGCGGCCGGCTTCCTCGCTTTCATGGGTCCCGGCAGCCAAGAGGCGCGTGCAGACACTTGCGCGCCGAGCGGCACAGCCATCGCCACGGACCGTCCTGACGTTACCAATTCCAGCTTTGTCGTCCCGACCGGCAGTCTACAAAGCGAGAATGGCGTCAATCTGAGTGGGCGAGGTGGCGCGCAGAGCGTCGACGGCACCAACAGCAGGTTACGGTTTGGCGTCGCGCCCTGTCTGGAGGTCCTGGTTGACCTCCCCACCTATTTCGGCGCCATACGCGGCGATGTCGCCTCCGGCTTCGGCAACGTGGCGCCGGCCATGAAGTGGCAGCTCGCCCCGCTACCGGGTGACGTCAATCTGTCGGTGACGACCGGAATTGGGTTACCGACCGGAGCGGCACGCATCGCCGGGCCTGGTGCACAACCCTATCTGCAATTTCCTTGGTCGCGCGAACTCGGGGGCGGCTGGGGGATCAGCGGCATGGTGACGACGTTCCTCTTGCCCGCCGACCCCGTCAGCAAGGTCACCGAGGAGACCACTTTCGTGATCGAGAGGTCGCTGAGCCAGCGCGCCGATGTCTTCGTCGAGTATGTCGGAGACTTTCCGGCGCGACGCGGCGCCAGCCAACTTTTCAATTCCGGCGCGATCTATCGCGTGACCCCCACACAGCAAATCGACGTCCACGTCGGGTTCGGGCTCAACCACAACGCACCGGACTATGTCGTTGGGGTCGGATATTCGTTCAGATTGGACGGCTTGTTCTGACAGTGCTCATTCCGGTTTCGCACCCGATATGTGTACCATCTCCTTCCACATCGGCCGTTCGGCGAGCGCGCGCGCCCTCGCCTCTTCGGGTGTGCTGGCGACGCAGCGCGCGCCCGCCTTCAGGAAGCGCTGCTGCACCGCAGGATCGGCGGCAATCTCGCGGATGGTTGCTGATAAACGGTCGATCGTAACGCGAGGCGTGCCCGCCGGCACCACGAAGGCACCCCAAGACGTCACCACGAAATCGGGCTGACCGGCTTCGGCCATGGTCGGAACCGTTGGCAAGGTCGGCCAGCGCTCGGCCGTTGTCACCGCCAGCGCCCGCATCTTTCCCGACTCGATCATGGCGATGTAGGAGGCGAGATTGTCGAGTGCGTAGGTGACGTCGCCGGCGAGCATCGCGGGTATCGTCTGCGCCGCGCCGCGGAATGGCACGTGGGTGGCGCTGATGCCAGTGCGCAGTGAAAACAGCGCTGCCGATAGATGCGGCGTGGTGCCGACACCTGGGCTGCCATAGGTGATCTTTCCGCGCTCCTTGGCCCAGGCGATGAACTCCGGCAGCGTCTTTGCCGGCACGTGATCCGCGGCGACGACGAACACGTTTGGATATTCCCACGTCAGCGTGACGGGCACGATGTCGCGGTCGGCGTCGAAGGGCATCCGCTCGTAGAGATATTGGTTGATCGAGAACTGCCCAACGGTTGCCGCGCCGATGGTGGCGCCGTCCGGTGGACTCGTCGCCACCGTCGCGATACCGATATTGCCGCCGGCGCCTGACCGATTTTCGACGACGAAGGATTGGCCGAGTTTGTTCTGCAGCTGCTCGGCGAGAATGCGCACCAAGACGTCGACTGCGCCGCCGGCTGGGAACGGGGCGATGATCCGGACGGGACGATCAGGCCAGGTGGTCTGCGCACGGAGTCCTGTGCCCAGAAGAATGGCGGCCGCGCCGGCACAACCGAGCAGCTGCCGGCGCGTTGTAACGACGGAATGGTGTTTCATGCTGCGTCCTCCCACGCGGCTGCCATTGAACCCGCGCCGATAGCCGAGCGCAATGGCCCTTTGGGCCTTGGGGGGCGCGCAGCGACGATCACCGCCTTCCGAACAGGCGCTCGATGTCCGTCAGCTTGAGCTCGACGTAAGTCGGGCGCCCGTGATTGCACTGGCCGGAATTCGGCGTCGCTTCCATCTCGCGCAGGAGTGCGTTCATCTCCTCCGGCCGCAGCCGGCGGCCGGCGCGCACCGAGCCATGGCACGCCATCGTTGCCGCGACATGCATCAAGCGGCGCTCGAGCGGCAGCGCCTCATCCCACTCCGCCATGTGCTCGGCGAGATCGCGAACAAGCGCGCCCGCATCGATCTCACCGAGCGGCGCCGGCGTCTCGCGCACCGCGATGGCTCCCGGTCCAAACGATTCGAGGACGAGGCCATAGCGGGCGAGTTCCTCGGTCCGCGCCGCCAAGCGCTCGACGTCGGCCTCGTCGAGGTCGACGATTTCCGGGATCAGCAGAATCTGGCGCGCGACGCCGCTGCGCTCGAGCGCTTCCTTCAGGCGCTCGTAGACCAGCCGCTCGTGGGCGGCGTGCTGATCGACGATGACGATGCCCTCGCGCGTCTGCGCCACAATGTAGGTTTCATGCACTTGCGCGCGCGCAGCCCCAAGCGGCCGGTCGAGCAGGTCATGCGCGGGCTCCGGGATATTGGCACGCGCGTCGGCCGACGGGGCGCCAACGTCGAAGGCCGCCTGCGCTGGTTCGGCGAACCCCTCGACGATATTGGCGAGCGCCGCGGTCGTCATCGGCGACAGCGGCGGCCGCGCCGCCGACCGGCGCCAGTCCCAAGGTCGCTCTGCTGTGCGTCTTCGCGGGCCACCCGCGCGGAACGCGGCGATGGTCGCAGTGCCGCCGGTCGAGGCCGCGCGCTGGCTGTCACGCGACAGGGCGTCCTGCAGCGAGCGCACGATCAGACTGCGCACCAAGCCAGGATCGCGAAACCGCACCTCGGTCTTGGCGGGATGAACGTTGACGTCAACTTCGCGCGCATCGAGCGTGACGAACAGCGCGACGACCGGGTGGCGATCACGCGGCAGGTGATCGGCATAGGCACCACGCACGGCGCCCACGAGGAGCTTATCGCGCACCGGACGCCCGTTTACGAACAGGTATTGCCCCAGCGCGTTGGCGCGGCTGAAGGTCGGCAGGCCGGCATAGCCCTCGATGGCAAGCCCCTCGCGGCCACCATGAACCTCAACCGCGTTGGCGCGAAACTCCCCTCCGAGCACGTCGCCCAGGCGCGCCAGCCGTCCCGGTGCGCCAGGCAGGGCCGCCGCCCAGGTCAGCGGCGCGCGCTCTTCGCCTGCGAGCGTGAACGCGACATCGGGCCTGCTCATCGCGAGCCGGCGCACCACCTCGCGGATGGCTTCCGCCTCGGTCCGGTCGGTCTTGAGGAACTTCAGTCGGGCCGGCGTCGCGTAGAAGAGATCGCGCACCTCGACGCGGGTGCCCTCTGCCAGCGCCGCAGGCTTGATCTCGGATTTGGCGCCGGCCTCGACCGCGAGCGTCCAAGCATGCGCTGCGCCCGCGCAACGCGTGGTGATCGAAAGCCGCGCCACCGCGCCGATCGATGGGAGCGCCTCGCCGCGGAACCCCAACGTTTGGATCGACATCAGATCATCATGCGGAAGCTTCGACGTCGCATGGCGCTCGACTGCGAGCGCCAGATCCTCGCGACTCATTCCGGTGCCGTCGTCGGTGACCGCGATTCGCCGGCGCCCGCCGCCGTCTGTAATGACGTCGATGCGCGTTGCGCCGGCATCGAGCGCGTTTTCGACGAGCTCCTTGACCACGCTCGCCGGACGCTCGACCACCTCACCGGCGGCGATGCGGTTGATGATGGCGGGATCGAGCTGACGGATCGGCATGGCGCGACTCAGAGCCCTCCTATCCCAATGTAGTCGGCGCCACGCGGCGCGGCGAGGTCGCGTTGCTGGTAACGAGCTAGTGCCTCGCTTCTGAAGTTCGTGATGCGTCGCAGCACCCCCTGACACGAAACTTCGGAAGCAAAGAGACACCAGCAAATCATGTTTTTAGTGCCGCTTTTCGATTTGAAGTTCCTGAGCCAGCTTGCCGCGACCGAAGTAGGAACTTCAGTTCGGCGGCACTAGTGCCCCGCTTCCGAAGTTCGTGATACGTCGCAGCACCCCCTGACACGAACTTCGGAAGCAAAGGGGCACTAGCAAAAATTATGGTTCTAGTGCCGCTTTCGATTTGAAGTTCCTGAACGTGCGCGCGGCAACCGATGCAGGAACTTCAAATCGGCGGCACTAGTCCAACGCAGGCTTTGCGCCCCGTAAACCCTTGATCGCGCTGCGACGACGCTTGCCTTCGAGCCGTCGTTTGCGCGAGCCTGCGGTTGGCTTTGTCGGCCGGCGCGGGACTGGGCGCACCGCGGCCTCGCGGATCATCTGCAACAGCCGGTCAAGCGCATCCTGGCGATTGCGCTCCTGGGTTCGGTATTGCTGGGCGGTGATGATCAGCACGCCGTCGCGGGTCAGCCTGCGACCGGCCAGCCGCTCAAGGCGCTGGCGCACATCGTCCGGCAATGCCGGCGAGCGTCGCACGTCGAAGCGCAGCTGTACCGCGGTAGCAAGCTTGTTGACGTTCTGTCCGCCGGGGCCGGACGAGCGGATGAAGCTTTCGTCGATCTCCCGCTCGTCGATCGAGATTGTCGAGGTGACGCGGATCATGGACCTATCCGCCAGTAAGATACCTTTTCGCCAACACCTTGCCCTCCTCCACGGCGGGCTGATCAAACGCATCGACGCCGAGCAGACCGGCGGCGATGATCGTTTCCAGCATGAAATGCATGAGCAGTTCGCCGAGGCTCGCCTCGTCAAGCCGCTCGATCGCAATCGTGCGCACCGGGCATCCGTTCTTGGCGAGCGTCTCGGCGGTGGCGCGTCCCTGCGCGGCGATGAGGTCGCCAATGCTCCTGCCGGCAAAGCCGGGCTCGCGCGCGAGCGTCGCGAGCGTCTCGTCCATGACCGGTCCGCGTCCGGCGGTGCCCGTCGTGATCACAGTGAAGACCTTGTCGCGCGGCCCGGCAATGAAGAGCTGCAATTGGCTATGCTGATCGACCGGTCCGAGCGCGCCAACGGGCGTCGTCCCCTTACCGTCCTTGCCAAGGCTTTCCGCCCACAGCTGAACGTACCAGCGTGTGAGCCGCTCGAGCCGATCGGCATAGGCCATGAGCACCGAGATCGACTTCTCCTTGGTCTCAGCGAGCGCCACGGCAAGCGCCGCGCCGACGCAGGCCGGGATCTCCGCTGCTGGCTTGCCCGCCAGCACCGGCGCGAGCGCCGCCGCAGCGCCCGCGCGAATCGCGGTGACGTCGAGCCCGAGCAGCGCCGCCGGCAATAGCCCGACATTGGTCAGAACCGAAAATCGGCCGCCGACATTCGGGGCATGCTCGAGCAGCGCCACCTTGTGGGCCGTCAGCAATTCGCGCAGGCCGTTGCGTTTGCCGGCCTTCGCCGGCTCGCTTATGCCGAAGAAGAGCTCCGGAATGCGCGCTTCGAGCCCTGCCCGCTTCAGCGCATCGAGCGCTGCAATCGTCTGCATCAAGGTCTCGCCGGTTCCGCCGGATTTCGAGATCGCCACAAAGCGCGTGGTCGCCAACGGAAGTCGCGCGAGTATTCCGGCGAAGGTGTCCGGGTCGAGATTGTCGATGAAATGCAGCCGCACCCCCTCGCGCAGCAAGCCGAGGCCAGGCACCGCGTAACCGGCGAGTTGAGCCAGCGTCTGCCCGCCAAGGCTTGATCCCCCGGTTCCCAAGAGAACGATGTCCCTCGCCGCTGCAGTGAGACGGGCAGCCGCGGCGACGATGTCGCCGATATCATCCCGCTTCTGCGGCAATTGCAGCAACGGCAGCGTTTGTTTTCTGAGCCCGGCGAGCGTGTCGCCGGAGCGGGCAAGCGTATCCGTCAGCGCCGTCGCTGACACACCGTGCTTGCCGATCCGATCTTCTCGCGCGCTCTCGATCGATTGCAGCAGCGGCATCGAGCATCTCCCAACGACCAACACCGCGCACACGCCTCACCTGACGGCGACACCGTGAAAAGCGAGCGCGCTTTGTGTATGTGCCGTTAGCCGCCGTCGCTCTTCGACGCAAGGCCCTGCTGCGGGCGGCCCACAACGGTGACGAGCAAGCCACCATCAAGCAGGCGCTTGGCCACCCGCCGAACGTCGCCGAGCGTGACAGCCTCGATCAGGCCGTTGCGCCGATCGATGTAGTCGATACCCAGATCGTCGAGCTGAATTTGGACGAGCTGCGCCGCGATCTTTGTCGAGGTGTCAAACCGCAGACCGAAGGAGCCCTTCAGGAACGATTTGGCCTTCGTCAACTCCTCCTCGGTCGGACCAGTCTCGGCCAACCGGCGAATTTCCTTCTCGAGGACGTCAAGGGTCTGGTTCGCGCGATCGGCCCTCGTCGCCGTGCCCCCCATGAACAACGCCGC
>Ga0126381_100009490_pt1 | contig 10927 bp, 10 predicted proteins | sample PanSoiMetPlot_28_FD_96465 | JGI IMG/M metagenome (GOLD analysis project Ga0126381, IMG submission 96465) | Tropical forest soil microbial communities from Panama - MetaG Plot_28 | ecosystem: Environmental > Terrestrial > Soil > Tropical forest > Bulk soil | place: Panama | collected 2016-02-17
CCAGCAGCCAGTACAACGTCCTCCGCATTCTGCGGGGCAGTCACCCCCAGTCGCTTACCGCGGGTGAGATCGGAGAGCGAACCATCGCCCGCGAGCCGGATATCACCCGGCTCGTGGACCGGCTCGACGCCCGGGGTCTCGTGAAACGCGCCCGGAGCGAACGGGACCGCCGGGTGGTGGAGGTCGAGATCACGGGAAAAGGGCTCGAGCTCCTGCGCACGCTGGAGCCGCACTCCCTGCGGATGCCGCGCGCGCTGATCGGCCACGTGGGTGCGCGGAAGCTCCGGCAGTTGTCCAAGGTGCTGGCCGAGCTGCTCGACGGAATGGGAACGTATCCCTGACCATGGGCGAGACGCGCCGCCGTTCGCGCGGCGGCTGCGATATCATATCTGTTTAAACGATAATTGGTTGGACAAGTGTTGATGCGACACTCACCCGCACACCGGAGGTCTCATGGCGACGGTCGTGGAAGCTCGAAGCCAGGCGGGATATGCCCTGGCCCGTGACGAAGGAGAGGCGTTCTGGCTCCTCGGCATGCTCCAAACGGTCAAGATCGGCAAGACGGACACCGATGGGCGATTCGGCATGCTCGAGATCGTCGTCCCGGCAGGGATCGGCTCCCCCTGGCATGTGCACCCCGAGGAGGACGAGTGGTTCTACGTCCTCGACGGCGCCCTCACCTTCTGGGTCGGCGACACCAGGATCGATTTGACGTCGGGTGGCTTCGCGTTCGGCCCCAAGGGCGTGCCGCACACCTTCTATGGCACCGCCGCCGCGACCCGGGCCCTGGTCGGGTTCTCGCCCATGCAGTTCGAGGGCTTCATGCGCGCCGTGGGTCAGCCCGCGCCGGCCCGCGTGCTCCCGCCTCACCACGCCGGTCCCCCACCCGACGTCGCCAAGCTGGCGCCGATCGCGGAGCGCAACGGGTTCATCATCCTGGGCCCCCCGGGCCCGCCCCCAGGCCGGTAACGCGCCAGCGGGAGCACGCATCGAGGGGGCCGCACGGCCCCCTCGGCTACTCGCCTTTCCCTCAAGCCGCGCGACACTCGCTGGTGACGCACCGCACGGAATCCACCCCGTGCTCCTCTCTTGCCGCCGCTGCTCCCCCGAACCAATAATGTGGTCCGACCGTCTCCCCCGGGGCCCCGATGATCCGTACCTGGCGCTTGCTCTCCCTGCTCCTCGTCCCATCCCTCGCCGCCACCCAGGCCGGCGCGCAGGAGGACACGGCCTCGAGTGTCGATGCGTGTTACCGCGCCAGCGGCGAGGCGGCGATCCGCATCTGCACCCGGGCGATCGAGTCGGGGAAGCTGTCGGCACGCTCCCTCTCGATCGTCTACGTGAATCGCGCCGGCGAATTCCGGGGCTTGGGAGAAGTCGAGCGCGAGCTGGCGGACATCAATTCCGCGCTGCGGGCCGATTCCACCAACACGCAGGCGTTCATCGCCCGCGCCCGCTACTACCGTCGCCACGGGCAGGAGACTGAGGCCCTGCGCGACTACGACCACGTGATCAACCTGCCGATAGAAACCGGTGACGACCGGGCCAACTCGTTCCTGAACCGCGCCCGCGCCTACGGCGATCAGTTGCGGTATGCCGAAGCCCTCGCCGACCTGGATTCCGTACTCAAGCTCAGCCCCGGCTACCTCGCCGCGTACAACATGCGGGCATCGATTTTCGAGTCGCGGCGCGAATACGGCCGTGCGGCGGACGAGTACACGGCCGCCATGAAGGCGACGGGCGCGAGTGCGGATCTCTTCTCGAACCGCGCGGACGCGTACTTCAACTCTGCCCAGTATCAGCTGGCGCTCGTCGACTATGACAGCGCCCTCGCGCTCGAGCCGGATGTCGCTTCGCGTTACGCCGACCGGGCTCAGCTCGAGCGCTACCTCGGCCAGTTCGATATGGTGATCGCGGATTACACCAAGGCCATCCGCCTCGAACCCAAGCGGGCCGTGCGGTACACCGCACGAGCGCACGCATACGAACAGATGGGTGACCTCGTGAACGCGATGGCGGACTTCAACACGGCTGTCCAGGTCGAGGCGGACCACGGCTTCGTCTATGACGAACGGGCGGACGCCTGGGAATACCGGGACGACTATGCGCGTTCCCTCGCCGACCGCGACGCGGCGATCCGCGTCGAGCCGACGGACGTCGGCTGGCGGGTGAACCGCGCCTGGACGCTCCTCTACATGGGGCGGACCGTCGATGCCCTGCGGGCGTTCGACCAGGCGATCACGATGGACTCGCTCGCTCCGCAGCGGTACCGGTCGCGGGCCAACGCGTATCTCGAGCTGGGGCGCCTCGACCAGGCGACCGCGGATTTCGACAAGGCCATCGCTCTGGCCCCCGATGCCGGCGGCGGCTACGAGGCGCGCTCCGCGGTCGCCCTCTACCGGGGTCAGCCGCTCGTGGGCCTCGTCGATCTCGGACGCGCCGAGGCGCTGGACAAGAATTTTGAGGCCAGCGCGGGGCGCGCCCGGCTCGAGTTGGCAGCGGGCCAACTGGACGACGCCATCAAGGACTACACGACGTTCATCGCCGGGCGCCCCAACAATCCCCTGGGATTTCAAGGGCGAGGGCTGGCACTCCTGGTGAAAGGAGACTTCACCCACGCGCTGGTGGATCTCCGGCGCTCCCGGGACTACGGGGCGTTCAGCGCGGACCGCGAGCTGTGGATCCACTTTACCGCCATGCGGGGAGGCCAGGACCCCCGCGCCGAAACGGCGCGCCGCGCGACGTTCTTCGACCCCCATCATTGGCCCGCCGCCGCGTTCGCCCTCGCCCTGGGGAAGGGCACGGTGGCCTCGATGATCGCCGCGGCACACGACACCTCGGCCCTGATGACGCGGTCTCAGCTTGCCGAGGCGTACACGTTCGCGGGTGAGTATTACCTTGCGCTGAAGCGTCCGGTGGATGCCGCGGCGATGTTCGCCAAAGCGCGGACGCAGGGTCAGGCGGACGAGTTCGTCGACATCGTCGCCTCCGCGGAGCTGCGGGCGCTCAAGAAGTAACGGCTCTTCCGGGGGGATTGGGCGTCTCTACGTAGCGCGACGCGCGAAGGGGCCCCAAGATTGGGGATGGCCGACGCCATCAACCTCGCTGTCGTGCTCGCGCTGTCGCTCCTGGTGGGCTTCGAGCGCGAGGAGCAGAAGGTCGAGAATGGCGCCTACCGCTTCGGCGGCGTGCGCACGTTCCCCCTCATCGGTATCACCGGGTTTGCTCTCGCGCTGCTCGGCGGGGACCTCCTGCCAGCCGCCGGATTGATCGTCATCGGCGCCCTGATGTTCCTCTCCTACCGCCACAAGCTCTCGGCCTCGAGTGCCGCCGGCGTCACCACCGAAGTTTCCGGACTCACGATCTATGTGGTGGGCGTGCTCGTCGCTCGGGGATACATCTGGATCTCCTGCGCCCTGGTCGTGGTCAGTCTCCTCCTGCTCGAACTCAAGACCGCGCTCGAGTCCCTGACGCGCAAGATTCCGGCGGCGGAGATCTCCACGCTGGCGAAGTTCCTGCTCCTCGCCGTGGTGATCCTCCCGATCGTCCCGAATCAGGGCTACACCGAGTTCGATCTCAATCCGTTCAAGGTGGTCCTCGCTGTAGTTGCCGTGTGCGGCGTGTCGTACGCGAGCTACGTGCTGGAGAAGCTGGACCAGGGGCGGAGCGGCATTTTCCTGTCGGCCATTCTCGGTGGGGCGTACTCGTCGACCGTCACGACGATCGTGCTTTCCAAGCGCTGCCGGGAGGACAAGCGGCCCGACCTTTACGCCGGGAGCATTCTCGCGGCGTCGGGCGTGATGTACGCTCGCCTGCTGATCCTGCTCGCGTTCTTCAACCTTGCGCTCGCCGCATCACTCGCGATCCCGTTCGCGGTGCTGGCGCTTCTGGCGGTCGGATCCGGATGGTGGTGGTCCACCCGCGGGAAGGCAGCACCGAAGAAGGAGCACGCCTCCGTTCTGCCGCGGAACCCGCTCCAGCTCGAGGCGGCGCTGATCTTCGCGGTGGTACTCACCGTGGTAGTCGTACTCACCCAGCTGGTGGCCACGCACATGGGGAACGGTGGGACCTACGCGTTCGCGGCGGTGATGGGGGTGTCGGACGTCGACCCCTTCATCCTGGGATTGACGCAAACAGCGGGGAAGGTGACTCCGCTCCAGGTCGCTTCGGCCAGCGTGGTCATCGCGGCGGCGAGCAACAACGTGATGAAAGGGATCTACGCGCTCGTCTTCGCCAAGGAGCGAGGGGGCAGGCTCGCCATCACCGCGCTGGTTACCCTCGCCATCATTGGATTGGTACCGCTTCTCTTCCTCTAGTCTCCCGTCGGAATAATCCCGGCGCCCTCGACCATCAGGATTACGGTGCGCTCGGGCGCCCGGGGCCGGTGGGACACACCCTTCGGAATCACCACCGCCTGACCGGGATTGAGCTCGATGGTCGAGCCCTCCAGGTCGATCAGAAACTGGCCTTCCACGCAGTAGAAGAACTCGTCCTCGGTGTCATGCTTGTGCCAGTGGTACTCGCCTTTCACCTGACCCACCCGCACCACCGAGTCATTCACTTTGCAGAGGGTCTGATTGTACCAGGGGTGCGTCACCGTCCTGAGCAACGCCGGCACGTCGAACCCCTTCCCCTGGGGGAACTTGATGTCGAGGTGAGTCTCGTACGGGAACGTCTCAGGCACATGTCCTCCTAGACAGTAGCGATCTGGGCCACGCGGGGCGTGGCGATGGCCTTGTAGTCTTCCGTAGCGAGGCAGAGCGACCGGTCGAGGCGCGCGGCGTTGAAGAACATCTCCTGCGTCGCGAGGATCTTCGGATCGGCCACCAGCTCGAGCTCGTCGTGAAACGAGAACGGCAAGATCGTCCCCACCACGCTGCCCCCCAGCCGCTCGGCATTCTCGATCGAAGCGAACGAGCAGTACGAGGCGCCGTACATGGCCTTGAGCGCCTTGAAATCGACCTTGGTATCGCCCGGCACCACCACCAGCACATGCTTCGTCGTCTTCTTGTCGGGCTTGAGCATGACGATGATGCACTTCGCCGCCTGATGGAGCGGATTTCCCCGGATGGGACTGATGAGCTCGGTGCGGCCCTCCGGGGCGTGCTCGATCACCCGGTAGCGGGCCTTCTTCTCATCCAGGAGTGCGATGAGGCGGTCATACGTCGGATAGGACGGCTCGGGCGCAGTCATATCACGAATGATCGAGAATCATCCGCCATCCGGAAGGGGTCCGCATCCAGACGGTCGAGAGCCATCCCCCAATCTCATTCAGGCCGTTCCCGCTCAGGATGAAATGCCCCGTCCAACCAGGTGAAGCGTCCTCACAAAGGCTCCTTTTTGAGCGTTGCACCCGAATGCCATGGTCCCTCCATGGCCCGCCGGCCCATCTCCCGGCCCTGCGCCAGCATCCGTTCGATGTCCGTCCGCGTGAAGTTTCGGATGTCCACCTTGATCTCCGACTTGGGCTCGACCAGCCGCCACTGGACGGGCGCGTACTCGCGGCCGAACATCCGCATCGAGTCGCCCGCGACCACCACCTGATTCACGCGCTCCACCGACCGGAGATCGTTCACCACGATTTCGTTCGTCACGACGTCCACGAGCCGGTTGGCCATCGCCACCACATGGCCCTTCGGAAATACCTCGCGGTCCAGCACTCGCGGCTGGCAGACCACCGCGACGATTTCGGTCGCACCCAGGTTGTTGGCCGTCCCGACCGGGACTAGATCCCGGATCCCGCCGTCGTAGTACTCCGCGCCGTCGATCTGCACCGACGGCATCACCATCGGTTCGGCACAGCTGGCCCTGACGAACGCGACGATGTCCTTGTGCTCGGCCCCCACGTATCTGATGAGTCCCGACCCCATGTCCACTGCGCCCACCCGGAGCTGAACGCGGGCCCGGCGGAGCCATTCTTCCCTCAGGGTTTCCCTGATAAGGCGATGCAGGGGACCGGTGTCCAGGACGCCATTGAACCGGTTCCAGAGGAGGCTCCAGGCGATGGAGAGCCAGGACTTCTGCCTGATAATGAGCTCGGGGGACGAGAGGCGGGTGCGATAGAAGTCAACAAACTCGCTTGCGGCTTCCACCCACTGGAGGTTGGTCGGGGTCTGGTCGGTTTTCGCCCCGATGGCATTGATGAGAAACGAAGCGCTCAAAGCGCCCGTGGAGATCCCGAGCACGGCGTCGGGGCGGAACCCGGCCTCGACAATGGAGAGAACGGCGCCCGCTTCATACGCACCTTTGATGGAACCGCCCGAAAGGACCAATGCCCGCATCGTTGCTCCTCCAGTACCTGAATCTTATCCTAGGCCATGCTCGTCGCCGTCATGCCGTTTTCGAACCTGACCACCGATCCAGCCAACGCCTACTTCGGAGATGCCACGGCCGAGACGGTCGGGGACATGCTGGCCTTCGCCGCGAAGTTGCGCGTGGCGCCCCATGCCGCCGCACTCGATTGGACCGACCGCGGCGGCTCCCCGCAGGAACTCGCCGAAGGACTGTCCGCGGGGGCTTTGCTCGAGGGTGGGGCCAAGCGCTCGGCCGACCTGGTGCACTTCGAGGTCCGACTGCGTGCCGCCGACGGGACCTCGCTCTGGTCCGCGATGGTCGATCGCCCTGTGGCCGAGGTGCTGCCGGGGGAGCTCGAAATCGTCACGGGGGTGTTGGGCGCGCTGAAAGTCGACGTCTCGGGAGACGAGGTGGCCCGTATCAGCCGCCCTCTGACCAGCGACTACCGCGCCTACGACGAGTACCTCCATGGACGCATCTTCAGCCGCGAGCTCCTGCGCCGGAGTCAGGAGGCGGCACTCCACCATTTCGGCGAAGCGATCCGCATCGATCCCAACTTCGCGCGCGCGTATGCCGAAAGCGCGATGTGTCACGGCATGATCTATCAGTACTGGGATTCGAGTGCCGAGATGCTGAAGCGTGCCGAAGATGCGAGCATCAAGGCTCTCGAGCTTGGTCCCGATCTTCCGCACGCGCATCTCGCCCGGGGGCTCGCCCTCTCGCTCGCCGCCAAGTACGCGGAGGCCGATCAGGCGTTCGGCGTGGCGCTCCGCATGCGCCCCGAGCTCCTCGACGCCAACTACTTCCGCGCCCGCTCGGCACGTGCCCAGGGCAACTACGCGGACGCGGTAGCCTGGTTCGAAAAGACCTGGGCCCTGCGACCGCTCGACTACTCGGTTCCCGCGCTGCTCGCGAGTGCGTACGTCTCACTCGACCGGAAACAGGACGCGCTCGCCACGCGGCAGAAATCGGTCGAGCTGGTCGACAAGCGTTTGATCCGTCACCCCGACGACTCCCGGGCTCTCTACCTCGGCGCCGCATGCCTGTCGACTCTGGGGGACGGCACCAAAGCGCGGTCATGGGCCAAGCGCGCGCTGGCAATGGATCCCGATGACTCCGCGGTGCTCTACAACGTCGCCTGCGTGTACGCCCTGCTCGGGCTCGATGACTCGGCCATCGACTGTCTGGAGCAGGCCATCCAGCATGGGTTCCGGCACTGGGACTGGATCGAACACGACTCGGACTTCGATACTGTTCGCAGCCACGAGCGCTTCAAAGCCCTTCGCGGAGTATGAAGCTCCTTTAATCCCGTCTTCAGGCAGTCGCCACGCTCCTTGCGGCAGTCTTGGTTCACACCAAGGAGCGATCCATGTACCACATGCTCAGTGTCTTACTCGGAGTCGCGGGCACCGGCCCCGTGCCGCCCAAGGCGCCCACCGCACCGCGAGCGGAGGCGGTGCTCGAAGCCTACATCGCGAGCTACACCAACCATGCGCTCACGACGCCGAGCTTCGCGCGGCAGACAGGACTCGCGTGCAGCGCGTGCCACACGCACTATCCCGAGCTGACCCCCATGGGTCGGGCGTTCAAGCTCAACGGGTACGTGTTCCGTCGCGGTTCGGACTCGATCACCGCGCGCACCGCGTCCGGCGACCAGAGCCTCCTCCTCAATCTGGTGACTCCGCTTTCGTTCATGCTCCAGACGTCCTATACGGTTCTGCGGAAGGCGGAGCCCGGAACCCAGAATGGCGTGGCCTTCTTCCCGGATCAGCTGAGTCTGTTCACCGGTGGGGAAGTCACCCCGCACCTGGGCGGCTTCCTGCAGGTGACGTTCGACCCCCAGAGCGGACAGCTGGGCATCGACAACGCCGACTTCCGGTACGCGACGCATCTCTCGCTGTTCGGCAAGAGCTCGACGTTCGGCATCTCGCTGAACAACAATCCGACGGTGCAGGACGTGTGGAACAGCACGCCCGCGTGGGGCTTCCCCTACGGGTCATCGGCAGCGGCACCGACCCCCGCCGCAGCCACGATGATCGACGGGACATTGGGAGGCCAGAGCGCGGGTCTCACGGCGTACACGATGTGGGGTGGGCACCTGTATCTCGAGGGTGGAGCGTATCGCGCCGCTCCCGTGGGAGCCAACCGGCCACTCGACTCGACGGCGACAGGCGTGCTCGCCGGCGTCGCGCCCTATTGGCGCGTAGCGATTCCCAACACGATCGGCGGGAAGTACCTGTCCGTGGGTGCTTACGGGATGCAATCGCGGGTGTATCCCGGCGGCGTCACCGGTCCCACCAACCGCTATACCGACGTTGCGGCTGATCTGAGCTTCCTGTGGCCGATGGGGGAGAACAGCTTCACCACCGAGGCGACGTATATCCATGAATCCCAGCGATGGGACGCCGGCGGCTCGGCGAACCTGAACAATACGCTGAAGACCTTTCGATTCGATGTGATGTATCACGGCGGTCACATGTACGCGTTCACGGCGGCGCCCTTCTTCACGAGCGGGAGCACGGACACCCTGCTCTATGCCCCAGCCCCGATGACCGGCAGCAGGATCGGGAGCCCGAAGTCGAGCGGCATGATCGGTGAGGTCGACGTGATGCCGTGGCAGAATCTGCGCTTCCAGTTGCAGTACGTTGCGTACTCGAACTTCAACGGCGCCTCGCGGAACTATGACGGTTCCGGGCGGAATGCATCCGACAACAACACCCTTTACTTCCTGACGTGGGTACTCTTTTGAACACAAACATGGGCAGTCTCGCGCTGGCCGCCGCCGTGCTCGTGTCGGCGCCTCGAATCCTCCCGGGCCAGGGTCAGGCTTTGAAAATCGACCCGTCCTGGATGGCCGTGCACGCCGGGGAGTCGACGGTCGAGTTCCAGCTCGTCGCTGGGCTGACGCCCGCCAATGGCGGAATGAACTTCGACGGAGCGAACGGGGGTGTACTCACGCTCACGGTGCCGGTGAAATGGCACGTGACACTGCACTTCCGGAATGACGACGAAAACATGCCGCACTCGGTGGAGGTCATCCCCGGCTCGTCCTCCCCACCGGTCACACCTGGGTCAACGCCGGCATTCGCAGGGGCCCTGAGCAAGGACGCCTCGCAGGGAGTGAACGTTGGGTCGAAGCAGGACCTGCATTTCACCGCGAATCAAACAGGCTCATACCTGATCGTCTGCGCCGTTCCCGGCCACGGAGCGGCAGGGATGTGGATCCGGCTCGTGGTCAGCGCTTCCGCGACGAAGCCTGCCATGGACGTGGGACCGCCGGCTCCCTGAGCGCCGGGGGTTCGGGGGTCAACCATTGAAGGTTGGCCCCCGTACGTTTCTCCGTCCGGTAGAACCACCCGAGTCTCCAACGGTATAACTCCCCCATGAAAAAGACCCTGGTTGCTTCGGCCGTGTGTTTCATCTTGTTCTCGCAGACCGCGGCGGCACAGTACGGCGGTGGCAGGGGCGGTGGCGGCATGAGAGGCGGATTTGCGCAGCCCCTGGAACCCGCGCCTCCCCTTCCCGGTGCGGTGCTCGACGGGCCTCCCGACTCGGCAACGGCGCGGAGCGCGCTGGCGCTCTCCGATTCGCAGGCCGGCAAGTACGCGCTGTCGTACAACGCCTTCATGACCTCGACCAAACAATCGCGGGACTCGGCCCAGGTGGCGACCGACAAGATGAACGACCGGCTCGCAACCGGGGACCGCGCCGCTGCGACCTTCTACGCCCAGCGGCTCCAGGACATCGGAAAGTCGCTCCGTGACCGCCAGGACAAGTTCGACGACGGCCTGCGCGCCTTCCTCACCAAGGACCAGCAGAGGGCCTACAAGAAGTGGGAAGATGACGCGGAGCGGGTGGCGCAGGAACGGAACAAGGAAGCGGCCCTGCGGTGGCAGGAGGCGGGCGGCTTTGGCGGCGGCCGGGCCACGGACCTCCGCATTCCGGTCGAAAGCAGTGACGCGCCGGCCGCCGCGCTGGGATCGCAGGCCGTGCGGATCGGCCGGACGATCTACGTGTCGGCCCAGATGGGTGTGGATGCGAGCGGGGCGTTGAAGGGGCCCGACCTCGCGACGCAGGCCAAGCAGGCGTTCGACGACGTCACCGCGATCTTGAAGCGTGCCACGGCGTCACCGGGCGACGTAGTCCGGGTGACGGTCTACCTGATCAACCCCGATTCGAGCTCGGCAGGGGTCCTGCGGGTTGCCGGAGCGGAATACTTCTCAGGGAAGGGGCAGCCGGCGACCGCGATCCTGGGTGTGCAGTCCCTGACCAGGCCTGGAGCACTTGTAGCGATCGAGGTTACCGCCGTGACGGGGAGCAGCGGGTACTGACGGCGGCACCGGACACGAAAAACGCCCCGGCGAGTGCCGGGGCGTTTTCTTGTGCCGAGCGTTCAGCCTTCGACGATGATCAGATACCTCGATCCCGCCCAGAACTGACCAGGCCGGGCGATGCCCAGCTTGTTCGTGTTCTGGATCTGCCCGTTATCCGCGGGCGGCGTGTTGAGCGCCGTCAGGTCGTTCCGGGAAACGATCCGGTATGCTTGTGACGAGTCGGGCAGTGCGATGCTGGTCACCTGACGCTGATCGATCGCGGTGAACTGCGTCGGATCGAGCGAGCGGGCGGGTACCAG
>Ga0126381_100009491_pt1 | contig 10927 bp, 8 predicted proteins | sample PanSoiMetPlot_28_FD_96465 | JGI IMG/M metagenome (GOLD analysis project Ga0126381, IMG submission 96465) | Tropical forest soil microbial communities from Panama - MetaG Plot_28 | ecosystem: Environmental > Terrestrial > Soil > Tropical forest > Bulk soil | place: Panama | collected 2016-02-17
AGCCCTCCTTCCCGCCAGTCCATTCATCAGAAATTCACTCAGCTGTAACCATCCTTTAACACTCCGCCGATAGAACGGGTTGTTTACCGTATTTTTTTTATAAAAAGGAGGAGCACGAGGTGATGCGGAAAACTGTGCTGCTGTTCGTGTGTGCGCTCCTGGCCATGCCAGTCGTGGGGCAGACCACGCTTAACGGAGCCGGCGCGACGTTTCCCAATCCGATGTACGCCAAGTGGTTCAGCGAATATCACAAACTTCATTCCGATGTGCAGATCAACTACCAGCCCATCGGCAGCGGCGGAGGCATTCGGCAGGTGACGGCGGGTACGGTTGACTTTGGCGCCAGCGATATGCCGATGACCGACAAACAATTGCAAGACGCAAAATTCAAAATCCTGAATATTCCGACGGTTCTGGGTGCGGTCGTGCCCGCCTACAACATTCCCGGGGTCGCCGGAGAAATCAAGTTCACTCCCGACATGCTGGCGGGAATTTTCCTGGGCAAGATCACAAAATGGAATGACAAGGCCATCACGTCAGAGAATCCAGGGATCAACTTTCCCGATAAGGCGATCATCGTCGTTCATCGTTCCGATGGCAGCGGTACGACATTCATCTGGACCGACTACCTGTCGAAAATCAGTCCCGAGTGGAAGACCCAGGTTGGTAGCGATACTTCAGTGAAGTGGCCGATTGGCATGGGCGGCAACCACAACGAGGGGGTGGCCGGGATGATCCGTCAGTTGTCGGGATCGATCGGCTACATCGAACTGATCTACGCGATTCAGAACAACATTCCCTACGGCTCGGTAAGAAATTCCTCGGGCGCTTTCGTGAAGGCGTCTCTAGAAGGCGTGACCGCAGCTGCTGCTTCGTCGCCGAAGATGCCCCCCGACTTCCGCGTATCGATTACGAATGCTCCGGGCAAGGATGCCTATCCGATCTCAAGTTTCACGTGGCTTCTGATTCCGGCGCAGTCAAAGGACGCGGCGAAGGGAAAAATTCTCAACGACTTTCTGAATTGGATGGCCACAGACGGACAGAAGCTGACTTCGTCACTGACGTATGCGCCGCTGCCAGACAACGTAGTCGCGAAAGTGAAAGACGCGATTAAACAGGTCAAATAACCAAATCAACAGGCCCAAGTAACCGATCCCCGCAACCAGGGGTGTTTCCATACCATTGCGGGAAAAAGGAGAAGATATGAAGTCTGCGTGGACATCGTGCGCAATCCTATTGCTGGCAACGGCCTTGGTGGCACAGACCAGCACTCAGCCGAAATCAACTAAGAAGAAAGCGTCGGCGACCATCACAGCGGCTGACGTGCAAGCATTGAAGGATGCGATCCAGGCGCAACAGGCCGCACTGGCGCAGCAGCAGCAACAGATCCAGGAACTGCGCGACGAACTGCGCCGCAGAGATCAGTCGGTACAGCAGGCGCAGACTGCGGCCACCGACGCCGCAGGCAAGGCAGAAGCTGCGCAGACGGCTGCGTCGCAGCAGCAACAATCGGTGTCGGCGCTGCAAACCGACGTGACCGACCTGAAGAATAATATGGCGAACACGATCGTGTCGGTGCAAGAGACACAGAAGAGTCTGTCGGAGTCGCCAACAGCGATTCACTTCAAAGGAGTCACCCTCACACCGGGCGGATTTCTGGCGGCAGAATTTGTGCGCCGGTCGCGGGCTCTGGGGGCGGACATCAACACGCCGTTAAACTCTGTCACGATGCCCGGGGCGTCGCAGAGCGCGATGTCGGAATTCTTCGGCAGCGGCCGTCAGTCGAGAATCTCCTTGCTGGCGGAAGGCAAGCTGGCGGGTGCAAAACTTAGCGGTTATTACGAAGCTGACTTTCTTTCGGCCGCAATTACCTCGAACAACAACCAGAGCAACAGCTATTCACTGCGTCAACGGCAGGTTTGGGGTCAGGCTGCGACCGATAGCGGTTGGAGCATTACGGGCGGGCAGATGTGGAGTCTCGTCACGGAAACCAAGCACGGTATGGATAACCGCACCGAGGCTACTCCTCTGACGATCGACCCGCAGTATACCGTCGGTTTCAGCTGGGCGCGTCAGTACGGGCTGCGACTGGTCAAGAATTTCAACAACAAAGTGTGGCTGGGTGTGTCGCTGGAGAATCCTCAGGCTACCCTCACTACGCACGGAAATACCGCTAACTACCTGGTAGGTTCGGCGGGTGCCGGCGGCGGCCTCTACAACAACGGCATCACGAACTGCACGACTACGTTTACCAACCCCATTGGAGTGGTCGGAACCACTCCGATCACGACTTGCTCGCTCGCGGCGAGCTATTCTTTCAATCCGGCGCCGGATATCATCTCGAAGATCGTTTTCGAGCCGGGATTCGGCCACTATGAAGTTTTTGGAATCTACACCCGGTTCCGCGATCGTATCTTCCCTTGCTATGAGAACTTTGCCAGCGCGGAATGCGGCGGCTTGACTGCGCCCAGTGCGATCCTCGCTACTAACGCTTCAGTTAACGCTGGCGGAATCGGCGCCAATGCCCGGTGGTCGTTTGCCAAGAAGCGCCTCGACTTCGGATTGCACGCTCTCGGCGGCGAAGGGGTGGGACGGTACGGCACCGGTGGCTTGCCCGATGTTTCGGTCTACTCCGATGGAAGGCTGAACCCAGTTCGCAGCTACCAGGGTCTGGCTACGCTCGAGTGGCACGGGCCGAAGCTTGACCTTTACTTCAACGTCGGGTCCGAGTACGCGGCACGTGCAAACGACTTCGACAGCTTCCTCAATGTTCCGGTCGGGTACGGTTCGCCGTCGTTCAACAATTCGGGTTGCGGCACCGAGACCGCACCGGTCAATGGGACGGGCTTCCTGCCGGGTTCGTTGGGCAAATGCACGGCTGATACGCGAGCGTTGACCGAAGGCACGGCAGGATTCTGGTACCGTGTTTACAACGGGCCGAAGGGCCGCATTCAGTGGGGCGCGCAATACTCTTACGTCAATCGCGCGGTTTGGTCCGGACTCAACGGCACGGAGCCGCACGGAATCAACGGAATGGTCTTTACGTCGTTCCGGTATTACATACCGTAAAATTTGCGCCAAGACACAGCTAACAAGGCGGCACTTGGACGGAGATGTTCAAGTGCCGCTTTTCTTTAGCAGCACGGTTATCGCTTTTGAGTCGGGTCGGCCGAGGGCCCGGGAATGTTTTATACTAGAAGTCCCAAACTGTCCGCGGTGAAACAAGGTTAGTGGGCCGGCGGAGGCGACGCCAACAGGTAACATAGTCAAAGCGCGATGGCCCGTATCTCGTTGGACAATCCTCAGTATTTCCTCAATCGCGACACTTCCTGGCTCGCGTTTAATCGTCGTGTGCTCGAAGAGGCAGAGGACGAGGGCAACTCTTTGCTCGAGCGGTTGAAGTTCCTTTCCATTTCCGCCAGCAACCTCGACGAGTTCTTTGAAGTGCGCGTGGCGGCGATGATGCAGCAGATCGAAGACGGCTACAACGAATCCGGGCCGGACGGGCTGACGCTCACGGCAAAGCGTGACATTCTGGCTAAGCTCACGCATGAATTCGTCGACGATCAATATGACTGCTGGAACGCTCGCCTACGTCCGGCGCTTTCGCAGAATGGGATTCGCGTGCTGGGTTTGCACGACCTGGATTCGGAAGCTGTACGCTTTGTCGACGAATATTGCGAGAGGGAGCTGGATCCGCTGCTCACGCCCGTCACGGTGGATCCGGCGCACCCGTTTCCACGCGTGATCAACAAAGCACTGTGCGTGGCATTTCTGCTGCGGAGGCGGCGGCGGTCAGCACTGACGTATACCGGAGTCGTTTCTGTGCCGCGAGTGCTGCCCCGGTTGATTCGGTTGCCCTCCACCGACACTGCCGACTTTATTTTTCTGGCAGACTTGGTCGCGCATCACGCGGTTCGCATGTACCACGGGTACGATATCGTCTCATCGGCACCTTTCCGCGTAACCCGCAACAGCAATCTATACCTGGCGGAAGAAGAAGCGCGAAGCCTGCTCGAGTCGGTGCGCGCCGAACTCCACAACCGGCGCAAGGGCGACGCGGTGCGCATGGAAATTGAAGCCGACGCTGATCCGGAGATCATCGAGCGGCTGCGCACTGTCTTCGAGCTCGATCCGTGGCAGGTATTTCCGGTGAACGGGCCAGTGAACCTCGTCCGGCTATTCAATGTGTATGAACAGGTAAACCGGCCGGACTTGAAAGATCGCCCATTTTCGCCGCGCGAGTTGCGGCTTACCGCGAAGTGCAAGGACTTGTTCGAGGAATTGCGGCAGCACGACATACTGCTGCATCACCCGTACGATTCCTACGACGCGGTGGTGGATTTTATTGAGTCGGCAGCCAAAGACAGCAACGTTCTTTCGATCAAGCAGACGCTGTACCGCACAAACGAGCACTCGCTGATCGTTCCCGCCCTGATCGAGGCGGCGGCAGACAAAGAAGTGACAGCGGTCGTGGAGTTGAAGGCTCGCTTCGACGAAGCCCACAACATCCGCTGGGCGCGAGATCTGGAAGACGCCGGGGTGCAGGTCTTTCACGGCCTGGTCGGCCTTAAGACACACTGCAAGCTTTCGCTGCTGGTGCGGCGAGACCCTGACGGGATTACCCGGAGTTACTGTCACATCGGCACCGGCAATTACAACGCGGCAACGGCGCGTATCTATACGGATCTCAGTCTTTTTACGGCAAATCCGGAGATTACGCGCGCCGTGCACGATGTTTTCAGTTTTCTCACAGCCTATGCGGAGACTCCGAGCTATGAGCCGCTGCTGGTGGCGCCGCTCGATTTGGCGGAGAAGTGCATTGCGCTGATCGATCGTGAGGCGGAGCATGCCCGGCAGGGGAAGCCGGCGCGAATCATCGCGAAGATGAACGCCCTGCTGGACAAGAATGTCGTGCAGGCGCTCTACCGCGCGTCGCAGGCTGGGGTTGATATCGATCTGATCGTTCGCGGAATCTGTGCGCTGCGGCCGGGAGTACGCGGAGTGAGCGACAATATCCGCGTGCGTAGCATTGTCGGCCGCTATCTCGAGCACAGCCGCATCTATTACTTCGCCAACGATGGCGAGGAAGAAATCTACATAGGCAGCGCCGACTGGATGCCGCGCAATCTCTATGAGCGCGTCGAAGTTCTCGCGCCGCTGCGCGATGGAATGCTCCGTCAGCGGGTGCACCACGAAATTCTTGATGCCTATTTGGCCGACAACCGCAAGGCCCGCCTACTCCTCAAAGATGCGACGTATATTCGCGCCTGGCAGCCGATCCACGGAAAAAGAAATCGGCGGCAGCCCATGGGCGCTGCGGCATTCAATGCGCAAGATTTTCTGATGTCAGTAGCGGAAGGGAAGATTCCTCCTGTTGTGCCCGTGCCCTCAACGCCACATAAGCGTAGAGTAGTTGCAGGAAGACAAAAATAGACGGTTATGATCCTTTACTTCTTGCGTCATGCGAGTGCAGGCGAACATTTTGCCAACCCCAAAAAGGACGAGAAGCGCGCTCTCGACAAAGAGGGCATCGAACAGTGCGGCTACATCGGACGCGCGCTCGCGGCTCTCGATGTTCAAGTCGACACGATCGTGTCCAGTCCGCTGAAACGCTGTACCCAAACGGCCTCCCTGGTTGGAAATGAACTGGGCTATGAAGGCAAACTCCAGCTCGATACTGGACTGCGCCCCGAGGCTGGACTGGCCGACTTTCGCAGGCTGCTGGAGAAATATTCGAAACAGGAAGCGATCCTGGTTGTCGGGCATAACCCCAACCTCAGCCAGTTTGTGGGAGCAATGATCAGCGATTCGGGTTGCGAGGCCTCGCTCGAACTCAAAAAGGGCGCGGTTGCGAAAGTGGAAATGCGGCGGACGTCCGGTACCTTGCAGTGGTGCGTGACGCCCAAAGTGTTGCGGGCTCTTTATGATACGGCTGTAGAAAGCTCCCGCCCGAATACCTCACGGAAGTAATCGCACTCTTTTTCTATCGCCCACTGCTCCAGGTCAACGCCCATTCTGCGGCGGGGCAGCAGTGTCAGCCTCACACCTGCCGAGCGCAGACCGATTCGTACCTTTTCGATGGCGCGGCTACGTCCTAGATTCAAGGCGCGGGCCAGGCGCAGGAGCACGATTGCCTTCTCGACATTGGCACGGTCGGCACTGTCGATCACTTTCATAGGCCCATCTTCGATGGCGGGCTTCGACTTACCTAGGTAGCGGGCGATGGCCGCAATGATGCGCCGCTGCTGCGGCGTATATCCCAGAATCTCGGAGTTGGAAATGATGTAGTGCGTGTGCCGATGGCGTCCGTTGCGATTTAGGTAGTCGCCCACTTCGTAGAGCATAGCGGCGGCAGTGAGCCACTCGCGGTATTCGGCCGGCAGGCGATGAACGGAACGCAACGTCGAGAACAGCAGGATTGCGGAATCGCGGACGTCGAGCGCGTGCTTGCGGTCAACCTTGTAGTGACCGACCGCTTTCATGATCGATTCCCAACGTTCGGACTCGATCTGGCGGCCCGAGCGCGTGCTGCGATCGTAGTCGGCCGCCATCTGCGCGAGGATGCCGTCGCGCAGCCCAAGCGGGGAATAGCGGAATCCCTTGAGGTGCAGGCGCTCGAGCAATTCATGATAGACGGTGGCTCCGGCAACGATGATTTCTGCGCGCCGTGGGCCGATGCCTTCGATCTTGCGGCGCTCGGTGATGGGCAGGCGCGCAAGACGCTTGGAGATGCGGCTCATTTCGGCGCGCGATACTACGCTCCGTCGACGGTCGGAGCCGCGACGCAGGTGGCTGGCCACCGCCGCGAGAGCTGCTGCCGTGCCCGAGGTGGCGATCACGTTCCGGATCTTCGCAGTGGCGATTCGGTCAACGATGCGATTTACTTCGCGGGTCACAAAACCGCGGAGGCGTTTCAACTCTCCTTTCCGGGGAGGGTCGTGGCGCAAGAATTCGTTGCTCAGACGGACCGCGCCAAGCGGAAGACTGACAGCGTCGCGGATGTGTCCGCCTTGCGAGATCGTAAGCTCGCAGCTCCCGCCCCCGAGGTCCATCATGAGAGTTGGGGAACGGTCGACACGCGGGCCAGAGACCAGGCCGAGGTGAATGAGTCGCGCCTCTTCTACGCCCGAGACGATTTCCACCCGCCAGCCGGTTGCCGAGCGCACCCATTCGATAAAGGCTTGCGAATTGCGCGCATCCCGGAGCGCGCTGGTGGCGACAACGCGTACAGTATCGGTAACTATTTGCTGAGTGGACCGATGAAAGCGCCGAAGGACACGGACTGTGTCGGCCATCGATTCCGGCGTTAGGAAGCCGGAGCTGAACACGCCTTCGCCCAGCCGGGTGACTTCGCGGTCTTCATGCAGTGGCCGCAGACGTCCTGACTGCAGCCGCGCAATTTTCAGGCGGACAGAATTGGAGCCAATATCGACCGCAGCAAACGTGGGCATGGGAAGCCCCACAGTTTACATGTAGAAGCCGAAACGCGTCACCGGAGATCGAAGGGCTGATTAAGAAGCCAAAAGCCGATGTTATGCGACTGCGCTTGCCGCCGCCATTGGTGCCGGAGGCATTGCACCCGAGTTGCGTACCGCCGCCGCCGGAGCTCTTGGACCTGTGTTCGAGGCGGAAACGGCTACCATCGCCTGCCGGAACTTTGCCCGCGTCACATTTTGCAGCACTGCCACAAGGGATGACTGGGTAACGTCGCCCAGCCGGTCAGTCGCCGTCTTGGTCAGGGTAAACCAGTCGTACCAGTGGCCAAGGACATCCTGCAGGCGCTTGAGTTGGTCGATGAATTGCTTGCTATCGGTTGAGGATGGCGCGAACTCGGCTGCATACCGGGCGCGCTTTACCGCGATGCGAAACCGGTGGAGAGCGGACTCGTCGGCCGAATTCGCAGGAACAGACGCGCAGGCAAGGACCTCTCTCGCGACTAGCAACGCTTCCTTGGGCGTATCGAAACTGACATCTTTGGCGGCGCGCTTCAGGCGCTTCCGTAGCTCGCGAACATCATTCTTCTTCAGTAGCTTACGAAGTTTGGATTCGTATTTTGCGCGAAGTTCAAATAATTCTTGAATGAGTTGGGTTTTCCGGCGTGGTTCAAGCGAGACCTTCATGGTTCGCAGAGCCGACAATTGCACATCAATGTCGCGAAGTTTCCCGGCGCTCTTCCGAATTCGGTTCAACGCTTTCAGTAACTTTTTCTGATTCCGGTCCGGAGCGGGAAGAAGATTTTCGAGCAAAGTCTGCAAACGGCGAGTCGATGTGCGGAAGCTGTGTATACCCTCGGGGCCTTGCTCGGAAGAAATCCGGACCAACTCGCGTTCCACTCTCCGGAAAATAAAATTGCCGCGTTCGATTGCAATCGCCATTCAAGAAAAGTCCACAAAAAACAATCCTTCGTCCAGCCAAACCCAACGCTGGCGCTACAAGCTACCAGTCAACATAAGTTCCGGTAGTCGATGAAACGGAAGGGGAAGAACCAAGACAACTCAAAAAAGCTTGAGCTATTTTAACACCTTTGTAACAAGCCTCTGCTACGGTTGAGGCGATGGCCAATCAAGCATTCCAACGGCCTGATATGCCCGGTCCGCAACCCGTTGAAGCCACGAGAATTACATCTGCTACGGTTGATCGGGCTCCTTTGCTCCAAGCCTCGGGTGGCGAAGTTCCCGATCGCATTTTCAAGTGCGTGATTACGGCTTCCGGCCTGGCAGTTGTGGGCGTGCTCGTACTCATCGTTTACGAGTTGATGCGAGGCTCGACCCTGTCGTGGCATGCCTTTCACTTCAGGTTCTTCGCATCGAGCGAATGGGACCCGGTTAACCAACAGTTTGGGGCGCTGCCGTTTGTTTACGGAACGCTGGTGTCATCCCTCCTAGCGCTCATCATTGCCGTTCCGCTCGCGATTGGGGTCGCGGTCTTCACCACCGAGATGTGTCCCAAGGCGCTGCGTGCGCCGCTCTCGTTCTTTGTGGAGCTTTTGGCTGCGATACCCAGCGTGATTTACGGATTGTGGGCGATGTTCGTTCTGGTGCCGCTGCTGAGCGACCACGTGCAGCCATTTCTCGGCTCGACATTCGGATGGACCGGATTATTTGAGGGTCCGCCCTACGGAATCGGCATGCTTGCCGCCGGGATCATCTTGGCGATCATGATCATCCCGATCATATCGTCGATCACGCGCGAGGTGCTGATGGTTGTGCCGCAGCATCAGCGTGAGGGTGTGCTGGCATTAGGGGCGACGCGTTGGGAGATGATCCGGGTCGGCGTGCTGCGCAATGCACGCGCCGGAATTGTCGGCGGAGTGATTCTAGGGCTGGGACGAGCGCTCGGCGAAACGATGGCCGTCACGATGGTGATCGGGAACCGGCCGGAGATTTCGAGATCCCTGTTCTCGCCCGGATACACCATGGCCAGCGTCCTGGCTAACGAATTCAGTGAAGCCACTGGAGACACGTACTTGTCTGCCTTGGTTGAGATCGGTTTGGCGCTGTTTATCGTGACGATCATTGTGAACGCGCTGGCGCAACTGCTGGTGTGGACCGTGACGCGCGGTCAGCCTGCGAGGGGACATGTCTAACGCGGCAGCGGTTCCCCGCCAGTCTGTTGTGCCGCCGATCAGTTTGTGGCGGCGTCTCACCGATCACACGATGACGGCGCTCGCTGTGCTGACGGTCGTTATCGTTCTGGCGCCGTTGGTGGCGATCTTCGGGTATCTCGTTTTCAAAGGCGTCGTTTCGCTCAACTGGGCTTTCCTGACCCAGCTTCCCAAACCCGAAGGAGAACCCGGTGGCGGCATGGCGAACGCCATCGTCGGATCCATCTTGATCTTGGCTATCGCAAGCGTGATTGGGGTTCCCTTTGGGGTGGGAGCGGGAGTCTATTTGGCGGAGTTCGGCCGCAATCGGCTTGGATCATTCATCCGTTTTACCGCGGATGTGCTGAACGGAGTTCCTTCGATTGTGATTGGCATCGTCGGCTGGGGGATCCTGGTGCGGGGACACGGTTTCTCGGCTATGGCAGGAGGATTGGCACTGGCAATCATGATGGTCCCGACCATCACGCGCACTACCGAAGAGATGCTTCTGCTCGTCCCGCAGGCGCTGCGGGAAGCGGCGTACGGATTGGGCGTGCCGCGGTGGCGGACCACTATTTCGGTGGTCCTCCGTACCGCGACCTCGGGAGTGATTACCGGTGTCATGCTGGCTTTTGCTCGCGTTGCTGGCGAGACGGCTCCACTTTTGTTCACTGCACTCGGCAATGAGTTCTGGAGCTTGCGGTTAGACCAGCCCTCCTCGGCGCTGCCGCTGCAGATTTATAAGTACGCCAATACTCCTTACGACGACCTGCACCGTCAGGCGTGGGCGGGGGCTCTAGTGCTGATTATTTTGATCGTAACGTCGATCGCTGCGGTGCGCTACGCAGTACGCCGTGGCTCGTTCGGAGCGGCATAATCTATGGGCGTTGGAATCCAGGTCGAGAAACTGAACGCTTGGTACGGCAAAAGCCAGGCCCTGTACGACATCAACCTGAAAGTCGCGGCCAATCACGCCACGGCGCTGATTGGTCCGTCGGGCTGCGGGAAATCTACGTTTATCCGCTGCCTGAATCGTATGCACGAGACGATTCCGGAAGCACACGTCGACGGTCGGGTGCGTATTGGGGAGATCGACGCCTATAACGGAACCTCGCCCACGCAACTTCGACGTCGCGTCGGCATGGTATTTCAAAAGCCGAATCCATTCCCCACGATGTCGATTTATGACAACGTGGCATCGGGGCTGAAGCTGAACGGATTCCGCGACCGGCGCAAGCTCGATGAAATCGTACAACGATCGCTGGAGGTCTCGGCGCTCTGGGACGAAGCAAAGGATAACCTGCACAAGAAGTCCGGCGCTAGCTTGTCCGGTGGGCAGCA
>Ga0126381_100009492_pt1 | contig 10926 bp, 11 predicted proteins | sample PanSoiMetPlot_28_FD_96465 | JGI IMG/M metagenome (GOLD analysis project Ga0126381, IMG submission 96465) | Tropical forest soil microbial communities from Panama - MetaG Plot_28 | ecosystem: Environmental > Terrestrial > Soil > Tropical forest > Bulk soil | place: Panama | collected 2016-02-17
GTCCGCGCATCCCTTCCCTCTCCTCCACAATCTCAATCAGCACCCCCCGCGGCCCGGCCCACATACCCGCCAACCGCCAAAGGGGCCGCGCTTATAGGCCCACCCCATCCCCACGTCAACACAGCTCGAAGGCGTCGGTGAGGGCGAGTTCAACCTCGCGACAGTCGCCTAACGTAGGGCGCTTAAGTCATCGTGTCTAGGGCGGCCTGAAAAAAGTTACTAAACCGGCTCAGATCAGACCGAGCGAGCGCAGCTCGGCGAGCAACCGATCGGAGGGCGGCTCACCGGTCTCGGATCGATCAGGCGGCGCATCCTCCGACGACAGGTAACGCCAGCCCTGAAACGGCCGCCAAGCTCGGGTCAGCGTCGGGACCAGTTTCTGATCGACCTCGATCAGGCAATAGCGTCGTCCGTTGGCGTCCCGCTCGCTGCGGAAGCCGACCACAAGTTGGCGCACGCGGATATGGCCGCGGATGACCCAGTAGATCGATCCCCCCACGAGCACCTCCACGGCACGGCGGGGATGGTTTCTGGTATAGACCCAGTCGCCGCCCCGCTCGGCGGCGCGAGCTGCCCGGATGCGGCGCAGCTGGTCGATGTCGTCGATCCCGACTGCGAGCTTCAACAGGTGCAAAGGCATCGCGGGGCGGATCGGGTCAACGTTGTTTCGCGCTTTGCGAAGCCAGGACGATCAGCTCGGCACCTTCCTCGACCAAGTCGCCCTCAGAAAAACACACCGCCTCGACGACCCCGTCGGCAGGTGCCGTCACCGTGTGCTCCATCTTCATTGCCTCGATGATAATCAGCGGCTGGCCGCGCCGGACGCTCATGCCGGGCGTGACCATCAGCTGCGTGACGCGTCCCGGCATCGGCGCGGTGAGCCGGCCCGCGGAGGGATCCTCGCCCGCGTGCGCGGCGAGCGGGTCGATCTCGACGAAGCGCCAGCTTTCGCGATCGAGGAAAACCGCCCCTTCAGGCCCGTGATCGAGCACAGTAATGCGCCGACTGACGCCGTCCAGCACAGTGGCGAGCGACCCGTCTGGTTCGCGCTGGCCGCGTCCGAGGACCGCCTTGTCACCCAACAGCAGCCGCCAACCCACAGCCTCTTTCGTGGCCGAAACTGCGCGCTCTTCCGCGCCGTCGCGAAACACCAGCTCTTGCCGGCCGCGACCGCCGAGTCGCCAGCCATCCACCAGAGCCCAGGGAGAAAACGGATCACCGGAGCGGGAAGCGGCGGCCTCTGCTGCTGCTTCACGCGCCAAAAGCCGCGACAGCGCCGCTGCGGCGAGAGCCATGTCGGGGGCGGGCCGACGCGGCGGCATAAGGTCCACGCGATGCCGTTCTATGAAGCCGGTGTCGATCTCGCCGGACGCAAATTCCGGACGTGCGGCAACCCGCGCCAGAAAATCGCGGTTGGTTACGACACCGAGCGCCGCGGTCTCGGCGAGGGCCCGGCGCAGCAGGCCAAGGGCCGCCCCGCGATCCTCGCCCGAAACGATGATCTTGGCGATCATCGGGTCGTAGAATGGCGTGACGGCGTCGCCTTGCCGCACGCCGGTATCGACGCGGGCAATGTCCGGGGGCGGCAGCCGCAGGCGATGCAATATCCCGGTCTGCGGCAGAAATCCACGTTCCGGGTCTTCGGCATAGAGCCGCGCTTCGATCGCGTGTCCACGCAGAATGAGATCCTGCTGGCAGAGCGGCAACGGCTCGCCGGCCGCGATCCGGAGCTGCCATTCGACGAGGTCGAGGCCTGTCACCGCCTCGGTCACCGGATGCTCGACCTGGAGGCGCGTGTTCATCTCGATAAAATAGAAGGCGCCTTTCGCGGCGATAAACTCGACGGTGCCGGCGCCGACATAGCCGACGGCGCGCGCCGCGGCGACCGCCGCTTCTCCGATCTCGCTGCGCCGCGCCGCATCGAGCCCGAGCGCCGGCGCCTCTTCCAGCACCTTCTGGTGCCGCCGCTGGATCGAGCAGTCGCGCTCGAACAGATGGACCGTGTTGCCGCATCGGTCGGCGAAGATCTGGACCTCGATGTGGCGCGGTCGTTCGAGATACTTCTCGATCAGCACACGGTCGTCGCCGAAAGCGGCCGCGGCTTCACGCTTGGCCCCGACCAACGCCGTCGGCCACTCCGGCGCGCTCTCGACCACTCGCATGCCGCGCCCCCCGCCGCCGGCGGAGGCCTTGATCAACACCGGAAAACCGATCCGATCGGCCTCTTCGAGCAGCCGGGCGGAGCTCTGGTCCTCTCCGTGATATCCCGGCACAACGGGCACGCCTTCGCGCTGCATCAGCGCCTTGGCGGCGGCCTTGGATCCCATCGGCCGGACGGCCGATGCGGGCGGGCCGATGAACACGATGCCGGCGGCCTCGCAGGCCTCGGCAAATTCCGCGTTCTCGGACAAGAAGCCGTATCCGGGATGCACCGCCTCGGCGCCGCTGCGGTGCGCCGCCTCGAGGATCGCCCCGATGTTCAGATAACTCTCACGCGCCGGTGACGGCCCGATCGGCCAGGCCTCGTCGGCGAACTCGACATGGAGTGCGTTGCGGTCGGCATCGGAATAGACCGCGACGGTTGTGACCCCGAGGCGCCGCGCGGTGCGGATCACGCGGCAGGCGATTTCTCCGCGATTGGCGATCAGGATCTTGCCAAACAAATTCACATCCGGAAGACGCCGAAGCGGCTCGGCTCGCCGAGGAAACCCGAAATCGGCGCGTTGAGACTAGCGGAAATCGCGAGTGCCAGGGTCATCCGCGTGTCGGCGGGATCGATGATACCGTCGTCCCACAGCCGCGCGCTCGCATAATAGGGATGGCCTTGGGTCTCGTATTGCGCGCGGATCGGCGCCTTGAATTCCTCTTCTTCGGCCGCGCTCCAGTCGCGGTCGCGCCGCACCTGCGCCAGCACCGACGCGGCCTGCTCGCCGCCCATGACCGAGATGCGGGCATTGGGCCACATCCACAAAAACCGCGGTGAATAGGCGCGGCCGCACATGCCGTAATTGCCGGCGCCAAAGCTGCCGCCGATGATCACAGTGAATTTCGGCACGGCGGCGGTCGCGACCGCGGTCACCATCTTGGCGCCGTCCTTGGCGATGCCGCCGGCCTCGTATTTGCGGCCGACCATGAAGCCGGTGATGTTCTGCAGAAAGAGGAGCGGGATGCCGCGTTGCGCGCACAACTCGATGAAGTGCGCGCCCTTCAACGCGCTTTCGGAGAACAGAATGCCGTTATTCGCGAGGATGCCGACCGGATAGCCCCAGATCCGTGCGAACCCGCAAACCAGGGTTTGGCCGTAGAGCCGCTTGAACTCGTCCAGTTCGCTGCCGTCAACAATGCGGGCGATGACCTCGCGCACCTCGTAGGGCCGCCGCGTGTCCGGCGTCACAATCCCATAGATGTCTTCGGCGGGATAGAGCGGTTCGCGCGGCGGGGCGACCTCGACCGGGATGCTCTTGATGTGATTGAGGTTGCCGACGATGCGGCGGGCGATGCCGAGCGCGTGGCGGTCGTCGAGCGCGTAATGGTCGGTGACGCCGGAGATGCGGCTGTGCACTTCGGCGCCGCCCAATTCCTCGGCGGTGACGACCTCGCCAGTGGCGGCGCGTACGAGCGGCGGCCCGCCGAGAAATATCGTCCCCTGCCCGCGCACAATGACGCTCTCGTCCGACATCGCCGGGACATAGGCGCCGCCTGCCGTGCACGAGCCCATGACCAGCGCGATCTGCGGGATGCCGGCCGCCGACAGGCGCGCCTGGTTGTAGAAGATGCGCCCGAAATGCTCGCGGTCGGGAAAGACCTCGTCCTGCGCCGGCAGAAACGCGCCGCCGGAATCGACGAGATAAAGGCAGGGCAGCCGGTTGTCGCCGGCAATTTCCTGGGCGCGCAGATGCTTTTTGACCGTCATCGGGAAATAGGTGCCGCCCTTGACCGTCGCGTCATTGGCGACGACGACGCATTCGCGGCCCATGATCCGGCCGATGCCGGTGACGATCCCGGCGGCGGGCACCTCGCCGTCATACATGCCCCAGCCGGCGAGCTGCGACAGTTCGAGAAAGGGCGAGCCCGGATCGAGCAGCATCCGCACCCGCTCGCGCGGCAGGAGTTTGCCGCGGGCGATATGCCGCCGCCGCGCCTCTTCCCCTCCCCCTTCGCGGATCACGGCGACCTTCTCGCGCAGATCCGCAACGAGCGCCCGCATCGCCGCCGAATTCGCCGCGAATGTCTCAGAGCGCCGGTCGAGCGAGGTCGTGAGCACCGTCATCGCCAGCTGGCACATTAGTATTCCCGCTGCCTCGGGCAAACGGAAAAGCCTCGTTGGAGCCAGGAACGGCCAGCGATGACAGCCGGTTTCTTGGTGAGTGCACCACCCCGGAAGCGATTGAGTTCCCGAGCTAGCGCTCAGGCCGAGACAGACGATTCACCCAACCGTCGTGGCCGGGCTCGGCCCGGCCATCCACGCCTTCCTGCGCGGCTGGCAAGACCTGGATGCCCTGCACAAGGCCGGGCATGACGAATAATCAGGGCCGCATCATCTGAATGCATCTGAGCACAAGAGCCGTCTTCCTCGCGGTTTGCTGCTCAAATGATCAGCCGGGATCGCCAAGGCGTCCAACCCGGGCGCTCATCTGTGGCTGGTCCGGTCGCGGAATTGCTCGAGCCGTTCGAATTGCATGACAACCGTCCGGCAGGGCGGGATCGGCGTGTGCCCGTTGCCTTCCGCGCGTGCATTCTCTCGGAAGATCTCGGCAAAGCGAGACTTGGCGGCGCTCCGTTCGCTCGCATCGTCGGCAGCGGCGGCGATCAGCTGGCGAATTACTTTCCCCGCGCGCACCACGCGATCATCGGCGACGCCGCAGCGATACGCATTGCCGAGCAGGTAGGCGCCGGTCTCGGCGATCCGCGTCGGGTTGGCCGCCATGACCGCGTTCGCAAAGACGAGGAGCACAGCGGCTGCCACAGGGCCTACAACGATCGGCATCGGGCGCATGGCAAGCTCCAGTCTGGTGCTTACCGGTGGAACACCGGCGGGCGTCAGCCCCGTATCCGGCGAGACTCCGGCGCAAAACAGGAATTCTCGAGTCCCCTCCGTGACATTTTGTGGGCCAAGCTGAGGCACGCCCGCCATTTTAATCGGCGTAGTAATGGATCTCGTAGAGGAGACAACCGCCATTCGACTTGAACGGCCCGTGGACGGCGCCGGGCGGGCGGCAAGCATAGGTGCCGGCAGGAAAGCCCTCGCCGCCTTGCCCCGCGGCATCGTTGCCGACCGTCAGGTCGCCTTCGATCAGATAGACCTCCTCCCAATATTCGTGCACGAACGGCTCCGTCGTGAACACCCCCGGTGAAAACCGCAACAGCCGGGTACGGCTGCCGCTGCGTCGCTCTTCGTCGAGCGCACCCGCCAGGACCTTCTGCTCGATCCCGGACGGATAACCGGGGGGCGTCGACCAGCCGGAATTCATGTCGACGCGATGGAATTCGAGATGGGGTTTGTTGACGGACATGGCCTCGCTCTCCACGTGGCGCTTTCTGCCGCACCAAGCGGCCGCCGGTTTTGCCATGTCAAAGTCCCAAGAAGAAGAGATCGCTGCAACATGCTGTCCCACCACTGTTTCGACGGTCTCCGCGGGCGCCCGGGCGATCAGACGAGAACCAACGCATTTGCCGATCTCAGGCCCCTCGTACCGAACCTCCTCTCGGCCGTCGAGACCACATCCCCGGGCGTAGCCGAATTTATCGGCCAGTCTTAGCTAGTAGGCTGATGCCAGTACTGGCCTTTCTGGGACCGAAAGGCTTCCCGAAATTCGCCACAACCGCATGGTATCGTCGCCATTCGATCCGGCCGGCGGCGGAGTTCATGGAGGACCCCTTTCCGGTGCCGTCCAAAGACATGCGACCATATGGCAGGTGTTGAATGCCACGGTTCAACGTCAGGTGGTGGCACGTAAATATGCGTTATCGAGGCACTTTTCGCCCGCATATGGCAACAGCCTGTTCTTTCGTCCGGGTTGTCCGAAAAAGCGAAGATTTCCTTAGCAAAGGGCCAACCTCCACCTGTTTCCTCCTGCATTATCAGGTGGTGTGTTCGAATTCCGCGCAAAATGCGGGCACACCGTAAAGGGACTGCCGATCCGCGCTCCGGCTGGACAGCCGGCGATCGGCGCTTTTACATTCGGGCCTTGCAGCCCACATTTCCGTTAACCGCTCTTCAGGAGATTTGCCGATGACCGACATCGTCATTGCCAGCGCCGCGCGCACCCCGGTCGGAGCCTTCAGCGGCGGCCTCGCCAGCCTGCCCGCCCATAAGCTCGGCGAGGTCGCGATCGCCGAGGCGCTGCGCCGCGCTCATGTCGAGCCGAAGGACGTCTCCGAGGTCATCATGGGTCAGATCCTCGCCGCCGGCGAGGGCCAGAACCCGGCGCGGCAAGCCGCGATCGGCGCCGGAATGCCGTTTGAGGTGACCGCTTACGGCGTCAACCAGCTCTGCGGTTCGGGATTGCGCACGGTGGCGCTCGGTTATCAGGCGATCCGCGGCGGCGATTCCGAGATCGTCGTCGCCGGCGGGCAGGAGAGCATGAGCCAGGCGCCGCACTGCATCCACCTGCGCAACGGCGTCAAGATGGGCGATGCCGAGCTCGTCGACACGATGATTCGCGACGGGCTGTGGGACGCCTTCAACGGCTACCACATGGGCAACACGGCCGAGAACGTCGCGCAGCGCTGGCAGATCACCCGCGAGCAGCAGGACGGTTTCGCGGCGGCCTCGCAGGCCAAGGCCGAAGCGGCGCAGAAGGCCGGCCGGTTCAAGGACGAGATCGTCCCGGTCAAGATCGCGACCCGCCGGGGCGAGACCGTCGTCGACACCGACGAGCACCCCAAGCACGGTACGACCGTCGAGGTGCTCTCGAAATTGCGCCCGGCCTTCGACAAGAACGGCACGGTCACTGCGGGCAACGCCTCCGGCATCAATGACGGCGCGGCGGCGGTGGTGCTGATGACGGCGGCGGAAGCCGATAAGCGCGGCGTGCGGCCGCTGGCGCGCATCGTCTCGTGGGCGACAGCCGGCGTCGATCCGGCGATCATGGGCACCGGGCCGATCCCGGCGAGCCGCATGGCCCTGAAAAAGGCCGGATGGTCGCCCGACACTCTCGATCTGGTCGAGGCCAACGAGGCGTTTGCGGCGCAGGCTTGCGCCGTCAACAAGGATCTCGGCTGGGATGTCGCGAAGGTGAATGTCAATGGCGGGGCGATCGCGCTCGGCCATCCGATCGGCGCCTCGGGCGCCCGCGTGCTCGTAACCCTGCTGCACGAGATGCAGCGGCGCAACGTCAAGAAGGGCCTCGCGACGCTGTGCATCGGCGGCGGCATGGGCATCGCGATGTGCGTCGAGCGCGACTAGTCCAATCAAAACAAAAGGGAGGATCCCATGGCTCGGGTAGCGGTGGTAACCGGCGGGACGCGCGGCATCGGCCGCGCGATCTCGGTGGCGCTCAAGAACGCCGGGTACAAGGTCGCGGCGAATTACGGCGGCAACGACAAGGCAGCACAGCAATTCCACGACGAAACCGGCATCCCCGTCTTCAAATTCGACGTCGCCGACTTCGGCGCTTGCGCCGACGGGGTGAAGAAGATCCAGGCCGAGCTGGGCCCCATCGAGGTGCTCGTCAACAATGCGGGGATCACCCGCGACGCGACGATGCACCGCATGGGCTGGGACCAGTGGAACGCGGTGGTCCAGACCAACCTCTCCTCCTGCTTCAACATGTCGAGAGCGGTGATCGACGGCATGCGGTCGCGCGGGTTCGGCCGCATCGTCAATATCGGGTCGATCAACGGACAGGCGGGTCAATACGGGCAAGTCAACTACGCCGCAGCAAAATCCGGGATCCACGGCTTTACCAAGGCGCTGGCGCAAGAAGGCGCCGGGCGCGGCATCACCGTCAACGCCGTCGCCCCCGGCTATGTGGACACCGAGATGGTCCGCGCCGTGCCGCCCGAGGTGCTCGAGAAAATCATCGCCCGCATCCCGGTCGGCCGGCTCGGCAAGGCCGAGGACATCGCGCGGGCGGTGTTGTTCCTGGTCGCCGACGACGCCGACTTCATCACCGGCTCGACGCTGTCGATCAATGGCGGCCAGCACATGTATTGACGGCCGCTGCGGCCAATGCTGTCCCGGCGAGCATTGTTGTTCTTGCCGGCGCAAGTGACGGCGGTTCACCTGTCCCGAGCAGCAGAGGGCGAAACCCAAAATCTCGAATACCGGGGCGGTCGCCTGTACTGGCCGCGCGGCAGCGCCGCCGCCGCGGTCGGGCGTTCCGGGGTCAGGGCCGACAAGCGGGAGGGCGACGGCGCGACGCCGGCGGGGACTTTCCCGCTCGTCTCCGTCCTCTATCGCCCGGACAGGATCGCGCCGCCTCTCTCCCAGCTGCCGGTGAGACCCCTAGCGCCGAGCGACGGCTGGGTCGACGAACCGGGGGACCCCAACTACAACCGGCCGGTCTCACTGCCCTACCCCGCCAGCGCCGAGCAGATGTGGCGGCAGGACGGCCTCTACGACGCGCTGGTGGTGATCGGCTACAATATGGCGCCGGTAATTCCGGGTGCGGGAAGCGCGATATTCCTGCACGTGGCAGCCCCCGATTTTGCACCCACGGCCGGGTGTGTCGCGGTCGAGAAAAACGTGTTGCTGGGGCTGCTGCCGCTGCTCGGCCCCGGCAGAAAAATCACCGTCACGGACTAGCGTGCCTCAGGCCGCCGGCGGCTGCAGCGGCGCGACGGGCAACAGGTGCTAAGGTATTCGGATGTCGGCCGACGTCGTCGATCTTCGGGATTTCTATCGTACCGGGCTTGGTCAGATGGCTCGGCGCATGATCCGCAGCGCGATCCGTCGGGCTTGGCCCGATCTGCACGGCGTCCGGTTGCTCGCGATCGGCTATCCGACGCCGTTTTTGGCGACCACGTTGGCCGAGACCGAGCGCACGGTAGCGGTGATGCCGGCCACGCTCGGCGTGCTCGAGTGGTCGCCCGAGGGGCGCAATCTGGTTGCTGTGGCGGACGAGGGCGAACTCCCCTTCGCAGATTATTCGATCGACCGGGTGCTCCTGGTCCACGCGCTCGAAACCAGCGACCAGGCGGGACCGATGCTGAAGGAGATCTGGCGTGTCTTGGCAGGCGGCGGTAGGTTGCTGGTGATCGCGCCGAACCGGCGTGGCATCTGGGCACGGCTCGACCGCACCCCTTTCGGTTCGGGCCGCCCTTACACGATGTCCCAACTGTCGCGGCTGCTGCGCGACGAGCAGTTCACTCCGGTGGGAACCGACACCGCGCTGTTCCTACCGCCGGCTCGTACGCGGATGATTCTGCGGTCCGCGGCGGCGTGGGAACGGATCGGCAAGCGCTGGTTTCCGACCTTCGCGGGGGTCATCCTGGTCGAGGCGACGAAGCAGATCTATGCCAAGCCGGCGCTCGCCCGAGTGCCCCGCCGCCGCATCGTCTACGCGCCGGCGCCGCACGGCCTCTAGCGGGGCACCTGACAGTTGGCGCCGACTTTCCCGGAATAGAAATATGGGCCCGGCCAGTCGCCAATCGCCGCCGTGTGCGTGACGAGCCCGATCCCTTCGCGCCAGTAGTGGAGTTGATACCCCGGGGGCTCGAACGCGAAGCTGAGCCTTGCACCGGCGCGGAGATCGAGGACGATCTGATGCGCGGTGCTCGGAGCCGTCCCGGCAACCGTACCGGCAAAGCGCGTTTCGATAGGGCGATGAAGATGGCCGCAAAGGATCCGTTCGACCTGGGGGTGACGTCCGATGATCTCGGCAAAACCGGTGCTACCTGCGAGCCCGGCTTGATCCATCCGACGTATTCCAGTCGAAAAGGGCGGATGATGCATCAGCACCAAAGTCGGCCGATCGGGCGCTTCCCTCAGGGTGCGATCGATCCAACGGAGGCGGTCCGAGCACAGAGCCCCGCCCCCTTCCCCCGGCACCAGAGTGTCCAGCGCGATGAGGCGCAGCGTGTAATCCCCGATCGCATAGTTGAGGAATCCCTGTCGAGGCAGGTACCCGTCTTCTATAAACGCCTGCCGCATCGGCTCCCGTGAGTCATGATTGCCGGGGATCACGAACAGCGGCATGCGCAGCGGCGCCAGGAGGGCACGCAAATAAGAGTATTCCTCGGGCGTGCCGGTTTCGACGAGATCGCCGGTGAGGACAGCGATATCGGGCGAAAAATCGAGCCGGTTGAGCGCCGATACTGTTCGTTCGAGCGCGGATGCGGTGTCGACGATCCCCATCAGGAGCGTCCCCGGGGATGTGATGTGGGGGTCGGTAATGTGGACGATCAGCATCGAGATTCCCGGTATTGCGGGTCGGCGCTCCCGCAGAGGACAAAAATACCTTGCTCGGCGAGCAGATTGGCTAAACTGCCGCGAGGATCCAAAGAATAGGGCTGCCCGTGGCGGTCAAGAGTGGCGCTGCGGACGACGCCCACGCCGATCTCATCGCACAACGCGACGAAGTCACGGATCGTGCAGAGATGGATGTTGGGGGTCTCGTACCAAGGGTGGGCGAGACAGTGCGAAAGCGGCATACGGCCCGTCAGCAGAAGCGCGAAGCGGATCTGCCAGAACCCGAAATTCGGAAACGACACGATTGCCCGCCGTCCGATGCGGACGAGCTCCTCGACGACCCGGCGCGGCCGGCGTGTCGCCTGCAAGGTTTGGCTCAACACGACAACATCAAATCCGCCAGCTGGATAGGCTTCGAGGTCGCTGTCGGCGTCGCCCTGAATTACCGACAAGCCATGGCCGACACAGGCGTTGACGCCCGACTGGCTCAGCTCGATGCCCCGGCCGTCCACGTTTTTCGCGTGCGCAAGGTGAGCAAGCAGCGCACCGTCGCCGCACCCTATGTCGAGCAC
>Ga0126381_100009493_pt1 | contig 10925 bp, 6 predicted proteins | sample PanSoiMetPlot_28_FD_96465 | JGI IMG/M metagenome (GOLD analysis project Ga0126381, IMG submission 96465) | Tropical forest soil microbial communities from Panama - MetaG Plot_28 | ecosystem: Environmental > Terrestrial > Soil > Tropical forest > Bulk soil | place: Panama | collected 2016-02-17
AACGCGGCGGCTTCCATCTCGACCGTGACGCAACCCTCGGCGACGCGTCGGCGGACCCGTTCGCGTGTTTCGCGGTACAGGCCGTCGGTGGTCCAGGTGCGGCCGGTCACGAACGGCACCTCGGCGCCGGTCAGGGTGCGCTGCAGGGCGGCAACACCGGAGGGATCCGCGTCGACCACGCGCGAGGGCGGCAGATAGTGAAACGACGTCCCCTCATCGCGCACCGCGCTGTCGACTACGACCGCATGACCGAGCACGAGACCGGGAAGCAGCGCGCCAGCACCCCCGACCGCCACGATGCTGCGGGCGCCCAGTGCGATGGCTTCCTCCAGGAATGCCGCGGCTAACGGGGCACCGACGCCCGGGTGCAGCACGCCCAGGCGCTGGTTTCGGTGCTCGATTTCCCAGATCGGGTGTCGGCCGTGTGCGGCGACGAGTTCTTCTACTTTCGTCGCGTCGCCGCGCCCGGCGATTGTTTCGATGATCTCGCTGAAGAAGCACAACACCACGTTGGCGGGCATGTCGATCGCAGTGATGATCTCCGACGGCTCGATGACCGCCGGAAACGCGAGATCGTCTTCCAAAAGGGCAACTTCAGCCGTCACCGGCGGGCCCGGGTCCGCAGCCACCAGTGGATTCTGCCGTAAAGCCGCGCCCAGCGCGCCTCCGGCGCTCACCCGGCGAGTCCCCGCGCACGCACCGGCTCGCAAGCGCCGCTGCCCGTGCCGCAGAAGCGAGGTCGCGATCACCCGGCCAAACGGCGAAGCCGCCGGGCCTGCAGGCGCTGGACCAGCACGCCGAAGCGTTCCGCGCCGCTTCCCGGGGCCGGGACCGCGCCGAGTTGGACGCCGACGCCGTTGAGGTCATACACCGCCTCGCAGCGGCAGACCAGATCGCCCCGGAAGTCCCAGTGATCGTCGCCGTGGGATCTCCACGCGGCGGCAGGTGGGGGCGAACCCCGGCGGGACGAGCGACCCGGTCATTGTGCCGGTGAACCGCCACGGCGCGATCGTCTTGGGCTGTGCCAGCGACCGGTACGCGGGCTCGGTTTCCTCGAACCGGAAATCCGGACATGCGCGCACCAGCGTCTCCATCAGCCCGGCGATCACATCCGCGCCGTGCCCGGGCCCGGGCAGCGAGGGGTCATGCCACTCGATATCGTCGGTGCACAGCGCCGCGACCTGATGGTGGTCGTGGGAGTGCACCGCCCTGTGACCCGTCCGCGGCGGCTTGGCGTTCATGAGGGTGCCGCTGGCCGACCAGGCCCGGCGGCTGACACGGACGCTGCCGGGATTTTCGCCGGGCTGATTGAACCGGATGGGTGCCTGGCCCGTGCACGTAGTGGATGAGTGTCCCCGCTGGCGGCTGCCGGGCGCTGTCACCGCAACCGGCCAGCAACCGGACCAAGGCTGCCCTGCGCGGGCAGAGGGGTTGCGGCGGTGAGAACTCGGATGGCCGTGTCGGCGGCGGTGCTCGTCGGCGCTGGCCATGGCGGCAAGGGCTCTCGCCGTTACCGCGACGGTCACCAGCAGCGCCAGCGCCGCCTTCGGCCGACAGTTCAGCCTCACCGTCCGGCCGTGGGCGCCGCCGCGGGTCCTCTTGCGCCTGCGCCGGTGGCCCGCCGCTGCCCTCGCCGTGGCTTGGCGAGCGCGGGCCGCGCTCACGGTGGCCGCTGGCGTGCCAGCCGTCACCGTGGCCGCGGCTCCGGCCAGCGCGGCACGACCACTTATACGATCACTGATCTCGGCTCGTGCGTTCGTGTGGAGCCACGGCACGATGACCGACCTGGGGAACAACTTCTCGCCGGCCGCGATCAACGACAACAGCCAGATCGTCGTCAACGCTGGAAGGGATGCACACATGCGAATGCGCTCTGGTCTTCGCCTGGCCGCGCTCCTAGGCGCCGCCGCGCTGCTGCCCCTGGGCCTCACTGGCGCTGCGGTGGCTGCCGACTCGCAGGGCCACCAGGTATTCAAGGGCACCAGGTCGGTGCTCACCGCCGCCCAGTTCGAGCGGCTTGCCGCACACGCGACACACCGCTCGATCATCATCTTCAAGAACCAGCTCGGCGGCATGCCCGCCAAGGGCGCCACCGCCGGCGCGCGGATCCGGGCGGCCAACGCGTCCCAGGCGGGTGTGCTGGCCGAGCTGCGGCAGGTGCACGCGACGCACGTGCGCGGGTTCCACATCATCAACGCGATCTCGGCGACGATCTCCCCGGCTGAGGCCGCGCGGCTGCGACACAACCCAGCGGTCAAGGCCGTGGTCCCGGACGCCATGCAGCACTTCGCGTCGCTGGGCAGCGGGCCAGGCCCGGCGCTGCCGGCGTTCCGCGGTAGCGGCAACGATCCCGCTCAGCAGATCTGCCCGAGCGACCCGACCAAGCCGCTGATCGAGCCGGAGGCGCGCCAGGTGATGAACGCGGACGCCGCGAATCAGATCGTGGACGGCACCGGGATCAAGGTCGGCATCATCGCCGACGGCATCGACCCCAACAACGCCGACCTGATCCGGCCGGGCGGCCAGCACGTCATCTTCGACTACCAGGACTTCAGCGGGTACGGCCCCACCGCGCCCACCGACGGCCGCGAGGCCTTCCTGGACGCGGGCACCATCGCCTCGCAGGGCAACCTGACCTATGACCTGTCGAACTTCGTCAACCCGGCCCACCCGCTGCCCGCGGGCTGCAACATCAAGATCAAGGGCATCGCGCCCGGCGCGAGCCTCGCAGTCCTGAACGTGGCGGGCAGCGCCCCCGGGTTCTTCAACTCGCAGATCATCCAGGCGATCCAGTGGGCCGTCATGGTTGACCACGTCAACGTGCTCAACGAGTCCATCGGCGGCAATCCGATCCCCAACACCCAGGACGACCCGGTGTCCCTGGCCGACCAGGCGGCGGTGGCCGCCGGGGTCACGGTCGTGGCCAGCAGCGGCGACTCCGGGCCGTTCAACAACATCGGCTCGCCGGCCACCACGCCGGGCGTGATCGCGGTCGGCGGAACGACCACCTACCGGGTCTACCGGCAGACCACCCGGTACGGCACGAACCTGGTGCCCGGTGGCTGGGACAACAGCAACATCACCGCGCTCAGTTCGGACGGCGTCACCGAGTTCAACCCGCACACGGTGGACGTGGTCGCCCCTGGTGATCGCGGCTGGTCTCTATGCAGCACCAACACCGCCGAGTTCCAGCGCTGCGCAGACATCGACCGGGCTGGCGCCGCGCCGGGCATCTGGGCGGCGGGCGGCACCAGCGCATCGGCGCCCGAGACCTCGGCCACCGCGGCGCTGGTCATCCAGGCGTACGAGAACACCCACGGCGGCAACGCGCCGTCCCCGGCCCTGGTCGAGCAGATTATCGTCAGCACCGCCACCGACCTGGGCGCGCCCGCCGACCACCAGGGCGCCGGGCTGGTCAACACGCTCAAGGCCGTCCAGCTCGCCGAGTCCATCGGCACGTCCAGCCCGCAGGGCAGCACCCTGCTGGTGAACAAGACGAGCTTGAACGCCACGGTGAACGCGGGCCAGAACGCCACGTTCAGCGTCAGCGTCACGAACGAGGGCGCCACGTCCCAGACGGTCAGCCCGGCCGTGTCGGGCCGCCCGACCACGCAGTCGGTCGACACCGGTACCGTCAACCTGAGTTCCTCGCTCCCGTCGTTCACCGACGGCGAGGGAAACACCGACTTCTACGTCCTCCATCAGTTCACCGTTAAGCCCGGGGCCGACAACCTGAACGGCGACATCACCTGGAACGACCAGACCAACAGCGGCGCGGTCTACGAGACCCTGTTCGACCCGGCGGGCAATGTCGCCGCGTACTCGCTGATCGGGACCAACCAGAGCGGGTTCGGGCACGTGGAGGTGCACAACCCGGCCCCGGGCACGTGGACCGCCGTGATCTTCACGGTCAAGCCCGTCTCGACTACGCAGAAATTGCCGCCCCCCTACACCGGGGCCGTCCAGTTCTCCTTCTCTACCGAGGTGTTCCACAAGGCAGGGTCGGTGTCGCCACCCTCGATGAAGCTCGCGCCCGGGCAGTCGGGCACGTTCCAGGTGACCGTGACCGCCGGCCAGGCCGGCGACCAGGCGCTCAAGCTGCAGCTGGGCACCGGGAGCAGCACGGACGGGAGCATCCCGATCATCGTGAGGTCCCTGGTCCCGGTCAGCGCGAGCGGCGGCTCGTTCAGCGGCACGCTGACCGGCGGCGGCAACAACTTCAACGCCGGCCAGGAGTTCACCTACCAGTTCAACGTGCCGGGGGGCATGCCATCGCTGAACCTCGGCGTCCAGCTGGCGGACAGCGACCACATCCTGGAAGGGTTCCTGGTCGACCCGAACGGCCAGCCGCTGGACATCCAGACGACCGCCAACGACGCCTTCGGCCCGGGGCCGACCATGCAGTTCTTCCACGGCTCACCGGCACCCGGCCAGTGGACCCTGGTCCTGCTTGCCCCGGGCTTCCAGGACGGGGCGCACCTGAGCGAGCCGTTCACCGGGAACATCTCGTTCACCGCGCCGTCGGTGACCGGCAGCGGGATACCGAATTCTCCCAGCACGGTGCTGGCCGCCGGCCAGCCGGTCACGGCCACCATTACGGTGACCAACACCGGCAACATCGCGAAGGACTACTTCGCTGACCCGCGGCTGGACGGGCAGGTTCCGCAGGAGCTGCTCGGCTTCGCCGCGAACAACGTGCCGCTGCCGCTCTCCGTGTTCGCCACCCCACCCAACTGGCTGATCCCGACCAACACCAACGCGCTGACCGTGGCCGCCAAGGCCAATGTGCCGATCACGATGGACGTGGAGCAGCAATTCGGTGACCCTGACGTCCTCGGCGTCTCGTCCGGCCACACCTCAGCCGCGGTCCTTAAGGCGCCGGAGATCGCCCCCGGGTTCGAAGTCGCCCTCCCCGACGGCACCGGGCCGTTCGGTTCCGGTGGCGTCGGCAAGAACGCGAGCGTGGACCTGGCCGCGGTCGCCAACACCAACCCGTTCGACACGGCCGTGTCCTCAAACACCGGCGACGTGTGGGAGCAGAGCGTCAACGCGAGCGCGCCCTACACGCCACTGACCCTCAAGCCGGGCCAGTCGGGCACCATCACGCTCACCTTCACCCCGAACGCGCCCAGCGGGACGGTGGTCCACGGCTTCATCGGCGTGGACACCCTCAACCTGTTCAGCGCCTCGGGTGACGAGCTAGTCAACATCCCCTACTCCTACAAGGTCGGCTGATCAGCCCGCCCGCGACGCGCAGGCCATGGCCTGCGCGGCGCGGGCATTCTCACCGGACCGGGTATCGTACCGGCCGTGCGCGCCGCCGCCTGGGACACCCCGCGCCGCCACCGCTAGCCCAACCGGTGGCCATCCAGCCACCCACCGCGTCTCCGCACCCGGCAGCCGCCCGGTTACCAATGACCCCCTCGACGAAGTCGAACATGCCCCGGGGTAGGTGCCGGTGAACAAGATGGCGAACCACGCCACGATCATGACCACGAACGCCCCGATGTCGAGGAAGAAGCCGCGCCGCGGGCCACCCGGGTCAGCCCCGCGTGGCGGTGCGAACCTCGAACGCCAGCACGCAGTAGATGACGCCGCATACGCCGGATTGAGGGCCACCGCAGCCCCGCCGGCGATGAACAGCAACCCGCTCATGACCGCCAGCGAACCCAGGCCCGGCCCGGCCGCCAACACCGCCAGCCCCAGCGGGCCAAAACCAGCCCGGCCGCCAACGGCAGCCACCAACGGCCCCTGACCGGCCCGGCACAGCCGTCCAGTTCCCGCAGCAGCGACGGGGCGCTCTCGGCAGCACCGGGACCTTGGCTCACTGGATCACCTCTGGGGGGCCAGTGGCACGCCGGTGCCTGCCGCTCACGCCTGCGATCCCCACAGTCCAAGCCCCGCCTGGCCGCGGGGCCTTCACCAAAGCCGATCCTGCCAGCCCCGGGCCTCCCCGTCCTGCAGAACACGGGGCAGGTCGTCGCCACTCACTCGATTCCCCATGAGGTCGCAGCGAAGTCTGCCACCAGGGCGCGATCTTGACCCAGGCTGATCAACGAGATGGACTCCGACCCCCATGCGCCACCCCTTTCCACCTGCACGGCGCCGGCCGGTTCCTGGTGCTGGCCCGCGACCTGGGGCGGCGACGACTGGCGACCGGGACGAGGTGACGAAAGGCTCAGGCGGCCGGGCGGCGGATCATTGCCCCCGATCCGCGACCTCGGCCCCGTACCCAGGAAGGTGGAGTTGCGCGAGCGCGTCCAGGGCGGTCGCGGTCAGTGCCGCCAGGCGCACGAGGTTCGCTTCGTCCTGCGCCGTGAAGTCGCCCTCCAGGCGGTCAGAGACCTGGATGAATCCGTAGTTCTCCCCGTCAGACCCGATCAGCGGAACAGCGAGCCACCCCCGCAGCGGGGGATGGCGGCCCTCATCGCCGCCGAAGTTCCGCCACTCCGGATGAGCCCGCAGCGCCTCGTCGGTGAGCCGGATCGGCCGGTGAACCTGGTGCGCGTAGGCGTGGATGCCAACTCCCCGCGCCGGGGTGTTGTAGCCGGCCCACGCCGCGTACTTCTCCGACAGCGAGAAGTACTTCCGGGCGTGCGCCCAGTCCCCTCCGGTCAGTTGCGTCGCCGCGCCCTGGTGGGCGTGGGCGAGGACCCTGGACAGCTCGGCCGCCGCGGCGAGGACCGGGTCCGCCGCGAGCATGAAGCCAGCCAGGTCCGCCGGGACGTCCGGGCCGGGTGGCGTGCTCGCGTTGTGATAGCTGTTCAGGAATCGCTGCTCTTCCATGCCCACGGGGTCGACCTCCCTCTGATGCCACGACGCGGGCCCCCGGGCAGTCATACGTCGAGTACTTAGTCGATGAGCCTTGGCAATGTCCCCAGCCTATCGCTGGGCTGTGATGAGATATTGATCACGGTGGTTGGTCAAGCCTGGAGTCGCTGAAGCCCACAGCGGCCACAAAGCGCTCGGCTTCATCGGGCTCAGCCGTTGGGTGCCAGGGGCTGGCCAAGGCTGACTACGACCCGCCCGGAAGGCGTCCGCGCGTTCCCCGTCGTCTACCGCCCGGGCAAACGTTAGCCGCCGGGACCGCTAGCGGTGGAGGTCGGCGAGTAGGACGTTGGGGTCGGTCTGGGTCAGGTACGCGGCGCTGAGCAGGTAGACGGTGTTGCCTCGGATGGCGACCGCGGAGGGGTTGGACAGGCCCTCTGCAGCGGTGAGCACGGTCTGCTGGCTGCCGTCGGGCCGGATCAGCATGACCGTGCTGAAGTGGTCGATCGCTGCCACGACTGACGCCCTGTGCCCCGGTCCGGTGAAGGCGAAGTCATCGATGCCGGCCAGGCCGGAGGCGGCCGTCTGGATCGGCCCGGCCGAGCCGTCAGGCCGGATCGGGATCCGCAGCAGCGTCCCGAGCTGGGTGTTGCTGACCCACACCGCGCCGTCATGCAGCTTCAGGCCGTTGGCGCCCAAGCCGCCGTTGGGAGCCAGTTGTGGCCCGGCCGCCCACGCCACGACGCTGCCGTTAGCGATGGATACCCGCCAGACGACGCTGAGCAGGGAATCGGCGACGTACAGGTAGCCGTGGCGGCCATCGAGGGCCATGCCGTTGGGGATGCCATCGGCGGGCAGCGCCGCGATGCGGCTGGCGGACCCATGAGGGCTCACCCGCCAGACGCCCTGCAGGCCCGGGCTGCCGGTACAGAGCGCGACGTACAGGTTCCCGGCGCGGTCGCGGGTTATGCCAACAGTCAGCGCGGGCGCCCGGAGAAGGGGGCCAAGGACCGGGCAGGCCGCGCCGTCGGTGGGTTCGGGGAGCTGGGCCAGGATGCGAACTTGGCCGTGGAGCGATACGCGGGCCACCTGGGCCGGCTCCGCGAAGGTCACGTCCGCTGATCCGTCCGGCTCCAGGGCCAGGTTTTCTGGAGTCTGGCCGCGGCTGAAGTCAAGGTGGGCGATGATGCGCGGGTTGGTGATGGGCGGGCTGGCCGCCGCCGCGGGTGGTGCGGCGGTGAACAAGCACGCGGCCGCGGCCACCGCCAGGCCAAGAAGACCGGCTGATCTTGCTTGCCGGTGGCGGGCGGCCCGCGGTGGGTTGCGCCGCCGCATCGCTTTGATGTTGCCGCCATCGTCGACGACAACAGTCGTTACCGGCACGCCCGCGGCCCTGGCCTCCCCGGCTGCACCGTCCACGACCCGCGCCGCCGCCGCATCCGACAAGACGGGCCGTGACGCCGATGCCTCCGAGACCATGTCCACCTCCTGGGTTCCCCGGACGTTGCGCTGCGCGCATCCGCTGTCAGACCAGCTAAAAGCAGAGAGCCGCAGCTGGTCCATCCCAGGAAACTGGGATTCTGATGCCACGAAGTCATCGGCCGCGTTCGTCTGTGAGGATGCGGGCGCCGAACCTGAGCCGTCTCTCCCGCCACGCACGCCCCGCCTCAGCCGCGGGCGGCTGACCGGGAACCGGCTTGGCTGTCAGGGACGGGCTGCTGGCGCGGGCTCGACCGACGCTGGCTTGGGAGAAGGCATCGGCGTGGGCACTGACCCATTCTGTTTCGCCGGTCGGTTCGAACGACGGAAAGCCGGCAGGAGCCCGGAACGGCGTGGACACGAACGCGCGGTCATCGGGATGACGTTCGATGAACCGGAAGATCGCCCCTATCTGCTTTCCGGCGCCCGGGCTGATTGCCGCATCGACGCCAGCCTCGAAGTCGTCCAGCGGCATGGCCTGGTACCGGATGATCCTGTTGAGCGCCCGGGAGAACGCGTTAGCCAGTTCCTCACCCCGCAGCGCCTTTCTGGCGCCTGCGTACAGAGTGTGACCGTAGAACTGTTCTCGGATCACCAGCGACACCAGTTGGCCGACGTCCTCGGGTGCGGCCCAGCAAAGGGGGACGTCGGCGGCGACGGGGTAGGCCAGCACTCCCCGCACGGCTACCGATCGGCTCGCCCACGGCAGCAGGAGGTTCGACAAGAGGAATGGCGCGCGGATGACCGAGACCTGCGGGCTGCTACCGAGCACTTGCTGCTCGGCCTGCTGCCTGGCGGCGAACTGTGGGAGCTCCCGCGACCGTGAGGGGAAGTTAACAGAGCTGTTCAGAACGACGTTGGTGATCCCGCTCGAGCGGATCGCGGCCATGGCGTTCCCGGCCTGTATCAGGGTCTGATCAGGCGCGACGCCGCTCGGCAGCTGCACCACCGCGACATCGGCATCCTGGTGCGCTTTACGCAGTGATGCCGCGTCATCAAGGTCGGCTGGGCAAACTTCGGCCCCAGCCGCGGCGAGCGGCGCCGCTCTTGCTTTGTCGCGCACGAGGGCACGGACGCGCCAGCCGCTGCGCAGCAGTTCTGCGATGATCGCATGTCCCTGGAACCCGTTGGCACAGTAAACGAGAACTCGCTGCCGATCTGTCACCATGGATGCCCGCCCAAGCTTGCCGGGTTGCCTGCCGGTTCTTGTCAGTGGACACGTACGTTAGCTCTCGCTATCGTTAGTGTCAACTGACATATATCGCCCTGTCCGGACACTGGGTCTTGCCCGCAACACCGTGCACGCAGCGAACGCCTGCAGATGCACTCGGCACCCGGCATCGTGCAGCGGCAGCACGCCTACGACGGCGCCTGGCCTGGTGCGAAGATCGACGTCTTCAGCCGGTGGGCCGCAACCGGCGCGCAGCCATGACGATCACTACGCCGTGGCCGGGTCAGGTGAACTGCAGGGCCAGGCGGTGGGCGAGTTCGCCGCGGCTGGTCACGCCCACCTTGGCGAAGATCGCCTTGAGGTGGTCTTGGACGGTGTAGCCGCTGATATGCAGGCTGGTCGAGATGTCCCTGGTGCTCAGCCCGGCGAGCACGCAGTGAATCACCTCCCGCTCCCGCCCGGTCAGCCCGTAAGCGGCCTCCAGCATCGGCAGGACCGTGCCCGGGGGGGCCGGGCCTATCACCACGCTGATGCCCTGTGCCCGCCCGCCGGGTCCGGTGACTGGCTCCGCGTACAGCCCGATCCACTGGCCGTCCACGCCGCGGGCGCGCAGGCCCACCGGGCGCGCCATGCCGTCCGGTCCCGGCCGGGCGGCAGCGGCGGCCGCCTTCACCGTAAGGCCGGCCAGGACCGTCTCGGCCCGCCCTCGCATCTCCGGGATCTGCAGCTGGTGAAGCCACTGGCGGCCGGCCAGCGTGGCGGACAGCAGCTCGCCCGTTTCGCTGAGCCACAGGCTGCCCGGGCCAGCGGGCTGAGACGGCGCGGCACCCGCGACCATCGCGCGCGACAACCCCACGGCGAGCTGGCCCAGTTCCCGGCCTACCGTGGCGACATCCCGCCCGGTGAAGGCGCGGCGGCCGTCGCGGAACGCGGTGATCGATCCCCAGCAATGTCCCTGGTCATCCACGGCGACGGCCCGCAGCTCGTGTCGCCAGCCATCGGGCAGGATCAGGTTCTGCCAGCGTCGGCTCTGCCGGGCCTCGGCTTGCCGTGCGGTCAGGACGACGACATGCCGCCGGGACTGGGCCAGGTCGGCGAACTTGCCAACGTCGGCTTCGGCCTGCTCGTTCCAGCACGCGGCCACGATGCGCTCCCGGTCAAGCAGCGGCTCACGTGCAGTGAGTGAAACCGGGATCAGCACCTCGGGGTCGTAGGCCAGAGCGCGGGCCGCGTCATACCCCACCGAACGGTCTAGCCACTGCAGCGCCTGGTTCAGCACCCTCTCTACGCCAGGTACCGCGTCAGCTGGGCTGCCGCCCAGCCCCGGATTCGCCATCGCTGTCAGGCCGGGCGAAGCCACAAGACTGTCCGGTCAGAACGGCCGGTGAGCCCGCTCGCTGCGGCGCACGGCGCGACCGTCGCGCGGGCGTGGACTGGTCGGAACTCCGGCATGACTCCACTATGCAACTCCGCCGTCGGCCGGGCCACCATTCCTGGCCTGGCCAGG
>Ga0126381_100009494_pt1 | contig 10923 bp, 8 predicted proteins | sample PanSoiMetPlot_28_FD_96465 | JGI IMG/M metagenome (GOLD analysis project Ga0126381, IMG submission 96465) | Tropical forest soil microbial communities from Panama - MetaG Plot_28 | ecosystem: Environmental > Terrestrial > Soil > Tropical forest > Bulk soil | place: Panama | collected 2016-02-17
ATGCTGCCTGCGGTATCCACTCGACGGGTCTGTGAGGCGCAGATGACGGGGGATGGCAGGGATGCTCAAGCAGGTCAAGGTGAGAGCGGCCCTTAGCCTGATGGCCCTGGCAGTGCTGGCACAAACGCCGCTCGCGGCGCCCGCGTGTATGGGCGGTAGCGAATGGAGTTCGTGCTAGTTCGACCAGCGCCGTAGCCCCGGTCTCCGCGTACCGCTGGAACGGCGCGCGATGGATCCCAGTGAAGATGCCGCACCCGCAGATGGAAATCGATCCCACGATCGCGGTGCACTCGCCAGGAGATGTCTGGATAGGCGCTGCGGTGGGTGACCTGGCCAAGGATTATCTGCTGCACTGGGACGGCGCCCAGTGGCGGAAAATGTGGGTCCCGCCGGCCTTCCCAGCTTGCGTCTGCGCCCCCCCTGTGACAACCGACGACCACGGTGGTGTCTGGGTTGGCTCATGGGCACACTGGACGGGCAGTGTCTGGGTCGACACGGGTGCCACCGCTCCGACCCTTGCCAACCTCGCGTTCTCGCAACTGACGTGGGTTCCCGGGACAAGCGCCTCATACGCCGTCGGCTCCGCTTATACCGGCCGCAGCCCGTCCGCATACCACGCCGCCGTTGTCGTGTATGGCCCTATCCCGTGATGCCCGCCGGGCCGGTGCCCTGACCGGTCTGCCAGTAGACGGTGTAGTGCTCGTGCTGTGCGCGCGCTACCGGGATCATCGTGATCCGCTGGCTGTCGGCTGTCGCCTCGAACGTCATCGGGGACGCCGCGGTGCGGCGGACTGAGCCCGTGTCGAGCACCGGGAGCGGGGCGGCGGTCTCGGCCTCGGTGCGCCGGCCTGAGCTGGACGGGGCGGTGGCCGTGCCAGGTCCGGGGGCGTGCGCGTTTGCGTAGCTCGCGCCGTACAGGCCGCTGAGCACGACCGGGCCGTAGGTGACAGCCTGGACGGCGGCATTGTCAGGAGCGGGCGCGAAAGTTAGCCGCATCGGCAGCGTGACCTGCAGCCAGTCGCCTTGACGCCAGGAACGGCTGACGACGACCCAGCCGCCCGCGCCAGCGGTTGAGCCGTTCGCCACCACGGCGTCCCGCACCACGACGCCGTTCACCACCACCGTCGGCTGACCTGCCGTCCAGGCCGGCACGCGAACCCGCAGGATCATCGGGGCCGCGCCGCGCACCACGGTGAGCCGCACCACTGGGTCGTCGGGGAAGCCGGTGGTCTGGCGCAGCGTGATGCCCTGGTCGGCACAGCGGACCTCGGACGGGATGAACAGGTTGACGTACACGCCGTTGGCGTCGCGGGAGTAGATCGTGTCGGCGAACTTCGCCTGTGTCTCAAGGCCAGTGGCATTGTCGCAGGTGAAATCGTCGTAGTCGGTCGAGTACACGTCCGGGTCACCCTGCGGGAAGTAGTTGAGCGGCTGCTGCTTGAAGGCGCCCGCGGACAGCCCCGTGTAATAGCAGACGAAGCCGTGCGGCGAGCTGGGGTCGACGGTGCCGAGCATGTGGTTGAACAGCCCGCGTTCGTAGAAGTCGAGATGGTCGACCCGGCTCCGGTCGTGGAAGTGCAGCAGCCGCGTCAGCTTGAGCATGTTGTAGGTGACGCAGCCCTCGCACGTGTAGTTCGACAGCGCGCCCGCCACCACGCCGGGCTTGACCCAGTGCTCGTGATCGCCCTGGCCGCCGATGACGGTCAGGTGGTGCTGGGTGGCGATCTGCCAGAAGTTCCGCGCGATCGCCTGATACTTCGGCTGCCCTGTCTCCTCCCACATGCGCAGGCTGGCGATGACCTTCGGCAGGTTCACGTTGCACTGCTCGCCGTCGAGGCGGTCCTCCCCAGCCGCGAGCGGGTCCAGGAACTTGGCGTGGTAGAACCGCTGCGCCACCGTCAGGTAACGCTCCTTGCCGGTGATGCGGTGCAGGTTCGCGAGCGCTTCGGGCAGCCCGCCGAACTCGTTCTCGAGCACCCGCTGCATATGCGGGTAGCTCAACGCGGCCGTCCTGGCGTCCACCCAGCCGGCCAGCTTTTCCGCGACGTCGAGCGCCTGATCCACGCCGGCCAGCTGGTACTGGTCGATCATGCCCGCCAGGTACTTGTGGATCATGTAGTACGGCGACCAGACGGGGCGGCCCGTCTCCAGCCAGTCAAAGAAGTACTCGGGGAACGCCGATAGGTAACCGGGGGCATAGCCGGCCAGCGGGGCGATCGCCTGCAGCTGCGCGAGCTGGCCGACCAGGTACTCGCCCGCCGCCTTCGCCTGCGGGCTGCCCGTGCTCGCGTAAGACAGCGCGAGCCCGGAGAGCAGGTGGCCCGTCGTGTGGCCGCGCACCTGCCTGGGCGGGGCCTCCCAGCCGCCCAGCGGCGCCGCGGGAGACGGCCTGCCGTAGTTCAGCCGGAACGTGTGCAGCATCCGGTCCGGGTCAAGGAACAGCAGGTAGTCCAGGTTCCGTAGCTGGCTCGCCTGAAACGGGCCGGGCAGCAGCCGCACCGCCGCCAGCGGGTAAGCCGTGGTGGCCCCCGCCGTTCCGTCGGGGGCGTAGCCGCTGTCGCGGAGCGGATAGCCGGGAGCGTACTGCGGGCTGTCCGGCCACGCTGAGGACTGTCCGGGAACGACCGGCCCGGCGGCGCTCCACCAGGAGGCGGGCTGCCTGCCGGACAGCCATGCCGACTCGGTCGCGAGCGCCGCTCCGCCGCCGAGCAGAGCGACGGCCTGCCGCCTGGTGAGGCCGGTACGGCCGGCCCCGGCGCGCCAGGTAGCACCTGCCCTGGCGCCGGCCCTGCTAGCGGCCCGGATGCCTGCCCGGATCACTCCGCCGACCCGCCTGGTGACCTCCCGCACGGTGCCGCAGCTTCCCTTCGTCGCGGTCCGCTCCCTTAGCCTCGCCCGCCGTGATCGTACCTCCGCAACCTGAGGGGGAAAATGCCGGAGCGAGCCGCGCCTCTAAGGCACGCGAAGGCGAGCGACAAAATAACAGAGATCCGATGTCGAGAACTGCCGGGCGGCGCCGTACCAGTCAGTGCAAGGCGCCCGGCGGGCAGACCCGGGGGCGGACAACGATAGCGACGGGAGCACGACCATGAAGTACATGCTCATCATCTACGGCAACCAGGAGCTGTGGGATTCTGTCGAACCGGCCGAGCAGCAAGCCATGTTCGCGGCGTTCGACGAGTTCAACAAGAAGCACTATGAGACCGGCGAACTGCTCGGCGCGTACGGCGTGGCCGACGCGGCGGCGACCAAGCTGGTGCGGCTCGCCGACGGCCAGCCGGCCGTCACCGACGGCCCGTACCTGGAGACCAAGGAGTACCTGGCCAGCTGGTATCTGATCGACGTCGACAGTGAGCAGCGCGCGCTCGAGATCGCGGCCGCGCTCCCCTCCGCGGTGCACCAGCCGACGGAGGTCTGGCCGATCCTGCACGAGGCGTCCCGCGAGACTGGCGTCGACATCGGCGTCGTCTGAGCCGTGGCAGACCGCGAAATCGGTTCCCGAACCGGCCGCGAAGGCGCCGAGGACCTGCTGCGCGAACTCGCGCCGCAGGTCCTCGGCGTGCTCATGCGCCGTTACGGCGGGCTGGACAGCTGCGAGGACGCGGTGCAGCAGGCCCTGCTCGACGCGGCGACCCAGTGGCCAGCGTCCGGGCTGCCCGACAACCCGCGCGGCTGGCTGCTCACCGTCGCCACCAGGCGGCTGACCGACATGCTGCGCAGCGAGTCGGCCCGCAGGCGCCGCGAAGACGCCGTTTACCTGGCCACGCCGCCCGTCGCGCTCGCCGGGCCGGAGGAGGAGCAAGACGACGGACGCGACGACACGCTGACCCTGCTCTTCCTGTGCTGCCACCCGGCGCTTACGCCGTCCTCGCAGGTCGCGCTCACGCTGCGCGCCGTAGGCGGGCTGACCACGGGGGAGATCGCCAAGGCGTTCGGGGTGTCAGAGGCGACGATGGCGCAGCGGATCAGCCGGGCCAAGCAGCAGATCCGCGACGCGGGAGCGCGATTCACGCCGCCGGAGCCAGCCGAACGAGAGCCTCGGCTGCGTGCCGTGCAGCAGGTCCTGTACCTGGTGTTCAACGAGGGGTACGCGGCGACGGCCGGCCAGCAACTGCAGCGCGCCGACCTTGCCGCCGAGGGTGTCAGGCTGGCCCGCCTGCTGCACGCCCTGCTAGCCGACGACGCGGAGACCGCGGGCCTGCTCGCGCTGCTGCTGCTCACCGACGCCAGGCGCGAGGCGCGCACCGCCCCGGGCGGTGTGCTGGTCCCGCTCGCCGAACAGGATCGCGGCCGCTGGGACCGGCGGCTGATCGCGGAAGGGACGGCGCTGCTGGAACGGACGCTCGCCACCGCCCGCGCGCTCGGCCCGTACCAGATCCAGGCGGCGATCGCCGCCGTGCATGACGAGGCGCCGAGCGTCGCCGAGACCGACTGGGCGGAAATACTGGCGCTTTACCACCTGCTCGAGGCGGTCTCCCCTGGGCCGATGGTGTCGCTCGGCCGCGCGGTCGCGACCGCGATGGTGCACGGGCCAGCGGCCGGACTCGCCGCTACGGACGACCTCGCGGGCACGCTCGGCAAGCACCACAGGTTCCACGCGGTCCGCGGCCACCTGCACGAGATGACCGGCGACCGCATCGCCGCCGCCGCGGAGTACAGAACCGCCGCGGGCTACGCGACGAACGTCCCTGAGCGGCGCTACCTCGAGCGTAAGCTCGCGGCCCTCGCTTCCGACTACCCGGGGCAGTCACTACAACACAATGTGTCATCCTTGGAAACATGAGAAACATGAGAAACACAGGTCATGGGGGGTCGGACGGTTACTCTCAGTAGTATTCCGGATCGGCAGCATTCCCTGTCGGCTCGCTAGTACCCTCATTTTCGGCATCTCGCCCCGCCTTCCCTCTTGACAGATGGATGGTTCGGTGGTTCTCGGGTAGTTGGCCCCAAACCGCCAGGGCGAGGCGGGGGAGGCGGATCGGTGCTTTTCGATACACGAAGGGGACAAATGGCGCCGACGATTGGCATCACCACGTACCACACGCACGCCGACTGGCGTGGTTGGTCTGAGGAAGGTGCCCTGCTGCCGTGGACGTACGTAAAGGCGATCCGCGATAACGGGGGCAGGCCGGTCCTGTTGCCGCCGGGCGGCGACGCGGCGGAGGCCGAAGCCACGGTAGCGGTGCTTGACGGTGTCGTAATCGCCGGCGGCGGCGACATCGACCCGGCCATCTACGGCGCCGCCAGGCACCCCAAGACGGAAGTGACCGCGCCCGACCGCGACGCCTGGGAACTCGCGGTCGCCGAGTCCGCCATCCGGATGAACGTGCCACTGCTCGGCATCTGCCGCGGCATGCAGGTGATGAACGTGGCCTGCGGCGGGACGCTGCACCAGCACGTCCCCGACCTGGTCGGGCACGATGACCACGAGGGAAGCCGTGTGGGCTTCGGCGCCCACAAGGTCCGCGTCACGAGCGGCAGGACTGTCATCACCATCCTGCCCGGCGGCGAGTACTTCGAAGTGCCGACCCACCACCACCAGGCCGTCGACAAGCTCGGGGATGGCCTGATCGCGGTCGCGTGGGCGGACGACGGCCTCATCGAGGCGGTAGAGGCCATCACGCCTGAGGACTTCATCGTCGGCGTGCAGTGGCACCCCGAGCAGGGTAGCGACTCCCGGCTGTTCCGCGCTCTGGTCACCGCGGCCGAAATTCACTCCGCCGAACGGGCCGTGCCTCCTCTCCCCTTCCTCGCAGGCGCCTGACGGCTCGCATCCCAGACAACGCGGAAGATCCTGACGGTCGCAGCCGTCAGGATCTTCCGCGTTAACGGCGGACCGCGGTCAGGGCGACTAGCAGGAGCGTGAGGGTGGCGCCAGCGGCGTGCAGCAGCAGCAGCCGGGGCGGGAGGGACAGCGCGCCGGCGCGCCCGCGGCGCGCGGCGCGAGCGCTGGCCGCGAACCAGGCCAGGCCGGCGCAGATCGTGCCGAGCAGGACGCCCAACCCGATGGCGGCGAACACGCGGTCGCGGGTTAGCACGTAACCGACCCAGAAGCCGAACCCGGTGATCGCCAGCGCCGGGTGCGTGAACTCGGCGAGCGCCCGCATCCCCGGCAGCGGCTCGCTCTTGGCGCGCCGCAGCGACGGCGGGTCGAAGCGGTCCCTGGGCCGCACCGGCCGCGCCGGCGTGGCCGCTCGCGACGGCGCGGGGTCCGGACCGGACGGCGCGGCGGCGTGGCTGCCGCGGATCCCCGTCGCGAGCAGGTAGCCCCCGGCTGCGGCGGTGCACATCCAGAGCACCAGTGCGGCGATAGCCACCCGACGTCTCCTCTCGTTCCGGGTCGAATCTACCCGTACCGCCCCTGAGCTGGGATTACGACCCGCCCAGGAAGGCGAGCGTCCCAGGTCAAGCGGACTTTTCGGCTTAGACTCCTGCCGCCAGCGTTACGGATAGGCCGAGGCTGTGGGGGCGAAGGGATGCGCGGAATCGCACGAGTGCTGTCGGCGGGGATCATATCGGCTGGAGCGTGCGGGACCCTGGCGCTCGCGGGCGGCGTGCCGCCGGCGAGCGCGCGCACCATTTCGGCGGCGGGTGCCCGGGTGCCGGTCATCGTCTTCCTCAAGTACCAGCCCCCGATCAGCACCCGCGACGGGACCGTCGGCCTACGGCAGCGCGGCGAGGCGATCGAGGCAGCGCAGGCCCCCTACCTCGCCGAGTTGCGCGCGATGAACGCGACCGCGGTCAAGAGCTACCGGCTGGTGAACGCGTTCGCCGCCACCGTGCCGGCCTCGGCGGCGCGGCAGCTGGCCACCAGCCCGGGGGTCGCCGCGGTGATCCCGGACAGCCCGATCGTCGGCCCCGCCGAGGACAACGCGCCGGGCCGGGCCCCGGGCCCAGTGCGTCCAGGTCCGCGCTCCAAGGCGCGCGGCACGACCAAACGCGGTGCGCGGACCGCGGCGGTCCGCGGCTCCCGGCGGGCGCCCGCCGCCCGGCCAGTGCCCGCCCGGCCAGTGGCCGCCCGAAAAGTGCCCGCCGCCCGGCGGCAGTCCGCGACCTGCGCGCCCACGCCGCTGCTGTCCCCGGAAGGACTGCCGCTGACGCACACCGACTCCACGGCGCCAGGCTTTGCGACCGCGCGCTCGCTCGGCTACACCGGGACCGGCGTGACCGTCGGGTTCCTCGCCGACGGGCTTGACCCCACTAACGTGAACCTGCTGCGCGACGGCAGGTCCGTCGTCACCGACTACCGGGACTTCAGCGGCGACGGGATCACCGCGCCCACCGGGGGCAGCGCGGCTTTCCTCGCCGCCAACGCGATCGCCGGCCAGGGCACGCATGTCTACGACACCGCCGGGTTCAGCGCGCAGACACCGGCGCTCGCGTGCCCGATCCGCATCGAAGGCACCGCGCCAGGTGCCTCGCTGGTCGCGCTGAAGGTGTTCAGCGGCAACAACGTCAGCAGCACTTCCGGATACCTGCAGGCCATCGACTACGCGGTCACCGTGGACCGGGTCAACGTGCTCGACGAGTCGTTCGGTGCCAGCCCGTTCCCCGACGTCAGCTCCCTTGACGCCGTGCAGCGGTTCAACGACATGGCCACCGCGGAAGGGGTGACCATCGTGGTCGCCAGCGGGGACTCCGGCCCGTTCAGCACGATCGGCTCCCCCGCCACCGACCCCGCCGTGCTGTCCGTCGGCGCCAGCACCGACTACCGCTTCTACACGCAGACCGGCTACGCCGGCGCCGGCCTATTCGGCAGCGGCGGGGTCAACGACGACATCAGCTCGCTCAGCTCCGGCGGCTACACCCAGTCCGGCGGGACGGTGGACATGGTGGCGCCAGGCGAGCTGAGCTTCGCCTCCTGCACGGCGGACCTTACGCGATACGCGGACTGCGTCAACTTCCTCGGCGAAGCCTCGCCCATCGAGGAAGGCGGGGGCACCAACCAGTCCGCGTCTATGGTCGCGGGCGCGGTCGCGCTCGTCATGCAGGCGTACCGCAAGGCGCACGGTGGCCTCACGCCGACGCCCGCGGCGGTCCGCCAGATCCTGCTGTCCACCGCCGACGACCTTGGCGCGCCGGTCACAGAACAGGGTTCGGGGCTGCTCGACAGCCTCAGGGCGGTCGAGCTCGCGTCATGGATGCCGAACTGCAAGCCGGTCGGCGAGAGCTTGCGCATCTCGGCCGGACAGCTCAACGCGGTCGCCCGCCCGGGGACGAAACAGAACTGGACGGTGACCGTGACCAACACCGGGGCCAGCCGACAGGTGGTGGCGGCGTTCGGGCGCACGTTCGGGCCGCCGACGGTGGTGGCCGGCGGCAGCGTAACGCTGAGCGACGCCAAGAGCGCCCACTTCACGAACTGGGCCGGCGTCATGACCAACTACGGAGAGCTGCACTTCACGGTTCCGGCGGGCGAGGCCAGACTCGACGCGTCGATCGCATGGCCGGCCAGCCCCGCGGTGCTCAGGAACCTCAACGGCCGGGTGCGGCTGATCCTCATCGATCCGCTCGGCAGGTTCGCCGCGCACTCGATCCCGCAGGGCGACTCGGGTTACGGCAGCGTACAGGTGCTGCGCCCGCAGCCAGGGCACTGGACAGCCGTCATCTTCAGCGACGTGTCCACCGTGCACGGGACCACAGGCAAGGTCCTGTTCGGCGCGACAGTGGCGAAGTACGCGCCGTGGGCCACGGTGACCCCGGCGTCCCTGACGCTGGCGCGTGGCGCGTCGGCCAAGGTCACGATCTCCGCGGTGGTCCCGGCGGGGGCCGGCGACTCAAGCGGAGAGCTGATGCTCAGCGACGCATTCGGCAAGGAGTCCATCCCCGTCACGCTGCGCGGCCTCATCCCGGCGACAGCGCCGGGAGGCGGGACGTTCAGCGGCGTGCTGACCGGCGGCAACGGGCGCGCTCCTGGCCAGGGACAGGTAGCGTCCTACCAGTTCGACGTCCCCCCGAACGCGGCGGGCACGCTGACCAGGGTCGAGGCGGACGTCGTGCTGGCCAGCGACCCGGCCAACCAGGTGACCGCCTACCTGGTCGCGCCAGGCGGCCAGACGATGGGGTACGGGTCGAACTACCTGACCACCGGGTTCACGATCGGCGGCGTGCCGGTGCAGACTCCAGGCAAGCAGCTCAGCGTGTTCGCCGCCCGCCCGATCGCCGGCCGGTGGACACTCATCGTCAACTTCGCGGCGCCGGTTCCCGGCGACGAGCTAGCCGACGCGTTCACCGGGCGCGTGCGGTTCGACACCATCCGGGTCGACCGCGGCGGCCTGCCGGACTCCGAGTCGACGGTGCTCGCCAGGGGTAAGGCGGTCAGCTTCCCCCTGCGGATCAAGAACAACGGCGCGGCGCCTGAGGACGTGTTCGTCGACGCGCGGCTGTACACGCTGACCACGTACCCGCTGCAACCGCAGAACCAGGTGAGCAACATCGCGGTGCCGCTGCCGCCGACGGTGAACCCGCCCGAATGATCGTGCCGGCCATGTCCAGCAGCGTGCAGGCCACGGCGGCGAGCACGGTGCCCGTCATGTTCAGCTTCGGCCCGTTCCCCGGCGACCCGAGCGTGCCGAGCGCCCCGGGCACCGCCGCGAGCGCGGTCTACCCGCAGGGCCAGCTGCCGACCACGGTCACACCCGGGCTGTGGACCGCGGTGCCGTCGCAGGTCGGGCCGTACCAGGCCGGCGGCGCACCGCCGGCGACAGCGAGCATGACGATGAGCGCGACGACCAGGACGTTCGACACCACCGTGACCGCCACCGCGGGCGACTTCTGGCGGTTCGCCGTGCAGCCGCTGGCCGCGACGGCGTCATACAGCCTCTTCGTCATCGCCCCTGGGCAGACGCGGACCATCGTCGTGACGATAGACCCGACCGCACCCGCGGGGACCATCGTGCGGGGCGCGCTTTTCGTCAACGACTTCGTCGAATCGCTGCAGTTCCTGGCCGGCAGCACGCTCCACGCGCTGCCGTACAAGTACAAGGTCGGCTGACCGCTATTCGCGTATCGCACATATCGGCAGACACGCCGGATCGACAATCTTGACACGTTCCGCTCCGTGATGCGCCAATTGTCTTAACTGGATCGGCTGCCACCTCTCCAGACCCACTAGACACAGGAGAGGGGCCTCGTGTCAGCTGATGAGACAACCCAGGCGATCAGCGCTGACCAGCAGCGGCTGCATGAACTGGGGTACGCACAGGAACTTCGCCGGCACATGTCCGGCTTCAGCAACTTCGCGGTCTCCTTCACGATCATCTCGATCCTGTCCGGCTGCCTGACGCTGTACGGATACGGCATGGCGACCGGCGGGCCCGTGCTCATCACGTGGGGCTGGCTCGTCGTCGGCGTGATGACGTTGTTCGTGGGGCTGGCCATGGCCGAGGTGTGCTCCAGCTATCCGACCGCCGGCGGACTGTACTACTGGGCGGCCAAGCTCGCGCCGCGCAACCCGGCCGCGTGGTCGTGGTTCACCGGCTGGTTCAACTTCCTCGGCCAGGTCGCGGTGACCGCCGGGATCGACTTCGGTGCCGCGTTCTTCCTCAACGAGCTGCTCTACGTGCAATGGGGGTACAGCACCACCGCGCACTCGCACACGATCTACCTGTTCGCCGGGATCCTCGTGCTGCACGGACTGCTCAACCAGTTCGGTGTCCGGGTGATCGCGATGCTGAACAACATCAGCGTCTGGTGGCACATCCTCGGCGTGCTGATTATCGTGCTCGTGCTAGCCATCGCCCCCGCGCACCACCAGTCGGCGTCCTTCGTGTTCACCCATTTCGTGAATAACCAGGGCTGGACCGGCTGGGGCTCCAAGATCTACGTCCTGCTGCTCGGCCTGCTACTCGCGCAGTACACGTTCACCGGATACGACGCCTCCGCGCACATGACCGAGGAAACCCGTAGCGCGGCGACCGCCGG
>Ga0126381_100009496_pt1 | contig 10920 bp, 8 predicted proteins | sample PanSoiMetPlot_28_FD_96465 | JGI IMG/M metagenome (GOLD analysis project Ga0126381, IMG submission 96465) | Tropical forest soil microbial communities from Panama - MetaG Plot_28 | ecosystem: Environmental > Terrestrial > Soil > Tropical forest > Bulk soil | place: Panama | collected 2016-02-17
GTTCGGCGTTCGGCGTTCGGCGTTCGGCCGATACTCAAGCGGCTGAAGGCAAATTTTTTCCGGTCGGTAAAGAATTTTCAGCTTCTCGATGCTTGAACTTTCTGCCTCGGAGGTCGCTGTTGTTCAGGTGACGGAGGAGTCCACCGAGACAAAGAGTTGCTCGCTCGGCAAGCGGATCCAGTTTGTCCAATTCGGTTTGAGGAAGGTAGTCGAAATCGACGGCATACAATAGCTGCCCACGAATTTCGCCAACCGAACCCTTAGAAATCGACACGTACTGTGCGAATTCGCGGTTCCCATCGCGCTCGAAGCCTTCCGTGAAATTCGAATAGACGGACAGAATCGATTTCCGCATCTGGTAAACCAATGTCGGATCCTTTGAAAAGGTTCCTTTCTGCAAAGGAATCTTCAACGCCCTCGCAAACTCGCGGGCCCGTTCAAATGCATCAAAATCAGTAAAGTTCTTCACGCGATCATACTAACATAAAATAATATTGTATTCAACTTCCACCGCACGGCCTGAACGCCGAAAGCCAAACGCCGAACGCCGAACGCTCCCTACCACCTCTGCACTAGCCGTTCTTCCTCGGCTAACAAGCCGTCCCAGAGTTTGCGATGGTTGGGTTCGTAGCGATGATCTTGTAGTTCGGCCATTTGGCGGCGCAGATCGATGAGGCTATCGAGGTGTGGCAACATGCTGACGTAAAGCTCTCGCAAAAAACGAAGCGCTGCCGGCTCCCGTTCCCAAATGCCACCAAACGAGTCGACGAAATCAGCCGCATAGCTGAAATCGCCCCGCTCGTTATGCTGCCAGATTTCTGGAGACGGTTCCGGCAAATCCAACAACAGCGGGGCGATGTAAAGATTGTGCAGCATCCCGCGCTTGTAGTTTTCGATTGCGGCCGTTTCTTCGTCCGTTTGGAAAAGTGTGATTGCCCAACCGAAACAGAACCCGGGATCCTCCAGGTCGTTAGGATACGATTGACGGTACCAGGCAAAGAATTCGTTGGCCGCTTCAAATTGATTCAGTGAGAGCTGTAACAGCGGCACGAGAAAACGAACGCCGGAGTGATCGACTGGATCGGCGAACAATAGTTCTTCGCCGACCGCGATCGCTTCAACTGTTTCGCCTTTTTGCCACGCCGTTAGCATCCGGCCATGTTGTGCACGAAGGAAAGCGCCAAACTCTCCCTCGATCTGGAATGGAGCGGCAACCTCAATCGCTTTAGCGAATTCTTCTGACGCAGTGTCGAGGTTGCCTTCTTGCAGCTCGAGCTCTGCTAATTCGACCAGAGCCTCCGGCAAATTGGGCGAGAGCTCGAGAGCTTTGTTAAGGAGCGCGCGCCGCTTTTCCAGCGAACGCATGTGTTTAATCGATTTGGTCAGGCCCTGCGCAACAAACGTGTGGCCGTGCGTTGTCAGAAGATTATCAGCAGAACCGGCAATTAAGTTGCTCAACTGCGATTCGACACCTTCGCGTTCTCGAGCTTCTTCTTCGGTCGGTTCGGCGTCGATCAGATTGATCTGGCACTGGTATTCACGTGAAAGAGTTTGCCAGACTCCTTCCTCCCATTCGTCGAGATCAGGGACGAGCAATTTGTCGGGTGCACCCCGTTCCTGGAAAAGGTGGTGCAGGAACAGTTCCACCCGGCGCTGGTCCAGCTCTCGAACAAATTCGTGTCCGATCAACATGCGTGTTTGACGATGGAGGACATAAAAGCATGTGGGCAGGATAAACATCGACCCGAACTGGATTGGCACGTCCATATCGAACCAGTCAAACGTCCACACCTCGCGAGTAGGCCGAAGTGGAAGAATCATCTGACTGTGAGTCTGAGTGCGAGTGCGAGCGTTTGCAACCGGTGTTCGTCAGGCCTGCTTTGTCCTTACCCGGTGCGGTTGAGCTTCCAAGCTCGCGCCAGGAACCGCAGATTACACCGATTACGCAGATTTTCTTTAGGGGTCTGTCGAAACTGTTGAGCTCAACCTTTTTCCGAATCGGCGTAATCTGCGGTTCCTTTTGACCTCAGAACTTCACGCCGATTCGTTGTTTTCGATTAAACTTATCTGTGTAAAAGAGTTCCCGGTGTTGCAGGACGTGTTCGTGCACGAGTCTGGTCACCTTCACGTCGAAGCAGCAGTATTGGGCGATGTCGAACAGGCGTTTTTCGCGCCACCATTTGATCGCGTCTACACCGTCACCGGTTTTGCTGACCCCGAGGGTCGTTTGCGCGATATTGTCCAGCCTCGGCTTGATCCTTGCGACTTTGTCGACTTCGACCAGCATATCGAGTGTGCGGAGTTGGTGCGGGAGATCAAGGATGGTATAGCCCATCAGGACTTGATAATCGAAGTTGAGGATATTGAATCCGACAACAAGATCGGCTCGGAATAATTGCTGAATAAGATCGTTCGCCTGGTCCTCGCGATAGATTCGATATTGGCCGAGTTGGGTGCTGTACGTCACGCCTACCGACATGCCCATGTCTCGTTTTTTGTCCCACCCACCGACATCGTTTGCTGTCTTTTGTGTCTCAAGATCGAAATAGACAATGTTCGTCATAACTGCTGGCCCGATGGTACACTAAACAGTGTGAGAATCCAGGAATCAGGTGTGAATTCGAAGGGCGCCGGTCTCCAACGTACCGTCGACTTGGAAGGTCAGCTGCAGGCTTGCAACCTTGGGCGACTGCTGGCGAACATATGAAGGAATCCTCCGGGTTCACCGTGGGTTGACCTTCTAGCTCGGCATTCCGGCCAGTTCACCGGTGAGCTCTATTTAAACGCCCCTGCATCGAATCGGTAAAGTTTGTTGAGGTGAGCAACGCGATATTCTTCCACAACCGATCCGTCCGATACGTAAATCCGCATTCCGGTTGGCCCATCCGGGAGCCAGTGGAGCTCTTTGATGTTTTGTGTTTTGGAAACTTGAATCAACGGCAGTCCGTCGATGCTTGACACCCAGGCGCCGTTCTCGTCGGCTGAAACCACTAATTGAAATTTCGCCGCGCGGCGGTCCCGCTGGAGGGGATTCTGTGCGGGCTTGACGGCGATGGGGCTTGAATCGGTTTTCTGATCGGTCGGTACGACTATTCCATCCTTGAGATCGAAGAATTGAAATGCTGTCAGTGAACGATCCAGCCATTTTTCCCACACCGATTTTCCAGCGTTCACAGTCTGGAAACGAAGGCCGGTCAGTCGTTGGACTTTGTTTGTAGTAGACATTAACAACAGCGCTTCTTCCGATCGCGACACGCTTAAGCGATCAGTGTTGCGGACCTCCTCTGGCAGCTCGATCTCACGTATTGCTTTGCCGGAGAGATCGATTTCTTTCAGCGTTGTCGTTGCGCCAGTCCGCACCAGTAGCCATACAGCGTCATTTGGTCCTGCACCTATGTCGAGGAGCTCTCCAGTCTCACCCACGTCGACGGGTGTGAACTGCTCATTCAAGTACCGCCAGACCTTTCCGTTTCTATTGGCCACCACAAAGGACGAACTCGAAAGAGCGATGTGGGTGGTGCCGGGTTCGGGTACAGCAACGTCCCGGGTGCTATCCTTTGTCTGGAGCGTAATGGTTGTATCCCCCAGGATAGCAATCCGATCGCCGATCAGGTCAGCATCTGTGATACCGGCAAAATTTTTTTGAAACGTTTGATTTCCGTTCGCTGGATCGATGACGGCTGCTTGCGAGTGGTCGAAGACCAACAGTTCTGTCCCGGAAGATTTCACTCCTTCCGCTGGCCATCCGATAGCCGTCGCTTTGGACTCGTTGAGGTTGGGACTGACAACCAGTAACCGCGACTGATCCGCTAGAACAGCGACGCGTGAATTGTCTAAGAGAGCGACTCCGATGACCTTTTGAATTCGCGATTCCTTTGTCTGATCGGCCCAATCGTTGAGAAAAAATCCGATCCCTCGGACTTCGATATCTCCGATCAGTACGCCGCGCGCGAAGTAGCGATCCTCTGAGACCGGTTTACCTTCGGAATCCGTCCAATTCCAGTCGACATACAATCCATTCAGACTCGATTTGAAGCCGCTGATATCGGCGGCTTTTTTGAGGACTTTGACCAGTTTTCCTTTTTCATCATAAACGCCAAGGCTGATAACGCCGTGTACCGGCGGCGGGATGAACATGAGCTGGTCGCTCTCAGTTTCGTCTTGGGCGTGGAGGAAAGTGGGAAATGCGGCGAGGAGAAGGCTGGCGAGAATGGGTAGCAGTATCACACGGAGGCGGCGAATCCCGATCGTCCTAGTCCTCATTCTCGATATCGAGGAGGCGGACGATGAAGAGGAAGAGCAAGAGTAGGAGGGGGTTTGAGGGGGATTGGTTGTCGATGATAACGTGTTGAAGAGCAAATGATAGCCGCGCCGAAGCTCAAACATAGTACTTCCAGTTGAGATCCGGAAATAAGTTGTCGCGCCATTCGCAATTGCTCAGGAACCTCTCGTCTACAGATCCCCCTTTGAGTTGGTCGTAAAGCCTGGTGAACCGGAGAATATGGTCTTTGGTTTCTTTTGCCGCGTAGGGGCGGGCTGTCCCGGTCTTCATGAGAAACGCCCAATCGCTTGCTTGGGCTAGAAGAAGCTCGCGTGCCATCTGTTTGAGCGTGCGTTCTCTCCATTTGGCCGGCTTCTTTTTGACCGCGCGAGCCGATTCGGTCATACGCCTTGCGGCCGCGTGCAGGTGCGGATAGATCCAAGCGTTTGATTCATCGAGCCAGACTTCCCAAAACCCTTTGTGCCCCCAGCTTGATGGGCTCGGAGAAATGATTTGCAAAGTGTCGTGTACTTCGAGGTAGCCGCTTGGCGTCGTCAATTCAAAGACTTTCTGATCATACGCTGCTTTGCGGAGAAAGAGGTTGAGAAACCTTGGACCCTCGAACCACCAGTGTCCAAACAGCTCGGCATCGAATGGGCTTAGAACGATCGGTTCGATATTCGTCGCTTCGATCAGGTGCTGGATTTGCTGTACACGGTTGTTGAAAAAGTCCCCAGCGTGGTGATCGGCGGCTCCTTCGGCCCATCCAGGGACGTAAATAGCCTTATGAGGAGTGCGTCCAGTGATGCGGTGATATTTGATTCCGGTAAATCGGCGCGCACCGTCTGCTGGCAGAAACGGTCGCAGATATTCGATGTCCAGATCGTGACCGATGTCCCGGTAAAAATCTCTGTATGCCGGGTCCCCAGGGTATCCCTCTTGTGCGCTCCAGACTTGCTTGCTGGAGAGCCGGTCGCGCCCGAAGGCGGCCGGACCCGCCGCGGTAAAGCAAGGTGCGTAGATCGCGTACCGCGGACGCGGATTTCCGAACATCAATCCATGTGCGTCCAGCGTGAACCATCGCAGCTCCGCCTCAAGGAGGTATTTTTCCAGACCACTGAAATAGGCGCATTCCGGTAGCCAGATCCCGCGCGGCTTCCGGCCGAAGCTTTTTTCATATTCGTCGCATCCGATCCGGATTTGAGCGCGGACCGCCTCGGGAAATTGCTCCATGAGAGGCAGAAAACCGTGGGTCGCGGCGCAAGCGATGATTTCTACGAAACCATGGTCCTGGAAGCGTTTGAAGGCGGCAACCAAATCCTGGTTCAGTCGTTCGACGTAAATTTCACGGCACTCAAGGAAACGGCTATGGTAAATCCGGGCAAGATGATTGACCTCCGGCTCTGACGCTGTGCGATCGATTTCGCGTTTGGAGAGTTCGATCAGCCGATCCAGGTAGCGCAGATAGCGTTCGCGCAGCAGCTCGTCATTGAGCATCGCGCAAAGGGTAGGGGTCATCGACATTGTTATCCGGAACGGAACGTTGTCCCGGATGAGACCCTCAAATACCTGCCACAAGGGAAGATAGGTTTCTGTTATGGCTTCAAACAGCCAGTCCTCTTCAAGAAATTCCGAGTACTCCGGATGCCTGACATACGGCAAATGGGCGTGAAGGACGAGAGCGAGATAACCTTTTCGCATACTGTGGAAGGGGGGAATTGGTTAAGGGCATAACACACGAGGCTGGAGGCTCCGCCGCAAGTGAAAAATTGTGAATTGGATCAATATTGCCGGAAACGACGTTGGTTGGTGGGCGAAGCACCGGTATAAACTGGAGAAAACGAGGTTGGTTGCAGCAGCGAAGCTGCGGCGCGGCATGCACCGAGGTATGACCGCAAGAAAAACGATGAAATGACGTTCTTTAGGAGCAGCGAAGCTGCGGAGTGAACTTTAGGTATTGGTTCCCGAGCAGGGTCGCGCACTGAAGGGGCGATTCAACGAGCGCGGTTTTTCCGAGGTCGTGGATTGAAGCGCACCGTCGGTGCGCCAGCTATTTTTTGCACGCTACCTAAGGCTACGCTCGCGGTTCACCCTCGAAGCTGTTTTAAAAGCGCAGCTTTGCTGCGTAATTGCCGCTTCGATCCTACAGGTCAAAATACATGTAGAACTCGTACGGGTGCGGCCGGAGTCGGAGAGCGTCGTGTTCTTTCTGTTTCAGCTCAATCCAGTTGCTGATGAAATCCTTCGTGAAGACGTCGCCTTTGAGCAGGAAATCGTGATCCGCTTCGATGGCAGCAATCGCGCCACTTAGCGAGCCGGGTACAGTTGGGACTTTGGCCATTTCTTCTGGCGGCAACTCGTAGAGGTTCTTGTCGAGTGGATCGCCCGGATCAATCCGGTTCTGGATTCCATCCAATCCGGCAAGCAAGAGTGCGGAGAACGCCAGGTATGATGTCGAAGCCGGATCCGGCGGACGAAACTCGACTCGTTTTGCTTTTGGATTTGGCGAATAGGTTGGGATTCGAATCGCCGCGGAACGATTCCGAGCCGAGTAGGCGAGGTTAACCGGGGCCTCAAATCCGGGTACCAAGCGCTTGTAGCTATTGGTTGTCGGGTTGGTGATTGCGGTGAGTGCAGGCGCGTGCTTCAGGAGACCGCCGATAAAAAACAGCGCGGCTTCTGAGAGCCCAGCGTATCTTTCGCCGGCAAAGAGCGGTTTGCCCTCTTTCCAAAGCGAAATGTGTGTATGCATTCCGGACCCGTTATCACCGAACAGCGGTTTTGGCATGAGAGTTACGACTTTGCCATGCCGTTTTGCGACGTTCTTAATAATGTATTTGTAATACATCATCTTGTCGCCCATCGACTTCAGTGAAGCGAATCGGATGTCGATTTCCGCCTGACCCGCGGTGGAAACCTCGTGGTGGTGACGTTCGACGGGAACTCCAGCTTTCTCCAGCTCGAGACACATCTCATTTCTGATGTCCTGCAGACTGTCAGACGGCGGCACGGGGAAGTACCCTTCCTTGTGCCGAAGTTTATGTCCCAGGTTCGGAAATTCTTCGCGGCCGGTGTTCCAAATTCCTTCGACGCTATCAATGCTATGGAATGAGCCGTTTACGCTGTAGTCGTAGCGTACATCGTCAAAAATGAAAAATTCTGCTTCAGGCCCGAAGAAAGCAGTATCGGCAATTCCGGTGCCCTTCAGGTACGCTTCGGCCTTTTCCGCGACGCCTCGCGGGTCACGCTCATAGGGCTCGCGGGTAATTGGATCTTTGATTGTGCAAATGAAGCTCAGTGTCGGTTCCGCATTAAAGGGATCCACCCAAGCTGTCTCGGGATCAGGTATAACGAGCATGTCGCTGGCGTGGATAACCCGCCAACCGCGGATACTCGATCCATCGAAGCCTAGACCATCCGTGAACAGCTCTTCGCTATATTCGGTTAATGTCGTGGTGAAATGCTGCCACGTCCCGAGAAGATCGGTGAATTTGAAATCAATGAGCTTGATTCCTTGTTCTTTAATAAGTGCGGTGACTTCTGCTGGCGTCATAAACTATTCAATATTGGATGCATTAAAGTTCTTCAACAGAATCTGATCTGCGGCGAACTGCTCTAGCCTAAAAAGGAGCGAGGAAGCGGGACTCCCTCCAAGCCCACTTCCTCGCGAGAATCCGCGCCCCGCCTCATGAATCGCCCTTGCCTCCCTTTGATTCGTTCGTAGCGGCGGCACGAATAACATCCGGCCCTCCCCGAATGAAGCGATTTAAGAGCATTAGCAGTATGCGTGCCAAGGCGTTGGAAAGAGGTGCACCTCAAGGAGAAGGCGTGCTTGCAAGAAGAGCTGGCGGCAATTTTGCAGGGTTATATGCAGAATGGCAAAAAAGACGCATTCGGCTACGAGCGGGGCGACGAAACGAGTAATCCCGCACTGGCCGTGACCGCTTCTCCAGCTTGCTCTTCTTAATGGATCGGCCCAGTTTGGTTCATTTCATGGTCAGCCTAGTCATTCCCGACAAATGGCAGCAGGAGGCGGTCAGACTTTTGCGCGAAGGAAAAGATGTTGTTGTTGATGCGCCAACTGGGGCTGGGAAGACATACATTTTTGAGCTTCTGTACGACTCCATCCGCGGCCAAGCTGTGTTTACTGTTCCAACGCGGGCTCTGGCCAATGATAAGCTTGCCGAGTGGAGAGCGCGTGGCTGGGACGTCGGCATTTCGACAGGCGACATAGCGGAAAATCTGGAAGCGAGAGTTGTCGTTGCCACTCTGGAGACCCAAAAGGATCGATTTCTACGCGGTGAAGGCCCTCGTTTACTGGTGATTGACGAGTACCAATTGCTCGGTGATCCGGTGCGCGGTGTGAACTACGAGCTGATCCTGTCGCTGGCGCCTGCCGAAACACAACTTCTCCTTTTGAGCGGAAGCGTTGGCAATCCGAACGATGTCGTCGACTGGCTTCGCCGAATCGGGCATTCGGCCGAGCTCGTCGAACACAGAGAACGACCGGTTCCATTGGATGAAGTGATACTTACCGATTTGCCGGGACGCTCTTCGGTGCGCGGTTATTGGCCACGGTTACTCTCTCGCGCGCTGCAGGCCGATCTTGGGCCGGTATTGGTTTTCGCTCCACGCAGGAAAGCGGCAGAGGATCTGGCACAATCACTTGTAAGCAGTTTGCCACCCGACGAGCCTCTTGTGCTTAGTCAGGAACAGGGACTACTTGTCGGGGAACCACTGGCAAAGCTATTGCGTCATCGCGTTGCGTATCATCACAGCGGGCTTAGCTACGCGGTGCGCGCAGGAGTGATTGAGCCGTTGGCTAAACGCGGACAGTTACGTGTGGTGGTCGCGACCATGGGGCTGGCGGCGGGGATCAATTTCTCAATGCGATCGGTTCTTGTCACCGGAACGCACTATCTGGCGGGCAACTTTCAACGTCACGTCCGGCCGGATGAACTGCTGCAAATGTTTGGCCGGGCAGGCCGCCGAGGTTTGGACGAGACCGGTTACGCTCTTGTGACACACGAAGTACCACGGTTCTTCGAGGCGCATCCGCTTCGCCTCAAGCGCGCGGAGCCTCTTGATTGGCCTTCGCTTTTGGCCGTGATGCAGAAGGCGGCTATTTTGGGACAGGATCCCTTTCAAAGGGCTATCGAAGTATCGCGGCGGCTCTTTACCAGGCGAGCCGCGGTTATTGGAATTGAGGGTTACTATCGCGAGCCGGATCGGCCATGTGGCATCCGGGTAGATGTTGAGAGGGGTCGATTTGTGCGCCGGTACAAAGTCGAAATGCAGGACTCGCATGGGGAGTGGGAGACTCAGCCGCCGCCTATGCCTACAACGTTGGATGCAATCTGGGTCCGTTCACCCGAGAACCGTTGGAGACCGGCTCTTACAGTGGCGGCGACGCTCAAGGATCTTGGCTTCGGATCATTGTGCAAAATCCGGATCGATGGCAAACGCTACGAGTACGGGAAGGAAGTTCCGGTTGCTGTGGTTAGCGCGTGTAAATGGGGTCCGGTTAAGTGGCTGAAGAAGTTTCTCAAAGAAAAATATCCACTCATTGCGGTAAAGCGCGCGTTTAGGGAAGGCGAGTTTCGAGAAATGGTTATGCCGCTGATCACGGTTAAGATGGGCGGCCAGCTTCACGACATCGTTGAACGGAAAAACATCATGGTTGCGCGATTCCGGTTTGGGCATTTCAGCGTTCAAGGATATTTAGGAACCGATCAACGATGGCTGAGTAATCCCGAAACGCGGCGAGCTTATCCTGATGTCTGCCGGGAATGTCGTCATCGAGCGCAGTGCGAATCATTGGACCTGACACCCACTCCGGCATTTGCCTGGTTTCAGCTTGGATTGACCGACGAGAAAGGGTTTCCAACGCGACGCGGCGTTTTGTTCAGCTTTTTCAATCAGGGTGAAGGCCTGGCAATCGCGGCTTCTCTAGAAGAAGAAACCTATCCGGTTAGCGACTTATTGTATGACATCGGCAATCTTCGAGCCGGTCACCGTTTTTCGTTGGATGAATCACCATTTGGAGGCCGGCTCGGCATTGTTTGCCAGGAGACTTATCGCCGCGCCGAGTTTCCTGGATATTTGGAAATGGGTGTTCCGCCCGGGTACGGTGCCGGCGCTTCGGAAGTCATTCGCGATGTAGTTGAATATCAGGTCTCACGGCAAAAACTGACAAATGAACTTTTGCGTGCCGGAGATATCGAGCGCGCTGTCACGGAGTGGAGAAGTTTGTTGCGGCAAATAGTTCATGCGCCGGATCTGCCGTGGGATCGTTGGATGCAGCTCAAAGAACTGGCACGGAAACATGTCGATCTCACAAAGAGTCCCGCGCAACAGCGACTGCCTGAGCTTTTGCCGGCACAGATGAGGATGCGGGTAGGGAATTTAAGACTGATCAGACAAATGGGAAACGCGGGTGCCTAGGACTGGTACCTCCCCTCGGCTGCAAGACGCTGTTCTTGCACTTTCTCGCCTCCTGCAGTCCTATAATCTGCTTCACATGGATTCGGATTCCGAACAGCAGTTACCAGCTGCGCGACGGGCTTATTGGCTGATGGGTATTTTCCTGACAGGAATGCTGATCGTGTCGTTCACGGTGTGGCTCGATCGGCGGAACCGGACAAACCTCGAGCAGATAA
>Ga0126381_100009497_pt1 | contig 10919 bp, 4 predicted proteins | sample PanSoiMetPlot_28_FD_96465 | JGI IMG/M metagenome (GOLD analysis project Ga0126381, IMG submission 96465) | Tropical forest soil microbial communities from Panama - MetaG Plot_28 | ecosystem: Environmental > Terrestrial > Soil > Tropical forest > Bulk soil | place: Panama | collected 2016-02-17
GCGTACAAGACAGTGGAATCATGGGGATCGACCGTCACATCATAGATATGCTGATCGCGGTCCAGCGTATTCTTCCAGCTCTTGCCGCCGTCCACCGACACGAAGATCCCTCCGCCAACGCCGTGCTCACCCGTTGCGCGGGTCCAGGCGGCGAGATAGAGCCGGTTCGAGTCACGGAGATCGACGGTCAGTCCATTCGGTCCATTCACCTCTGCCGGAAGGTCGACTGGCGTCCATGACTCAGCACCATCCGTAGACTTGTAAACAGCTCCGTCACCGCTTGTATGGATGCTGCCGTCCTCGCTGCGCCGCGCAATCACGAGATACAAGGTGCCGTCTCCTGCTCGAGCCAGCCGCCATGCAAGCGGATCGCTTTGGGTGATGCCATGGTTCTTCAGAGTCCACGTAGCTCCATCATCTGTGCTCTTATAAACGCCGCGGCCCATCGCCGCTACCCACAACTTTCTCTTGCCCACCGGGCTCGTCGGATCAAGCAGAATGTGCGTCGGCGCCGTTTCCGGCATGCCCTCATTCGAGACCTTCCACGTCCGTCCGCCATCCACGCTCACGCAGACTCCGCCCTTGTATCTCGCGGTGCCACGATTGCGCCACATCTTCGGGCGCGGCAGGTCGTGCGTTCCGCTCATTACGCCCCACATCTTCCCTCGCGTAGCGGGATCGAACGTAACCCAGTAAGTCGTGTTGCTCCACTCCTCCGGAACTCCATTGACCGATCGCTTCCACGAGCGCCCACTGTCTTCACTGCGGAAGAGACCAATATCTGTCGTAGGAACAAACCGCCGCTTGCTATCGAACGGATCGAAGAGATAGCCGTAGTTTGTGGTTACATCAAGACCGGTAGTCGTCCAATCTCCTCCTGGAACCTTTCTGGAGTAGGCTCCGCGCCACGTCGCTCCGCCATCCGTCGTAATCATCGTGCGGCCGAAATCCGTGCCATAGCATAGATTCGGGTCCTGGTTGGCGACACTCAACTCCAGCGGATTCTCTCCCCACTCCACGCCGATCTGCTCCGAGATCCATGCATCATGGATGTTCGCCGAAGATGCTTTGTCCTCTTTCCACACTAGGGACCAGGTAGCCCCATTGTCTCGTGTGCGCGCGACACCTATCCATTTCTTTCCATCGAGTTGCAGATGGCTGTAAGACACATACGCAGTCTCAGGATGATTCAGGCTGGTTGCAATCGCACGCACCTTGGCACCTGTCCCTGGCAGCGAAGACGAAGTCCACGATGTCCCGCCATCCCTCGACAAAAAGATTCCCGCCTCCGATGTGGCATAGAGCATCACCCCGTTCGCGGCAGCGAATCCGCCGCTTATGTCGGTAAATGTGACACCCTTCGGTACTGGCCGGCTCTGCCACCCTCCATTTGATCGAACAGCAACACCCCACTCTCCGCCGATATATAGAGTCCTATTCCTCTTATCTGAGTTCGGATCAATCCATATCCTCCGCGCAGAACCCGGCAGGTCATACTGTTTGTCCCACGTCGCGCCCTGATCCATCGAAATATAGACGGCAGCCTTGCCATCCTTCATGGCTCCCGCGACAAGGGAGCGAGAGTCCGACGGATCAATCGCAAACGCGGTCACCTGGCCCACCGGCCCCTCGCTGGAGAGGATCGTCTCATCCGCGTGGTCGGTATTCATGCGAATCCCGCGGACCGCCGCCGGAGTCGGCCAGACCAATGACCACGTCACGCCATCATTCGTGCTCCGCCACAGCCCAGTCGCTCCTGCATAGATTGTCTTTGGCCGAAGTGGATCGAAGGCAAAGAACCGCACCGTCCCGCGCAGGTTGAACATCCGCCACGAGCGTCCGCCATCGTGGCTGATGTAGCTCCCCGTCATATCGCAGGAGACCAGCACCTCATTGGAGTCATGCGGATTGATCGTCGCGTTATACATCGCCCCGCCCCCGCCAGGCCCGACCACGGTGAAGTCGTCCGCTCCTGCGGGAAGAGCGGGGAAGCAGGCCGCAAGCGCTAAAGCCAGACGGATTACGATTTCGATTTCTTTTCTTATACGTCGTTTTAGAATGTATCGCATGGTCGTTGTTATCGTTTCTAGTCTCTGTTCCCCACCGGTGTCAATCTCGTAGTCGAATCCCAATTTGCAGGAAAATCCCCTGAAAGCTCGACCGGTGCTCAATCAATAGACAACCGGGTTTTCCTCAGTTTTCCAGAGTGGCCTCGTTAGGAAAATCAAAAGAAATTGTTCTCGGGAAACAAAGCCCAACTTTCGGGTCTTTATAAACAGTAAGTTGCGTATTCTTCCTTTCGTTTTATTTTTTGTTTGCTTTATTTTCTTTCGCTGTGGTATCTCCTTTAACCATTCTTGAAAAAGAGGAAGTCTCTATGACCCCACGAAGATTAGCAAGCTCTCTCGCTATCCTTATCCTCGGTCTCGGAATCAGCACTTCGACTCTGTTGGCGCAGGGCACGGATCTCGGAACGATTCGTGGAACAGTCACAGATCAAAGTGGAGCTCTGCTTCCGGACGCACTGGTAACGATTACTGATACCGCCACCGGCAAAACTCTTCAGGCCACCACCAACGCGCACGGCGACTATGTTTTGTCAGCCCTGCCTTCAGGTCGCTATACAGCCAAGGTGACCGCGCCCGGATTCAGCGTTTCTGTCATCAACGGCATCGTCCTTGCCGGCTCCGACTCTGTCAGCGTGAACGCCAGCATGCACCCTGCGACGACCTCGTCGGTAGTTGTCTCCGCCTCCGACGCTCCGATCATCAACACGGAAAATCAAACGCTTAGCACGACCATCAGTTCAAAAGCTGTCATCGAGCTTCCGCGCGACAGCCGCGACATCTACTCCTTCCTCTATATCAATCCAAACATCACCCAGGGTGACGAGCCCGGTGACTTCAAGTTCATTGGCGCCCAGAGCTACGGCGCCAGCTTTTCCGTCGACGGTCAGCGCTCCAACGGCGGTATCTTCGGCCAGGCGACACAGACCGAGCCACCGCTCGAAGCAGTCGGCGATCTGAACGTACTCTCGAACGCCTTCAGCGCGGAGTACGCCGGAGTCGCCAACATCCGCGTCACCACCAAGCGCGGAGGCGAGAACTATCACGGCTCGCTGTTCTACAACAATAAGAACTCCGCCCTCGCCGCATGGAAGCTCTCCGACAAGGCCAACGCCGCTGCCTTCGCTCCAACCGCTTTCCAGTCGAAGTACCCCAATCCGTTCTTCAATATCACCGATGCCGGCGGCTCGGTCGGCGGACCAATCCCCGGGCTCAAGAACACCTGGTTCTTCACGTCGTACGAGCACAACTGGACGGTCCAGCCCTCGACCCAGAACTCCAACAAGATGCCGCACCCCAGCCTTCTCGCTGGAGACTTCTCACTGCTGACGAACTCGGCGAAGCCGCTCGTGGGCTCGGCTGTCCTGACGCCCAGCGAAATTGCAACCGATACCGTCACGACTCCCGACGGCAAGATGCACTTCATCAAGATTCCCCAGCGTCTCTTGAACCCGACGACGACCAAGCTCATCAGCACCTACTACCCGACGATGGGCATGTCGGCTCCAATCAACTCTGCGACCGGTCAGGTCCCTGGGTTCTCCACCTCTATTCCTGGGCGCTCCAATCAGGACATGGGGACTGTTCGGGTCGATCATGACTTCAACGACGCAAACCGGTTGTATGGCGTCTACCACGTCTCCCGGTCGACCATCACGATGAATCCCGTCGTCACGGTCTTTACGGGCCTCGGACTCAGCAATACCGACCGCTTCAATCACACCGTTTCACTCTCTTACACGCACGTCTTCTCGCCTCGCATCGTCAACGAGGCACGCGGCGGCTTCAACAAGCAGCACCTCTACACCCACAGCAACACCACTCTCAGCGGCTTCCTCTCCAGCATTGGCTTCTCTTCTGCCGACATCGCTGCCTATGGAGCGGTCGTTGGCCAGCAGGAGCTGAACACCTACGGTCACCCCGCCATCAGCTTCGGCACCGGCGGAAGCGCCTATCAGGCCTTCAGCAACGGCGGTCGCAACACTGACCGTCCCATGGACCAGAACCTCATCACTTTCGGTGACACCGTCACCCTCCTGCTAGGCCGGCACAATATCCGTATCGGCGCCGACTTCGTTCGCAATCAGGCAGTCGATGGATTTGCCGTCAACCGCGGCAACCCGCGTGGCAGCATGACCTACACCGGCTCCGGACCAACCGCGCTCGCAGCCTTCCTGCAAGGTCAGGCTCCCAACAGCGTCTCCTACATCAACGTCGCCCGGCCGCCCATGCAGGTCTACAACTGGGAGACGGGATCCTTCGTTCAGGACGACTTCCGTGTGAACTCGCGCCTTACCCTCAATCTGGGCATGCGCTACGAGCTATTCACGCCGTTCATCGAGCAGAACGACCTTCTCGCAAACTTCGACCCCAACTACCACAACTCCTCCACCGGCCAGAATGGGCGCTTCATCATTCCATCGACGAAGACCCTCCAGTACCTCGATCCCAACATCATCGCCTTCGGCTATGCTCTAGCCGATCAGTCCGGCCTCGGTGTCGGACGTGGTCTGATCCAGACCGATAAGACCGGATTTGCTCCTCGCGTCGGACTCGCGTACCGTCTCACCGACAAGAGCGTCATCCGTGGTGGCTACGGTATGTACTATCCCACCTCGGCTGCCCAGGGCATCCGGGATCCAATCGCCACCAACCCCTTCAACCAGGGCCGCACCAAACGCCCCGCTACCGGAAACCCGATCTCGGGTTGGCCGACGGGCGGCGGATCAACCGGTACCAGCCCCATCTCCGGCGGAGCAGTCGCTGGCTTTGGCAACACACCCTCTGCCAACTACGTCCCCGTCGACCTCAAGAACCCACGCATCCAGCAGTGGAACGCGACGTTTGAGCAGCAGGTCGGCTGGCAGTCCTCTCTCCGCTTCTCCTACATCGGATCCAAGCAGACTGGCCAGATCATCGGTACCGATCTCGACATGATCGCTCCGAGCGATAGTCCCTTCGGCACCACCGTCGGCGATGGCGTCACTCCCTGCGATCCCTACAACAACGGTGACTGCGCCTACTCCGATGCTGATAATGCCCGGCTTCGCTTCCCGGCACTCGGCGACTACGTTCTCGGCTACGGAAACAACGGTCACAGCCTTACGACCTCGTTCCAGGCCGAGGCCCAGCGCCAGGCAAACGGCTTCCTCTTCAGCGTGGCCTACACCTACCTCGACCAGAAGTCCTCTGCACTCGACGTAGGAAACACCAGCCTCGGTGGCGAAGCCTACAACCCCTTCCAGCCTGAGAGCGACTACGGTCAGGACGGCTTCACCTCAAAGAACCGTCTCGTCGCCTACGGTGTCTTCGATCTTCCGGTTGGACGCGGCAAGCACTTCCTCTCCAACTCCTCGCGCTGGATGGACATGCTCGTTGGCGGATGGCAGGGCTCCACAAACATGTTTATCAAGTCCGGAACTGGCTTCACACCGTTCTGGTACTGCGGCGACTGCGACCCGGTCTTCCCGGGCAACATCGCCTCCGGTTCGGTCGATGCCGTGGGAGACTTCAACGGCCCGTCGTTCCGCCCCGTGGCCATTGGCAACTACAACAAGGCGCCAAAGGGCTATCAGTGGGACGCAACCGCGTTCTCGCTGCCGAGCATCGGCTCCAACCTGTTCAGCCAGGCTGGCGTAGTGAAGCGTAACCAGCTCATCGGGCCTTCCACCTACGGCGTCAATCTCGGAGTCCACAAGTCGGTCGCAATCAACGAACGCATCGCTCTGCAACTCGGTGCGGACATCGACAACGTCTTCAACCATCCGATGCTATCGCCCGACCAGACCGACGGTGGCGGAGGTGGAACCTTCGCAAACCTCGGAACCTTCAACGTCCTTGTAGATCAGTCGACGCCTGCGGCTGGCAAACAACCCAAGCTTCTCGCTCTCGATCCGGATCCCAACAATGGATACACCGTCTACAACCCGGACTTCGGCCGTCTCTATCGCAGCTACTCCCAGGAAGGCGTAGACAGCCGCCGTTCGATCCGTCTCAGAGCAAGACTCACTTTCTAAACAGTCTCGACTTCTCCTCACTCGGGCTGGCGGAAACACTCCGCCAGCCCTTTTTTTGCGCCCCCACGAATCGGGTGCCCATCTGCGGCGCGAAGCGCTGAGGTGGGGCAATCGAGCAAGCGTGATCCTCTTTCCCTTTGAACCCGCACGAACAAACGGGTCGCAATCTCATCGGCGCCTAGGTGGGAGAGAATCCCACACGCCACCAAACAGCAGGGTCGTTGTTTTGCTTTTCTGATGGTCATCCCCAAAGGGGATCTGCCTTTGGTCTCTCCACAGGGAATCCTTGACACCTCTGATAGTCTTAAATCAGTGAGAGAGAAAGCCCGGCTCCCGCCGGGCTCTTCCATTTTCTTGGGATCCCGCCTTCTGCATTGGATGGGAAGACCAAACCTAAGGCATTTGTTTTGAAATCTTTGCGAGAAAAGATAGGGGGGGCCTACCGCAACTCGGCAATAGCCGTCCGGTTTCGACGCATCAACCAAGCCACCAGAAGTCCAACCCCAATCCACAACACGCCAAGCACCTGAGCGCTCCCGCTCAGGTGGATCCAGATGAACCCGCAGACCACAATTCCCAACGCGGGAATCAGGAATGGGAGCGTGACCTTCTCCTTCGAGCGAAACTTGTAGTGAACTAACGCAGCCGCGTTGACGCCAATAAACGCGATGAAAGCGCCAAAGTTCAGCAACTCAGCTCCTTTCTCATAGGTGAGAAGAAAGGCGCCCATCAAGGCGACTGCGCCCACGATAAGAACGTTGTTTCGTGGAACGTGGTGCCGCGCATCAACCGCGCCAAAGACCCGCTGAGGCAGCGACCGGTCACGGCCCATGCTGTACATCAACCGTGATGCGCCAAACTGTGCAGCAATGGCCGACCCCAGGTTCGCAACCAGCAGCGTGGCATTGAGAAGCTGAAACAGAAACGGCCCGCCCACTCGCGCGGCAACATGCACGAACGCCGTGTCCACCATCGACTCGGCGAACGGCTGGCTAGCTGGCCAGACAAGCTGCGCCGCATACACCTGCACCATCGATAGAAGACCGATGATCAGGCAGGTAAATACCGTCGCCAGCAGAATATTGCGCCGGGGGTTCTCTACCTCCTCCGCCATCGTGGATATCCCATCGAACCCAATGTATGTAAGCACCGCTACGGAAGTACCCCGCAACACGGTCGCAGTCGAAAAGGTCGCAGGATCGTAGAAAGGCCGCAGAAGATCGCTGCCCGTGGGATGAACAATGGAGAAGATGTATCGGAAGGCCTCGCCAAGAAACAGCACGACCACCAGACTCATCGCGATCGAGAGAATCGCGTTGACCCGGCCCGAAGTCTGAATGCCGCGCGTATTCAGAAACGTAGTAAGCAACGCAAACGCAACCACCCAGAAACCGTAGGGGACGCCAGGAACCACGTTACGCGCCGCCTGACTGCACCAGATGACGCAGATGATCGGATTCAGCAGATAGTCCATCAGCATCGCCCAGCCGACGACGTATCCAAGCTTCGGATTCAGCTCCTCGGACACGTAGGTGAAGGCAGATCCCGCCCGCGGATACACGCGAGCCATGCGCCCGTAGCTGACCGCCGTGAACAGCATCGCAACCATCGCGATGAGGATCGTGGTGACGACATGCCCGCGGGCAATGTTGCTGACCACTCCATAAATACCCATCGGCGCGGTCGGCTGGATGATGATGATGCCGTACACAATGAGGTGCCACAGCTTCAGCGAACGCTGCAACTGCGGCACTTCATGTGCTTGTCCGATGTCGTCTTTCACCACGTCGATTCCTTACATCGTTTGTACACGAATCATTCCAACAAGAAAACATATAAAACGAAATAAAAGTGCACAAATACGACATGCAATGATAGCCTGATCTGGGAGGGAACCAGTGTTTCACTGATCCGTTCCGAAAGAGGAGATTACAGGCAATGAACCGACGTCAACTGCTGCGCACGACTGGGCTTGGATTGGTGGGAGGAGCAGTCGCGCACGCCGGAGTTGCCTCCAAGGCTGACGCGCTCCCGGAGAAGAGCCAGCCGAAGCCGCTCAGCCTGGCCGACTACGAACCGAAGAGCATGCTTCAGGTGCGCGAGACGCACGTGGAACGCGCCCGTTTCCCAGTCATCGACATTCACACCCACATCAGCTTCTCAGCCAAATCACAAAACGGCATCGAACTCTCCCCGGAGTGCAGCTATCAAGGCACGCCCAAAGAACTGCTTGCGGTTATGGACCGAAAGAATATCCGGTCGATGGTGAACCTCACTGGCGGCTACGGTGCGGGGCTCGCGGAGACGGTCAACAAATATGATCGCGCTCATCGGGACCGCTTCTACACCTTCACCGTCCCGTCTTATGCGGACCTTCTGAAGCCCGACTATCCGAAGTTGCAGGCGCAGGCCATCGAGGAGGCCCACCGCAACGGCGCTCGCGGCCTCAAAATCCTGAAGACGCTCGGACTCTACCTCAGGGATAACATCACCTCCGGCAAGCTGGTGAAGATCGATGATCCGCGCTTCGACCCGATGTGGGATACCTGCGGTCAGCTGAACATGCCGGTCGCGATTCATGTCTCCGATCCAATTGCCTTCTTCACCCCCACCGACCGCTTCAACGAGCGATACGAGGAACTCAACAATCATCCTGACTGGTCGTTCTACGGCGGCGACTTCCCAAGCAATGCCGAGTTGCTCGACGCGCGGAACCGCGTATTTGCACGCCACCCGAAGACCCGGTTCATCGTTCTGCACGTAGGAAACTTCTCTGAGAATCTTGCGAACGTCTCGGAGAACCTCGACCGCTTCACCAACATGAACGTAGACATTGCTGCCCGCATCGGCGAACTCGGCCGCCAGCCGCGTACCGCCCGCTCGTTCTTCGAGAAGTATCAGGACAGAATCCTCTTCGGCACCGATGCCACCCCTCACGGTGATGAGTATCCGCAGCAAGTCTTCAACGATCAGCTTTATGAGATCTACTACCGGTTCCTCGAAACCGACGACGAGTACTTCGACTACGCTCCGGCGAAGGTTCCGCCGCAGGGACGCTGGCGCATCTACGGCATCAATTTGTCGGAATCGATTCTAAGCAAGGTCTACAACGGCAACGCAGCCCGCGAACTCCATCTCACGGTCTAGCCCGAAAGGTCTCTCTATGAAGCGATTTGTAGCGACCTGTCTGCTGATGCTCGCCGGCGCGGCCTCCGCGCAGGATAAAAGTTCCGAGGTCTTCAAGAGCGTCTACTCCGCTCAGGAAGTTTCCCTGACGACAGACCCGGCGTCGCCGTTCTGGCGCGAAGCATTTCCGGTCTATGCTGAGGTAGATGCTCTAGGAAGGCCAGTCCCCGTATACCGCACCGAAGTGCGCTCACGCTGGACCAAAGAGAATCTCTATTTGCTCTACATTTGCCCTTATGAGGAACTGAACCTCAAGCCAAGTCCCGACACTGTAGCTGAGACAAATCAACTCTGGAACTGGGACGTTGCTGAGCTCTTCATCGGCTCGGACCTCAAAAATATCAACCTCTACAGGGAGTTTGAGGTCTCGCCACAGGGCGAGTGGATCGATCTCAACATCAATCTAGGACTTCCTCACCATGAAGATGGCTGGACGTGGAACTCAGGATTCAAGGTCGCGGCTCGGGTCGATCCCAACGCCAAGATATGGTACGCCGTCATGCGAATCCCGTTCTCTGCAGTTGACCAGCGCCAACCGATTGCGGGAACGGTCTTTCGCGCCAATTTATTTCGCAGCCAAGGACCGCCGGAGCGGCATCAGGCGATTGCATGGAAAGCTCCAATGCGGGAGAGCTTCCACACCCCGGAGCAATTCGGCCAACTCCGTCTGGTGGAACACAAGTAGCTGCGCGTGGCATTTCACGCAGCATGATGCAATCGGGATCAGTTCGAAGCCCAGCTGTATGGCACCAACGCGTTTCGGATGCTCCCGATAGCGAGTGCCTTCGGGTCGTTCGTCAAAGTACCGGAACGAACGTCGTCGTACTGACACCGAAGGTATTGGCTGAGCAAAGTCTCAGGTATACCCGACTTCCGCAGGTTCTCTACCAGCCGTGAGACCGAAGCTTCGACTTCGGGGACCTTCCAGTAGTAGCGAATGCGGTCGCTATAACTGTAGACGCGGAGCAGTCTCTGCTGCTCGGTGCTGCCACGGTAGTACTTCTGCCAGTTCGACGGACTCGACAGCATGACCTGCTCCATCGTCTCCACAAGATTCGAGCGCTCCGCTTCGGGAAACAACTCCTCTTCAATGCTCGCAAGCGAATAGAGGGCCTCGCGGAGCGCGAACGTCAGTGCAGGTCCGACCTTGAGGATCGAGAAACCATCACGGATGAGTTCCTTGTAGCTTCCAGGACGCTGATAGTCGGTGGAGTGCGCTTCCATGACCAGCTCCGGATGAGCCTGCAGAAAGTCTTGCAAATGCGCCGCCTTTGAAGGCGCGTAGTGAATAACGCTGTCGTGGTCGAACTCCACACCCGGCTGTACGACGACGGCGATGACACGATCCCATGCTTTATCCAGGCCTGCGGCGTGAAAGGCCTCGCGATGGATTGCAAGTGTCTTTTCGGCAGCCGCAGTAGAGGTCACTTCGAGCCCGTTCAGTGCGTGGGTTGCTCCTCCGGGGACCGGAACCTCTGTCCCGATCACATACAAGACCGGTGGAAGGGCGAGGAACTGCCTCTCGATCTCGGCAGCGCTGCAGAGCACAGCGGCCCGCTTCGCCATGACCTCATCGAGAAGGACCTCCGGATCATCGGAGCACCGCATGCTGGCGTCGAGATGGATCTTAGTAAATCCAGCTGCGACGTAC
>Ga0126381_100009498_pt1 | contig 10918 bp, 9 predicted proteins | sample PanSoiMetPlot_28_FD_96465 | JGI IMG/M metagenome (GOLD analysis project Ga0126381, IMG submission 96465) | Tropical forest soil microbial communities from Panama - MetaG Plot_28 | ecosystem: Environmental > Terrestrial > Soil > Tropical forest > Bulk soil | place: Panama | collected 2016-02-17
CCGCATCAAGTGCCGCCGAACCTTCTTTTCCACCCAGAGCTGAATGTGGGAAAAGCACCGGCTTGAGTCCCCTACCGCAAAGTAGTGTACCCAACCCCGCAGAGTCGGATCATGCGCACAACTAAAGTTGGCAATTAGCACCCGACGTAGGCAGCTTAATTAAAGTATTTTCAGACGCTGCCCGACTTTCGTCACTTCCATTATTGCACTAAATACCTACCTATCAACAACTTACTGTTTTCTAGAGTAGGTCTATGTTCCGCCTATTCCAGCATCGGTGCGAACACTAAGGGAACCGCAGATGTAAACTGGACATCGCCCGATGGATCATCGAGTATCGTTCGTAATCGCCACCCGAAACGAGGATCCCGCCGTCGTCGCATCGACCGTCGATGGAATCGTGAAGACTGCAACCGGCATCTGGCACGAAATCGTGATTGTCGACGACGCCAGCACGGAGCCTGTGGACGTTACCGCCGACAATGTGACGATTATCCGTAATAGGGAGTCGGTTGGGGTCACACGGGCGCGTCAGGTCGGGACCAACGTCTCTACTGGGAACGTTCTGATCTGGCTTGACGCCCACATGACTTTTGAAGCGGGGTGGCTCCAGGCCATGTTGCGTGAGGTAGACTCGGGCGCACTTCTGTGTTCGCCTTGGAGGGACTACGATCGCTGCCGGGTCCACTCCTGGGGCTCAGATTTCGCGTGGTGTGAGGAGCGCGCCTATGAACTCGGATTGCGGCCTGGTTTTGATTTTTCGCATCGCCTCAAGCCGCCACGGCGCCGCCCCTTCATGGTGCCGATGATTATTGGGGCCTGCTACGTAATGAAGCGGGACTCCTACCAGCGAACGGGTGGCTTCTGCCCGTTATTTCGTACTTACGGCGGGGATGAACCGGATTTATCGGCTCGCGCCTGGTTATCGGGCGGAAGCGTCAGGTGCGTCCCATCCGCTGAGGTCGGCCACCTTGACCGGGTGAAGTTTCCCTATCCAGTCTCCTTTTCTGATGTCGAGTTTAATCAATTGGTGATGATCCGCTCCCTGTTCGAGGAGGAGACTGTAGCCGTACTCGACGAGTTTTTCCGGCCCTTGCCAGACGAAGTGGAGCGCTGGCTGGGGCAAACCGAAGTAGTGGCCTGGCGCTCGGAGGTGCAGGCCCGTCGTCGATTGAGTGATGCGGAGTTCTTCCGGCGCATCGCTCCGCGCGTCCCGATTTCCTTTCGTTCTGGTGTCAGAGCTCGTCGAGGCCATCTCCCCCGATTTCGAATCCAGAATGCTCTCGCGGCGGAAGAAAGAACACGCGCGGCCAGCGAGAGTCAAAGCCCGTCGAGAGTAACCAATCGGATGGGCATCCTCCCGGCTTTGCACAGGTTGATTCAAGCGGCCGTTTTGGTTTGGCAAGGGAAAGCGATCATCCTTACCGGTGGGGCAGGGACCGGCCGCCATACCCTTGCCGCGAAACTCGTCGAAGCCGGAGCGACCCTATATTCCGACCGCTTTGCCGTGCTGGATCCGGACGGTATGGTCCACCCTTACTATGACTATGCAGGACCGGTACAACGAGAGTCCGTCCCGATCGGAATAGTGGTATCCATGAAGTTTTACCCAGGGCGTCATTGGTGGCTCGAGGAAACTACCCCTGCGGGCGCCGCACTCGACCTACTTGCAAACTCTGTAGGTGTCCGGGACGAAATTATCTTCCGGGCAGTAAATCATGCCGTGTCCGGCACTATCGCGCTAAAGGGGCGGAGAGGTCCGGCCACACCCGTTTCGCGCGCCTTGATCCAGTACACAACGCGCAATGCGTCGACGCTTCAGACCCAGCACGACGTCGAGTGACAGGATCGCCCAACCGCCCAACCTGACTGTCACCCGTTTCCGCCCGCGGAAGACTCCGGCGACAAGGTGATTAACTGTGTCGCCATGTCGGTGATGCGTCCGTGACTATTCCAAACTCGTCGACAAGAGCGTCAAGAGGAGATGTACATCCTCAATGAAGGAAGTGCGGGAGCAATTGACGCAGTTTGCCGGGGGCTACGGTGTTCCACAGCCGCTCACAGCCTAGACGTAAGCGGTCGAAGCCAAAGTGAAAGGGAACTAGTCCAGGGACAAGCACGCGGACGACATGGATACCGCTGTCGCGAAGTAAGCCCGGCGTGATTTCGCACGCGTATCCACGAAATCCGCGCTTGGCGAGTGCCTCAATGGCAAATGCCAGAGCCTCGGCTGGGGCGAACGCCGAATCCGGGCACCCAATTTGCAATTGGTCGATCCCCCCCGATACTAGCGTCCGCGCGAGCACCTGCCGCAATATCTGGTAACGTGAACCTCCGTTATAAAGCTCGTAGTGTTCTCCGGAGAGATGAACCTGCGCAAAGCTTCGCCATACCGACTGAATAACCGTTTCCAAACTGAGCCACGCTAACCCACAGCAAAGCTCAGTCATCGCGTGCAACAGGGCCTCATGCGTCGAGGGGTGACATCCCAAGCCGTGTGCGAATCGACCTCCTTGCATTGCGATCAAGAGGAAACATGGGATTCCAAGATCGTAGTCCAGGTTTGCAACGATCACGACATAACCAAGGCGTCGCAGGTGCTCCAGATCATTAGCAACTGATGGAACACCGATCTCCTCCACACTCAGCGACAAAGTTGGGGGCTGACGATACCAAAACAGCATGGCCGCGTCGTGCTCGACAAGCTCGCAGAGAGCCGCCAGTACAGCAGAAGAGTGGTCAACATGCGCGGCGGTACCGCTCGAGGTCTCGCACACCAGCTGCGACCGACCAAGAGTAGCATGTGGATATATGAACTCGCATGGTACACAACGAAGCGTTCCATCTAACAAATCCGTGACACCGATCCACTCGAGCGGTTGCGTCGGATCAAAAGGACGGCATGGAAAGTCGGGGACAGCGTATTGTGTGGAGTCGTAAAGACCTAGACTGAGGGGTGAGAGAGCGTAATCCCTTATCGTTTCCCAGGGTACGACCGCTTCGGGCGGCGGACAGTCACAACGGAATTGTGCATATCGTTCAACATATTCCATGACCGCGATGACACCTGCTTCTCCCGAGCCTCCTCCTCCGTACCCTTTCAATATTGCTGCTTCAGCTTCTCTGGTCGCTGCGGCTATTGCGGAAACGGACTGCAAGGGCCAATCTTGAAGCACATATTCCACCATTGAGATGTCGAGGCGCTCGCGGATGCGGGCAGCGACTTGGAATGCCGCAGAATCGATCACAGCCTGCCCGTTGGCGATGAGGCGCCACCTAAAGCCACCACATACACGATTGGTTGTTCAGGATACGTTAACCGTGCTTCCGCTGCTAGAGCACGATCGTCGAATCCGCAGATAGGGGTGCCGGCCAGTTCCCGCCCTGCGGCAATCAGCAGCAGGTTCTGCGCTATATGACCTGCTTCCAGCAGCGCGAGTCGATAGGCCTTTTCACCGTACTTTCCGAGCGACGGACGAGTAAAATCAACCCACAAAAGTATTGCCACGCTTGCACCAGTAATCTGGTTATCATCCAACATTCTGTCGATGGCCGACGGTGGGGTACAAATCCGAGAGATGTCGACGAGACGGTTGGCCAAGACTTGATATCGATAGTAGATGGGTTCAAGGCCGTCAACGAGGATGGGTCGAACTATGATTTCAACAGGATAGAGACCCCCTCCAGAAGGATAGGTTCGCGATCCGGGAGGCCCACCTGGTACACACGGCATAGCGGGCCTTCCGGGCGATCCAGCGCCAAATGCAAGCAGCGTCGACAGATCCAAAAGCGAAAGTAGTGCACCGGTATAGTTGCGGACCGTCCGCCGAGCGCAGAGGACCACGGCGAGATCAGCTTTCAGATCGGGTGGGGGCAAATCAACACCGTGTTCCGCAATATTTTCACGAAGCAACCGGGCGTCCTCCCAACCTGGCCCAACCGCCCCCATCGTACTGGGAACAACGGTTGCCTGATGCAATTCCGTCAAGCGGGTCGTCAGGGGACAAGCCAACAGGGCGCCAACATCAATCAGTTGAAAAAGAAGCTCGATTGCTGTTTCATCGAGCATTGTCACTAGTTCGCGCGACGAACATGACCCATCGAGCAACTCCCAAACTGATAAAAGCCGTTGGGCCTGACCTGGCAGGCAAAATGGTTCTGCCGGCGGCCGTTCGATGATTGCATCGGTGCCGAGTGAGCGAAGCACGACGTCATTGGCCCGCCGCAACACTGGCGGCAAGACAGATGTGTTCACGGGCATTCGTTCACCGCCACGCTGTAAGGATGGAGGCGGGTAGCTCGATTAGCGCTCGCAAGCCATCGCCGTCGGGCATCCCTTCCAGAGATGCCACTGCTGTTGTGACATACGATGCCTGCGTGTCCGCAATGCGTTCGATAATCCCCTCACGGTGGAGGATCGGCAGCAACTCGCGGTAAGAGCACCCGCTCGCGCATCGCTCGACCCACTCTTTCCGAGCCGGCAGAGAACCGTAACTCGACAAGTAGACGACAGGTAAGAGAGGTCGCCAATGAGCGAAAGAGTTTCCGACGGGTTTCCCCAACGTCCCTTCGTTGCCGAGCAGATCAAGCATGTCATCGCAGATCTGAAACGCGACGCCCAAGTGTCGTGAATACACCGTGAGCGCCGCGCAATCCTCCTCAGATCCATTGCCCATAATTCCACCGAGCGCGGTGGCGGCTATGAATAGCGCGGAGGTCTTGTCTTCTACGATCGCGAAGTAATCCGTATCCGAGACTAATCGGCCGCTGAACTCGATTTCCAGCCGCTGACCGCGGCAGCACAATTGCGATTGGGCGCTGAGCACCTGAACGGCATCGATCACCTGACCGCTGGAGTACACAGCTTCCCGCGAGCGGCACAGGATGTCGAAGGCGCGCATTAAGAGAAAGTCGCCGAGCAGGATCGCTTCAGAAGGCGGTACGCGGCAATGCAACGCTGGCAAGCCGCGTCGTTGATCTGCCCCATCGATGAGATCGTCGTGGAATAGTGAAGCGCCATGTACGAGCTCGACAGCCTCGGCGGCAAAGGTTGCGCGAGCCGGATCGCCGCCCACTGCCGCTGTCGACGCGAACACCAGCCGCGCCCGAATCATCTTGCAACGTTCGAAGTACTCGGCGATAAGAGCGCCGTCGGCGGTGTCGGCCAACCCAGCAATCAGGCGACTGCGACACGTATGAAGGTGTGTACCTAGGACAGCCTGCACAGCTTGGGTGTGATTCACTGTTCGCTCCAATCCTGGCATCCGCGAACCACCGACGGCAGGCTGTCCCTATCGAAGTTCATGAACTGCCGCCAGCGCCTTTAAACAGAACGCGGTCGTTATTGTCTCACTGCCGTAGGCGATCTCGCCGTCGAGGCTCGGAAAATGAATCCACTGGCACGCCGGCCAGTGGCCGCTGCGGCATTGCTTTGTCTTGAGGTGCTCGACGCCATGCTCGTATGCGGGTTCGCGCGCTAGACCCAATTCCTTGAGTGCGAGCAGTGCAAAAGCTGTAGAAAGTGGGGAATTCAAAGGCTCGCCCCAGCTTCCGTCATGCCGTCGCTGCGTCAGCACGAAGTCCCGTGCACTTTCCACCGACAAACTGGCAGGCCGAACCCGCATAAGTACGGCAGCGGCTCGGAAAGTGCCGTAGAACGGCCCGTCGTACCACTTGCTAGTCCAAGAGCCATCGGCATTTTGCGCTTTTTCTAAGTAACTGGCGATATCCCGCAGTGGTGCGGCGAAGCGCACAGGGTCATAAAGAGAAACCCCGTAAGCGAAGTTCGCCACGACCTCCGGGTGGACGCCCCACCCACCCATGACGGAGAGGTACGCGCGTACGGCTTCGTCTGCCTGCGTATCGCCGCGCGGGTCAACTGTCCAAGTGGCCACGGCACCGTTGGGATCCATGGCATCGAGGCTCATGCGAATTGGTTCTTCGCAAGCGGCGGCAAGGCCGCGCCCCCCAATGCGCAATAACACCTGTATGACTTGCCCGTTATCATCGGCGTCCGGGGGCAACTCGGGAACGCCTGGTATATAGCTCCAGCCGCCTCGGAGGAGCCGGTGCTTGCTTTGAAGCACCTTCAGCGCTTCGGACGAGATCATCGTCTCTGGTACTGCGAACCCAGCATCGCGTGCGTCGAGCATTGCATCGAGCGCCACTGCGCGAAAGAACAGGAGAGCGGGCTGTACTTCCTGCTGACGGTTCATACGTGGCAAATGAAGGTTGTGAACAGCCTGAGAGAAGCCCTCGCGCTGTTCGGCGAGAAGCGCTTCGAGTGCAGCGCCCATGGCCAGGCGGACGTCAACTCTTAGCTGACGACACCTGGGAGGGTGTGGAGAGTCATTTCTCCAATTAACCCAAGCACCTACGTACGAGCGAGCGAACTCAGCTAGGCTGACCAGCACGTTCGCATCACTCGCCGTTGGGCAGGCATCTGCGAACACGCCGGGATCAAGCAGGCTCACCGTCTCGTGTGCCGCCTGGTCTACGATGTCGTAGAGGTCGGCCTCGGCGGCAACTACACGCCCTTGGGATGCGACGAGTTCCGACAAGCGCGCGACTAGGGTACTTTGCACGCCCCGTCGACAGTCAATTAAGAGGTCAACCATGTCGTCAACACGCCAAAACACCCGCCCAAGGGCGGACGCCGCTTGAATAGCCTCGTCGCTTGGCAGAACGTCAGCCCCGAGTTGTGCGATATGTAGCATAGCCACTGATGGAAGCACGGATTTCTGTTCCATAAGGTGCGAGAGCTCCGGGCTGTTGGCACCCGCCGGATCGTTCATCATTATTGCCGAGTAGCTCTCGGCGTAGAGGAGTTGCAGAACGAGGGCACCGAGCGCCTTCCAACCGTCGTGGTTCCCTATTTCGAGACAAAGCCGGCGGCCCTCGGCAGCGAACATGCCGACGAACGCGAGCAGCAGTTTTCCATACGGATCATCGAGCTGAAGGTAGGCGGACTCTAGCTTGGCCTGAATGTCGCATGAGCAGTCAAAAACGCCGGCTACGAGCTTAGGCTCGAGAACCTGGAAGAACCGGATCCCGTTCGTATGCTCGTCGGCCAGGTAGTCGAAGATCGAAATGATGGCGTTAAAGCTGGCACCCAGGGCGAGAACGTCCCCTGCATGAGCCGCGGCCCGGGGGGCGCCGAACGGTTGCAGTACCCGGGTCTGCCGCCAACCGAGTGCTGCCGCTAGCGGAACACGTTGCCAGAGGTCGCGGTCAACAGATTTCAGCCGCGCGAATAAGCGAGTATCGACAAACGCCGGGACGCACCTTGGAAGATAATCTTCGACGAAATAGTGGCCCAATTCGATGTGTTCGGCAGCGAGCTGCTCCATTACGGTCGTGGAAACGTAAAATCCGTGCGCACGCAACGCCGTTCGGACGACCGCGTGAAAATGATCATTATCGATCACACCGAGGTAATCGATCATGTTCGCCCGGTGACATGCCCACAATGCAGTGAGGCCTTCACGCAACGAATCCAGAACCCGTGGCCGCTGACCACTGTTACTCTTCCTGGTGGTACAGACCGCAGAGGGTGACTATTAAATTTTTGCCCGTCACCCCGACCAGCAGTTGCCATAAGTTGAGGGCGGTGGTGGCAGTGGGCATAGGCTCGCCCACATTTCGCCCCAGGAGTCTGTGTTTCCTCCAATGGTGGAATAGCCGGGAGCCCAGACCAGGAAGTCCTGATTGTCGTAGATGTACATGTAGTACCAGCCATTTCCGTTGTTTGCCGCCGCTACACTGAAACTGGCGTTCGTGATGCCCTGGTTAGTGTGGCAGTCAAATACATGAATCCACATGATCTTCTCTTCTACCTTTCTTGAGAGGAACAAAATCGGGTCCCCGTTGGAGAGGTACGCCCGCTACCGGCCGAGTCCACTTCGGTCCTTCCATGAGAACAGGGCCGTATGTTTATGAGCGCTTGATGCCACCCATCGCCGGCACCCCACGGGCTGCGACACCCCGCCCCGCATGTATCTCCTCAAGAGACATAGTTGGCGGCGGGACAGAAGGCAGACTTGCTGTCGCAGGAATTAGCACAGGGACGGGCGCTTTTACGGATGGCACGCCAGTCGACAAGTCCCCAATCTTTGCGACCAGATCGTTCTCGTTCGCAATCGGAAAGTAGTACGAAGGCACCCGACTCTCCAATTCAGCGAGCGTAAACGACCGGCGGCCAAACTGAAGCGTCGTCTCGGCACCTCCCATGGCATCCACCAAATCCTGAAAGCTGTTGATAGGAAACTTGACCCTCGAGATTATCGTGCTGGCGGCGTCGATTGCCTCCGCGATCTGTGGGTGGTGCTTCAGGAATGCTCTAACCAGTCGCGATTGTTCTGGTGTTTCGGATTTTTCAGAATTTCGCATTGAACTCCTTTTTGCCTGGTGACCGTCTCCCACTCTTTTTGCACGGCCTGCCCTGAATTCTACCTACCTTGCTCACTCGGTTCTGCAGAGTGCTTACGCACCCCGCCAATGCGTTGCAGGGAGCCGACAAATGCGTCTCGATCCACGACACGCCTTAAGCAACCACAAATGTCGTCGATGGCAGCTGTGTCACCTTCCGCTGCCGCGTTCATCACATGTTCTAGCAACCGAACGACCGCTATCCGCGCCTTTTCCGAGAGTTTGCGTCCCCAAAGTGCTTCGCGCCATAATGACAGCCCCTGCTCTACGCCCGTGAACTCCAACGCATGCGTTACGATGTCGAGCGCTTGCGCGGTTTCAGAGTCAAGCCGCCCACACTCCGGCCGAACATGGATGAGGCGATCCAGCCGCAGCACAATATGGCGGATTCGGTCGCTTTCGAGGTCGGTCACGGAGTGTCGCCTTTCGAAGCCACATCCGTTGGTGATTCAGGCAACGGCAGCAGCCCGCGCGAAATTACGAGTTCAACTGCTTTCGTTAATAGATCCTCTGCCGATTGCAAAGGGAAGAAGAAGTCAGGCAGCAATCCTGCGCCAAATCTTGTCTCGTATGCAACGCCGCGAAATACGATTTCCTCTCCACTGGCGACCATCTGTTCGACGAATTCCTTCTTCGTGGTGATCGGGAATGACAGAGCCCGCTCATCCAGCAAGCTGGCAATCTCAGGATAGTTTCTCACGAGATCAGTTAGCTGAACCATCCATCATCCTCGGGTCCGTGCCGGGGTAACAACGCTTTGCTCGATCGCCGGCCCCTAGGCAATCGACCTCAGCATGGCCGAAAACTATAGCCGTAAATCGACATTGCTGCAAGGCAAAATCAAATATCGCTACTATGTCTCGTCACAATCTTGTTCGGCTGTGAAGTCAACAACTTCGCATGTCACTCGGGGAAAGTCGGTCTGCTATAACTTTGTTGCTTTGTTGGACCTGTTTCGGCTCCGGCTCGGAGCCATGCTTGGCGGGTGAAGCCGTCGAAGGTATGCTCGAATTAAAACTGGAACGTAATCTTGTCGGTCACGAGCGCGCCTGTCTAGCAATGTCAATTTGGAAACATCGACCCGGGGGCGTACACAACAGAGATTGCCAAGCGCTCACAAGCGTGCTTTTATCTGACAGACAGGCGTGAGTTCAAGTCCCGCTAAGCTCAAATTGCTTCTTCGGTGCTATTTTCAACCCTGCGATTCGCCCTTCGTAACGCCTAACGAGCGAGGGATGCATTCTGGGAGATTGCTCTCGTGAAGTCCGCGTCATGTCAAGTTGGCGAGAAACGCTCATCTCGGACAGTTGCGTCGCCGGCGGGATCGGTCCCAAAGTCACTTGTACGAGATGCCGACTACACGTCAAAGTGGGTTCGTAAACACTGCCCGGACTGCCGGCCAACAGCGCTGCTTCGGTGAGCCCGTGGCTTGTAGTCAAGATTAGCGAAAGCCGGGATCTTCCTTTCCCTGCGCAACCAGCAGATCGTCGATCGCGGAATAGCCCGTCGGCAAGTCGATGCCATCGGTGCGTGCTCCCGCAGAAAGCAGTGCAGCCACAGAATCAGGTTTGCGGCGATACTTCCAGTACGAATCTATGCAGGCTCTCACGGCCAGTTGCAATGGAGTGCGGCCCCGGCCATCGCCTGCGTTCACGGGCGCGCCCGCCGCAATGAGAGTCTTTACTACTTCGTGATTTGCCCGCCACGCGGCCACGTGCAGAGCAGTCGAGCCGGGTGCTAACTCCCAGTAACCGTCACCGTTCGGCCATAAAGCTGCGGACGAGACGCCCAACGCAAGCAGGCAGCGTACTCCTGCGTCATTGCTGGCACCCGAGAAATGCGCCAGCAACGCACCTCCCACTGCGAGGACTTGCGTGAGCAGTTCAGGATTCCGGCTTACCAGAGGTCGCGTTCCCTCCAGATCGCCGCGCGCGCAAGCGGCCACGAGCCCGTCGAGGCCTTCGAGCCGAATCTCGAACCCTCGGCGTTCCAGCGTTGCCAGAATGTCGCCGCGGCCATACCAGGCAGCCATCTGAAAGGCGTTGCGTCCATCGAGTTCATTTGACAATCGAGGATCGGCGCCGTGGTCGAGCAAGGCTTCGATCATCACAAGACCGTTGTCGCGACGGATGGATTGCTGAAAAGGGGTGACCTTCCAAATGGTGCGATAGTTCGGATTAACGCCATGATCAAGGACGAGGTCAAGTCCCTTGTTATCATGCCAATCGCATTTGCGAGCGGCCACCGTGGCCAGGCTCGTCTCGTTGAACCGTCCCGAATCGAGCAAAATCTGCAATACTGTGTTGTCATACGTTTCGGCTACGTGGTACGGCGTTTCTTCGTCATTGGGATCGGCCCCATACTCAAGCAGGAGACGGGTAAGCTCGGCATGACGTGCAACGCCCGCGGCTCCGTAGATAGCAGCTTCGTGCAAAGGCCGCGGTGGAGTATCGATGTACTCGGTCCATCCCGTATTCGCCTTGGCTCCGTC
>Ga0126381_100009499_pt1 | contig 10917 bp, 7 predicted proteins | sample PanSoiMetPlot_28_FD_96465 | JGI IMG/M metagenome (GOLD analysis project Ga0126381, IMG submission 96465) | Tropical forest soil microbial communities from Panama - MetaG Plot_28 | ecosystem: Environmental > Terrestrial > Soil > Tropical forest > Bulk soil | place: Panama | collected 2016-02-17
AACGTCTCGTGGTCGGGAGATGGGCGGATGCTCGCGCTGGTCTCACCGGAGACAAGAGACGGCGTCAGCCAGTGGGTGCTTGAAACGATCGCGGCGGATACGGGGGAGGAGCGGGACCTGCATGCATTCTCGGTTTTTGCGCAGGCGACGGCTTGGCTCCTCGACGGCAGCGGACTGCTCGTGGTGTGCACCGATCCGGACACGGCGCTCAATCAAATCTGGTTTGTCTCTTATCCCAAGGGAGAAGTCAGCCGCTTCACCAATGATCTAGTGAACTACGACGCTTGTTGTCTAGAGGTCACTCGCGACGGCCGCTCGCTGGTTGCCCTCAAAGACATGACCTTGAGTGACGTGTGGGTGGCAAAGGGAAATAGCTCGGATGCCAGCCAAATCACCAGGGGAGAAGCGATGGGATTCGGAGTGAGCTGGGTGGGCGAGCGAGTTGCCGCTGCCAACTCGAGATGGCAATGGTCTATCGCGAATCCTGACGGGCGCAATGTCGCGCCCTTGATGAATGATCGGGATCCTCATCCACAGTTATCGGTTTGTGCCGACGATAAGCATTTGATTTACAGCACGTGGCGCAAAGGAAGGTTTGAACTTTGGGCCAGCGAAGCCGATGGGTCTAATGCAGTGAATTTGAGCCCCCAGGTGGTCCTGGGATTCGTTGCGGGCGCATGCACGCCGGACGCGAAGTCGGTGATTTACGCCGCCGACAGTGCGATTTGGCGCGTTCCCATTACCGGCGGGACGCCGGAGAGACAGGACATGCCGTTGAGTGAATTTTCCTATTCGCCTGACGGGAAGCTGATGTTTTACCAGTCACAAAGGCTCGAAGGCGGCGCCATGCACGCGAAGTTTTTGGTTACCCCGGCGAGCGACCCGAAGACCATTCTTTATGGCTTGGACACGCCTTATGGGATGCACTCCCCGCGGTTCACTCCCGACAGCAAGGCCATCGCGTTCCTGCTGACCCGCGACCACGCAACCAACATCTGGATACAGGGTCTTAAGGAGAGTGCTCCCAAGCAACTGACTCGGTTCAGCGGTGGAGAAATGTTCGCCTTTGACTGGTCGAGGGACGGCAAGCATCTGGCTTTCTCGCGCGGCCAGCAAGAGACGGATGTCGTTCTGATGAGCAATTTCCGCTAGTGCCGGTCGACCGCTTCGCTACTCGCCAACCAAACGGGGAGAACCGCTGAAGGCCAAGAGGGGCGCCTGCCTGCGCGCTAAGCCCAAGGTCGCCCTTGCCCGCGGGAGGCTCGAATCAATTCGGGCGAATCACGAAAACGGTGCGGTCGCGCTTGCGAAACATCGCGAAGAAATCCAAGAGTTGTTTCCAAGGCGCATATTTTTTGTTTAACAATTGCATCCCGTGTTGCGCTTCCGTGCCGACTAGGATCTCCGCCCGGGCCGGAACCCACTCCCCCCTCAATCTGCCGCGCATGTCGCAAGGTGCGACGTTCACGCACGGATTGTTCCGAATGCGCTTCACCTTGCCCGAAACGCCGATGGTGTAAACGTAAAGCCTTGCCTCATTCGAATCGAGCTTTAGCGATGGCTCGGCCGCAAACCATACCGGAGTCTTCACGCCTTGGCCGCTCTTCCTGAAGGTTTCGAGGTTCAGATACTTCTGCTCGGCAAACCCTGTGAATCGCATCGGATCACCCTCTATATCGCTGTAGCATTGCGACGGTCTTTCGATGCGGAGCATTCCGGTCATGTCACAGGCGCTTCCGCGAAAGACAATCACCGCCGAACCCGCACTCTTGCTCCCTTCGCATCCTTGGTCAGCCCGTAGAGTATTAGGAAGCTCTGAAAAATTTAAGAAGCACACCGCTCGCACGTACGGATTTGCTCTTGGGCCCGATTCGCCTTCAAATAGCGGGCTTTGTGAAGATGGAAGAAGAAAGGGCGAACAGCCAAGCTGGGCCGCCTCACGAGTCACCGTCGCGCAGGCTCGGCGCAACGGAAAAGTTAGAATGTGAAGTTCACCCCCAAACGGATTCCACGTAAGAGCTGATATTGCTGCGGCTGGCCGTACCATGAGCTCTTGATCACCGGCCTAGTGGCTCCGTTGTTCCCGTTGATCCACTGCTGAGGATTGTATCCGCTCTCGAGGGTCTGGTACAAAGCCGCACCGCTAAAGAGGTTGATGTTTTGCGGCTTCAGAGGGGTCTGGAAATTTGCCGAGTTAAAGCCCTCGTAGTACGCGAGGACAGAATGCTGGTTGAGCAGGTTCGTAATATTCGCTTCAAAGCGGAGGGACTGGCGCTCCTTCACCTTGAATGAATGCGCAAAGTTGAAATCGGTCTGGGTGAACCACGGCGTACGGCGATTATACAGAAAAGCAAAAGGCGGGCACAGGGAAGTGCCCGCCTCGCTTTCGTTATGAACAACGGAGTTTAGAAGGTCGCCTTTATTCCGAACTCGAGCGAACGTGGTGCGCCGATGGCAAACACGCCCGAACCGAGGCCAATGAGGCTGGTACGATTGTCCTTCGTTGTTCCGTTGACAGAGTTTGTGGCGCCATCCAACGTTCCTGCCAACAGAGAGTCAGGGCCGTTGTGATTCTGCCGGTTAAAGAGGTTATAGAATGCCACTTGAGGCTCGACAACGAAGCGGTCCGAGTGACGAACTGGCCGGATGGCCCAGCCAAGGCGCAGGTCGAAGGTAAAGAATGCATCGTTTCCCACCTCGCTAGGAGGTGCCAGAACGAACTTTGGCCCACACCCTGGGGCCGTGCTGAGTGATGGCGTAACCGCGCATAGCGCCACCAGCTGGTCTTGCGTGAACAGACCTGCGGAGACAAGAGCTTGTCCAGCGGGAGTCAGTTTGTTCCCGAACTGGCTGCTCAATTTCTGAAGGAAGCTGTTCAAATCGCCGGCTTTGACGTCGCGGCCGAAAGATCCGATGTTCGAACCCGGTACCGGAGCCAGCACCGTTTGTCCGTCGCCGACGGTATCGAACTGGAAAATGTCTTCTCCATTGCCCGGTGCCGCATACGTAATGGTTTGCGGGAGCGCCGTATACCAGTGAGTAATAAAGTTCGCGCGGACTCCACCCGGCAGGTCCATGATCACACCACCCGAGAGTTGATGGGTACGATCGAGCCCGCTCGGTCCAAAGAAGCGCCCCGGGTTGTTGTAGTCGACGGAGTTGTTGATGAAGTCGATATCTGTTGCTTCGCCATTAAGTCGCGAAAGAGAATACGAGATTTGCGCGTTGAGCCGTCTTACGAAGCGGAACGGGCTCTTTAGGTCGGAGTTGAATTTGACCTGTAAAGCGTTGTAGACAGAGCGGCCCACAGGTTCGAGGAACTGTACTTGGCCGAAATTGGGATTCTTCCCCGGGAAGGCGATTTGCCCAGCCCCCACTGGCGCGCCCCCGGTCCAAAAATTGCCGTCGGTGAGCCCATTGTTGGCGTAGTCGTCGATAGTGGCACCGGCAGCGATGGCGCAGTTGACGCCCACGGCACCTCCTCCACAGCCGAAGGCGGTGTTGGTTGCGGCGATGGCGGCGTTCGCTCCGGCTACGTCAAGGAATCTGGAGTCACCTACGTGGTTCTCATCGATCGCGAGCAGCGTGTGTACCCCGACGTTACGCAGGTAGTCGGCAGAGATCACCGTGCCCGCTTTCAGTTCGTGCTGGAAGCCAACGTTCATCTGGTACGATCGCGGCGACTCGTAGTTCGGGGAATACAAGGTTACCCCAGTAACGTTGCCGCCAGCGGCAAGAGCGTTGGCTACGTAACCGCCGTTCGACTGAGCCCCCGCTTGAGCAGTAACTTGTTGATACTGCTTCTGCAGTGCGATCACCTGGTTGACCACACTCCCGATCGGTTGACCACATAGCGCCGAGGTATCAACTACGGTTCCGTTGGGCAGCGTGAGGCTCCCGCTCGGGCACGGATCCGCGGTCAGGTTGAACAGCCCCGTGGCCAAACGTCCCGGCCGATCGAAGAGAACGTTGTTGAAAACAGCATTCTCGTAATACAGGCCCGCGCCGGCGCGGAACACGGTCTTGCCCTTCTTCCATGGATCCCAGGCAAAGCCTAGAGTTCCCCCTACATTGCCGTCAGGCTGATTGACGCGACCGCCGAAGCCGGGACGGACTTGGTCGAGTAAGTTGCCCGTGCAGCCGATGGAGGGAGCAGCAGAGCAAGGAATGGGGGGCAAGTCAGCGTCGCTGCGCCCAGTGTCGCGGTTGTAGCGCACTCCGTAGATAACCGTGAGGTTTGGTTTCATCTTCCAGGAGTCGCCGAGATAGGCCTGGAAACGAGAGTCGAATTGACCACCGCAAGATTGGCCAAACTGAGCGATTTCTGTGAAGCATCCCTGCCCATTTCCAAGGCGAATGCGGGTCACCGGATAATTCAAAGGATTCGAGTTACCGCCGGGGAATGGGCCAGTCGCTGCCGCGGCTTGCGAAGCCGCAGTAAAAGCCCCACGTACAGCGGGATCAATCCCGTAGAAGCTGGCGAAACCGCCGCCGAGAATTCGGTTGTAGCCGGCACCATAGCGGATGATGTGGCTATGAAATAATTTTGAGCCGTCATATTTGAACTGTTTGTTGGACTGATAGGTTTTCTGTGGCGCAAGAATGTTTGCCCCGGTGCAGATAAGTGCTGCACCATCCAAGCAGGCCGTTCCGCCGTTGCTGATGTTCACCATGACTCCCGGCGCAAGGTTTGTGATGTTCGTCCCGGCTACGGCGTCCGTGATGCCGTTGCGGAATTTCATATAACCAATACGGACACTGTGCGTGAACGAGCCTTTCGAGTAGTCGATTCCACCGCCATAGGAAGGTGTAAAATCCACGTTGGCAAACGGGCTGTATGTCCCTGGAACGAAAGCGCCCACCGCGCCGTTCTGCTCGTAGGCGAACTTGAAAAACGCCCGGAGGTTAGAGGTTAGGTTGTAGTCCAAACGGCCCAGCCACAGCTGGTCGCGAAACGGGCTGTTGAACGTGCCTGCCAAATTCTGAAAGGGTGCCGCAGGCTTAACCGACGCCAGCAAATTTTGCGCGGTCCTCTCCCCTGACCCAAAGACGAACAACTTGTCTTTAATGAGCGGCCCGCCTAGGCTAGCGCCGTACTGCTTGCGATCAAAGACAGCAGGCGGGTTGCCAAATTTTGCGGAAGTCGCATCGCCGCGGTAGTTAAAGAAACCGTCGCCGTGTAAGGTATTGGATCCTGATCGTGTAGTGATATTCACGGTACCGGAGGATGTCAATTCCGTTGCCAAGTCGAGGCTCGACTGGCTGACTTGAAACTCTTTGATGGAACCTATAGAAATATTCTGCGTCGTTGTTCCGACGGTTTCGTCGGAAATATCGAGGCCGTCCACTTCGATACGGGCGGTGCGGCCGAAACGCCCACCAAAGGAGACGGAAGAGAAGCCTTTCTTCGTCGGGTCAAAATTGCCACCGTCTTGAATCTGCACACCCGGTTCCAACTGCGCTAGGTCGAGGAAGTTTCGCCCGTTAATGGGTAGGTTTTCAATCTGAGTATCCGTAATGACGCCCTGGATGGTCACTTGCTCGGAATTGACGGCCAGGGCCGTGGCGGCCACCTCGACCACGGTGGAGCTGGCGCCAACTTCCAAGGTCAGATTGCCTGGGGTGACCGTGCCGGTCAGAATGGTCGCCGCAAATTGCGCTGTTTTGAACCCTTTGGCTTCCACGCGGACCACGTAATCACCCGGTGCCAAAGGGCCTGAGTTGTATGTGCCTGCCGAAGTCGTCTGCAAGCTGATAACTGCCCCAGTGGCTTTACTGGTCACGCTGACGTTAGCGTTTGGGACAGAAGCTCCAGTCGAGTCAAGAATTGTCCCCTGAATGCTTCCGCTAGAGATACCCGCTTGCGCACCCGCTGCCGGAGCGAGTGCCAGCGATATTGCCCCTAGGACCGCGATTAGGGCAACAACCGCAGAGACACGAGACAAAAATGCCTTCCAATACATATCCATACGCCACTCCTCTCAACCGAAGCGTTCTTGGCATAACAGTCAGGATGTGAACTAGTGCGAAAAAGGCCGCATAACTCCTCCCCTTCGCGAAGAGATACTTCCACTCCCGTCTGTGAATGGACCACTCGGGATCGCGACTTTCCTGGCTTGGGACCGCCCAATAGCGCGACAAGCTATCTTGACCTGCAAGGACCTTCAATACAGGATGCCGTGCAAGCTGGAAGCAGCAAGTAAAGGGCCAGGCGTTTACACAACGTAAGCCACATAGAATGTAAAATTTAGCAAGCGTCCAATGGCTTATTTGCGCAGATTATCTGTTATTTTGAAAAAAGCTACAAAATTATGTAGGTATGCGAGCAAAAGCGAAAACGAACTGGCAAGAAGAGATTAGAACTTAACGCAAAATCCAAACTCCATCGTTCGCGGCAGGGTTCCGTCGACCAAACGACCACTCCCTATTCTACTACAACCTTTGTCTCAAGAATATCTGGCATTATTTTAATATTTTAATCGATAGCCATCAAGGACCGATCTAGGCTTTCTCCCCACAAGGAAACTAACCGGAATGCCGGATGCGCTCGGCGAGGGAGCGAGAGCGCTGCCTGGCGATATCCACAAACTTCGCATCCGCGGCGATTTGCTCGAGCATGGGCAGCAGGCGCTTGGGTTCCGGAAGCAGACTGCGGTTCAGGTCCGATTCAAATTGCAGCAGCGCATCATTCACGCCCAGGCGGTCGTACTTCATCCGCCGGGTGATCAGGTCCGCGTCTTCCTGCTGTCGCGCCAGGCCTTCGAAGATTTGCAAGAGTTGAGATGCCGCGGAGTTCATCGTGTAATTGAATTTTGTTTCATGGACTTCCGTGCCGCAGTCCCAGCGAAACGTTTTTTCTCCGAGATAGGCAATCTTGCGGTGAACGTCGAGGTCCTGCCCCTCAAAATGTTTCAGCTCGCCGGCGAGCTCAAACATTCTGCTGCGCAACGGCGCCCCGACCTGGAACGGGGAGGCCCCGGCGTCTTCGTCAAGCTGGCGGATTTCATACGAGGCCAGGTCCGCGTCCTCATGTACGCTGATTTCGATGAATTCTGGAGAGCTGCCTTTGAAGACCCGTCGAAAGGTCATCTTCGCTGCACAACCGGCGGGCGCGGGAAGCGCCGGACTGGCCATCGGGTAGGTTGCCCCAATGATCAGCAACGACCGCAAGAAAAAAGTTCTCATCATCACGTCTGCAAATCGCTCACTAAACCGTTAGGATGCGCGGCGACCCGCGACCGTTGCGCGGCCCATTCGAATGGAAGTCCCTCGACCGGCGGAATGCGTGTTCGCCTCAAGCGGCAATCGGTAGCATCGCCGCGCATGCTCCGTTCGCAAGTGGCACAAGGCTACCGCCAAAGCGTCGGCAGCGTCCGGCGGCTCGGGAACGGCATCCAACGAGAGCATCGCGCGCACCATGATTTGGATTTGCCGCTTGTCCGCTTGCCCTCTGCCGGCGATGTTGGCCTTCACTTCTCGCGGCGCATAGCTGTGAACTTCGACGCCATGCTGCGCCGCGGCCAGCAGGACCACACCGCGCACCTCCGCCAGGCGCAGCGCGGTTCTCACATTTAGCGCGGAAAAAATGCTTTCCACGGCCATCACGTCCGGAGCGAACTCTTCGATAAGCTTGCAGAGCAGGGTGTGCACCTCTTCGAGCGCCGCCCCTTCGCGGTTCTTGATTTGGCTGCTCCTGACCTTCAGTGCTCCATAATGCAGCACCCGGCACTGCCGCCCGTCGCCTTCCACGATTCCGTAGCCGGTTGGTCCTACCGCGGCCGGGTCGATTCCGAGGACGCGCATCCAGCCGTCCCTCGATCCGTTTTCGCGCGAAGCCGCGGCTCGCATCATGGCCCACAATTCTACGGCGAACGGGGTCTCGCTGGCCACCCCTTTGGAGTCGCCTGGCGTTCTGTCCAAACGCTTCTCGCTGCCAGCCCTTATCCGGAGGATTCGCTCTAACCCGGGCGCCTCCTGCCGCCGCAGCCCAAGCCTGCCGCTTGTGTCGCTGGACGCTTCAAAAACAAGGGCGGCCATTGCCTTTCGGCAATGGCCGCTACGAAGGCACGGATGGTTGAATCCTCTGACATCCTCCCCGCCCTTAGAAAGCGGCGAGGTTTGGTTTTGGCCACTGCTCTTTCGGCGGGTTCCTGTTTCATCGATGGGCCTACCGCGCCGCATCTCCGCAGGCTTCAGGATCGGGCCTGCCCGGCCCTAGGTCTCGCGACAAGAAAACGATACAGCAAAACCTGCGCCTTGCCTTATATCCCGTTCTGAAGAACGAGGGTTACGGCGCATCTGGTAAGGTTCGATCTACGCTAATTCGCACCGACCGCCGCTTGAATCTCCGACTCATCAATGTCGAAGTTGGCGTAGACGTGCTGCACGTCGTCGTGTTCTTCGAGCGCCTCCACTAACCGCACCATCTGCACTGCCTGCGGACCGGTCAGCTTGATGTAGTTCTGCGGCACCATGGCGATTTCCGCCGAACTTGGCTTGATTCCCGCTTTGGTCAGCGCGTCCTTCACCTTGTCGAGCGCTTCCGGCGGCGTCACGATGTACCAGGAAGAGCCGTCATCCTTCAAATCTTCCCCGCCCGCATCCAGCACCAGGTCCAGCAGCTTGTCTTCGCTCGCCGCTTCTTTGGGAACGGAAATTTCCCCTTTGCGATGGAACATCCAACCCACCGCGCCCGCTTCTGCCAGGTTCCCGCCGTTCCTGCTCATCAAGTGGCGGAACTCGCCAACCAACCGGTTTCGATTGGTGGTCACCGCCTGAATCAGCATGCCCACGCCGCCCGGGCCGTACCCTTCAAAGGTCACTTCCTCATACTGCTCGCCTTCGAGCTGGCCCGTGCCGCGAAGGATGGCGCGCTCGATGTTGTCGTTCGGCATGTTCTCGTTTTTCGCCGCGGCAATCGCGGTGCGCAAGCGCGGATTCGAGTTTGCATCGCCACCGCCGATGCGCGACGCAATCGTGATTTCTCGAATGATTCTTGTGAATACGCGGCCGCGTTTGGCGTCGGTGGCCGCTTTCTTATGCTTGATGGTGGCCCATTTGGAATGCCCGGACATGATAAATCCTCGTTTTTTCGCTGGCCTAGGCCATCGATGGATGTAATTTCGCGCCGCAATGGCGTCGCACCAAACCGCCCACACACGGTCGCGCAAAGGAAACGACACCAGCGCGGAACCCTACGATGAACCGCAAACCCCTGCGGAACTACCCAAGTCTAACACACGCGCCTATGGCGCGAAACGGGTTACATTCCATCCCATTCCCTCCCAATTACCTCCCGAGTGATTCTCCGTTAGATCGGGTTGCTGATTTTGTACGGTACCTCTAAGCTGTTCGGCGACTCAGCACAAATCGCACCAGAGCCCGGCTTCCCCCAAAAGGCGATTTAAACAACTCTCTCAGGATTGTAACAATTCTGTAACATTCGGACGCCAAGCTTCAGATAATAGCCAAATTCACCTCCGGAGATACCTATGAAGCGCATCGTAGGAATTGTTCTGGTTTTGGTCGGGGTTAGCGCGGTTCTGTGGGCGGAAGCGCTGTCCATCAACGGCGCGGGCGCGACTTTTCCTTTTCCTATTTATTCAAAATGGTTTGACGAGTACCACAAGAAAGATGCCAAGCTTCAAATCAACTATCAGCCCATCGGTTCTGGCGGCGGCATTAAGCAGGTCACGGAAGGCACCGTCGATTTCGGGGGGACCGATGGCCCAATGAACGACGAACAACTCAAAGCCTACGAGGAGAAGCATAAATCAGGCATTCTGCATTTCCCCACCGTGCTAGGCGCCGTCGTCCCAACGTACAATATTCCCGGAGTAGACGCTTCCTTGAAATTTACGCCTGCGGCTCTCGCTGGGATTTTCCTGGGCAAGGTGACGAAGTGGAACGATCCGCTGATTGCTGAGCCGAACAAAGGCATTAAGCTTCCCGCCGAGGACATCGTCGTTGTCCACCGCGCGGACGGAAGCGGTACCACCTATTGTTGGACCGACTATCTCTCTAAAGTCAGCCCGGAGTGGAAGGACAAGGTGGGCAAAGGCACTTCTGTCAATTGGCCGGTCGGTCTCGGCGGCAAGGGGAGCGAAGGCGTTACCGGCACCGTCAAGAACACCCCGAACTCCATCACCTATGTCGAACTCATCTACGCCGAGGCGAACAAAATACCGTACGGAGAGGTACAGAACGCCGACGGAATATTCGTGAAGGCGAGCCTGGCGGCAGTAAGTGCCGCGGCTGCTGGAGCGGCCAAGGACATGCCGGAAGACTTCCGCGTTTCCATCACCAACGCGCCTGGCAAAACCTCTTATCCGATCTCTACCTTCACTTGGCTTTTGATTCCGGAGAAGTTTTCCGACGCCGCAAAGCGCGATGCATTGAAGGGCTTTGTTAAGTGGGCTCTCGGTGACGGACAGAATTACGCGGAAAGCCTGTCTTATGCAAAGCTTCCCAAGGAAGTTGTGGCCATGGAGTTGAAGGCCATCAATAAGATTCAGTAAGACCGGCTGCATTCAAGCGAAAGTGGCAGCGTTAACTACTACCGTGCCGAGCGCGGGCCCCCTGGCGGGCTCGCGTTCGTTTCTATCCCGTCTGCGCGACGCCGACGAAATCGCTCGGCTTATGACGCTCATTTTTGCCGCCTCAGTTGTCCTGCTCACCATCCTGCTCGTCTTCGAACTTTGGCAGCAATCCGTGCTCGCGCGGCATAAGTTTGGCTTCGAGTTTTTCCGCAGCTCCACCTGGGACCCGATTGCGGAGCAGTTTGGAGCACTGGCCTTCATCTATGGAACGATCGTCACGGCAACCGTGGCTCTGGTGATTGCGGTGCCGCTGGGCATTGGAGCCGCGATCTTCCTCGCGGAACTCGCGCCGGCCCGTCTTTCTGACACTCTTGAGTTC
>Ga0126381_100009500_pt1 | contig 10917 bp, 12 predicted proteins | sample PanSoiMetPlot_28_FD_96465 | JGI IMG/M metagenome (GOLD analysis project Ga0126381, IMG submission 96465) | Tropical forest soil microbial communities from Panama - MetaG Plot_28 | ecosystem: Environmental > Terrestrial > Soil > Tropical forest > Bulk soil | place: Panama | collected 2016-02-17
CCTTCAGGTCAGCCTAGCTTTGAGGCCAGGTCAACGCATCGCTCTTCTACCAGCTTAAAGGATATTTTCAACCGCGAGCAGGTTTCGCCGTCGTGAAAAAACCGAATGCTTTTGAATTGGAATAGTTCAAAACTAGGTTGATCTTTATACTCGTGCTGCGAGCGGTCGCTGCACTTGTTCCAGCTCTGTTTGCTGCTGTCACGACCCATCGCCACCACTCCCCACTGCGGGACGCCACCCAGCGGCGCGTGCAGCCGGGCCGGGCTGCGCTGCGCTGCATGACGCGGTCTATTGAGGCCGGGCGGTCCGACGGCTCGTGGTGGCCCCCGCATGCACGGGAGCGTCATGCTTGAGGAGCTTGGATCTTCTCATCGCGCTGGATCGTTAAGCCCTGGGCGCATCCCGCCGACGAGGCGCGGGCCTCGATGATCGCAATCGGCCGCGCGTCGAGATCAAGCCTTCAAACCAACGTTCACCATAACCTTGACGGCTTTGATCAGGCCGCCGACTATCCGGCCCTGTGACGGTGGGTTCGCCTTTATTCGTCGCTTGGGCCATCGTCGTGTCCTGATGGTTTGTTTCCCAGTCCTTCGGTTACAGGCGGTGGAGGCAAGCGGGTGACGAACAAAGCGTCATCACCCGGGCGCCCGTCTTGATGCGCATTGCTCATGAGCCAATCAGCAGTGACCTCGGCCGTTGATTTAAGCGACAAGAGCAGGCCTGATGCGGACTTCACGTGCTGCGGACCTTGATTCGCTCTCGCGCTGTTGACAGGGATGATGGGTGTTCTGTTGGAGCCAGCGGCGTCGCCGGTCAGCCTGCCTAAAGGCGGCAGTCGCTCTGTGTGACGAGCCAGAACGACATCGTCCCGGGAGAACGTGATGAGGAAATATCTTTCGGCGACGAATACAGTGCTGTTCCTATTATGCGCGATGTATCTCATCACCTACATCGATCGCGTCAATATTTCTACTGCGGCGGGCGCCATGAAGGGCGAGCTGCATCTAAACAATACCGAACTCGGCTTCGCATTCTCAGCGTTCGCCTATCCGTATGCGGTCTTTCAGATCATCGGCGGTTGGGTCGGCGACCGTTTCGGCGCCCGCCGGACGCTGTTTGCGTCCGGTCTGATCTGGGCGACAGCGACCATCTTGACCGGCCTCGCCGAGGGCTTTCGGTCACTGGTTCTCTACCGGGTACTGCTCGGCTTTGGCGAAGGCGCCACGTTCCCGACCGCCACCCGGGCGATGCAATCGTGGACGAAGCCGGACAATCGCGGCTTTGCCCAGGGCATCACCCATTCCTCCGCACGCTTTGGCAATGCGGCCGCGCCACCGATCGTTGCGGCGCTCATCATATCGCTCACGTGGCGCGGCTCCTTTATGGTGCTCGGGGCGGTCAGTCTTGTTTGGGTTTTGATCTGGGTTTGGTATTTCCGCGACGACCCCAAGGACCATCCGGCGATAACCTCGGAAGAGCTCGTCACCCTGCCGCCGCGCAAACCGGATCCACGTGTGCGGGTTCCTTGGCGACGACTTGCAGGCCGGATGGCGCCGGTAACCTTCACTTACTTCTGCTATGGCTGGACACTGTGGCTGTACCTGAGCTGGATTCCTCAATTCTTCCTCAATAATTACAAGCTCGATATCAAACAATCAGCGATCTTTGCCGCCGGGGTATTTTTCGCCGGGGTCGTCGGTGACACATGCGGTGGCGTGCTTTCCGACACCATACTCCGGCGGACCAAGAGGGTGAGACTCGCGCGATTGAGCATCATCATCATTGGTTTCATCGGCGCGCTGGGTTCTCTGCTTCCGATGTTGTACGTGCATGATATCAATCTGGCGGCGCTCTCTTTGTCGGCAGGATTCTTCTTCGCCGAATTAGTCATTGGGCCGATGTGGTCGATCCCGATGGACATCACCCCCAAACATTCTGGAACAGCGGCCGGCATGATGAATACTGGCTCGGCGGTCGCGGCCATTGTATCGCCTCCGGTCGCTGGTTACATTATTGACCTGACTGGTAGTTGGGAAATGCCCTTTCGCGTCACCATTGGCCTGTTGGCGCTTGGCGCACTATCCGCCTTTGCGATGCGGCCGGACATCCCGTTCGAGGACGATCAGGCGCCTTCAGGCGGCGCGCCCGGGGCATTCGAACCGCTTGTCAACCAGTGAGCCATCGCGGGGACCGCGTGGTGAGGTCGACGCGCATTTGCGACGGCCAATCTGTGTTTAGACGATCAGTTGGTCACTAACCTTGAGGCATCGCTCCGCTCGTGGTCGCGCCCGCTAACATCTTTGCCAACATTCCTGCAGCGCAGGCAAGCGAACACTTCGCCGCGCTTTGGTCCACCGCTACGCTGCTGGTCGAGCGGATCATCTCGCACGGGCAGGCAAGCCCTCCGGGATTTTGGTTCGACCAAGAACATGCCGAATGGGTTCTTGTTCTTCAGGGCGCTGCAACACTGCTCTTTGAAGGGGGCGTCGACCCCGTCACGCTCAAGTGCGGCGATTATCTTTATATCCCGCCGCATGCACGACACCGCGTGGAGTGGACCGATCCGGACCAGGTAACGGTCTGGCTGGCGATTCATCACGGTGCGTCACTTGACCGGCATCAAGCTGCGACCGCCGTCGCTCCGCCCTAGGACAGACAGGAGAACGGCGGCAAAACGTCACGAAATGCCCTCCCACCGCACTCTCGAAGTCTTGCCGCACCAAGGTCTGGCACCGGTCTTGTGGCGGATCGGAAAGCACGATCGCCGGCTGGGGAGCATTCCTGGGGCACATGGCCGCCGCCTCGGCGCCTGAATTGCGCCGAGCGCGATGCTTACCGTGCGATCAATCGGCGCAGGCTGTGCCGGGTACCAAGGCCGGTCGAAGCCGGCTCACGCAATCGCCGCGCCCCGCATCCACCGCAGGCGCCTTAGCGCGTGAACCCCTCGAACGGCGTCATGTAGACCGGGTTGAGAGGCGCCATCGCTTCCTTGACCTTCGCGCTCGGCGTTCCATAGACGACAAAGCGGACCGGCTTTACGAGCTCAAAGAACTCTTTGGAGAAGCGGGGACCGAATGTGTCGGCGAGGTGGTGAATAACCGCGTCGGAGTCGACGTAGCGCTCAGTGATGTCGACGGTGCCATCATCGGCGTTCACGGCGTATTCGTATTGCAGGATACCGGACTCCTGTTGGGTCGCAGCGACTAGCTCAGTCACGACCTGTTTGAATTTATCCATGTTCCCCGGCGGCACCGTGAGCGTGGCAACTCAGTGAATTTCGTTGCTGCCTGCCGTTGGCTTGGTCTGCGCCGCGACCGTCCCGGTCATTGCCGAAAGCACGCACACCGAAAGCAATATCTTTCGCATTACGACTCTTCCCCCTGAGTTGCGAATGATCAACTGATGTGAAGCAGATTAATCGCGGTCCAAATTTTTTGCAATGGTTGGAACCTCAAAGAACTTGCTGAAGCCTTTCGGCCACAAGCCAAAAATGCGTACACCACCATTAGCCCCGTTGTCGTTTGCAAACAACCATTCGATAACCACTATCCAGGGAAATGAGCACAAGCCCGATACTTAGCTGTGAGGCTTTTTTCGGGGCCCGCAGAGCGGGCTTCTCGATGCCGCGCCTTGCTGATCTGCCGTTCCGTTCTGTGAGCATGCGGCGTGGGAAGATCTGCAAGCGCGCCTCATCTGATTCGAGCAAATTGCTGGTCCCAAGCTTGACCGCGTGAACCGCATAAAATGCGAGCGTGAAAGAGAAAATTGAAATGGCGAAGGCCATGTGGCTCGATTTGCCGCCGACCGGGAGCGCCGGCCTGGTTCGTGCCGGGCTCGGTTTTTGTGATCGCGCGGGTTAAAGTCGGTTCAGCAGTTGGGTCTTCTTGGCGGCAAATTCCTCGTCGCTGAGAATTCCTTTGCGATGCAGTTCAGCAAGCTTCTCGATGGTGGCGACGATGTCGAGCTCAGGGGCGACCGGGGCGACCGCTGCGGAACCCGATGCCTCGTTCGGCTCCTGTGCGGCGCCGCTATGGGCCCGCAAAACAGGCAAGCTCGCGACGTCTACAAGACCGTGCTGGCTTGAAAAAGTCAGTGAACCGCCTCGAGATTGCTGCTGAGAGAAGCCAGTGAGCTGGTGATCGAGCGTGTCATAGACGGTGACCTTGCCGTTAAGTTCGATCGCCAAGCGGCGGGCCGCGGCGAAATAGGCGTAGCGCATCCCATTCTGAGCGCCAGCGCTATTCGGGCGGCCAAGCTGCGCCGGCCACCAATCCTCGGAGCCCGCTAACGGCATGAACAGACTGACGTCTCTTGGCAATCCAAATCGTTCTTGTTGTTTACCCAGGCCAACATCACGCTGCCGTGGGTGCCTCTGAGTTTGCGACTGCAAATCGCCAGGGGTGATCAATTCGGGTTGACTTGCGACTAAGCTCGAGAGCTCATGACAGAGCCGATCAATCCGCCCTTTGAGGACATTGTTAAACATATCGGACACCATGATCATCCCGCCCCGCATCCATTGCCCAGCGCCCCCGAATTCCGGGTGATCGAACTGCGCCATGCTGGCGTTCCCATTGATGATCGATTCAAGCATGCTCAGGACTGCGTCGCGACTAAAGCCGTGTCGCTGCGCGAGGTCACTGATCGCCTGTTGGCCGGCCGGGCTGAGCTGTCGCATCGTCTTGCTCGCTTTGGAACTGCGATTCGATTCCGACGAGTGTCTCAAGATCACTCCGCTGGCCCGGCACCGTTCGCGGGGAGAATTCAAGTATGGCGCTGAGGCATTAGCTCGGGCAACTGGTTTCCTTGTTAACGTACGGCCGGCCATTGCGAGCCGTGTGCCGCCTTCGCTCCGTGGACACCCTCAAGATGCAGCGCTCTGTCCAGGGCTCCCCCTGTTCGTCTGCCCAAGGATCCATCCCTCCCAACGCCGGACCGGCTCATCATCGGGTGCGCCATCCGAACGTCGACCCTCGGCAACCTCGATCATTGCCAGCAGGCCGAGAAGCGCGTCGAAACGATCCTCGCCGAGGTGGTCAAACCCACACCCGCTGTCAATCCATTGGTGAACCGTAGGACGGAATGAAACACCGTACGCAGACGCCCAAGCAAAAATCGCCGATGCCCGACACGCTCGGTCTTTCGTGCGCCGCTTGCTCTCGTGTCGCGCGAACCCAATGTTGAGATGGTGGTAGGCCTCTGCCGGATAGGTTTCCGCGATCACCAGCCGATGCGCCTGTGCGAGGACGTGAAGATCCCCGTCAAATGGCCAGATTCCCGCGCCGCGGGCCACGGCCGGCGCGAGGATCTCCTGCCATCCCGTGATTGCTGCCTTTCCAACTTGATTGGGGCCGAGCGTCCAAAACAGCGGACAAGCCGCCAATCGAATGGGGGTGCGCACCTCGCATCGACGCCGCAGGTCGTTGATTGTCGCTACCCCATGGGCGCGTAGTAAATCGACCTGGCGCCTCCCCCTGTCCGCGCGGCGGGGATAGAACGGCCGTTCGAGCGCGATCTCACCGGGCTCCCCGGCAACATCATAGAATTTTGACCATCGACCGCCGCCAAAGACACCAAGCGCCGCGCGAAAATTCGTCTGACCGATACGCGCGCCAAAGAAAGACGGCAGTCCGATGGGGAAGTCGAAGCCCGCCAAGACTGGACCCTCACCAGCCGCAGCGAAGAGCCAAGCGAGGTACTCATGACCCGCGCCGACGCCCGATAGGCTCGAGACCGTCCACCCGCGCGCCCGCCGTCTAGCCAAGGCGATCCATCGCTTGCTTGGGTGAACGCTCCAGTCGGCGTGGACCAATGTGGCGAACATCTTGGCCGTCCGATTCGTGGCGGGGTCCATGGTCGGCAGGCCGACATTTATGACCGCCCAAGGGTATGACCGCCCCAGGGTTCCCCGTTCCGCAGAACCTTTCTCTCACACAAGGTGGGGCCGCCATAACCTCGGTTGCCGCAGCGGCAGATCGTCAATGTAAGGACCGGTCGGACACCGCGCTCGCCCCAATAGAACATCAAGCGTAGTCGCAATGCCTGCGCCAGGGAACCAACGACCGCCGAGGACGCTAACCCAACGCGCCAAGGAGGGAGCGCAGGCGGCGGTCTATCTATCAGCTGTTGCTCGAACCGCATTGTGGTAAGCTAACGGACCATTCGTCGTGCCCACGGGTCGCACCTGTACTCCCGTCACCCGCGTGGGTTGCTTCCTCGCTCTGCAATGAGAGAACGTTTGCCGATTCTCGGCCGCGCGCCGATGTGTTGAGAACCTTAGGAGGGGTCCATGGACAAGAAGATTGTTGGCGTGGTTGGTGTGATCTCTGGACTGGCGTCTTTCGACGGCGCCCAGGCCGCCACAGAGGCACTTCCCAACACGAATGAACTCCCGGCGGCACGGTCCTATGCCGAGCTCCTTGATCCCATCCCAAATGCGCTTGCCCTACTGATGGCCCTGGACGCCGCTCAAGCCTCTGCGGGTCTGGCCGATCCGCAGGCTCAGAGCCCCGACGTGAAACTTGCCCAGTACTACCATCACCACCATCATCACCATCACCACCATCACTATCGCCGCTATTATCACCATCACCATCACCATCACTACTATCATCATCATCATCACCATCATCATCACCATTACTACTAGGCGGTCTGGCGTAGTATCGGCGGATTGAGCGCTGGCTCGACGTTGCGGAGGAGGGCCGGCGAGCGCTCGATTGACAAGATCATGACCGCGACCAACGCGGTCAGCAGAGCGGTGGACGATGCCATGCCCGTGCACATCCGCGGGTTGACCGAAGCGAGCGCTAGGGAGCGGTCGCTACGACCACCGAGTGCCGCACGCCGCGTGACCGCGACGCAGAGCAGCGCGAGCAACAGGGATGGCGACCACGGACGCCCGCAGGGCGCTTGACACGGCCCGGGCTGCCTCTGCCCAGGACCCTGCGAACCGAGAATGGCGGCGTCAGGTGTCGGTGACGCTTAATGCGGTCGGCGACGCGCTCAAAGCCGACGGTGATCTTCAAGCTGCGCTCGCAGCCTATCGCGAGGGCCTCGAGATCCTTCGCGGGCTTGCGTCCGAGGCTGCCGGCGATCGGCAAGCCCAGCAGGCTCTCTCCGGCTCGCTCGAGGCAATTGGCGACATGCTCGTCGCACGGGGCGAGCTGCATGACGGGCTCGTTGCCTATCGCGAGGCTCTCGACATCCGCCGGGCGCTCGCCGCCACGGATCCTGGCAATGCCGAGTGGCGACGGGATGTGACGAAGAGTGTGGAACGGGTCGGCCACCTGCTCATACTCATGAGTGCCGTTGCGACCTGTCGTGGGACCCTCGACGCACCTAAGGCGCTCGACACCACGAAGGCAGGCAACCTAAGATCGCAAGCCGATCAGTCGCAGCGCCTGCAGCTGATCGGGAATGCGCGCGAGGCTGAGGGCGACTTTGCTGCTGCGCTTGCCTTTTATGGCGACGCCCTCGATATGCGTCGCGCCCTCGCCGCCACCGACCCGGAGAATCCGCAATGGCAAGGGGATGTATCTTGGAGCTTGCAGACCATTGCGGACGCGCGCCAGCTCAACGGCGACGTTGCCGGCGCGCTCTCGTCTTGTCGCGAGGCCATCCGGATTCGCCGTACATTGGCGGCCGCTGATCCGGGCCATGGGAGTTGGCAGGTCGATCTCGCCGTGAGCTTGAACAAGCTGGGGGGGTTGCTGCTCGCTCAAGGCGATGAGATCGGCACGCTCGCCGCCTATCGCGAAGGTCTCGACATAACGCGCGAACTTTGCACCCGCTATCCCGACCAGACAGACTGGCGTCGCGATCTCTTGCAGGCCCTCAATACGTTAGGCCACCTGCTTCTGGCCCGGCGGGATTTCGCTGGCGCCCTCGCGCTCTATCGCGAGGCCCTCGATCACACGCGCCAGCTTGCTGCCAGGGACCCAGAAAACCTCGGATGGCTCCGCGATGTATCCTGGAACCTCGGGACCATCGGTGCTGTGCACGAGGCACAGGGCGATCTTGCGAGCGCACTGGCGGCCTATGACGAGTGCCTCAGTCTGCGGCGCGCACTTGCCGCCAGCAACCCGGACAATTCCGGATGGCAATGCGACGTGTCGTTTAGTCTGGAATGCGTCGGGCGCGTGCTTGAGATGCAGTGCGAGCTGAGCGGCGCGCTCGCTGCTTACCGCGCGAGTGTCGACGTTCGACGCGCGCTCTGCACCAGGGATCCGGCCAATTTGGGATACCGTCGTGACATATCCTTCAGCCTGGTACAGCTTGGTGATGTGCTCCTGGCTCAGGACGAGCTTGCCGGCGCCCTGGACGCCTATCGCGAAAGCCTCAACATTCGCCGCTCACTCGCCGAAAGGGATCCGGGTCACCCCGGGCTAGGACGCGAGCTCTGCGTGATTCTCAACAAGCTTGGCGACGTGCACGCAGCCCGAGGCTATATCGCGGATGCGCACGCGGCTTATGGGGAGAGTCGCGATATCAGTGGCAGGCTTGGACACCCAATTCCGCCGCGGACCGGAGCTGGCAACACCCCTGCGGCCGCAAGCTAACTGGGTGATGGACGCGTCACCACCGTTTCGAGATCGGCCGCCCCAACCCAGCCAGGTGCCGCACCAAGTATGGGGCGCGCATCAGGACGTCCGTCGACATCGCCGTATTGGCGCCCAGACGTCCAAAGATTGGGGGCGGCATTTGGGTCCAGCGAACATCCACATCATACGGGCCCGTTTTTCGCCCTAAAACCAGCCTGATCGGCTAACATTCGGCTCGACGCTGCATTTATGCAGTTTTTCGGTTTTGTCTGCGGCGCTATGCTTTTGACGTGTCCTCTGACCTGAAAGCCAGAGATTTCTGCTCTGGAGGGGCCTACCTTCCGCCCGGCACGCAGAGAGATCCAGTCGCGGCGCGAGCGGAAGACTTTTCCGTGACGGCACACACGAATGACCGGCGGCGAGGAGACGGTGCAAAGCTGTCAAACGGGGCTGGCATTCGCGGCGCCGTGGGCACATCGCCTCTTCGGCGGATCAAGCCCTCGCCAATCCGGCGACGTTCGCCGCACGGGCCGCAAATCGAAAATGCTGAAGTCGCACAAAGGAGTAGGACATGCAGATTCCTAAGGATGCCGTCCTGTTGCGGGTCTTTCTCGGCGAGAGTCAGCGGTTCGAAGACAAACCGCTCTACGAAGCCATCGTCCTCAAGGCGCGAGAGATACATCTTGCTGGCGCCACTGTCTTGCGGAGTCCCCTGGGGTTTGGGCACTCGAGCCGGCTACATACGGCGAAGATCCTGCGACTATCATTTGATCTGCCGATCGTCATTGAGATTGTCGATGCCGAAGCAAAAATCACTGAATTCCTCCCGGAGCTGGAAAAAATCATGAGCAGTGGCCTCGTTACGCTCGAGAAGGTGCAAGTGCTGCGATATGGCACCGAGGATCTCAAGCAAGGTGCCAATCCCGGCTAGCCACGATCAAGACGTAGGCGAAAACCCGTGACGCGGGCATGTGCACGGCCGGCGCGAGCGATCCTATCCGCCACGAAGCAGCGCGTGCAGCACGCCGTGGCTCTGAACGATGTGAGACCTAGGTCAGACTCTGGGGCGTCTGGCGATGCATGCCGGCGGCGTCCTGGGGCCGGATCGAGCTCCCCCTAGACGCCTTACTCATTTCCCCACAGAATCCGCTTCGTTCAATGCGACGAACGGCGTCGCATTGAAGATTGGAGCCATTTCGCGATGGAGCATCTCCTACCACGTGCCGAGCGGGCGGCTGCCCTGCTCAAGAATCGCCGCGAGACGATCGTGATCGCCGAATCGTCTGCCGGTGGTCTGATCTCAGCGGCATTGCTGGCGCTTCCAGGCGCCTCGGCCTATTTCCTGGGCGGCGCCATCATCTACACCCGCCAATCAAGGGGCATCTTTCTCGAGATCGCCGAGAGCGCGCTCACGGGGATGCGGTCGGCGAGCGAACCTTACGCGCTGTTACTGGCGCGGACGGCTCGATCGCGATTCTCCGCGAGTTGGGGACTGGCCGAAACCGGAGCAACCGGTCCGACCGGCAACCGCTACGGTGATCCGGCCGGGCATGCATGCATCGCCGTTGTCGGCCCCACCGAACAGGTCATCACGCTCGAAACCGGCCGCAACGAGCGGATGGACAACATGCATGCGTTCGCGACCGCAGCGCTGGACTTGTTGATCCAGGTTTTGAGCGCCGGCAAGCCGCACCCTCCCGGCTGAGGATCGCTAACGGGCCACGGCGGCAGTCCTGCGTGGCCCTTGCGTCGGCGCAACAGCCGCCCGCTACGCGGCGCGCAAAGATCTGCGGTTTCATCAAGACGGCTCTGCGCATATTGCGGGGGGGCGCCGCATCCGCTTGCGATGTCAAAGAGGTCATGGCGACGACCAGCTCCAGGTGCAGGCGGCTTGCCAGCCCACGAGGTCGGGGCTAACCTTGTGACAACGAGCAAAAACCATCAATGTTGTATCGACCTGTGAGGTCAATTCATGGGTGCCAGACGCACTCTGCTGCTCGCAACGTTCGGCGTTGCCTTCGCGTTGTTGGAAGCCGGGCCGCATTCGCGTCCCGCCTTTGCCCAAGACGAAGTGGCGCTTACCGGCCGGGTGACGTCCGAGGCCGAAGGCGCGATGGAAGGCGTGCTGGTCAGCGCCAAGAAAGTCGGCTCTACGGTGACGGTCACGGTCGTCACCGATCATGAAGGTCGCTATCGCTTCCCTGCGGCGAAGCTAGAGTCAGGTCAATACAGATTGCACACCCGTGCAGTCGAGTACAATTTGGACGGCGCTCCTCAGGTCGACGTCGCGCTGGAGTCAACCACGACCTTAGATCTCACGCTGCACCAAACTAAGGACGCGGCTCCGCAACTTACCAACGCAGAATGGCTGCAA
>Ga0126381_100009501_pt1 | contig 10916 bp, 13 predicted proteins | sample PanSoiMetPlot_28_FD_96465 | JGI IMG/M metagenome (GOLD analysis project Ga0126381, IMG submission 96465) | Tropical forest soil microbial communities from Panama - MetaG Plot_28 | ecosystem: Environmental > Terrestrial > Soil > Tropical forest > Bulk soil | place: Panama | collected 2016-02-17
CGCTGATTACCAATGCCGTGTTGGGTCTGCCCATCCTCCACACCTCGGTCATCACTCTAGCAGACCTAATGCAAAGTGTAAAGATTTTAATGGGACATCACACTAGCGCGTGATGGCTCTATAAGGCGCCATGCGGGTGAGCAACCGATCCCGCAGGATCAGCGTGTGAAACAGCACAGCTCCGAAATGGGCGATGAAGGCGAGGAATAAGAAGTAGGCGAGAACCGTGTGCGCCTTCCGTAATGCCGCGTACAACATCACGCTATGCGGAAGGATGGGGAAAAGATGCAGCGGCCCATACATTACAATCGGATAGCGCGCCGCCGACAACATCCCCCAGCCGACCAGAGGCTGCACAAACAGCAAAGTGTACAGCAACATTTCCGACACGTGTGCAATGAAGCGCTCCTGAGACGACATCGTCGCAGGAAAAGGAGGCAGGGTGCTGAGGCGCCGGTTCACGAACCGAATAACCACTAAAACCAGGATCAGGATCCCGACCGGGCGATGGATTGATACTAGCTGATGGTAGTCGGCGAGCGACGCAACCATGGCGACACCAATGCCGAGCATGGTCAGCACCATCGCGGCCATCAACCAGTGAAAGAACCGCATCGAAGCCGGGAATTGCTGTGGGTCCATGGTCATCCTGACGCTCACTTTTGCACGTCCGAAGGCGTGATCGCGCTCGCCTCCTTCTTCTCGCCCGCTCGTCTTGTAAACGATTGCGAATAAACTGCCGATCGAGCGCTGAGTAACGGATCATCGGACGGTGCAATGCCGACCGGCAACACCAACGGATCGAAGTTGATGTCACGACAGTTTCCAGGCGTCTCGGCCTCAACTTCGTCAAGGGTCAGCGTACCGGCATTGACGTGCTCACGATCTTCCGGCCATGGGATCGTCGCATCGTCGGTAGGGTCGCCGGGTTGCCCAACCGTGAGAATCAGCCGCCACTGCAGGGGCGCACTATGAATCCGCGCGATGAAATCGTTGAACAGATAATTCTTGTCGGGATTGGTGGATTGAGGCTTGTCTTCAGGCTTAAACGCATTCACCGCCACCATCGACCATCGGACCGGCGTCGAGACGCTGGCCGCGTTGACGAAACGGAACGCATTGAGGCCGTTGAAGGTGCTGTTGTCGAAACCGGACGACACTTCATGGCTTTGGATGATTTTTGCCGCTCGCGCAAATTCGGGATAACTGGCCACGAATGCCGCCATTTTTGCAGGATCGGGTTTATGCGTGTTGGGCTCGGGTTGCGAAGCAATCAAGTTGTCGTAAAAGGCCTGCGGGGTGTTGAATGGAAATACCGGACGATTGATCATCGCCGTCCGCCACTCTTCGCCATCGCGCAACCGAGACATAAGTCCCAGGCCACGGATCGCGTCGGGAGTATCACCAACATAAGGATTGCCGCCGCCGAACGAGAAGCGGCCGATGACCGGCACGCGGCCGGTCCGGAACACAACGGCCTTCGACAGGCGCGCTCCCTGGCCATTGCTATCGAAAAAACCTCTGACGCACACGCCTTTCGCATGATTGCGACGGAAGCCGGAGTGGATTCCGTAGACCTTTTCAAAACCGTTGACGAACCGCGCAGGTGTTAGTTCATGCGGAGTGAACCAGCCTCCCAAATAGAGGAATCCTCCGACGAGGCATAGGATAACAACGCCGATGCCCGCCAATCGCGCCAGTATGCTGGGTACGCTCAGGCGAGCTGGCTGATTTTCCGTCGATGGGGTCGCGTCACTTGGCATTGCCGCGCCTCTAATGCCTGCTGAACTAAGCGACGATCGATATATTACAAACCGCTCGGACCATTGTAACCGGAATTTCGACCTTTTCCGAAATTTCCGTTCTCATCTTCAAATGTGTTTTTCATAGCTGCCAACAAGCTGTGGCTCAAGCGATCGCGTTCAAACCCGCGTCTATCAGGGCTTTTCGGGCATTTTATCAAGTTGGCGAAGGGGCCGGGCTCACATCAACTCAGAGGTCGCCGGCATTCCTGTTGTCATCATCAGGCGGTGCCGAGCCGATGCCGTTTTGCAGAAGCCAAATCGATTTGCCCGAATTGATGAACCTGCTATCGAAGATCATCAGCTAGCTTTTGCGTTTTAACTTCCTAAAGAGGTGACCGCCTGTTCGAATCCCTTTGCTCCGCCACAAGCGCCGCACGCCTTCTCCAGGCCAACCGGCGTGGCGCGCGGTCCGCGGAGGTCTATGCCTCAGGAGCACTATTTTCGCTGACTTGCGAAAGTCGTCGATTCAGATCGAAGGCGGCACTGATTAGTGCTACATGCGTAAACGCCTGGGGAAAATTTCCCAGATGCTCTCCGGAAGGACCCAACTCCTCGGCGTAAAGTCCCAGGTGATTTGCATAACCTAGCATTCTTTCAAACAAGAGTCGCGCCTGACGTACGTCACCAGACCGAGAAAGGCACTCGATGTACCAAAAAGAACACATGCAAAAAGTGCCTTCCTTTCCCGTGAACCCGTCTGGTCCTTGGTAGCGGTAGACAAGCGAGTCGTCCAGCAGATCTTTTTCGATAGCACGCATGGTAGAGAGCCAACGTTTATCCACCGGACTAACGATTCGCATGAGGGGCATTATGAGACACGAGGCGTCAAGTTGATCGGTCTCATTGTGCTGAACAAAGGCTTGCCGCGGTTGGTTCCAGAAACGCTGCATCACGTCACGATAGATGGTGTCGCGGATGTCGTGCCATCGCGCAATAGGAGCGGGAAACGAGCGCTTCCAGGCCAGACGGATGGCTCGGTCGAGAGCCACCCAGCACATCAACCGCGAGTACAAGTACTCTTTGCGATACTCACGGAACTCCCAAATTGTTTCATCTTTCTCTCTCCAGTGGGCACATACCCACTCAATCAAACGCGCGATGTCTTGCCACGCATCGTATGAGATCGGTTGTCCGTACTTGTCGTACAGATAGACGGCGTCCATCAGTTCTCCGTAGATGTCCAATTGAAGCTGATTGACCGCGCCGTTACCGATGCGGACGGGGCTTGACCCCTTATAGCCCTCAAGGTGGCTCAGGATTTCCTCGGGCAGTTTGTGGTGACCATCGATGCCGTACATTACCTGGAGGGATCCGTCAGGTTCCAACTCGCCAATTCTTGCCTCAAGCCAACGCATGAAAGATGCGGCCTCGTCCGTATATCCCAGGCGCATCAGAGCATAGAGTGAAAAGGATGCGTCGCGAATCCAGGTAAAGCGGTAGTCCCAGTTGCGCACGCCACCGATTTGTTCGGGCAAACCAAAAGTCGGCCCGGCAACCATCGAGCCTTCAGTCTCTGAGGTCAAGAGCTTCAGAGTCAATGCGGAGCGGTTGACCATCTCGCGCCAACGCCCTTGATAATTCGAGCGAGCGACCCAACGGCGCCAGTAGTTGATCGTACTCTTGAAGGAACTGGGTACGTAATCCTGTGCGCAAGAAGGCGAGGCGCCATCGACCGCTGCTGGCTCCAGCACGAAGTCTGCGCTGTTGCCGGCGGATAGCGTAAACTCGGCAACGCCGTCGCTGCTGGATACTTGGACCGGCACCGTAGCGCGGAGCCTTAGTGCCGTCTGGTCCGGTCCGAGCGATCTGAAGATAAGTCCATTTGCAACGCGTTCCACCGTATGATGAGCTCGCGCGTAGTCGAATCGCGGTGCACAAAGCATTCGAAATCTGACTTCGCCCCGCACCGTTCTGGCTCGACGTACGAGGGTGTGAGGCTCGCTCACGCCTTTCACCGGCATGAAGTCGTTGACTTCGGCAACTCCTTGCTCAGATAGGAAGCGAGACACAAGCACGTTCGAGTCAGGGAGGTAGAGTTGCTTTTGCCTCACATGGTCCAGGACCGGATGGATTTTGAAACAGCCACCTTTGTGCTCATCGAGCAGGGCGGCGAAAATTGTCGGCGAATCGAACCGCGGAAAGCACATGAAGTCAATTGATGCGTTTTCACCTACCAAGGCGACCGTGCGCAGGTCTCCAACGATTCCGTAATTTTCAATGGGATGGTACGCCATGGACGCCTCCAACGTGGAGAAATTATTCGGGCTTTACGAGGACACGGACACGTGCGTTGGTGTCCCGTATTTTCTCGAACGCAGTATCTCCGCACGAAAGGTATTAAACCCAAATTTTGTATAGAGATCTTTTATGGGAGTGACAGTCGACGGGGCGAAGGCGATCGAGCTAAGCGAAGGTGACCGAACCGATGAGCCGACTGATCGAAGGCCTCTGTTGTCGTCGATTTGAAACTCCGCAAGATCTCACGAATCTGCGTTACCTACTAGCAGATATTGCCCAGTCGGGTCGATGCTGATGGCACGCGGCCCCCGACCCATGCTCTCGTATAGCCACAGTACCTGGCCGCCGTCACTTTGTTCACGCAGACGCCCGAGACGTCAACCGGCTGAATTGAGTGCCGAGAGGCTGCTCAAGCGAATCGATCTCCCCTCGAATGGTTTGGCGCAGCTCAAAGCGCTTTCGATCAGCCGAGGTCCGTGGCCACCGGTGTCAGAGAAGGCGCTGGGGCGAAAGCCGATCAGAAGGTCCTGGACCCTCAAGCGAACCGTTTTTTTTGCTCTTCACGTGAAGCGCGTGATGTTCGGCATGGGAACGTGACGTTTTCCCGCTGGATCGGCCCTATGGCCTCGGCGAGCGGGCATACCAGCGCCACGAGGGCCAAAGTTAGCAGCAACATGCAGACGCCTGCGGATCGGATCGTCGTGACCATCTGAACCAATCCCTACTTCTGAGAGCGACTCGCGCAAATAAAATGACGGAGAAATGCGGCGACAACACCGGTCTAAGCGCACTTGGCGATAATGCCGTCGTATGAACGCCGAGCATGAGCCCGAACATTTGCGATTCTGAATTCAGCGCATGCAATACCCGTCGCCGCAACCTTCACGGGCACCCACCCAGAGCATCAGGCTAGGCATGCGTCTGGGCATACGACCAATACCCCGATGAGTAACCTGATATTGCGTTAGGTCCTTGTGCTCCAGCGCCTCGGCGAGGTCGATAGCCCTCTACCCGCCATTGAGCATTGCAAAACTTGAAAATCTTCGCTCGTGTCCATGCGCTGCCTCGCCGGCTGGCGGAAGCCCGAAGCATCGAAACCCTGGAAGCTGTCGGGCTTCGCGATCGCGCGAATGATCCGGTCTGGACGTTATCGGGTGGAATGAAGCGGCGGCTCAATCTCGCCTGCGGCCTGGTTCATCGACCGGAAGCCCTTCTCCTCGATGAACCGACTGTCGGCGTGGATCCGCAGTCGCGCGAAGGCATCCTCATGACAATTCGCGCTGCGGCGGATTTCGGCGCGGCGGTGCTATACAGCACACATTACATGGAAGAGGTCGAACGCATGTGCGACCGCGCCTTCCTGATCGACCGCGGCAAGCTGATCGCTCAAGGCACGGTAACCCAGCTAATCGAGGTAGGCGGTCGCCTCCCTCGCATGGAGATTACCTTCGAAAAGACGCCGCGACCCGGATGGTATGATGGTCCGCCGGGTGTGAAGGAACTGGCGCCGGCGATTGCCGGTGCCAAGATCGCACTTGAACTCACAAACCTGAGGCAGGTCAGCGAACTGCTGGAGCTGGCTAACGATGCTGGCTGCCGGCGGCTGGAATTCACGGTGCACAGTCCGAACTTGTCGACGCTTTTATCGCATTGACAGGTCACGCGCTGCGCGACGCAACTGCTGATATTTAATGAGGATTCGCTATTGTTGCGCGCGGCCTGGATCGTATTTCAGAACGAATTTCGCTTGCTTGCGCATGATCGCGCGCCGCTAATCATGCTGGGTCTCGCCCCCCTGGTAATCATCACTGTAGCGGGCCTGTCGCTGGGCAATATCTACGGCGCTCGGCCGGGCGCGGAGCCCTATTCCATCATAGTGGTGGACGACGATCACGCATGGCTGGCGCGTGCGCTCGTCGATGCGTTGGGGCGTGACCATTCGGTGTCGGTGCTGCGGGTGGCGAATCTCGAGGAGGCGGGCGCAATCGTCCGCAGGCGGGCCCGCGCGCCCCTTGTATCGTGATCCCGGCAGACGCAACCGGCGCCTTCGAAGCCGGCCGCGACGTCCACCTGGCGCTATATATCGATCCAGTGAAACGGCTGGAAGCCGGGGCAATCGAGCTCGATCGCTTGTGCCGCGAGGTCACGGCTCGCGCTCACGACCTTGCGCGCAAGAAGATGACGGAACCGGCATCTCATCTCCGGGATCAACTCGTAGGGGCCTCCGACCAGATGAAAGCCGCAGCGGCCCGGCTGGATCGGCTGCGCCGGCAATTCGAACGCGCGCGCGTCACTGCTCAATCGGAAATGACCGCTCAGATCCGCGAGGCATTCGAGCGAATCAGGGCCGAAATAACCTTGCATATTGATCGGTCCCTCGCGCAGACCAAGACTACCGTCGAGCGTGACCTTGCCACCCGCCGCGAAGCACTAATTGCGGTGAATCGATACGTTGGGCAACTGCAGGCAAGCCAGCACGGCTTCGAGACGTGGCTCGCGGAGCTCAAGTCCGCCGCTGGCTCCCATGCGAGCCAAAATCCCCCTCCACCGCAGTGGCCGGCGCCACCCAGTGAAATCCATGTGGACGAACTGTCAAAGCCGCTGGATTTCGCAGCGCCACGCATCGATCTGGCGTCAACCACTGGCCTTCCGAACATAGCGATCAGGTTTCCGCGCGTGCCGGAGCTTCCTGATCTTCACTCGATTCCTGATCTTGGTGACACAGTTTCGCAAAGGACATTGACGCTGCCGGGAATCGTGGGATGGCGCGAGCGTTCGATCACCGGGGGCGATGCCAGCGTGAATACATTCGATCAGTATGTGCCCGGCTTCGGAATCACGTTCCTGTTGGTCGATATGCTCTGGGGCGTCGGCGTTGGCCTAATCGATGAACGTGACTGGGCAACTCTTGCACGGCTCCGTGTTAGCGGCGCACCCGCCTCGGAATGATGCCCGGGAAACTGATGTCGCGTTTTCTAATCGGGCTCGGCCAGAAGATCCTGCTGTTTGGCGCCGGCTGGGTTCTGTTTGGAATATCCATCGGACGTAGTTCGTGGGCTTTGTTATTCCCCGTAGCCGCAATTTCATTCGCGGCTGCCGCATTCAGCCTCGTCATTGCCTGCGTCGCCAATACCCGCGACGCCGTGCTGCCGATTGGCGCGATGGCCGCGCGCTTGCAATGTCGGCAATTGGCGGATGTTGGTGGCCGCTCGACTTCGAGCCTTATTGGATGCGCGCACTTGCGCTTGGCATGCCCACGACATGGACCATGGAGGCGTTCAACAACCTGATGATTCGCAGACTCCCTCCGTCAAGTACAGCGTCGCCTGCGGCGGTTACGTTTGCGATCGGTGCGGTCTTTCTCGCTCTGGGAATTGCGAGTTCTTCGCGAATTTACCATCAGGCGGGTCAATGAGCGGCTGCGGCAATTTGCTGCGAAGTCCACTGAAGCACAAGCTTCTTCTGGTTGTCGTTCAGCCTGGACGAGGGATGGAAGAAATCGTAGTCCCCGGGCGGCATCGAACCGTTATTCACGACGGCAGCAATCAACGAGGCCATCGCGCTGCGCTCTTTCACGCCCAGAGTCGCCCAGTTCGAGAAATTCAGGGTATTTCGTCCTTTCCGCGCGCCGAACAGATACGAGGGCGCAAGTCTCGCACTCCAGGAACCGCTTCCGCGGTCGGAATGGCAGTCGAAGCAGGAGTTCCCGAGAATTTCGTAAGTTTGGGGATCTGCTGTCAGATTGTTCGCGGATCCGGGCGCCATCGCCGTCGAGATAATACCACTGGGAGATCCCACTCCCGCTATCGCGGCCCATAGGGAAACAACGATACAGACTGTAAGCAGACGGCGGCGCCAAATTCTGGCAGCGAAACTAATACTATGCATCGCGACCTTTTCCTGAACGAGACGTGCTATAGGATCCATTGTGGATGCTGCGGTGCAGAGTGCAAGTTTTTCGCGTTTTTGACAGCTTTTTGCTATTCATACGGTGTTCGACCAAACGACAAATCTCGGTCGTGGTGAGGGGGAAGTAAAATGGCAAGTTCTCTTCTGGCTCAATATCCCAACGACGGAATTATACTCTACGAAAAGTGGGTAAATCCACAATGGGTCCGATTGCTCGATGTGTTGCAAATGAAAGTGCGTTATAGCCGCTGCATCGGTACCGAGCTGCACACTGAAGACGGCCGCCAAATTCTCGATTTTAATTCAGGCTACTGCGTTCACAACGCCGGGCACAATCACCCGAAGATTAAAGCGGCGATCGTCGCGGAACTCGAGCGTGATGGTGCCGCGATGCTCCAGACCGGCGTGCCCGAACTTGCGGGAGTGCTCGGGGCGCGTTTATGTGAGCGCGCCGGCGGCAGGATCACCAAAGCGTTTTTCGCGAGTTCCGGCAGCGAGGGAGTCGAGGCAGCGATAAAATTCTCCCGCGCCCATACCGGTCGCGTAGGGATGCTTTCGGCCAAGGGCGCCTTCCATGGTCTCACGTGCGGAGCGCTCTCGCTCATGTCCGATGAGTTCTGGAAGGATGGATTCGGTCCGATGCTTCCAGAGGTCCAGATGGTAAGGTTTGGCGCGCTCGCCGAGCTGGAGGCCAGGCTTGCGTCGAAACGCTTTGCCGCTTTCATCGTGGAGCCGGTACAGGTTGAGGCCGGAATGCGAATCCCGGACAGTGAATATCTGAAACAGGCGCAGACGCTATGCCGGCGCTATGGCACCTTGTTCGTGCTGGACGAAGTCCAGACGGGACTTCACCGCACAGGACCATTCCTTGCCGCGCATCATTTTGGAGTCGACCCCGACATGATCATCCTCGCGAAGGCGCTCAGCGGCGGACTGGTACCGGTCGGAGCGGTGTTGATGACGGACGCGGTTTTCAACTCAACCTACAGCTCTTTCAAACGCTCAATCGTTCACACCTCGACGTATAGCGAGAACGCCCTCGCGATGCGGGCGGGACTGGCGACCCTCGAAGTTTTGGAAGACGAGGGGTTAGGCGAGCGCGCCACGAGATTAGGGCAACAGTTGAGGCAGATGCTGGCCGCGCGACTCGCAGACTACGAAATGGTCAGCGAGATTCGGGGCATCGGAATGTTGACCGCGATTGAGTTCTGCGCGCCGAAACGGCTGCGGCTCAGAATCCCGTTCGAAGCTTTCGCACGGATTCATCCGGCAATGTTCGGTCAGGTGGTGGTGACGCATATGTTCCGCGACCAGGGAATCCTGTGCCAAATCTGCGGCAACAACTTCCTGGTGCTCAAGGTGTCGCCTCCCCTCGTGGTTGAAGAAGCTCACCTCGAGAAATTCGTCAGCGCGATCGGGCAGGTGGTCAAGTTGATGCACACATCAAGCGCCTTTTGGACTGAGGCGTTGGGGATCGCCCGCCGTGTCATTGGGAGCATCTAAGACGGAATCCATTAAATTGGCCTGCCATCCCTGGAAAATAAAACCTTTGTGGCTGTGCTGCCAATGCTTGTCCTTCGACTGCACGCGTTAAGTCTAGGCGAGTCTCGCTACGTTCGTGGATTATTGTTTTTTATGTGCTGGCGGATCGCTGAGAGCTTCAATGCGGTCAGGCGTCTTACGCGGGAAATTGAGTCGCGATATCTCATCTATATCCAAGTCCACCCTCGTGGATCTGAAGCTCACTTGAGTTCATGGACGAACACACCGTTCCAGTTGGAGGGCAAAGGCGCGGAAAGCATCTGATCGCAGCGCTTCATCATCAGGGCGGCGGCTTTGTCTTCGGGACAATCTGCCGCGATTCGGGAAAAAATCCCAAGAGCGTTACTAAAGGAGCGAGCGAAGTACAGTTCCAACGCCTCCTCGTAGAGTTTGCGGTTGCGCATACGATCGTCCTCCACGTCGCCTTTCAAACCCATCAGCTCGAAAATATCCAGACTGCCCACACGCCCTGCGACGGAAACCCGGTCAAGATGCCTCCATTCGAAGTCGCGTCCCGCGCGCTCCCAGACGTCCGCGCTGGCCAAAACCTGGGTGCCGTAAACTTTGTTGAGACTTTCCAGTCGGCTAGTCACGTTTACTACGTCGCCTAGGACGGTATAGGCGAAACGATCGGGCGTGCCTATATTGCCCACGAGGACATCACCGCAGTGCAGACCCACTCGTGTACGAAACGGAATTCTCTGAGAATCTTTTTGGAGTAGAGAAAGCTCTTGAAGCGTGGCAAGCGCGGCGCGGCAGGCCAGGCTTTCATGATTGGGGACTTCGTCCGGCGCATTGAAAAAGCATAGCAAGCCATCGCCGATAAATTTATCTATGGTTCCGCAATGCTGACGCAGCCCGCGTGAGAGAATCTCGAAGTACCTGGCCAGGTCATGAACGAGAACGTTGGGTGCGACGTTTTCGCTATGGGACGTAAAGCCCTCGATATCAGAAAAGAAGATCGTGAGCCGCCGGATTTCGCCTCCCAGAACGGCTTCCTTTCCGCTGGATAAAAGCTGCCGCACGAGATCATCGGGCACGAACTTGATGAAGGAGCGCAGACCCGACTTCATGCGATCGGCGGCGTTGCGAAGTTGGTTGACTTCGTGAAGAACAGACGGGGGCGCTTCCTGCGGGGCGAGGTAGAATTGACCAACTTTCGCCAGGTCGTTGCCCAAGGCGCGCAGTGGCTCTCCAATTCGATACGCCATGAACGATCCGGCCAAAACCGCCAGAAGCAATCCCGCCACGCTGAAGAGACCCATCTGCCCGACCGCGCGGTTAATCCGGTTGAAGACGACCGACCGCGGTACGATCCCCGCCACGATACACTTCAGGCCCGCGGGCGTTTCGACGCGATCAAGAGCGGCCAGATATGAAGTCCGGCCGGCCGCGATCGGTATTAGCCTGCTGGAGGTCTGA
>Ga0126381_100009502_pt1 | contig 10915 bp, 8 predicted proteins | sample PanSoiMetPlot_28_FD_96465 | JGI IMG/M metagenome (GOLD analysis project Ga0126381, IMG submission 96465) | Tropical forest soil microbial communities from Panama - MetaG Plot_28 | ecosystem: Environmental > Terrestrial > Soil > Tropical forest > Bulk soil | place: Panama | collected 2016-02-17
GCGGCGGTGCGGGGCGGGCCCATGGGACCATTCATGAGCGCCCTGAGTGTCGTGCCCTCGATGTACTCCATCACTAGAAACACCTGGCCGTCGGGTGTGTTGCCGACGTCCAGTGCGCCGACCACTCCCGGATGGCGGATTCGGGCCAATGCTTCGATTTCCTGCCGGAATCTGCGGCTTAGACTTTCCTGTGTTTCCCCGCCGGTGAAGAGGAACGTCAACACTACCGGGCGGTCGTAAAGCGCGCGGTCGTGCGCCAGATAGACAATGCCTCCCCCGCCACTTCCCAGTTCGCGAGTCACGTCATAACGGCCGGCTACAAGACCCGTCCGTGCGGGGCGTTCTGGCATCGATTCCGCCAAAACACGCGCGGCCCTTTCCAGCAGCTCAGCACGGTCCTTTGTCACCTTGCTCAGAAACTCCGAACCGGCCGCGTCGTGCTCCCGCAGCAGCCGCATAGTTTCTTCAAGAACTTCGGGGTCCGGGTTAGTCGCCTGAATTCTGGCAGCGCGCTCACCGGCAGGCAGTTCGATCGCTTGCTCGAACAGGGACTTGATCTCCTCCCAACGGTCCGGGGTCATCGGGCGGATTTGCCTAGTTCACCATGCAGCCAGGCGCGCGCCACTGCCCAATCGCGCTTGACCGTCTTCGCCGACACATTTAGCACCTCCGCGGTTTCCTCGGTATTCAGGCCCCCGAAATAACGAAGCTCAACCACGCGGCACTGCCTCGGATCGATGCGCGCCAACCGGTCTAATGCTTGGTCCAGGGCATAGATATCGATTCCCGTTCCGTTCGAATTCACGGGCCCATCCAAGCCCGTTACATGGATGGCATCCTGCTCCAACCGGCGGCGGCGGCCATGGTCGACCAGAATTCGACGCATGAGCAAAGCGGCAACGCCATAAAAGTGAATCCGGCTTTCCCACTGAATCGATGTGCGCTGAGCCAGCCGCAAAAACGTTTCGTGAACGAGCGCTGTCGGCTGGAGCATATGCCCCAACCGCTCCTTCCGCATGTACGCCCTCGCTAGGTCCTTCAACTCGGCGTAGACCAACGGCGCAAGCTCGGTCCAGCCATCTTCCAAATCCAGTCTGTGGAGGACTTCAGTGATGTACCCAGGCGGAGCCTTAGACAGATCCATGGTTATCGGTAATCACCCAAACTCAAATGGGACTATCTTACCAATGAGTACCCTTTACACGCGAGCAGGGGAGTGGAGTTGCATCAGGCCGCTACCGGGCCCGGCCGTAGCCGTGACGCGAGACGCGACTTTCGCATTCGTACGTACACAACCCGCGCCAGTGCGAGCACCGGCACGGAGAGAAATGTTCCCGCGATACCTGCGATCTCCGCGCCGGCAAACACGCCGAACAGCACCAGCAGCGGGTGAAGCTCCACTCCGGAGCCCATCAGGTGCGGCGAGAAGATGTAGTCCTGGATCAGTCGGTACGCCAACAGAAAAATGAGGATCGCAAGAACGTTTGCTCCCGAAACCCCACCGACAATCAGGATCAACACCCCCGCCGTCAGCGGACCGAGCATCGGGATGAACTCCAGGAGCCCGCCTACGCAGGCCAGCAGCACGGGGTAGGGCACGCCAATGATCGAAAACACGACGCTGTACGCGGTAAACGCAGCCAGCGATAGCACCACCAGGGCGCGCATATAATGCGCCAGCAGAAGGTGGATATCGGCCATCAGATCGTCGAGCAGCATGCGGCGCGGGCCTTCCTCGACTAAATCGAGAATGTGATCGCGAATCTGCCTGCCGTCTTTCAGAAAGAAAAAAGCCAGAATAGGAACGATCACGACATACAGCAGGTCGCCCGCCAGTGTCACGAACCTCAACCCGAACTCGGGCAGCTTGGCGATGAGGCCGCTGGAGCTCGCGGCGATCTGTTGCCTGACTCTCTCGATGAGCTGCGCCTTCAATGAGTTGATCTCAGGCGCGGCTCCGGGCGCCGGCGTCTCCCATTTGGCGAGCATCCCGGGAAAAGACTTCCCGAACGCCGTCGCCTGCTCCGTCACCCGCCCGCCGATCTGGATTCCGAGAAATACCACGGCGGCGACGAAAATAATGTAGGCGAGCGCCAACGCCGGAGTGCGGGTGCGGCCGTGAAGGAAGCGGTCCAGCAGATTGACCAGCGGCGACAGAAGATATGCAAACAGCAGAGCGACGATGAAGATGAACAGGGTGCGCCGCAGCAGATATACTACGCAGAGCGCGAGTATAAGAACTGCGACCGTCCACGCGTAGCGCGCCGCGCGTCTATCGATTCCCAGCGTAGGCTTCAGTCTCCTTTGCTCTGGCTCGACGTGTAGCTTGGAATCTTCTCCACTCGAACGCGGGCGATCCGATTTCGTTCCATCTCCAGGACCGTGTAGCGGCGGCCTTGGTAATCTACCGCCTCGCCGGCGTGCGGTATCTCACCTAAACGATACAGCAAGAAGCCTGCCAAAGTCTCGAATCCGGCATCGCTGGGAATCTCTATGCCGTACTCCGACTCCAAGTCCCGTATGCGCGTGGCTCCGTCCAGCTCGATTTCAGCCGCCTCCGCTACCTGCTGCTTCTTTTCGTCATGCTCGTCTTCGATCTTTCCGACCACTTGTTCGAGCACATCCTCCACCGTTAACATGCCGACGATCGTACCGAACTCATCCACAACCATCGCCATATGCGAGTGGCCCTGACGGAACTCCTCCAGCATCTGCGACAACGGTTTGGTTTCGGGGACTACGATGTGGGGCCGTAGCAGCCGCGAGATCCGGAAGGAACGGCTGGGCCGGCCAAGCAGAATCGCTTTGCGCCGTTCTTCCCAGACCGGCAGCAGGTCCTTGTAGTGCAGGATGCCGATGATGCGGTGGGTTTCGTCTTCATACACCGGCAGGCGAGAGTGCTTCTCGCGGATCATCGTAGCCAGCACCTCGTCGAGGCTGGCGTTCGCCGGAATCGAAACCATGTCGTGGCGAGGCACCATGATCTCGCGTACGGCAATCGAATCCAGATCGAGCACGCGGTGGATCATGTCCTCCTGCGCTTCCGGAAGATATCCCAATCCGCGGCTGGAGCTCACGATCAGCTTCAGTTCCTCGGCCGAATGGCCGCCGCCGTGCACGCCTCCCGGCACCTTCAGCAATCGGGTGACGTATGCGGCGGAGCGCTCCACGATCAGGACGAATGCAATGGACACCCGATAGAAGACCAGCAGCGCCGGCGCTACCAGCACGGCCAGGCGGTCCGCCCGCGCGATCGCGAGGTTCTTCGGAACCACTTCGCCCATGATTACGTGAAAGTAGCTGATGATGAGAAAAGACAGCGCAAGGCTGACCCCGTGCAGAATCCTCACCGTTCCGGGGGTGATGGCTGGGTGCAAGGCCGAGATGAGGATCTCATAGACCGTTCCTTCTCCCACCCATCCGAGCCCCAGGCTGGCAAGCGTCACGCCTACCTGCGTCACCGAGAGCAGACGGCCGGGATTCGAAAGCAGGTTCAACGCGGCCTGCGCACCCGACTGTCCGCTTTCCGCCATTTCACGCAGCCGCGAATGGCGCACCGAGAGCAGCGCCACCTCGGCTCCGGCGAAGAAGCCGTTGATGGCGATAAGTAACACAATTGACAGAATTCCAAATGCGGAAGTGCTCACTGGTGGCAAAAATATTCTAGCGGAGAGCGTGACAAACGCCCTCCGTTTCCGTCTATATAGGTAACCAACTAACTCCGTTACGTAGGTGGGCGCACTCCCTCAGTATCCCCAGGGATGCGCCCTCATTTTTTAGCTGGCAGTCATCAGTCTTTAGTCATCAGTCTCCAACCCGGCTCGCGAAAACGTTTCGAGTCCATCCTGTACCTGCTGATATCATAGACATTTAACGCGAAAACTGTCGCGCCGGCGCGGCCGCAGAGCAGCGCTCGCTGATGACTGACTGATGACTGCTAGCTGATGACTTCTCTCTCGCGCCTCGTTCGTGCCGTCAACATCCTGATCGCAATTGCCCTCGTGCTGGCGCTTGCGCTGATCTATTGGTTTGTGCTGCGTCCGCTTCCACAACGCTCCGGGACAATTCCGGCGCAGGTCTCCGCACCCGTGACAGTATCTTTCGATAGCCTCGGCGAGCCGCACATTCGCGCCGCTTCCCTCGACGACGCGCTGTTCGTCCAGGGATACGTCACCGCCCAGGACCGGCTCTGGCAGATGGACGGCCTCCGCCGCTTCGCCGCCGGCGACCTGGCCGAAATCGTCGGCCCGGCCGCGCTCGACTCAGACCGCGACTCCCGCCGCCTCCGCCTGCGGCGCATCGCCGAAACAGCCTACACCAGGCTGTCCCCGGCCGACCGTGCAATGCTGGCGGATTACGCACGCGGCGTAAATTCGTATATCGACAGCCACCGCTCCAATCTGCCGCTCGAATTCAGTTTGCTGCAATACCAGCCGCGCCCCTGGAGTGCGATCGACTGCCTCCTGATCTCCTTACATATGTTTCGCACGCTCACAACCTCGTGGCGTGACGATGTGCTGAAACGTGACATGCTGCGCCAGGGCGATGCCGCGAAGGTGAATTTCCTCTTTCCTGTCCGCACCGGAACGGAACCGCACCCCGGGTCCAATGCGTGGGCGCTGGCGGGTAGCCGTACTGCGTCGGGCAAACCGCTGCTCTCGAACGACCCGCACCTGGAAATGAGCCTTCCCAGTATCTGGTATATGACGCACCTGCAAGCGCCGAACCTCGACGTGGCCGGTGTCAGCATTCCCGGGCTTCCAGGAGTCATCATCGGGCACAACCGTCGAATCGCCTGGGGCATGACCAACCTCCAGTTCGATGTTCAGGACGTGTACCTGGAAAAGTTCGAGGACCGCACCGGGCGTTACCTTTTCCGCGGCCGCGTAGAGCAGGCGCGCCGCGAAACCGAGGTGATCCGGGTAAAGGGACAGGCGCCTCAGGAGCTTGGGATCTGGGTCACCATTCACGGACCGATCGTTGCGTCGGAAGGCAGCGACCGGATGGCACTCCGTTGGACCGCTGCTGAACCCGGCGCCCTCCAGTTTCCCGTTATCGAGATCGATCGCGCCGCCAACTGGCAGGAGTTCACGAAGGCCCTCGAGCGATGGCCCGGGCCCGGGCAGAACTTCGTCTACGCCGATGTGGATGGCAATATCGGATATCATGCCGCGGGCATGCTGCCTGTGCGCCGCGGATTCGCCGGCGATGTGCCGCTCGACGGCGCATCCGGCGATTTCGAATGGCAGGGCGCCATTCCGTTCGACCAGCTTCCTTCCGCTTACAACCCGCCGGACGGCATGATCGCCACTGCCAACCAGGATCCGTTTCCCGTCGACTTCCCGTACCCGGTCAACGGCACCTTCGCGCCACCATATCGTGCGAACCAGATCCGCAGCCTGCTTTCCGCGCGCAAGAACTGGCGCGCGGCCGAGATGACGGCGGTGCAGAAGGACGTCTATTCCGCATTCGGCAAATTCCTCGCCGGGCAACTGGTGGCGGCATACGATAAGCGCCGCTTTAGAAATCCGGGGCTGGAAGACGCCATCACCCTGCTGCGATCCTGGAACGGCCAAATGGAAAAGGACCAGGCCGCGCCATTCCTGGTGACGCTCGCCTATCAACACGCGCGCACCGCGATCGCCGAAAACGCCGCGCCCGGCGCGAGCACCACCTACGACTTCCCCATGGCATCGGCCGTGATCGAGCGACTGCTGCGCGAACGCCCGGCCGGATGGTTCGCCGATTACGACGAAATGCTGCTCCGCGTTCTCGTGGACGCCGTCGACGAGGGACAACGCATTCTGGGCCGCGACGTCCGCCGATGGCAGTACGGTGCGTGGCAGCGCGTAACCATTTCCCACCCCGTGACGCACCAGATCCGCTGGATCGGCAAGTACTTCGATATCGGCCCCTTGCCCATGAGCGGCTCCAGCTTCACGGTCAAACAGACCACCGTCCGCATCGCCCCTTCAATGCGCATGACTGCCGATCTCTCCAACTGGGACAGCAGCATGCTCAACGTTCTCACCGGCCAGTCAGGCCAGATCCTTTCAAGCCATTACCGCGATCAGTGGCCATCCTACTACGTCGGTCGCAGCTATCCAATGCAGTTCCAGGCTGTGAGAGCCTCGAACACCCTGGTCTTCCGGTAACGCCGCCGCCGTTACCGTACTTTCCCTCACGGCGCTCCCCCTCTTCTCCCGCTACCTTGAAAACATGAAGCTTGGCGGCAAGCGTGCGCTCGTGACCGGCAGCGACCAGGGGATCGGCCAGGCGATCGCCGTCCGTCTCGCGGAGGAGGGCGCCGACGTGGCGGTGAACTACCGCAAGAACCGCAGCGGCGCCGACGAAACATGTGAGCAGGTTCGCAAGTTCGGGCGACGCACCGCAGCCATCCAGGCCGACGTTGGCGTCGTTTCCGATGCGCAGCGCGTGGTAGCCGACTCCATTGCTGCGCTCGGCGGCATCGATATCCTGGTCAACAACGCCGGCATAGAGATCAACGCCGGCTTCCTCGATATCACCGACCACGACTACAGCGCCGTCATCGACGTCAACATGACGGGCCCTTTCTTTACTACCCAGGCGTTCGCGCGTCATCGGCGCGACGTGAAGCAGCCCGGAAAGGTAATCAACATCAGCTCGGTGCACGAGGAGCTTCCCTTCCCGCATTTCACCGCGTACTGCATGTCGAAGGGCGGCCTCAAGATGATGATGCGCAACCTGGCGATCGAGCTCGCGCCGCTCGGCGTCACCATCAACAACATCGCTCCCGGCGCGATCGAGACTCCCATCAATAAAAAGCTGCTGAGCGATCCCAAGCTGCTCGATCCCCTGCTCGCCAATATCCCGCTCGGCCGCATGGGACAGCCGGCCGATGTTGCCTCCGTGGCCGCCTTCCTGGCTTCCCCGGATGCCGACTACATCACCGGAACCAGCATCGTGGTGGACGGCGGACTGCTCTGGAACTACAGCGAGCAATGAGCTATCTGCCCATCGAGCAGTACGGCGTTATCGGAGACATGCGTTCGGTGGCTCTGATCGGCAGGGATGGCTCGCTCGACTGGTGCTGCCTCCCGTACTTCGATTCACCTAGCGTTTTCGCTGCCATTCTCGACGACCGCAAAGGCGGGCGATGGAGCTTCACGCCGCACGGCGAACCGTCGCTGAAACAGATGTATCTGCCCGAGACAAACGTGCTCGTGACGCGATTTTTCAGCGATGAGGGCATGGCTGAGCTTACCGATTTCATGCCGATCGGTCCCGAAGCCGGAGGCCAGACAACGCAAACCGCCCGCCAGATCGTACGCATGGCGAAGGCGATTCGCGGAACCGTCCACTTCCGCGTGGAGTGCCGGCCCGCGTTCGATTATGCCCGCCAGCCGCACGAGCTGGAGCTGACGCACGGTGGGAATGCCGCTATATTTACCGCGCCGCAGCGGCGGCTCGTGCTCAAGGGAACCCAAGCTCTGCAGCGCGACGAGAACGCGGTCACCGCCGATTTCACACTCAACGAAGGCCAGGAGGCCTGGTTCGTGCTGCGCCACCTGGACTGCGGCGCCGATCCCGGACCGATGATCGAAGAGCCCATCGATACGGCTAACCTGCTCCAGGAAACCGTTCGCTACTGGCGTGCGTGGTCTTCCCACAATCAGTACCACGGACGCTGGCGCGAAATGGTGCACCGCTCCGCCCTGGTGCTCAAGCTCCTGACCTTCCTGCCCACCGGCGCCATCGTCGCCGCCCCAACCACCAGCCTGCCGGAAGAGATCGGCGGCGTACGCAACTGGGACTATCGATACTGCTGGGTGCGCGATGCCGCTTTCACCGTCTACGCGCAAATGCGCCTCGGCTATACCGAAGAAGCTGCCGCATTCGCGCACTTCATACAGGCGCGTGCCAAGGAAGAGTCGCAGGACGAGGGGCCTCTCAACGTCATGTACGGAATCGACGGCCGGCACGACCTGCCGGAGGAGACACTCGATCACCTGGATGGCTATCGAGGTTCACGTCCCGTGCGCGTTGGCAATGCCGCCTTCGGCCACCTGCAGCTCGACATCTACGGCGAGCTGATGGACGCACTCTACCTTTACGACAAGTACGGCACGCCGCTCTCATACGACATATGGATGCAGATCGAGCGCATGCTCGATTGGCTGGTGAAAAACTGGCAGCAGCCCGACCAGAGTATCTGGGAAGTGCGCGGGGGCCGCCGGCAGTTCACCTACTCGAAGCTGCAATGCTGGGTGGCGCTCGACCGCGGCGTGCGGCTGGCCCGCAAGCATTCTTTTCCCACGGAGGGCGACACGTGGCGCATGGAGCGCAACAAAATCTACAACGCCATCATGGAGCAAGGATGGAACGAGCGCGATGCCAGCTTCACTCAATATTTCGGCGCGGACGCGGTGGATGCTTCCAGCCTGATGTTTCCGTTGATGCTCTTTATCTCGCCCAAGGACCCGCGCATGCTTTCCACCATCGAGCGCATTCGCAAGGATCTGGTTTCCGACACCCTGGTGCGCCGTTACAACACGCAAAAGGCGGCGCGCGACGGCCTTCCCGGCGGCGAGGGCTCATTCAGCGTCTGCTCGTTCTGGCTGGTGGAGGCGATGGCGCGCGCCGGCTACGTGGAAGACGCGCAGTTGCTCTTCGAAAAGATGCTGTCTTATGCCAATCACCTCGGCCTGTTTTCCGAAGAGATCAGCGCGAAAGGTGAGTTGCTCGGCAACTTCCCGCAAGCCCTGACCCACCTCGGGTTGATCAGCGCCGCCTATAATCTGAATGGGCTATTAGGGGAGTAGCATCGACCCTTAATTCGCCGATGGCGGTTCGACCTGATCTACAATCCAGTGTTCGACCGGACCGATCGCGCTGCTTAAACGAAGCCCAAACTGGCTCTGCAATACGGAGACGAGCAGGCCGATGCCTTCGGCGCCGAGTCCGGGCGTAGCGGGTCGTCCATCGGCCACGTCAGGGGCACTCCACTTGATATCGAAGTCGTAATATCCCGTCAGTCCGGTTGCGTCGGTAACGGGCCGCTTCAGAAAGATGACCAGCGCGGCGACCATCCCGCTCATGGTGGACTTGTTTCCGATCATGCGCCCGTCGCGATCCCCCACCGCCGCATTGACACGGCCCTCCTTGGCGGGCGGCACGGGCGGGTCCACCTCTTTGATCTTGATGCCGCCCTTCGCAACCTCGAGCTTCATGATGCGTTCCTGACGCGTCTCGGTGTGTAAACGTAGGTGGAAGCGGTCGGCGAGCATGGACCGCATCATCAGCCGCACCTGCTCACGGTTCGCCGACGGCGAAAGCGCTGGAAAGTCGGCAGGCGGCCTTGCCGTTACCGCAAACGATCCGTCTTGCGCCCACGCCGGCAGCCCTTGGAGCTGCAGGTAGCTCCTGATGCCGTAGGCGAAGACGATCATAGAGCCGAGCGTCACCCGCGGGTCCGTGTACTGGCCACCGGGCAGGACAGAGCTGGCGTCCGGATCGCGAAGCAGCGGAGGAGCGTTCCGCGGCACTTCACGAATGGAAACCACCTCGAATTTGGGGCCATCGGACGTCACAAGCTGCTGCGCGGCCGCGACGGCAGCCAAGCAAAAACCGGCAAATGCGACATGGCTCCAGGTTCGCATGCCCAACTACCGCAGACAGTATACTGCTTCCCGAACGCGTTCCCAAACTTATGCCGTTAGAATGCCCCGGCTACAATAAAACAGGAGGCGCAAGTGCCGAACGAAGCCAAAGTAACCAAGACCGACGAAGAGTGGCGGAAGCAGCTCTCGCCCGAGGAGTACGATATAACGCGAGGGAAAGGCACGGAGCGCGCGTTTACCGGATGTTACTGGGACAATCACGAGCCTGGACTATATACGTGCGTCTGCTGCGGCGCGCCGTTGTTCCGCTCCAGCGAAAAATTCGACTCGGGCAGCGGCTGGCCTAGTTTCTGGGAAGCTGCCGACAAAGAAAACGTCCGTCTGGAAGTCGACAATAGCCACTTTATGACCCGAACCGAAGTGCTGTGTAACCGCTGTGACGCTCACCTCGGACACATCTTCCCCGACGGCCCGAAACCCACCGGACAGCGGTACTGCATTAACTCTGCCGCGCTCAAGTTTCAACCGAAAACGGAGCGCTGACCTTGTGACCCGGATTAGTGTGAGAGTTCGAACATTTGCTGTTCAGTACTTTGCCTGAGATACTGCAATTTGAGTCTTGTTACCACAAAATCAACCTAATAGAATACAAACTCCCGACTTGGCCGCATCTCACCTTGCGGCCATTGTGGAGGCGTCCGAGGACGCTATCATCAGCAAGACTCTGGACGGTCGGATACTTACCTGGAACCACGCGGCGGAACGTGTCTATGGATACCCTGCAGCCGAAGCCATCGGTCAGCCGATGACCCTTCTTCTGCCGCCGGACCGCCCCGACGAGGAGGCCGCCATCCTCGACCGGATCCGCCACGGTATTCGGGTGGACCATTTCGAAACCGTCCGCCGGCGCAAAGATGGTCGTTTCATCCACGTCTCTCTGAGCATCTCGCCTATTCACGACGAAAACGGCAAAATCGTCGGGGCATCTCATATCGCTCGCGATATCACGGAGCGTAAGCAAGCGGAAACTCAGCTTCGCGACAGCGAAGCCAGGCTGCGCGCCTACCTGGAATCCGCGCCGCAAGGCGTCGTCACCGTCGATGCGGCGGGCCGAATCGAGCTCCTTAACTGGAAGATGGAGCAGTTATTCGGTTACAACCGCCAGGAGCTGATCGGCCATTCCCCGGAGGTGTTGGTCCCGAACTTTTCCCATATCCGCACCGACGCGGGCGCCATAACGGAATTGAAGGGCGTGCGCAAGAATCGCTCGGAGTTTCCCATCGAAGTCTCGCTCGCGCGGGCCGAGACGAAGC
>Ga0126381_100009503_pt1 | contig 10915 bp, 7 predicted proteins | sample PanSoiMetPlot_28_FD_96465 | JGI IMG/M metagenome (GOLD analysis project Ga0126381, IMG submission 96465) | Tropical forest soil microbial communities from Panama - MetaG Plot_28 | ecosystem: Environmental > Terrestrial > Soil > Tropical forest > Bulk soil | place: Panama | collected 2016-02-17
CCGATACCAAGCTCTTTGGCCAGCGCGGTGACACTCATGCCGAGGGGCTTGATGTATTCCTCTTTGATGGTTTCGCCCGGATGCGGCGGCTTCATCGTCATTGCGGTTCTCCTCTAATGGTCGTCCACGATCTCGACCTGGGTCGCGTCGCCGTCCTGCCAGACGAAGCAGACCCGATAGCGGTCGTTAATTCGGATACTATGCTGTCCTGTGCTCGGTCGTCTTTGAGTGCCTCAAGGTGCAGGCCAGGGCTTTTCAGGTCATGCAATGCCCTGGCGGAGTGCAGGATGGCCAGCTTCCGGTATGCAGTTTTGGCAATCGCCTCAAACCGCCGGGACCGGAGGCCATTGAAAATCCTCTCGGCCTCAGCATCTTTGAAGCCGCTGATCATGTCATATCGTATATCGATATGCAGTAGCAAGCAACCGCCGCGCGGTTCAGGTGACGGTAAGGACTTTCTGCCTGTCCCGATATTGCTGGTCTCCGCTCTACAAGTATGACTCTACATATAAGGTCTCGCCTTGTCGAACTCGCCTTGTGAGATCAGGATCTGCGCGGCGAACAGTCGCGCCATCGGATACTCCAAGCTCGTGATAGGATCATCAAAGCACCGTCAAACGACCTCAACTTCAGCGTGGCGATGAGATGTGACGCCCAACGGCCCAAGCCTCTTTCGGAATACAGAGAGTTCCTCTTTCCCCGCACAGTTGGCTGACCGCTTCCGATGTTTCTGGGCGATGGCATCCCCGCAGGTGTTGCCTTCCGTCTCGTGGTACGGCGTCGGCACTCGGTCGCGATTATTTCGCAGTTCAATACCCTGCCTGCATGTGCCCCTGTCAACGCTTCGAGGGCAGCCTCACGACTGGCCACGCATGACTCGGGGCCAGGATGGCTCGCTAGGCCTTTCCTGTATGACTCTTTCATTCACTACTCCACGCCGGTTTTATCCCGGCGCACACCACGGGCTGCTAGGAGTGTCAGAATCCGCCTAGGTCTTTCCGGAACGTCCCGTCATGGTGTAGACTCTTAAGAGTTTGCAGGCAGTTATGCCCGGAGCGGCGTCACCGGAGCCTTCGAAGCAAGGTCGGTTCCCGACTACCCGGTGGAGCCTCATCGTCGGCAGCCGGCAGCGGCCCACTGCAAACTCCCGCGAAGCGCTGGCGAGCCTCTGCAGCACCTATTGGTATCCTCTCTACGCCTATATGCGCCGTCAGGGCGAAAGCGTGGAGGATGCGCAGGACCTCACTCAAGGCTTCTTCTCGCGACTGTTGGAGAAACAGTATTTGGAAGATTTTGATCGCGAGCGCGGGCGGTTCCGTACCTTTCTGGTAGCGGCCTTCCGCCACTATGCCGCTAACGAGCGTCATCGCGAACGCGCCCAGAAGCGAGGCGGGGAACAAGCTTTGCTGAGGTTGGATCTGCAGGATGCCGAACAGCGCTACCACCTGGAACCCTCTCATAACCTGACCCCGGAAAAGATCTACGAACGGCGCTGGGCCTTGACCCTGCTGGAACGTTCGATGGAGCGCTTGCGGGCGGACTCTGCGAGCCATGCCCGCTTCGACCGTCTTCAAACATTCTTGACTGGGGAGCCGGCAGACTCTTATCGTCAGCTGGCGGAGGAGTTGGGGATGAGTGAAGTGGCGTTGAAAGTAGCGGTGCACCGGTTGCGGCGCCGATACGGCGATTTGGTCCGCGAAGAAATCGCTCAGACGGTCGCCTCCCCGGAAGAGATCAAAGACGAGCTCAGTTACTTGTTGTCGGTCATTTCCGTGTAACTGCGAGGTTAAATCCTTTCATAGCAGGATGGAGAGGAATGGATGTCAGGCGCGGTTCACTGCTTACGATGTGAGGCGGTTCTCCCACTCGATTCCGTCGAGGGCCATTGCCCGAGGTGCCTGATGCGGCTGGCCCTGGCGACGGAAACAAATACACTGGAAACCACACCGGACTCCGGCCAACCGGAAGCCTTGTTAGAAATGCAATTTGGAGCTTATCGGATCGTGCGGCTCCTCGGTGAAGGGGGGATGGGATCGGTGTACTTGGGAGAGCAACAGTATCCCATTCGCCGCCAAGTCGCGCTGAAGCTGATCAAGCTCGGAATGAGCACTGCGGAGGTGATTGCGCGCTTCGATTCGGAGCGCCAGGCGCTGGCTCTGATGGATCATCCCCACATTGCACGGGTCTTTGACGCCGGCGCCAGCGACCGGGGGCGACCGTACTTCGTGATGGAGTACGTCTCGGGTATTCCGATTACGGAGTACTGCGATCTTCACCGGCTAAGCAACCGCGAACGTATGGAATTGTTCATCGCGGTGTGCCAAGCGGTTCATCATGCCCATCAAAAGGGCATCATCCACAGAGACATCAAGCCTTCGAATGTGCTGGTCGGGGAGCAGGATGGAAAGCCGTTTCCAAAAGTGATCGATTTCGGCGTCTCCAAAGCCATCGATCAACAGCTGGTGGAACACGCAACATTTACGCAGATGGGTGCCCTGGTGGGCACGCCGGAGTACATGAGTCCGGAGCAGACGGTTCTCAGCTCCAATATCGATACCACCACTGATGTCTACTCTCTCGGCGTGCTGCTCTACGAACTCCTGTCGGGTGCCCTGCCTTTTAAAAGGAACCACGAGTTCGAGTCCGGATTGGAGGAGTTGTTGCGGATCATCCGCGAAGAAGATCCTCTTGCACCATCGGACAAGCTGAGCCGTCTGGAACATGCCGCGAAGGTGGCAGAACTCCGCCGCACGACTCCGACCTTACTTCGGCGGCAGCTCACGGGCGACCTGGATTGGATCGTCATGAAGGCCCTGGAGAAGGATCGCCGCCGCCGTTACGCATCCGTATCGGAGCTGTCGTCCGACATTCGGCGGTATTTAGATACCCGCCCGGTACTGGCCGGCCCGCCGGATCGGGTCTACCGGGTACGGAAATTCGTGCGAAGGCATCGAGTGGCGGTCTCCGTGGCGATGCTGATTGCTGTTTCGGTTATAGCCGGGCTGGTTTCCACTGGATGGGAAGCGCATGTAGCCTTTCTGCAACGCAACAGGGCGGACGCAGAAGCAGCGCGGGCTCTCCGCGAACGATTGCGCGCCGACGCTGAAGCAGCGCAGGCCCTGTTGGAACGCGGCCGTTCAGAGGCCCATGCGCGTGAGGCGGAGGCGCAGCGGGACCGCGCGGATTCACAACGTCGCGAGGCGATCTTACAACGCTTGGCAGCTGAGCGGCGAGGCTATTCTGCCAATGTGGCGGCGGCGGACCTTTATTTGGGTTCCAACGATATCGTAGAAGCAAGAAAACGCTTGTTAATGTGTCCTCGCGACTTGCGTGGCTGGGAGTGGAACCATCTTTTTCTGAAAACCGACTCCAGCATTGCGACGCTCTTTCCAATATTCGATCTTGACGATAACGATGATGGGGCAGCTTCCTTTGCCTTTAGTGAGGAGGGGGACCGGATCTTCTGGTATACGAAGCACACCCTGCAGTCCTGGGACGCAAAAACATATCTTCCAGCCGCTCGCTTTGGTGGCTTTGGAACAATTCGTGCTGTCAGCGCTCACGCGACACGCATCATAGCGCAGAGATCGGGCCAAAATGGGGACAAAGAGGCACCTCTAGAGGTATTCGATCGGGCATCCGTCAAGCCGATTGGTGCCTTAGCGGGTTCGAGTCGAACCGATCACGTCGTTTTTGCCCCCGACGGCGTACGCGCTGCTGGCGTGATCCCTGACTTCGGCCTGACAGTTTGGAATACCGATTCGGGCAAAGTGATTACGACAATTCCAATCCCAAACGAGCACATCAGTTTCGTCCTGTTTAGCCCCAACGGAGCGAGGATGGTTTCTGGTTCTTTCGAGAATCCCGCAAAAGTTTGGGATCCACAGTCAGGAATACTCATATCGAAGCTTGATCTCCAGTCAAGCTCGGCTACAGCCGCGGTTTTCAGTCCCGACAATTCGCAGCTATTCCTCGGAACCCGCAGCGGGGCAATTGGCTCTTGGGACGTTACTTCAGGTAGAAACTTGCGCTCCATCCGTGAGAATCATGGCGCTGTCTCCGCCGTTGCTTACAGTCCCGACGGAAACCGGATCCTCGTGGGCACAAGAGACAATGTTGTCCGAATCTGGGATACTGGCTCTGGGAGCTTAGTTTCCTCCCTTGTGGGGCATGAGAATACGGTAACTTCGATAGCGTTCACGCCCGATGGTTCCAAGATTCTTACCGGACAGGTGCAGATGATGGTACCGGGCCACATAACCCCAAAAGCCCGTGTTTGGGACGCAACTCACTGCTGTGCGGTAGGGACTCTTGCCGGCCACAGAGGGGCGATAAACGCCGTCGCGTTCAGCCCCAACCAGGAAATCGTAGCTTCCGCATCTGACGATGCGACTGTGAGGTTATGGGAGACAACGTCCGGAAGGACACTTCAAGTACTTAGTGCGCACTCGGGAGCTGTTTTGGCGCTCGCATTCAGCCCCGACGGTACTATGCTCGCGTCAGGATCTGCGGATCAAACAATCATTGTTTGGGCTGTCGCGGGAGGCGAGCCGCTGCGCATCATTCGCGGGCACACCGGCAGTATTACTTCACTGGCTTTTGATATCTCGGGAAACCGGCTAGTTTCAGCTTCCAAAGACAAAACGTTGCGGGTTTGGAGCGTGCTTACTGGTGAGATGATCACGACGATTACGCCGGGGGAGCCCGTAAATGGCGCGACGCTAAGCCCGGATGGCCGCCATGTCGTTTCAGGTGTTGGAGAGGGCGCGATGTATCGTGGCGAACCATCCATCCGAGTCTGGGATATTTCCTCCGGAAAGGTAATTATTGCAATGACGCAGGGAGACTTTAATGGCATAAGAGCAACTGTTACTTGGGCTGCCTATAGCCCGGACGGTGCCCGCGTCATATCATGCGATACAACGATGGGTAGGGCAGCTCGTATTTGGGATGCGGCCACCGGACAGCTTATCGCGACATTGCAAGGACCGTCTCTATCCCTCGCTCAATTTCCGTTTGGGAATGTCCACCACGGTGCTGCCATATTCCAGCCGGATGGCAGGCGCATCCTTGCGTCCTGGGGCGCAACAGTCCAAATCTGGGACGCACACTCCTACGAACCGCTTATGGCACTCCGGAGCCGCACCGACAGCCGTTGCCTCGCGTTTAGCAAGAGCGAACGATTCTTGGCGTCGGGTTTTCAAGATGGAACAGTGAGCGTTTGGGACACGCGGTCGGCCTACAATCCTGAAGCAGAATCCCTTGTCGAATCCCTTTTTTCGAAGTTGGTCTTTGCTAATGAAGTGGAGGCACAACTGAACAAAGACAATACGCTCGACAAGACGTTGCGGGCGGATGCCATTCGCTTCGTGCAGGAACGCGGAGAGGCATCCCCATACTTTCACAACGGACAAGCCCGGCAGGTAGCCATATCCTCCACGCAAAGCGCCAGAGAGTATCGCTTGGCCTTGCGGCGATCACAGCTCGCCTGTCAGTTAGCACCATGGGATTCGAGTTACTGGAACACACTGGGCATGGCACAATACCGCGTCGGGGCGTACCAAGCGGCTCTAAGGTCTCTGGCTCGTGCGGCCGAAAGTTCGAAAAGAGGTGGCGCGGCATACGAGGCTGCTCTGAGGTTTCTGGCTCGCGTGAGCGGACGTTCTGAAAGGGATGGCCCTAATTTAGCTTTTACAGCCATGGCAAATCATAAACTCGGGAACATCACTGAGGCCCGAGCCGCATTGGAACAGTTTGACATTTTCATGGCCGAGCCGAACCATGCCGCAGATCCGGAGCTTCAAGACTTAACCCGTGAGGTCAAAGTGCTGTTCGCAAATTCTGACCGTAATAGGGAGTGACAATCTGAACGTCGATTGTGTAAAGTCCGGCTTCGGGAGCCCAGAGAGTCGACTTCGAGTCCGCCGTTGCCGTATCCGATGCCCGAGATGGACTTTTCACCGGAGCAACGCTCACACTCTTTCACTCGGGCCATGCCTTTCAGGCGGTTCTGCGCGGCCTCGGCCTCGGTTTCGGAGATCACGCGATTATTCTTGCGGACGACGATTTTGTCCAGGTCTGGCCCGCCCGCTGTCATCTTGGGGTCGTGGATGTAATCACACTGGTCGTACTTAATGTAGTCGACACCCACGATGCGAACAGCGACGCATCCAGTTCTTCGTAATCTTGACTACCCGGCTAGCCGCCATCGCGGAGGCCGAGTTGAACCAGTGCGTCGGCTTGAATATTGATCGCATTTTCGCCCACGTCCTTCCGGAGAGCTTCCCAACTGTTCCAGCCCATCGGGGGTGTCGGTGCCAGACGAGGCTTCGTGGCCATGGCCGCGAGAGCCAATCCGAAAACCAACGTCGTCGCCTTTTGTCTGATCATTCGGTTTCCTCAGAGCCGCGGCCGCAAGGGAGCGGACGGTTATCGTAATCCTGTTGCTTGCACAAACGGTGTGGCTAGATTCGCAGCGGCTGATGCCGAACCATAAATCAGGTTGAATGATGCCGGTTTCACTACTTTCAACGTCCAGTAAATGGAATATGGTCCGCCTGCGGGCAGATTGGTGGCCGACGTCGTCGTAAACGCACCGCGCGAATCGGCTGCACCCAGCGATTCGGCCGCAACCATTGGTGTCCAGCCCGAACCCGAAGCGATGATGGGTGTCCGTTTGGTGCAGTCGGCTGGATTGCAATAGCCGAACTCCATGTCGAGCTGTGCCATCCCCGAACCGTCATCCGTCCAGAATTGAAATTCCCACGCGCCCGGCGGGATCACCGTTCCTGCGGAGTAGGTCCGGGATGACCAGGAGGTCAGCGTGTTGCCCATCTTTTCGAGACTGAACTTCGCGGGGGTCTGCGATGCCGGCATGGCGTTACTGAGCGCCCGTCCGCTCTCGAGGAACAAAACCGGACTATTCGAAGGAAGCACCTTGCCGGAGAGCAGCTTCAGATAGGACACGCCAACCGGGTTGGCCCAGAGGTTCAGCCAAAAGCCATCCACGAAACTCGTCACATCGATCGACTCCTGGTACATGATCTCGGCCGTCGGTTTGTACCGGGGATTCGCGCTCAGCCCCGCGGTAATCACCAGATTCGGGTTGATCGCCCGGGCCTGCAAGGATGCCTGCGTCACATAGTTCACAAAATCCGCTTCTCCGCCCACCATGCCGCCCTCCGGCGCCGGACCCCAGCGGGATTCGAAAGGCTGCGCCATGATGTGGTAGCGCTCCGTGCCGGTACGGGCGGCGCAGGTGCCGAGGCCTAGCCGGAGATACGCTTGCCAGTTCTCGCTCTCCCCTCCTTGATACGGGACGCCGACCAGCGGACTCGCCAGATTCTGATCCGGCGCCATGACAGTGATGAAGCCGTTGGCGTGCGCAAGGCGCGTGAATTGCTGCATGTAATTGCAGGGGTCTTTCACCTCCGCAGACGGCGTTTTGGGCCATCGTTCGTCGTCGTACAACAGCACCGGCGCCGAGGAGGAACTGACGGCGGCAGACTTGAGATCGTCGGTGAGGGAAGTGCAGCGCTGCCGGTCCCTAGCCGCCGTGCAACTCTGGAACGCAGTGTAGTGGCGCTGCGCGATGCTGGCCCAGCCGTCAGGGATCCGCAGCCCAGCGTGGCCCTGAAGGTTGGTCAGGTTGTTGTTGAAGTACGTATTGCTATCCGCGGGCTCCAGATCCCGCAAAGTGCGGAGGTCGCTGTCGGTCACAATCCAGCGCACCTTCGGGAGAGAAGAAAAGGCGTGGGCGGAGCCCCAAATAGCCCCCGTGCCGATTGCCACGCGGAGTACAAAGAGGCTCAGCCGCGACTGGCGGCTGAGGATTCTACCGAGTCCATTCATATAGTCGACGTCAGAACAACAGTTTCAATCCCATTTGCAAAACCCGCGGGTCGGCCGCGCTCAAGATATGCCCGTAGTTGACATTGTTGAAGGTCGCGTTCGGGTTGCCGAAATTCGCGCGGTTGAACAGATTGAAAGCCTCGGGCCGAACCTGCACAGTGAACCTCTCGGTGGCGCGGAAATTCTTGAACGCGGAAAAGTTCACATTCCAGGACGCCGGTCCGCGCAGAATGTTGCGCCCGGAATTTCCAAACGATCCCGGGGCGTTCGCCGCAAATGCAGACGGGTTGAACCACTCCAGCACCGGATCCACGCCCGCGGGACGCGCCGGGTCGCCTATCTGGTCGGCATGGTCCTTGTTTACGCCGCTCAGTGACCGGTTCAGCCCCAGCACCGTAAACGGCAGTCCGCTGCGCCCGGTCAGAATCGAGTTTACCTGCCATCCATTCACCACGGCACGCAAGAATCCGTTTGCCCGGGCGAGTTTCGGCAGGTCATAAAGGAGAGCCACGTTAACCCGGTGAGTCGCATCGTAGTCTGAGGGCCCTTTGTCGAGGTTTTCGTCGAACGGATCCCGCGATTGTCCAGCTGTTCCTCCGATGCCCCCATCGGTAGCGTTGTCCAGCGACTTCGAAAAAACGTAGTTCGCAATCACGCTCAGACCATGCCGCGCCCGCCGGGTCACGGTAAGTTGCATCGAATTGTAGTTCCCCCATTGAAACGCGTCCATCAGCGTGATCGACGAAAGCCCCGCATACATCCGCCGGCTATCGATGTTGCCCGTGGTCGCCGTCGGGGTATAGAGCGCCGGGTTTCCCTCTCTGCCTCCGAGAATCTTCAGGGAGTGGTTCGCCACGTACCCAACCGAGACCGTGGTGTCCTGGAGCACCTGCCGCTCGATCGTGAAATTCCATGCCTGTGTATAGCTGGTGGAGGGATCGATCGCCAACGCTTGCAGCGTCACCGGCAGTTGAAACTGAAATGAGGATATCGCGTTTGCCGCCGGCGCCGTGAAAGGGTACGGGTTGCCGCCCGGGTAATGCAGATACGGATTGGCGAAAGATCCCGGCGCATTGATAGTGATGTTCAGGGATTCGAACGGCACGTTCTCGGCCGGCACGCGCAAAAAAGCCAGCGGAGGAGTCCGATAGTAAATGCCATATCCAGCGCGAATCACCGTCTTGCCGGATCCGTTCAGGTCCCAGGCGAAGCCGACGCGCGGCGCAAAATTGTTCCAGTCATTCGGTGAGATTGCGTTGGGAAGATCCCCGGAAAACACTAGTCCGGTAGGAGCGTTCGGCGCAATTCTCGAATGCATGCCCGGCACCAGCGCCGGCAGCGGCCCCAGCCCGCTGGTGGGTTGCAGCGTCGGCTCCCAACGTAGCCCGAGGTTCAATGTGAACCGCGGGTGGATTTTCCAGTCGTCCTGAAACCAGAAGTGGTACCGGTTCTCGTTCATTTGCGCGGGTATGTATGCCTGTTGCGCGAAGGTCACCGGCAGGCCAAGCAGGAACGAAGCGAACGCGTCGCCCGTCGAGCCTTTTACCGCTGTGTTCTGCGTCTGTGTGGCGTCGAAGGTCCAGGAGCCGGCGCCGCTCGATGCGTCGTAGCAGTAATCCCGCACCCACGCCATATCCGTGCCGAATCCGATGAGGTGCGAGCCGTGCGACCATGATGCCTGGCTGCGCAATTCCTCGTTCTTCGGATCGAAAACGATCGGCCCGCCGCTATTCAGGTTGAAATAACCGCTGACGTTGACACGCAGTTCCGGGCTGTCGGTCGAGTCCGCCAGCGGAACCTGCGAGGTTAGATCCTGGTTATAAATCGGCGCCATTGGATATTGGTGCCGCAGCGTCTGCGCATAGCTGAACGAGTTGCTCAAGGTCAAATTGGGGCTAACGACGTGCGTGTCCTTTATCGTCAGGATCTGGTTGTGATAGCGGTTATCGGAGTATACCCCCAAAACTGAACCCGTGTCCCGCTGCATTTCGTTCCAGTCGTCGTAGAACCGCACCGAGAGGTGGTTGGCGTCGCTGAAACCGTGGTCCACCTTTACCACGAACTGGTGGTCGTCCTGGTTGGCGTTCTGGGGCACACGCGCCGCGCTGGCGCCGGCAACGTTCGGCAAGGGCACGTAGGGAAGAAGCTTCAGCGCCAGCGGATCGAATCGGCTTTGCGGAATCACGCTGCCCGGAAACGGCTGCCCGGTCTGTGGATCTACGATCAGCTTGCTCGCTTGCGCGGTGAAGTCGCCGCTCCGCTGCGCCGCCGTCGGAACCGTGATTAGTTTCGGACTCGGAGTGCCGCGCTTGAGTGTTCCCTGGTACGAGCTGAAGAGGAAGGTCCGGTTATGCACGATGGGTCCGCCCAGCGATGCCCCGGCTTGGCTACGTTTGAAGGTCTGCCTGGTCGTGTCGAAGAAGTTGCGGGCGTCCATCTTGTCGTTGCGCAGGTATTCGAATACCGATCCGCTCCAGCGATTCGTGCCGGAGCGCGTCGAAAGCTGTACGACCGCGCCCGCTCGCGATTCACGCGCCGAGAAGTTAGCGGATTGCACAGTGAACTCACCCAATGTATCGGGATTCGGTAGAGTCGGTGCACCGTCGTGGTGGGAATTGACGAACCCCGCACCGTCGAGTTCGTAATTGTTGTCCACCGAGCGCAGACCGTTTACTGTAACGCCTGTATTGTCCTGCTGGCCATTGTTGGTGCCTGTGGTCGTGTAGTCGGCCCCGGGCGTAAGCACGACCAGGTCCAGCGGATTTCGGCCATTGAGAGGCAGGTCGCTCATCGGGCGGGTGTCTATGGTTGTCTGCACCTCCGAAGTGGCCGTTTGCATCAGCGGAGCCTCCCCGGTGATCTCCACCGACGCTGACGCCGTTCCCAGAGTGAGCCGTAAACGCAAGTCCAGCGTGTGTCCGGTCAGCAACTCCGCGCCTTGCTGAACCAGCTTTTGAAAACCTTGCTGAGAGACAGTGATTGTGTACGTCCCGATGGCCAGATCCGGAAACCGGAAAATGCCCCCCGCGTTGGATTTGGTGTCATAGGCGAGGCCGGTAGCCTC
>Ga0126381_100009504_pt1 | contig 10915 bp, 9 predicted proteins | sample PanSoiMetPlot_28_FD_96465 | JGI IMG/M metagenome (GOLD analysis project Ga0126381, IMG submission 96465) | Tropical forest soil microbial communities from Panama - MetaG Plot_28 | ecosystem: Environmental > Terrestrial > Soil > Tropical forest > Bulk soil | place: Panama | collected 2016-02-17
ATCGTACTTCTGCCAAAGCTCGAAGAGGCGGTCGTTGAAGGCGCTCCAGTAGGCGGGAGTGTTCGTCGGCGGCAGCTTGGAGCAGATGGAGCAGTGGCAGTCGGGAAGGCTGCCGATGGGGGGCCAGCCGTTGGTGTAGAAGCAGTCTACGTCGTAGAGCGAGTTGACCTCGCGGATGATGGCGGGGACGTAGTCGTCCATGTAGGACGAGAACATGCAGGTCTTGAACAGACGCGGGTCTTCGGTGCTGAACTGCGGTGAGCCTTCTTTGTTGCGCATAGCCCACTCGGGATGGGCCTCGAGGGCCTCGGGCCAGTTGAGGTCGGGGCTCATGCGGGCGGTGACGCGCATGCCGCGCTTTTTGGCGGCGCCTATGCACTCGCCGAAGAAGTCGCGGTTGTTGAGGAATTTTCCGTGGCGGTGGAAGGGGACCTTGGAGGGATAGAAGGCGAGGATTCCGGTGACACTGACGAAGACGAGATCGGCTCCGGCCTTGTGCCAGTAGTTAGCCCACTCTTCGATGTTCATGACGGCGGGGTCGTGCTCGGTCATGTTGCTTTGGCCGACGCGGCGTACCTTTTGCTGCCAGGGGAAAGTGGCAGGGTTTTGTGGCGCGAGGCGTGGCGGGAGAGCGACGAGACTGAGTGTGGGTTCGTTTGCAGGGGTTTGCGCGGCGGCGAGAGTGTTGAGGGACGAGGCTAAAGGGAGGGCGGCGGCACTGGACTTCAGGAAGGCGCGACGATTGAGCATGGGGCTCCTCGGTGGCGCACCCAGTGTAAGGGAGAGAGGTGGCGATGGGAGCGGCGTAATCTTGAGGCTGCGGTTCCCCTAAGATTACTGGGTGCTGTTATCGCGTAGGCGATGGGAGGGATCTATGCCGGTCTTGTTTCCTGGGTATCACTTTCTGGTCGTGCTGAGGGACGCTCATGGGGCGGAGGTGGCTGATTCCTCCTAAGTGAATTGACTCCATATGGCGAAGCTGAGTGCGGGGTTGCTGATGTACCGGAGACGAGAAGGTGGGCTGGAGGTATTTCTGGTCCATCCGGGTGGGCCGTTTTGGGCGAAGAAGGACTTGGGTGCGTGGTCGATTCCGAAGGGTGAGTATGCGGAGGGTCAAGACCCATTAAGCGCGGCGCGGCGTGAGTTTGAGGAGGAGACCGGCTTTGTCGCGGTCGGGGAGCTTCTTGAACTCGGCGCTGTGAAGCAGGCGGGCGGCAAGATGGTTTCCGCTTGGGCGTTCGAGGGCGATTGCGATCCGGCTGATTTGAGGAGCAACGTGTTTGAGATGGAGTGGCCCCCGCGTTCGGGAAGGATGGCTGAGTTTCCCGAGGTCGATCACGCGGAATGGTTCTCCCTTGCTGAGGCTCGAGAGCGCATTCTGCAGGGCCAGGTCCCCTTGCTGGCAGCCTTGGAGCGGATTACGAGGGACCGGCGAACTGGTGGATCGTGACGACGAGGTTGCAGCTGTCATGCAGACGATTCGCGAAGGACAAAAGCTCTTTCTGGTGGGTCCACGGCGGTTCGGAAAGACGTCCATTCTGAAGGCAGCCGAAGATCGTCTGCAGGCGAAGGGATCAGCGGTGCTGCGCTTCGACGCGGAGAGTTATCCGTCACTCGATTTGCTGGTGTCGGGGTTGATTGCCGCTATGGCAAAACAGTTGAAGGGGAGAGTGGAGCGGGTGGGGGAACAGATCCGGGTCTTCTTCTCACGGCTTCGGCTGAGTTGAGCTTCAATGGGTCTCAGGATGCATGGAGTGCAAAGCTCGGCGTTGATCTTACTGGCAATCCAGAGCAACATGTGACCCTGTTGGTGGAGGCGTTGAATGTCTTGAAAATTTGGCCCAGGGGCAGCCGAAGAGCCGTGCAGTCGGGCTGATTCTCGATGAGTTTCAGCGCGTAATCGAGTTGGGTGGGGCGCAGGCCGAGGCGCAGGTCCGGGCGGCTATTCAGCGTCACCGGAGGGTGGGGTATGTCTTCGCCGGATCGAAGACCCGGATGCTGACAGCGATGACGATGGATCCGGACCATCCGTTCTATCGGCTGGGGAGCGTACGTTTTATCGGACCGGTGCCGAGGGGGGATTTTGAGAGGTTCCTCACGGAGAAGTTCGTGGAGAACGGCTTTCCGATTGAGGGTCCCTCGGCGGTGCAGCCGATTCTGCGATTCGCTGAAGAGGTGCCGTAAAACGTTCAGATGCTGGCGCATACCTGCTGGAACGAACTGCGCGATCATGGGAGCAAACGCCCGGCGGTGCTGGATGAGCGCGTAGTCGAGGCTTCGATGGAACTGCTGGTGCGGCAGTATGATCCCTTCTACACGCAGATATGGTCCGATCTGACATCGATTCAGCAGAAGACGCTGGTCGCAGTCATCCAGGAACGAGGCGTCAGCCTTCAGTCGTTGAAGGTGACACAGTTTGTCGGGAAAGGCGCATCGACGGTGCAACGTGCGCTTGGGGGGGTTAACGGAACGCAATGTTCTTCGCGAGGAAGAGAGCGAAGGTGGAGTGAGGATGCGCTTTGAGGACCCATTCCTGGCCCAGTGGATACGGGCGTTTCCGGCGCGGGTTTATGGAATCTTTCCGCAGTCGCCTGGAGGCAGAGTTGAACCTGTCTCATAAATCAGTGTTTCTCTGAGCTAGCCGTTTTCTACGCGCGCCTTGATGTCCGAGTAGGCCGTCTCGATAAGCCTTCTGAGCGATGATGCGTCTGTGGCCGTTCCCGATTTCAGCTTCACATGGCGCATGAACTTGCCTGTGCCTGCAATAAGCGAGCCGGATCCGACAGCGCCGCACCGTGAAAGAACCCCACGTTTAGCTGCGAAGTGAATACATTGACGTAACCGAAGGGCGCATCGCCCAGAGAGGCAACCGGACAGCCGTCGTGTAAGAGTTGCCCGACTTCCTCGCCGCAATTTCGCATCACCTCAAACCACGAATGCGCGATGGCTCCCAATTCACCTCCATGTTCTTTCATCCACGCAAATCGATGGCGGGATCGCATTCGCCGGCACCGTTGAATCGCAGCAATTCGGTTCTCATCGTCGTTTCATCTCCCTACTGAGGCATTGATGAGATGGATGATGACCTAAGAGTCGACGGCCTGGAGTCATTTGCTTGCGGGATAGCTGTGGAGTTGCGGGCCGACGGTGTTGGAGTAGTTGTAGTTAGCGCGGCGGTCGGCGTCGATGGTCCAGAACATGGCGCCGATCATGGCGGGGTAGCCAGTGGGGTTGCGGAGTTTGTACGTGGTGCCGGCGGGGGCCTTGCCGGTGATGATGTAGTCCATGGCGTCGGAGACGATTTTGGGTGTGGTGTCTCCGGTGAGGAAGCCTACGGCGACCTGGTTTGCGGGCATGGGCGGGAAGTAGTGTGCGGGGTCGCCTCCGACGTTGAAGCCATGGAGGAGGAGTTCGGTCATGGCGGCGTGGTAGTCGACGGTGCCGGGCTGGTAGATCTCGCCGTCGAGGCCCTCGAGGGGCGGGGTGTTGTAGTCCTGAACGTCGATAAACGAGAGGATGTCCTTAATAGCGTAGGTAATGGCGAGATAGGAGCCGAATTGTCCGCCGTAGCTTGGATAACCGGAGGGGATCTGCGTGCCCTCGGGGACAACCGAGATCATGAAGTTGGGGCCGAAGTGGTCGTGAAGCTGGCGCAGGGCGGAGATGAGGTTGACGATGGAGGGCGTGGTGGGGTGCTTGAAGTCGGTGTCGCCAGGGTCGATGGAGAGCGAGGGGCTCTCGAAGTCGATGTCGATGCCATCAAAGCCGTAGTCTTCGACGATCTTCGTTACGGAGGACACGTAGTTGGGCACGCGTGCGGGATCGGCGAGGGTGAAGTGCTGGCCGCCGCCGCCGAGCGAGATCATGACTTTCTTGCCCTGGCTCTTGAGCCATGCGATGTCGGCTTTGAACTCGGCGGTGTCGAGTCCGCGGGGGGTGTGGAACTGCATGGTGCCTTCGGGGGCGTTGTGGTCAGGGGTGGCGAAGGCGACGAGGATATCGTCCCACTGCGGGGAGACGTCGCGGAGTGGGAAGGTTGAGCCTGCGGCTCCGTAGCCGGACCAGTAGCCGATGAGCTTGTGTCCGTTGGGTGATTGTGTGAGGGCGATCGGCTCGGCGGTGGGCTTGGGCGAGGCAGTGAAGCCGGCGTTGCGGGCGGGGCAGGGCTTAGCCGGTTCGGCGAGGGCGCTGGAGTCGGGGAAGCTGTAGGTTGCGCTCAGGCCGTCAGTGGCTGGGTTAGCTCCTGATGCGCTGAGATACCACGGGAGCAGGGCTACGTTCTGCAGGTGCCAGGTGGTGCCCTTTTCCGTGGCGATGAAGGGCTTGGAGGCGGGGAAGTTGTTCTTCGCATTGGTATCGGTTGGTTGAAGCTGGAAGTAAGTGGACCCGACGCGCACACCACCGCAGCGACCCCCTTCCATGGGCTGCATCCAGTTGACGGGATTGCCTGGTGCGGAGGAGGCGGGCTGGTGCTTGTCGTACAGTTCGTGCGCTGCCAGAGGGTCGAAGAGCGGGTCGTTGACGAACTCAGCGATCTGCTGGGTGAGGGGTTGGATGTCTTTGTCGGTTACGACGGACGGAGCGTTGCGCAGGTAGCTCGCCAGGACGAACGAGTTGCCGGTGGCGCGGTCGACGCCGTGCGTGCCCCAGGAGCAGCAGATGGTCGCATCACCCATTGCATAGAACGTTGTGTTGGGAGTGATGGCGATGATGAGCTTGCCGTCTTGTTTGGGGAGTTGCTTAAAGAGCTCTTTCTGGAGGAACTCGATGTCTACGATGGCGACGGCGCCGCCCTCCTTCTTTGAGGTGAGGACGTATCCGGAGCCGACGGGGATCGTGATCTTGACGGGCTTCACTTCAGGTTTGGCGAGGAGGGTGTGCCAGTCCTGGGATTTGGGGAAGGTAGTGCGCAGAAGGGCGTCGGCGTACTGTGTGGTTCCGGCGGGGCCGAAGGCGATGCGAGAGAAAACGGGTGAGGATAGGATGCGCGGATGGTCGGGGGCGGCGTCGATCACGAACGGCTTGCCGGAGACCTTCTTTGATTCGAAGGAGAGCGCGATGGGAACCAGAACGGTAGGGATGGTGGTGGTTCCGGCTTGCGCGGGATCCCGGCCTGCTAGGTTGAAGGTGCTCTCCCCTACGGTTTGGGTGAAGGTGGGCACGGTTCCTTGCCCGAGGGCAGCTTGCGAGGCGAGGGCGAGGAGCAGGCAGAGAGGCTTGATTGGCATGGATGGTTTGACGGATCTCCGGTCGGTCTGTAGCCAGCTTCGAGGATGCGGGTGCCTTGTGACAACTGGCAATTGTCTTAGCTTGCGGCGTTACGGTGCTATCCCGCCCCCTATCTTAAGATGCAAAGTTTTCAAAATAAATGAGTTAGGTTTGGTCTTTGGGCATACTCTGAACGCCAAAGGTGTGGCAAGCAGAAAAGCCCGGCGGGTGCCGGGCTTCCTCTTACTCTCATTTTAAAGAGAACAGGGCCGTCAAGGGTGGGTATGGAAAAACGACTGCATTGTGCAGACTTGCTCGGACAGGGTGGATGGAGGAAGAATGTATGGCAATCCGAAGTTGTTTTTTGGTGAAGGTGGGAGGGCACGGGTTATGCAGAGCATCGCATACCCGAGTGATACTCTCCCACCTTGTCTCCTGTGCGCGAAGTTAAGGGGCTGCGGGTCAATTGCGGGTCTTCTTGAATTTACGCGCATGCGGATCGGGATGCTGTGGGATTCACGCTGAGGCATGAGAACGCTTCGCCCTGCACCTCACGCAGCGTGCGAGGAGAGGCGGCGGGCGAAGTCGAGGAAGACGAGCGCGGCGGGGGAGTAGCCGCTGGGGTCGGCCTGGGTGAAGTCTCCGGTGAGGGGGTCCATCTGCTGGCGGAACTCGATGTGGCGCATGATAGCGTCGCACCACTGCTGCATGAGGTGATTGAACTCGGCTCGCTTGCTGTAGAACTCCATCCAGCGGGGGACGCGGAAAGCGGTGAGGGCCTGGGTGGCTCCTCCCCAGGAGTTGCGGGGGATGGGGCGGACGAAGGTGGGATCGTCAAGGGCGATGGAGGGGAACGGGTAGGGCGGCCAGAAGGCGTGGGGGTTGTGGAGCTGGCGAGTCCAGATGGCCTCGAAGATCGACTTGTCGCGGGTGTCGTTGCGGAGGAGGACGTGCTCGCCGAGGACTCGGCTGATGACGTCGGAGCGGACGCGGACGAAGTTGTTTTTGGCGTCGAGGTCGTAGAAGGCGGCGTCCTTGGGGTCGTAGAGGCGGTCGATGATGAGTTGGCGGATCTTTTCGGCGTCTTCGTGCCAGCGGGCGGCCTCGTCACCTTTGCCGAGAGCGGTGGCCATGTGGGCGAGGGCCGTGCGGGCTCCGAAGACGGTGGCGGAGAGGTCGGGGCAGAGGCGCGGGAGGGTGTCGATGGGCGGGCACTGGCGGGCGTCTGCGTTGGGGCAGCGGTTGGGGATTCCGGCCCAGCGGGGGGAGTTGTCGTGGCCCGTGTCGTAGGTGCAGAAGCCCTCGACGAGGCCGGTTTTACGGGAGTCGCGGTAGGTGCGAAGCCAGGTGTCCCACCGGGAGCAGGCCTGGTAGGCGGTGACAAGGAGCTCGTCGTCTCCGGTGAGCTGGGAGAGCTCCCATGCGGTGGCGGCGATGGGGACGACCATCTGAATCTGGCCGAAGCCTACTTCGGTGGTCTTGATGGAGGCGGGGATCTGGCCGGCGGATTCTGCGCCTTCGGGTCTCTGAAGGGCGAAGAAGGCCATGTGGTTGTTGCGCGCGATGGCGAGCGGGGCGCGGTCCGGACTTGAAGGAGTGATGAATTGAGAGAGGGTTCCGTACACGAGGCCCTCTTGCGGGGCGCACTCCTGCCAGATACCGGGGTAGACGGCTCCTTCGTAAAGGACAGGGCGGTCGTAGCGGGGGACGAGATGGATGTTTCCGGCGAGCGCGGCGAGGGCGGCGTCCCAGGTGCGGCGCCAGCGCGGGTCGGCGGAGGGGAAGGATGGGGTTGGTGGGGATGTCGGCTCGGCGGGACGAGCCTGCGCGAGGGGCCTGCGCAAGGCGAGAGTAGCTCCCCCGGTGAGGGTCGCCAAACGAAGAAAATCACGTCGTTGCAGATTTGGTCTTCGCGGTCGCACGACAATAGTGTAGCTTTGGCGGGGAGACGGTAGACTGTCTTCCGAATGCACGCTGCTTTTCGAACTGGCCGAGCCGCCGCACTGGCGGAGAAGATCGACGACTCGCCTTATCATGAGGCCCCCCAGGCTTTGGAGCCGGGGGTGTTCAGGCGGCGGGTGGCGAACTGGTATCGCAGTCATGCGCGCAGGCTGCCGTGGCGCGACACAAACGATCCGTACAAGATATGGGTCTCCGAGGTGATGCTGCAGCAGACGCGTGTGACTGCGGTGATCGAGCACTATGAGGGATTTCTGCGGCGATTTCCGACGATTCTGGCGCTGGCGCTGGCGACGGAGGATGAAGTGCTGGCGGCATGGTCGGGGCTGGGGTATTACCGACGGGCACGGATGCTGTACAAGGCGGCGCAGTTCATCGTGGAGGAGCGCGGCGGAGTGCTTCCGCGAACTTCGACGGAGCTGAGGACGCTGCCGGGGATCGGCGAGTATACGTGTGCGGCGATTGCGAGCATCGCGTTCGGCCAGAGCGTTGCCGTGGTCGACGGGAACGTGGAGCGGGTTGTGCTGCGCCTCACGGGCCGAGCGGCGAGCGGGACGGCTGCCGGCAAGACGTTTGTGCAGCGACAGGCGAACATGCTGGTGCCGCGGCGCCGTATCGATGGCAGGGGCAACGCGGCAGGGGATCACAACCAGGCGATGATGGAGCTGGGGGCGACGATCTGCCTGCCGCGCGCGCCGCTGTGCCTGAATTGCCCGGTGTTTGCGATGTGCAAGACGCGCGGCGAACATATTACCGCTCCGCGCACGGGGCAACGGAGTCGGCCGGCGGCGTATCTGTTGATCACGCGCAAGCGCGGCACGGTGACGGAGGTCCTGCTGGAGAGGCGAGCGGAGGATGCTTCGCTGATGCCGGGGATGTATGAGCTTCCGCCGTTAGCGCAGGATCCTGTGGAGGAGCGCGAGCCAATTCTGCGGCTGCGCCACTCCATTACGAACACGAACTACTATGTGCAGATCTATGCTCCGCTCAGTCCGCGGGACAGGTCGTTGCGGCGCGCGGTGCCGGCCTCGATGGAGGATCTGCATTGGGTGAAGACGGGGAGACTGAGTTCGCTGCCACTGACGGGGCTTGCCCGCAAGGTGCTGCAGAGGCTCGAGGTGATGGCGGTGCCGCAGGTGCGGATGCCGGAGCCGGATGAACTCGTGTAGTCTCAAACCACACAGATTGAGGTGAGTGTTGTGAGGAAGATTTGGTTTGCTGCGGCTGCTGTTGTGTCTGCGATCTCGCTTGTGCCGGCTGTGGCGCAGATTCCGGCTGACGTGAAGAAGGCGGAGGCGTCGATCGATCCGGAGAAGATTCGCGCCCATGTGAGGTTTCTTGCGGATGATCTGCTGGAGGGCCGCGGGCCGGGACTGCGCGGCAGCGAGCTTGCAGCGAAGTACATGGCAACGCAGTTTGCGCTGTATGGGTTGAAGCCGGGCGGCGATAACGGGACGTATCTGCAGCGGGTGAACTTTGTTGGGATGAATGCGATTCCGGAGAAGACGCGCTTTTCACTGGTTCCGAGAAAGCCCGAAACGGGGATGTCGATTGACCTGTACTCGTATGACCTGAAGTATGGCGATGACTATACGGTCAGTAATCGCACGCTGACTCCGAGCGTGAACATTGACGCGCCGATTGTGTTTGTCGGGTATGGTGTCGTGGCTCCGGAGTTCGGGTGGAATGATTATGCGGGCGCGGATGTGAAGGGCAAGGTGGTGCTCTGCGTCGTGGGCGATCCTCCGTCGGACGATCCAAAGTTTTTTGACGGCAAGGCGCTGACCTACTACGGGCGGTGGACGTACAAATTTGAGGAGGCGGCACGGCAGGGTGCGGTGGGCGCGCTGATCATTCATCGCACCGATCTTGCGAGCTACGGGTGGGATGTGGTGAAGAACTCGAACACGAGCGAGAAGACGTATCTGCGCGACAACAAGGACCCGCAGCTTGCGGCGGCGAGCTGGATCCAGCTGGATGTGGCGAAGCAATTGTTCAAGGCCGCGCATATGGATCTCGATACCGAGTTTGCTGCGGCGGGAAAGAAGGGTTTCAAGGCTGTGGAGTTGCCGGTGCGGCTGCAGGCGCATGTTGAGAGCGTGGTGCGGCCGTTCCAATCGCCGAATGTGGTGGGGATTTTGCCGGGAACAGACAAGAGCTGCGATCAGGCCGTACTGTATACGGCGCACTTCGATCACCTTGGATTTGTGGAGGGGATGAAGGGCGATAACATCTACAACGGCGCCGCGGACAACGCGACGGGCAGTGGGATGTTGCTGGAGATGGCGCGGGCATGGGCTGAGTCGGGGATCAAGCCTCCGCACTCCGTGATCTTTGCGGCGGTAACGGCGGAGGAGCAGGGGTTGCTCGGCAGCGAATACCTGGGGCAGCATCCGCCGGTACCTGCGGCGCAAATTGCGCTCAACATTAACTACGACATGATTCTGCCGATCGGGGTTCCGAAGCAGGTGAATGTGAATGGGGCGCAGCGCACGACCTTCTATCCGGCGGTGCAGGCAACGGCGCAGCGATTTGGGCTGGAGATTGTGCCCGATGCTCGTCCCGAGGCGGGCATCTACTATCGCTCAGACCACTTCAGCCTCTCGCGCGTGGGGATTCCGGCGTTTTCCATCGAGCAGGGACGGTTGTTTGAAGGACATGATCTTGAGTGGGGCAAGAAGAAGTTCAACGACTTCGACGAGCACGATTACCACAACTTCAGTGACAACTATCACGAGGACTGGGACTTCAGCGGCAATGCGAAGCTTGATCGATTTGGGATGGAGTTGGGGTGGGAGGCGATTGCGGCTCCGCATACGATCAGCTGGAACCAAGGCGAGGAGTTTGAGGCCGCGCGGTTGGCCTCGGCGAAGTAGGAGTTCAAAAGTGATCGCAGATTCCTTCCTCAAGCTCGGGACAAGCTCTTCGACCTCCGGTCAGAATGACCCATCATTCTAAGATTGCGTGCTAGAGCGTTGCTTCCAGCCGCCGAGGACTGCTCCCATGAGGACCATGCCGACGAGGCAGTAGCCGCTGGTGAGGGCGAGTGCTTTCACGCCGCGGCCTTCGAAGGCGTACTCGGTGGCCCATGTGGCGAAGACGACGCAGAACCAGAGGATGAACGCGATCTGTACTCCGCCTGAGGCGGTTGCCGTTCCGGTGAGGTGAATGAGCCAGGAGAGGAAGAGCGCGAGTGCGAGGGTGAGAAGAAGCGCGATGATGTACAGGAGCGCGGGGCTCACGCCACTTGCCTGGACCTGCTCCATGGTGCGGTCTATGCCCTGGAGCCAGGGGTTCCGGAAGATCGTGAACCAGACGGCTCCGAGGCCGAAGTAGCAGAGAGTTGCGACGATGATCGCGAGAGGATGGAAACGCACGTTGTTCATGCGACAGCCCTCATCTTGGAATTTGTCGAAGATCGTGCCCTTGAAATCTGGCGAAATTGTAACGGAGATGTTGCCGCGGGAGTACAGCTTTCTCAGTGGAGCTGTTTTGAGCTGCTAGTTGCGGGCGGTTGCGATGATGGCTTTGGGATGCCAGTCGGCCGCCCATTTTGAGGGAGTGGGGCCCATGACGAGTTCGAGTGTAGATCCCTGTATGATCTGGTCGTAACGGATGACGGGTTCATTGAGCGGCTTGTCGTTGAGGGTTGCTGACTGAATGTAGAGGTTTGTTGCGCTGTTGTTTTTTGCGACTACGGTGAAGGTCTTTCCGTTGTCGAGACGCAGGGACATCTTTGTGAAGAGCG
>Ga0126381_100009505_pt1 | contig 10914 bp, 7 predicted proteins | sample PanSoiMetPlot_28_FD_96465 | JGI IMG/M metagenome (GOLD analysis project Ga0126381, IMG submission 96465) | Tropical forest soil microbial communities from Panama - MetaG Plot_28 | ecosystem: Environmental > Terrestrial > Soil > Tropical forest > Bulk soil | place: Panama | collected 2016-02-17
AACGCTGAGGAACGCGTTCAGGTTGAACCACATCGTCGGCGAAGGATTGGGAAGCGAGCCGTTCAACAGACGGTCTGGGCGGGTTGCCTGCGCAAGGTCGTTGTTCGGACCGGAGTACTGCGGAGTGAACGGCTGGCCGCTGCGGGCGGTGCCGCTGCCGGCAAGCTGCCAGCCGCGGATCACAGCGAAGCGGCGGAATGGCAAAAGGTAGGCGAAATTCATGCTGAAGACATGGCGGGCGTCGAAATCGGAGAGGCCGCGCTCGGCGTTGAGGTCGAGCGAATTCTGCGCGCCCTGGTAGCCGCCGGCGCCGGCATAGTTGAGGCCGGAGTTTTCATCGATGGATTTGCCGTAGGTATAATTGGCGCGGAAGAAGAGCCCATGGGCGATGCGCTTGCGGATCGTGATGGTGCCGGCGTTGTAGCTGGAGTTTTCACCGAAAGAGTAGTACTCGGTATCGCCGTAACCGCCGTAGGGACGGACGGTGAAGGTGGGCGTGCGGATCTCCTGGTTGATGTCGTATTTGCGGCCGAGGTGCGTACCTTTGGAGCCGGCATAGCTGGCTTCGATGACGACGCCGTTGCCGATTTCGTGCTCGACGGTGAAGTTCCAGCTCTCCAGATACGGCGAAGGAGCGCGCAGCTCCCAGCCGCTGGTGGTGGTGGTGCCCGAGAGCTTCGCCAGGGCATCGGGGAACGGATTGGACAGGGACAGGTTTGGAGAGGTAGTGGAACCGGTGAACGACTGCGAGAGCGAGTACGGGAAACCGCCGGTGAGATCGGTACGCATGGCGCTCAGGCGGGAGCCGGTGTAGAAGATGCCATAGCCGGTGCGGACGACCGTCTTGGTGTTGCCGAAGGGTCGCCACGCCATGCCGATGCGAGGTGCCACATTGTCGTAGTTCGGATAGACCAGTGCCTGCGGTAGCCCGGCGGACGCGGCGGTGGTGACGTAATTCGAGAGGCCGGCGCCGGCGACGATCGAGGCCCAATTAGGCACGGTGCCGGTTCCGGCCATTACGATCTGGTCGAGCGATGGGACGAAGTTGGTCAGCTGGCCCGCTTGCTCGTAGGGCGGCATGCCGATTTCATAGCGCAGACCGATGTTGAGCGTGAGGCTGGGGAGGACCTTGAAATCATCCTGCGCGTAGGCGGCGTAATTGGTGGAGAAGATGTGATTGGTCACCGTACCGATCTTCCGCGAGGTGCTGCTGGGGAACCCGAGCTCCAGGTCGGCCACGCCGTCACCGGTGATCTTGCCGTTAAAGGTGAAGGTTCCATTGAAGTTGGAATTGGTCGGCTGGAAATACTGGACGCGTAGGACATCGCCGCCGAAGCGGATGGTGTGGCGTCCTTTGATCCACGTGATGCCGTCGTTGTAGTCGTAGTTGTTGACGGTGTAGCGGATGGGATTGGAAGTGCTGTCCCCAAGGCCTTCGAAGCCGGTGATACTGAACTTGGGGAAGCCTTCCAGGTTAGGATCGTTGGTGGTACCGGGGATGCCGAGCTTGGCCGCCCAGTTGGTTCCGGAGAAGGCGCTGAGTTCGCTATCGGTGGTGCGGGTGAGGCCGGCGCGAAATTCGTTGATAAGGGACGGTGTGAAGAGGTGGGTCTCAGAGAGGCCGATCAGCATCTGGCCGGTATCTGTGGTGGACGGGAAGGTGCCGGTGGAGCTGCCAGAGAACGGGTTGAGGGACGTTTCCAAGCGCTGCATGACACGGACGGCAAAGGAATCCTTTTCACCGATCTTCTGATCGACCTTGAATAGGAAGTTGTCCCAGCTATCGGCGGCGGCGGCGTAGGAACGCAGATTATTGGCGCCGACCAGGTTGGGCAGAGGGTAGTAGGCCATGGCGGCGAGGGCTGAGGCGCTCATGCGAGACGCCGGAATCCTGTTGCCTGGGAAGCAGCCGGACGAATTGGTGGCGGTGCAGGACCCGCCCGCGAGGAGATCCTTGATGAGGATGAGCTTGCCGGTGGCGTCATAGGATTGGGAGAAATCACCGATACGCTCGAGCTGGCTGGGGACAACGCCAAGGTTGCTGGAGCCGGAGACCTGGCGCTCGCTCTCCCAACTCGCCAGGAAGAAGGTCTTGTTGCGGCCGTTATATAGCTTGGGGACCGCGACCGGGCCGGTGAAGGTCGCTCCGAACTGGTTGCGGCGGAGCTCGCTCTTCGCGGCATCGAAGAAGCTCCGGGCATCGAAGAGGTCGTTGCGCACGAATTCGAAGACGGAGCCATGTAGGTCGTTGCCGCCGATCTTGAGGGCCATGGTGACCACGCCGCCAGCGAGCCGGCCGTATTCGGCGGAGAAGCCCGAGGTCTGGAGCTTGAATTCCTGGAGCGAATCGAGGGGCGGGCGAGCCTGAGCGCCGGCGTCGCGCGGATTGAAGTCGTTGAGACCGTCGATAGTGACATTACTGGCATCGGCGCGGGCGCCGTTAACGACATAGGGCGAGCCCTTGGCGCTCTGCTCGGCCGGCTGCACACCGGCGACGAGAAAGGCGAGATCGTTGAAGTCTCGGCCGTTGAGCGGCATCTCGGTGATTTCGTTGGGTGCGATGACGTCGCCGCGGGTGGAGGTTTCGGTATTAAGGACCGGGGCGGAAGCCGTGACCTCGACGCTTTGCGTCACCGTGCCGAGGTCAAGGGTGATGTCGAGGCGGGCGCTTTGAGCGACCTGTAGCTCAAGGCTGCGGTCGCGGGCCTGCTTGAAGCCTTCCTTTTCAACCGTGATTTCGTAGAATCCGGGCTCGAGGTTGGCGATGGTGTATTCGCCATCTACCTTGGTTTGCACGGTGCGAAGGTCATTGGTATCCACGTTCCGCACCTTGACGGTTGCGGCAACGATGCTGGCGTGTGTGGCATCCGTGACTCTGCCGACGAGGGTCGCGGTGGGAGTCTGCGCGTAGGCCAGGCCGACCAAGCCGAGTACGGCGCCGGCCAGCGCAACAATCAGGGTGCGCGTGCGCATCATATTTCTCCTCTTTCGCTCCTATTAATTGTGGTTGGGCGCGGGCGCCGTGGAACTGGGCGCGGGCTTGCCATCCACCGTATTCAGCTCCATCAATTCGACGCGGGTGCCATCGGGATCGTAGAGATTAATCTGGCGTTTCCGGTTGACCCCGATCTGGATCTCGATGGGCTTCCCCTCGGGCGCGTGATAAAGGCTCTGGGCCTCCCGCCTCTTGAGTTCCTCGAGCGCCTTCTGCGCGTCTGGGACCGTGAGGGATATGTGGTTCTTGGTGCCGCGACCATCGGGCTCGGGCAGCTTGTTGTAGAGCATGAACTCGACGTAGTCCTTGCCATCGGGAACGCGCATGTTGACCCAACTCAGCGACTTGGGATTGCCGCCGCCGCGCCAGGTCTCCTGGAACCCGAGAATGTCCCCATAAAAATGCATCGACCTGTCGAGATCGCCGACCAGGAAACCGACGTGCATGATGGCGTCGGAAACGCGCGCGGTGGGCATGTCCCTGCCGGCGTGCTGGGCAGTCCAGCTGTCCGGCTGATATTCGACGATTTCGACGATGTGGCCGTCCGGGTCTCTAACGTTGAAATTCTTGTTGCCGGTCTGCCCCTTCGGAACGGGGCCTTTGCCGGCATTGCCCATGGGCTCTATGCCCTTGGAGAGGAGATAATCGCGCATCTGTTCGGCGCGATCAGTATAGATAGAAATGTGGTTGAGCTGCCCTTCTCCGCGGTCCTTTTCATTGAAGATCTCAATGTACTGGTGATCATTGACCTTGACGAACGCGATGCGGATGCCCGCCCCGCCGCCTTTGGGCGGAAGGTTGAAGGGCTCGGCAAAGCCCAGGAAGCCCTCATAGAACTGCCGGGTCTTGGCCAGATCCTTGACGTAAATGGCCATGTGCGCAACGCCCAGGACCTTAGGTCTGGTGACGACCGGTTGCGCGGGCAGCGAGATTGCTGCCGCCAGGAGTAACAAAATCGTCTTGGATTTCATTCCCACCTCAACCTAACATCCCTCATCAAAACGGGCAGTCGCCCGGTGAATCGAGGGACTGGGTGCATACTATTCGGCTGCATTCCCGAGCAGCAAGTTAATTCACCGTCAAGACGGGCAGCTCGGTCATTCCCCTGTTTTTTCAAGGCTTTCGGGACCTGATTTTACGTAAAGAGCGAGGTAAAATCGCGGTCGCGGCGTTATAATCGGTGTCAATTAGGAGTGCGTGATGTCTCAGGGGTCCGGAACCAGCGTAGCGGAGAGCCGTCGTTTGCTTGTCGAACGGCTGGCGGGGAGTTCGTATCTTAATCGCTCCGCCCGGCTGCGCGATCTTCTCATGTACCTAACGGAACGGGTCTTGGAAGACGAGGCGGTCGAGATCCATGAGCAAGAGGTCGGCGCGAACGTGTTCGGCCGGCCCGCTGATTATGACACGACGGCGGACAACATCGTTCGGGTGCACGCCTCGATGCTGCGGAAACGGCTGGAGCAGTATTTCGCGGCCGACGGGGCGGACGAGGAGACGATCCTGGAGATCCCGAAAGGGAATTATGCACCGGTCTTTCGGACCCGTAGCAAACCGGCGGTCGACCCCTTGGGGCTGGAGACGGTGCCGGTTCAGGCGAAACGCCGCTTCGACTTGCCGCTTGTGGCGGCGATTTCCTGCGCGGTGCTGCTAGCCTGCTCCACGGGTATCCTCCTGTGGCGCGGACCGACGCGAACCGCTGCGGTCGGCGGCGGTCCGACTGTCCGGCTTTTCTGGTCGCAAATCCTGCGGCCTGATCGCGTGACGGATGTGGTGATCGACGACGGGGCGGTCGGACTGTACCAGGAATTGACGGGGCACCCACTGTCACTTACGGAATACTACGACCGCAGCTACTTGCGCAACATTCCGGCCGTGGCAGCAGCCGGCGGCCTGGATCCGCAACTTGCGGCCTCGATGGTGCTGCGCCGGCAATCGAGCTTCGCCGACACCAGCTTCTCCTGGAAACTGCTCCAGCTTGCCGGAGCGGGCGGCGTGCGCACCAATCTGCGTTTCGCCCGCGACTACACGTTTCGCGATGCGAAGGCGGACAACGCCATCCTGCTGGGAAACGGCCGGACGAATCCCTGGCTTCAGCCCTTCGAGGCGAAGCTCGGGATCCGGTGGCAGTTCGATAGAACGGAGGCGGTATACTATCCAGTCGACGCGTGGCAGGCGAACCGGAGCTACCTGACGGGGCAGCCCGGCGAGACGCACGAAGGGTATTTTTCCATCGCCCTGCTGCCGAATTTGGGAGACACGGGCAATGTCATGCTGATTTCCGCGACGGGCGGCAGCGCCACGAACTCGGCGGCGGATTTCCTGAGCGACGAGCGCTCGCTGAGCGGCCTGCGACGGCACTTGCCCGCGACGAAGGATGGCGCCTTTCCGCCATTTGAAGCGCTCATCAAAGCCAAGGGGCGGAGCAGCCTGCCGCACGAGGTCTCGCTCGTCTTCTGCCGGCAGGCGGCGAGGTAAGCCAGAGAAGTCGATCAGTGTGCCGGGGCATGGAGGGCACGCCCTTATGCACTCCTGCCGGTGCAACTTCGCAGCCAGAGATCGATCGAGGTTCATGTCCACACAGCCTGCCAAGAGCCCGGCTAACGCGCCACTCGTAAATTGGACATGGTACAGCCATCTGGAAAACACCGAAAAAGGCAATCCAACGCCATGATATCTGGATGGCGGTAGAAGTCACGGACAGCGTCGCCGAAACCGGCGACTAAAGAACCGTTTCGCACGCCGGCTAGCAGCAGCGAGCCAATCACGTATCGACGCCCGCACCGACTTCTCTATGCGGAAACTGCTATGCGCTGTCCACCGGTTAATGGCCTTCTGTTGAATCTTATTTGGGCTGCGAGATAGGCTGCGTCATCTCCAACCCCGAACAGGATGCCGGATCGACGGCTGTGCAGCCAAGGCATACCGAGGAAATAAAGGCCTTCGTACTCGGTCACGCCACGCTTCTGGATCGGATAGCCGTCCGCATCGGTTACCGGCAACTTCACAAAACCGAAATCAAAGTTGTATCCCGTGGCCCAGATGACGGTTTCGATTCCCGCTCGTTCCAGGTCTAAGGTGTCAACCTCCTCCTGGTCATAGCCATCTCGCAACTGCGGAACAACTTCCGTCGGGGCGTTGAAGCCCATTCGGGCGATGTAGTCATCCACCATTTTGAGCGCATTGAGTTCGAACTGGTCCACTTTCAAAAGCATCTCCTTCATATCCGGTGCGATGATCAGGCGGTCGCCCTCGACGCCGCGAACGTGGCCCAGAAGCACGACTCCATCACGGGCGAACTGATGGAGGTTCAGGCTCTCTCCACCGTTCTTGCCGGAAATCTGAGGATGGGGAGTGAACTTTTCCCGGGGCGATTTCAATTCGCCGACCTTCGTATCGAACATCCCCATACGAGTGAACCAATCATTGATGTCCAGACCACGATACCGCCGTGGTACACGGCCGCTGCTGCCGATAGAAAGGTAAACCTTCCTCCCGCTCTGGTACAGTTCTTCGGCAATCTGGGCGCCGGACTGCCCTGTCCCGACTACCAGCACCGCTCCTTCCCGCAATATACACGGATTCTTGTAATGCATCGAGTGAATCTGCCGAACGCTTGGTGGGATGGCCGCGGTGAACGTTGGAATCTTCGGTGATTGAAAGAGACCGGTGGCGATCACAACGTTCGCGGCCTCATAGTTTCCGCCGCTTGCTTGGACCAGATATCCATGTGAACTCCGTTCCACGCTTCCCACCTCCACTCCGCACCGAACTGGTAAGGCGAACTTCTCGACGTAGTCATCGAAGTACTTCACGATCTCAGCACGCGACATGAAACCGAACAAATCGTCCCCGGCATACTCGGCACCAGGCATGCGTACCTGGAAGTTCGGTGTGACCAGCGTGAATGAATCCCAGCGTTGGTTGCGCCATGCGTTCGCAACGGCGGGCGCCCGCTCGAGTACTACGTGCTGTCGTCCTTCTCGTCGCAAGTAGTAGCTGATCGCCAAACCAGCCTGGCCTCCACCGACGATCACGGTATCGATTCTTTCAGTGCTCATCGATCTATCCTCCCCTTCAGTGGATTTGATGTGGGGGAGAGTCAACGCTCCAGACAGCAATTCTTATCGCCGATCAGATGTGCTTATCGGATCGAACTGCCGGATGGCAGAGGCCTTAAGAAACTACTGGAAAGAAGCCGGGCACGCTCAAGTGCAAAAGTGCGAAAAGCGCTGACAGTACCTTGTGGCGCCGGTCCGGTACGTAAGGCGAGGGAAAATTGGCGAGTGATCTTAACCCCGTCAACCGGGACAATTTTCAAAGCACGCAGTTCCAACTCTTTGGAGATCGCCCAACGCGAGACGAAGCCAACTCCAAGTCCGGCTTCCACTGCGGATTTAATGGCCTCTGTGGAATCGAGGTCCATCACCTTCTCGAAGGACTTCAGCGCGACCCCGGCTTTTTCCAGAGCACTCTCGACAACGCGGCGCGAGCCGGAGCCCTGTTCGCGCAGGAGAAGACTTGAGGTCACGAGTCGATCGCGGGATAAGCGGTCGGATTCGAAATCAGGTGGCGCGATCAGCACCAACTCGTCCGGCATGAAAGGCTCGATGCGGACACCCTGTTCTCGTGATGGGCCTTCGATCAGGCCGATGGAAACCTTTTCCTGGATAAGCAGCTGGACAATCGCCTCGGTATTGCCACTATGCAATGAGAGGTTGACGCGCGGCTGCTCGGCAAGAAAGGCAGCGATGAGTCGCGGAAGGACGTACTGGGCGATTGTCGTGGAGACTCCGAGCGCTAGGATTCCGGCCAACTGGCCTTGCGTCGCGGCAAGCTCTTGTTCAGCCTCGGACGCAAGGGTTGCAAGCTTCTGGGCATAGCGGAAGAGGACCGCACCTTGGCTAGTAAGGGAAACGTGACCACCCGCGCGATCGAAGAGGCGAATACCTAGATCGTCTTCGAGGGCCTTGATCTGAAGCGTAACCGCGGGTTGAGTGAGAAAAAGTTCTTTCGCCGCTTTGTGAAAGCTGAGCTGTTCAGCCACCGCGCGAAACACTTTCAGCCGAAAGTTCTCTAACTGGGCCACGTCATGATTATCGTCGGAAGTGGACACCCTGAGCGGCTCCCTCTGGAGTTTTTCGTCGCCGCCACATCGACAACCGAGCGCCGCAGTGCTCAAACTCTCAGGTCTCTGCGGTCCGGTGAGTGTTCACTTCAGAGGGATTGGCGGCCCAATTCGAACTGGACGAACGGGTTAGTTCTGTGAGGCGATACCAAGGAGGTTGCAGCCCGCAGGTAAGATCCTCATCACCGACAAGCCGTACGCGGAGACCAAGAAACACATTGGCGGTCTTCGGGTGATGGAAGCCGCTGACCTGGACGAGGCGCTGGCGTGGGGCCGCCGTCGCCTGTCGGGCATCGGTCGGGTGTGGTCTCCCAACGCATATTTTATTCCGATTGCTTCAGATCGTTCCCAGCAACTCGATGCGGTTGCGACAAACGACCTTTTGGGACAGGGGTAGGTAGAAGACCAGCCGATAAACGCCGCTAATGGGCGATTAGAACTACTGCTTGGACGCCGCTCCGCCGCCGACATCAAATCTAGTGCAAGGGAAAAAGAGATGACAAAGGAGACGACACATATGACAGAGCAAACTATCGATCACTTCTCCGCATCTGATTCGATTGGACGCGCCAACAATGACTACACAGAAGTAGAAGAATTCGCCGCATTTACTCGCGGACGGCTGTCATTGGACCGGTCAGTCTGGTACAGCGGTCAGCTGATGACCTTCCTGGTTACAGGCGAAGACACGCAGGGAAGGTTTGCGTTAATCGAGGCAGTCGCCAGAAGAGGCAATAATCCGCCTCCTCATATCCATCATCGGGAAGAGGAAACCTTCTATGTGCTGGAAGGCGAGATGACCTTTTCGGTTGGCGGCCAAACGATCAAAGCCACGCCAGGGACAATGGTCTGCCTACCACGGGATGTAGCGCACTCGTTTGCGATTGACTCGGAGCAGTCGCGGGTGCTCATCCTGCTCACTCCCGCTGGTTTTGAAGGATGGTTCAAGGAATTCAGCGTGCCGGCGCAAGCCATGACGTTGCCGCCAGCAGATGAACCCGGGGACCGCGAGGTACAAAGAATGCTCGATACCGCCTCGCAATATGGCATAGAATTTGCCAAATAAAACGAACGACCTCTGAGGAGGAACGGATCCAGCACAGGGAGCGGCCCGGTCACTTCTCAAAACTTAACCTTTTCGGGAATGCCGAAAGACACCCTCTGTGAGACGGCGTCGCATGTCCATTAGGTCGCATAACGCTCCACCGGGCGAGTGTCGGAAAGGGACAGCGCAATGTTACCGAAATCACAAGTGATTTGATGGTTTAGATTTGATAGATGTCAGGAACATTCCAGCTTTGACTAGTTCGGAGCGGCCACTAGGACCACGATGCTCTGGTCTTGCCTACACCGCAGGCGGAGAGTTCCAGAATCAGCACGACATCGGCTGGCACACCATCGCAGAAGACCGATGTTGGTCTTTGGTGCCGTCGGACGAGAGCCTACATGTGAGGTCGCAGGACAGCCACCCACAACAGGGTAGCGGACTGGCTTCCCTACAGACGACAATCAAGAATCTGCCTCGGCCCTAGTTGCATCGGCCACACTAGAGGCTGACCGGAACGATGAACCTGAGAGGTCATCCACTTTATACAGATCGGAGGATGAGTACCCTTAGGTTTCAAAGCTCGGAACCAGGCGGTCGGATCCGCTACCTCGTGGTTTCACTGCTATTGATAATCGTTGTGCCAACGATCTCCGCCGCCGCAGAGTTGCTGCCCGAGACACTGATGGCATGGGATCAATACATTGAGCGGGCCAAGGCGCGAATGAATTCGCGCCTCGATACGAGGAATCACTTCCTTTGGGTTGATGAGGGGGCAGATCGCGCACGGCGGGTACGGAGCGGAGAGATCTTGGTAGCACCGGTCAACGGAGCCGGGCAAACGGAAGTGCCCAACGGGTTGATCCACGACTGGATGGGGGCAGCCTTCTTCCCGGATATGACCCTGGACAAGGTGTTCGCCACCATGGACCAGTATCCCCGCTACAAGGACTTTTACAAACCGATGGTGATTGACTCCAAACTCCTTTCGCGCGACGAGAGGGAAGTCAACTTTTCCATGCGCTGGTTAAAGAAGGCGCTTTGGATCACCGCGGTAATGGAGGCGGATTACAAAGCGAATTACTTCCGCAGAGATGAGAAGTCCCGGTATGGCTTTGTCTGGAGCACCCGCATTCAGGACGTTATCAACTACGGGCAACCATCGGAAAAGAAGCTGCCCCCCGATACCGGCAGCGGTTTCATCTGGCGCCTGTTCACCATCTCGCGGTTTCAGGAGCGGGACGGTGGCGTGTACGTCGAACTGGAAGCGATGGCCTTGAGCCGTGGTGTACCGGCATGCATGGGGTGGCTGGTGAACCCCGTGGTCCGTCGGCTGTCGCAAAGTTCGCTGGTGACTTCGCTCAGCGCGACCCGCGAAGCGGTCCGGGCTCTGCCACAGCGTGCAGGAACAGACGCGTGCGGCTCGAGGAGCGGCAAGACACGGTGTTCAATCTGGTAATTGAGGGCGGTCTGTGCTGTGGATTTGGAGGCCGTGAAGTCGCATCTGGATAAAGTTGTTGCCCTACTTGACTGGCGTCACGACCGGGGCGCCCTTGTTCTTCACGAGAACCACGAGGAACTTAGCCGGTTTCGTGGTGCTTGCGTTGCGGCCGACTACACGAATACCATTGGGACCTTCATAAAAGGTTTGGCCTGGCGTGAGCGTGACTTCTTTGCCGCCTTTCACCTGCATCACAATGCTGCCTTCCAGCACGTAAACGAATGCATGCGCATTGTGGCGATGAATCG
>Ga0126381_100009506_pt1 | contig 10914 bp, 6 predicted proteins | sample PanSoiMetPlot_28_FD_96465 | JGI IMG/M metagenome (GOLD analysis project Ga0126381, IMG submission 96465) | Tropical forest soil microbial communities from Panama - MetaG Plot_28 | ecosystem: Environmental > Terrestrial > Soil > Tropical forest > Bulk soil | place: Panama | collected 2016-02-17
GGCTGCGCGGTTGCGGCCACAGCCACATGGAATTGGGATAGGGGAACAGCCAATAGGCAAGCCATGGACGGCCCAAGTGCAGAATCGGGAACATGCCCGCGCAAGCCACCGCGAACAGCGTCATGGCTTCGGAGAACCGGTTAATGGATGTTCGCCAGTCCTGCTTTAACAGGAACAGAATCGCCGAAATCAGCGTTCCGGCGTGCCCGATACCGATCCACCAGACGAAGTTGACGATCGCGAATCCCCAGCCAATCGGGATGTTCACTCCCCAAACACCAATGCCCTTTGTAAACAGGACATACATGGCGAGCATCAACAGGTTGACGAAGACGAAAGCGATAAACGCCCCTATGAGCCACTTTCTCGGGGCCTTCTTCCACGGCAGGTAAACGATGCCTGCAATCCGGTCCGTTACCGTTTCGTAGTCGTGTCCGGACCCCAGAATCCGATCTGGACCGGGATCGATCACTTCTTTGCTGTCAAGATTCTCTGGTGTTGCCACGCTGGCCTCTTAGTGCCTCATTGGGATTGCGAACATAGCCGAGATACTTCGTCCGCGGACGAGTGTCCAGGTCATCCAATAGAGCGTAATTCCGCTGTAGTGCCTGCAGCTTCGCCACTTTGCTGTTCTTGTCGTTCAAGTCGCCGAATGTGATCGCCTGTGTCGGGCAAACTTGCTGGCAGGCGGTCAGGATCTCACCGTCGGCGATACGGCGATCCTCTTTGTCCGCCTTGATCTTCTGTTCCTGAATCCTCTGTACGCAATAGGAACACTTCTCCATCACGCCCCGACTCCGGACCGTCACATCCGGGTTGCGCGCGCCGTACAAGCTCGGTGTATTCCAATCCGAGTACAGATAGAAATTGAACCGCCGCACTTTATACGGACAGTTATTCGAGCAATATCGAGTGCCTACGCAGCGGTTGTAGACCATCTGGTTCAACCCTTCGTTGCTGTGAACCGTTGCTGCCACCGGGCAAACTAGCTCGCAGGGGGCGTTCTCGCACTGCATACACGGCACTGGCTGGTTGTACATGGCCGGAGTATCGAGATCCCCGGAGTAGTAGCGGTCCACCCGGATCCAGTGCATGTGCCGTCCGCGCGCCACTTGATCTTTACCGACTACTGCAATGTTGTTCTCCGCCTGGCACGCGACGATGCAAGCGCTGCAGCCCGTGCAAACGTTCAGGTCGATCGCCATGCCCCACTTGTAGTCGTTGTAATGCCACATGTCCGGGTAGAGCGTTAGATCCTTCGGCAGTGGCTTCTCTTCCATTGTCGGGAAGTCCGGATGCTCGCGGAACTCGGCAAGGTCGGCCGCTCGCACGGGTTCGCGGCCTGCCATCGTCTGCGTCTCCTGGATGTTCGCAATCCTGTAATGTTCGCCGGTCTTTTCAATCGATCCGCCCGCAAAGAATGGGGCATCCGAATCCTGTATCGCGTACGCGTCGTACCCGATCTTGGTTCCGACTCGCCCCGATGCCGTGCGTCCGTAGCCGAAGTACACAGTAAAGGAATCCTCTGCGTGCCCCGGAAGCACCCAGGTTGGTCCGACCACGTGTTTGCCATTCACCGTGACACGCAGCATGTCGCCCTTGTCGACGCCTAGTTTGCTGGCATTCTTCGGACTAACGGCAACGACGTTGTCCCATGTCATCTTGCTTTGCGGCTTCGGACACTCCTGCAGCCACCCGTTGTTCGCCCAACTTCCATCTCCAATCGTCGGGTCGGGCCTGAACACGATTTCTGTGCCGCTGACCGCTTGCGACGTCAAGGGAGCGAGGGCTGGTGCGCGCCCGTTCAGTGTCCCTACCGCGCTCCCGACGATCCAACCGTCGTGCAGTGAAGTCTTCCAGACGCGATCGAAATCATTCTTGACCTGGCTCTGCCAGTAGCCCTTCACGATTTCGTGCGAATTCTGGTCTGGTTTGCCGAGCATGATCGAGAAAATCTCGTGCGCAGATTTCCCGTTGTATAGGGGCTCGACCAGCGGCTGCTGAATCGTCACCGTGCCGTCAAAGGCGCGCGAATCCGACCAGGTCTCGAGATAGTGTGCCTCGGGCACGTGCCAGTGACTCCAGCGCGATGTCTCGTCGTAAAACTGTCCCAGTCTCACCACCATTCGAGCCTTGCGAATCGCCTGCTCAAAGTTGAGCGAGGCAGGCGCCGAATAGACGGGATTCTGGTTGATGATTACCAGCGTCTCTACTCGCCCGTTATTCAGATCACCGGTGAGCTCTTCGATCGATAGCGTGTTCTCTGGCTCAACGCCCTCATATATATTGACCGTCTGTCCGACGTTTCCTAGCGCAGCGTTGATTGCATATGCGGCAAGATGAACGCTCTCTGGCTGGAACTCGCCTGGTAAAACGACGCAGCGGCCCTTCGCGTTTTTTAGGTCCTGCGCCATAGCGTCCAGCCACGCCGGCGCAGTCGTTCCCGGATCAGGCGCATTTACTCCACAGGCCTTCGCAAGTTGGTACGCGATGGCCGGTACCGCACTGCTCTTTACAGGGAAGTGATGATCAGCAAGGGATCCGCTGACCGACGGTGTGGCTTCAACGGCATACATCCGGCATGGAGTCTGCCCGTTGTCAATCCCCCGCCGCTTGGCGAACTGCCGCGCGTACGCGAGCGCGGCCGGACCTGTATTTAGAAAATCGCTCTCCAGGCTGACAACTACATCTGCTTTCGACAGATCATAAGAGATAAACGCACTGCGCCCCGCAATCTTACGCGCTGCACTGGCGATCGCGGGATTCACCGACGGCTCGTGGACGTACCACTTGGCTTGCGGTAACTGCGCTCGCAGCGCAGTCATCTGGCTGATCAAGGTTGGCGATGTGACAACACCGGTGAGTATCGCGAGTCCCTCACCCTTACGCATCCCGAGTTCCTGGGCCTCTGTGCTGAGAGCCCCTGTGAAAGCTCCCCACAGATCCATGCGCCCTTCGTGCATAACACTTTCCGAGCGGTCCGGATCGTAAAGGTTCAGAATCGAGGCCTGTTCGAAGATGGTCGTGGCTCCCAGGCTCGCCGGATGATCAGGGTTTCCCTCCACCTTGGTCGGACGGTTGAGATGGCTCTCCACCAGCAGGCCTCGTGCGTAGCCTGCAACCGGCATCGCGGTTGCATAGAAAAGAGGAACGCCCGGAATTACGTTCTCCGGTTGGCGCACGTAGGGAACAATCAGCTCCTTCGGCTGCTTGGTACACGCGGCCGCGCCCGCCATAGCCAGCGACGCCGCCATGACTTTCAAGAGACTTCGCCGGTCCACACCTTGCGGAATCTGCCCTGAGAGGCCTGGAAATTCCTGCTCGATGTATTCCTTTAGATCTTCTGTTTCGGCGGCCTCTTCCAGAGTGCGCCAGAACTTCGGCCCGCGGCCCGTCGCCAGCTTCTGCCGGAGCGCCTCCAGATCCACTTTCTTTCGCTGCGGTTCTAATAAGGACTCCAACGGAATCAGCGCGCTGACTGCACCGCCCTTCCCGTTTTCAGCGCTTTGAGGAGAATGCGGAATGTCTTTCATCGGTGGCAAGTTACGCAATCAGTCAATGACTTTGCGTGATACTCCTTCACAAGTTGGGCTCCGAGTTCCGCCTGGTTCGCCGGGTACTGATAATCGACATTGAATACCTCTGATCTCGGGCGGATGAACTGCGCGGGATTTCGATGGCAGTTTACGCACCAGTTCATGTTCAGCGTGTTCACCTTATACATCCACGGCATCTCATCCACGTGGCCGTGACAGGTGGAGCAACCAATACCCTTATTGATATGAATACTGTGATTGAAGTAGACGAAATCGGGCAGGTCGTGAACGCGCGTCCACTCGATCGATTTGCCGCTCGCCCAACTGTCGCGGATGGGCTGTGTCGCCGACGCGTTGTTCCAGATCTGCGAATGGCACGTCATGCATGTTTCCGTCGGAGGCAACCCTGCATAGTTTGAGGTTTCTACGCCGGTGTGGCAATACCGGCAGTCGATCCCGTCGTCTTTGACGTGATGCTTGTGGCTGAACATGATCGGCTGCTCCGGCGCAACCTGAACGCTCGTAATCCACGAGCCCCGATCCATCAGGTATCCGAACGCGAGCAGGGAACCGGCCGAAAGAACTGCCAAGGCGATCGAAACCTTGGCAATCGTATTCGAACTAGGTCGAAAAAGTTGTGCCATAGGGAAGGGCTACCAGTTAAGCGCGAGCTACCAAAGGGAGATTATAGAACGACTCTTTCTAAAGATCGTGCGCTTTCGCAATAATCACTCTCGTCACAATGTAAAACGCCCTCGCCGCTCGTGTGGCGTCCTATTACATCACGATTGCAATGAGCGGATCGTAACAAGAGCCGCGACCATGCGGAAGCCGTTGGCGAGAAAAAGTTGATCGCTGAAAGCTGATGGCTGACAGCTGATTGCTACTTGTAGGTAATGGTACTCTCGCCGCTGTACTTGTGGTAATCGCGGAAATCCATGGTGTTCTTCGTGCAGATCGGACTTCCGCGTTGGCAGCCCAGGTTCTCCGCGTGTACTGGCAGCAGGAACCCTGCTGTTCCTAAATGCACGTTGTCGTAGTCGACCGCCCACTGAATTGAATCTAACGGGAAATCTTTCGGGACTTTGTCTGCCTGCATTTCGATACGTCGTACCTCCGATGTTTCGGAGTCGATCCAGACGCTGCCGCTGTAAGCTGGCCGGAGCGATTGCCCTCCAACGTTGATGTACCAGTCCGAGTTGGCAAGAGCGACTTTGAAGTCGTAGACCTTTGCGGGCGTTCCCGAGATGCTTGCTGATTGGTAGAGCTTGAATTCTGCGCGGCTGGCTTCCGAAAACAGGCTATGCAGGGTAGATGCGAATTCGCCAGTCGATGTTGATCCGCCCAGTTCCATCATGCTTTTATTTGTTCGCCTGCCGCCCACCGTAATCTCTTTGTAGCTCTCTTTTCCGTCCTCGTAGACCACCTTCGCGGTAATCACATCGATTGGTTCCCATCCGGTGGCCTTCGATTGCTGAATGTACCGCGTTGTCATCTGCGAGCACACGAAATTTGGCAGGCCTTCGGTGAACCGTTCGGCCCACTCTTTGGTGCGATCAATCAATTGCTCCGAAGCGGAAGAGGCGGTCTTTACATGCGCAGTCTCCCCGTCAATCGTGAAATCTGTCGAGTCACTCTGTTTCTGTGGAGGCGCGGGTGCCGCTTTCGCGGTGGTTCTGCTGTTGCTTGGTGGCGCATCAGGCTGATCTTCGCTCGATGCTGTACTTTCTGGTTTGCCGCGATGAAGTACCGGACGGTTCGGGACGTCAACCGGGTTATTCAGGATCGTCGGCCGTGTCATCTCTTCGTCTTCTGCGGCCTTTCGCTGCACCGGAGTGCGTGTTGTTGCCTCTTCGGGAACTTCCGGCGGCGCGTCCTTAATGAGATCGACCGTTACCGCCGTCAGATTTGCTTCGTCGTCTTCGGCCGCCTGCACGTGAATGGTTGTCCGCGGGATTACTTTGTCAGGTGCGATGTCGTTTCCCGCGCGCGTGAACTTTGTCTGCGGCGTAATCGACATTGTTAAGGTGCGACCGTCGTTGGTGGCCGCCACCAGTTTCTTGCCGTCATTCGAAACGGTTTGAGCGTCGGCCGACATCGTTGGGGCGCTGGCTTCTGGCTGCTTCTGCTTGTTCTTACGGCCACGAGAAGGAATGGGGATGCCGCTTCCTCCCGGCGGAACGCCGCCCGGATATTGTCCGGGTGGGTAGGGTGTCCGTGGATATTGCGCGGGAAGCAAGAGCGCCGGCATCACAAGCATCGATAGAACCTGCCAGAAACGCCTACGCATAGAAACAAACATTAGATGTCGATGGCTCGCCGCCGGGTTTCGAGGAGTCGCAGATGCATGGCCATATCCCGTCTCCGCCTTTGCGTCGAATTGCGAGCAATCGTCAATCAACGGTCACCTCCCGCTCGCCAGTTTCAGCGGGCCTGAAAAACCTCTACCAATGCAGCAGCACGAGTTCTGAGCAGAAGCCCGGACCCATGGCCGCTAGAATACCCCACGTCCCCGGGTCAGGACGTCGGTTTCGCATCACCTCTTCCAAGACAAACAAAACAGAAGCGGAGGACAGGTTGCCAGTCCTCCTCAGACACTCCCACGAGGCATTCAACGCGCCGTTTGTAAGACCAAGCGATGCTTGTGTGGCCTCCAGGACTTTCGGGCCGCCGGTGTGAATGACCCAGCTCCCGATGTCGCTATGATCCAAGCCGTTATCGGAAAGGAACTCTTCCACGTCCCGTCCCAGATTTTGCAGGACTACTTCAGGAACATCTCGGGAAAGCACGATCTTGAACCCTTTTTCCGAAATGTCCCAGCCCATGACGTACTCTGTCTCCGGATAAAAGATCGACCGGGTCGCTACAATCTCCGGCCCTGGGTCATCCTTGAAACTCCGGCCCTTTACAATAACTGCCGCCGCGCCGTCTCCGAACAACCCGGTACTGATCAGATTGGCGGCTGAGAGATCGTCCCGCTGCACGGTTAGCGAGCACAACTCAACTGAAAGCAGTAGGCAGGCCTCGTCTGGAAATGCTTTCACATAGTCGGCAGCCCGGGCGATTCCGGCCGCCCCGGCGACGCACCCTAACCCGAAGATCGGAATACGCTTCATCCTCGGACTCAGACCCATCCGGTTAATCAGGCGCGCCTCGATCGAAGGGCTGGCGATTCCGGTAATCGAAACAAAGAAGAACGCTCCGATATCTTCTGGTCGAATCCCGGCCTGTTGCATCGCCTGGCAGACCGCCTGCTCTCCCAAGTCGAGTGTCGCTTCGATCCAGCGATCGTTTGCCTCTCCCCAACTCTTAAATGGATACGCTTCCATCGGAAAGGCCAGGTACCGTCCGTCGACACCGGTTGCAGCATGCAGACGCTCCAGCACGTCAAAACGGTCGAGCTTCGTCCCCCAATACTGACGAAATGCGTCCACCAGTACTTGTTGGGGGTAGTAGTGCTTCGGGAGCGCGCTCGCGGCGCTGCTTATTCTCATACACGATTCAACACTTTCAGTATCCGACGAACGCAGTACCCGACGAAGCCCGGGCCTTCTAGCCTTGAGAACTCATAGCAACCCGGCACACCTATTCCACGTGGCAACGAGTGTCTTGACTCAGGAAGAAACCCTTCACTGGCTTGCTTTGCGAATGGTCCCCGGGCTGGGAACCACCAGCGCGCTGAAGCTCCTTCAAAAGCTCAAGTCCCCGCAGGCGGTGTTTCGATCGTCGGCCAGTGAATTGGAAGGGTGCGGATTGAGTCCCGCGCAGGCGCGCAACGTCGCGAGCGGGTGCTCCTTCGACGATGCCGTCGACCAGCAGCAGCGGAATCTCGATGCTGGAGTTCAACTCATCGCGATCCATGATCCCAGGTATCCACAGCGTCTCCGCGAGATCTTCGACCCTCCGCTCGTCTTGTTCGCATCGGGCAGAACTGAACTGCTGCCATCGCATTCTATTGCGATGGTCGGCACTCGCAGGCCCACACCCTACGGACTCGCCGCAGCCGAACGTCTGAGTGCTGACCTGGCAAAGGCGGGTCTGACCATCATCAGCGGGTTGGCGGCCGGCATCGATACAGCCGCGCATCTGGCGACGCTCAGATCTGAAGGAAATACCATCGCGGTCTTCGGGTGTGGAGTCGATGTCCTGTACCCGTCCAACAATCGTAAGCTGTATAACGATATCGCGGGCCGGGGACTCCTCCTCTCAGAATTTCCAATGGGTGCCCCCGCCTTTCCTCAGAATTTCCCAATCCGGAACCGGATTGTGAGTGGGTTATCACTCGGCGTCGTCATCGTGGAGGGGGCGCAGCACAGTGGATCCGCCATTACCGCCAAGCTGGCCATGGATCAGGGCAGGGAGGTGTTCGCGGTCCCTGGAAATATCACCTCGAAGATGAGCTGGGGCCCTAATCTTCTCATCAAAGAAGGAGGGGCGAAACTCGTCCAGGAGTGGAGCGATGTCACCAACGAACTGCCTCCCGCCGTCCGGCGCGATCTGGTGGCCCAGGCGCAACAAACCCTGCCGGGAGCCAACCAATCGGAACCGCAAGGCTCTCCCGACCCCCTGAAGCAACTTGCCCAGAAGCTCTTGAATTGCTTGCAAGTTGATACACCTCAACAACTTGACTCACTGCTTGAAACTTTTGAGGGTGTTTCGTCATCTGAGTTGATCGGCGCTCTGTTTGATCTCGAGATGTCTGGACTCATCCGTCAACTAGCCGGGAAGAACTTCGTCAAGGTGTGGTAAAAGAGTAGCGTTCCTCCCGAGACTCCGCGGCCTGAGCCCTCGAATCGAATTACTTTTGGATAAGAAGAAAAGTTGTTATGGCAAAATCGCTCGTCATCGTTGAATCCCCAGCGAAGGCGAAAACTATAGGAAAGTACCTCGGCAAGCAGTTCCTGGTGAAAGCTTCCTTGGGTCATGTGAAGGACCTCCCTAAAAAGGACCTCGCTGTCGACGTAGAACGCGACTTTACGCCTCGCTATGAAGTGATTGAAGGCAAAAAGAAGCTCATCGCCGAGCTCAAGCAGGCAGCTAAAGGCGTCGACTCCGTCTACCTCGCCGCCGACCCGGATCGCGAAGGTGAGGCCATCTGTTGGCATTTGAAAGAAGAGCTGGAACCCAAGAAATCCGCTAAGCCCGCCATCTTCCGGGTAATGTTCAACGAAATTACGGCCAACGCTGTAAAACGGGCTTTCGATAAGCCCTTAGCGGTGAACGTCAACTTGGTAGAGGCGCAACAGGCCCGTCGAGTGCTCGACCGCCTGGTAGGGTACAAAATCTCACCATTGCTTTGGGATAAGGTGCGCCGAGGCCTCTCCGCTGGCCGCGTCCAGACCGTAGCCTTGCGCCTGATCGTAGAGCGCGAGCGCGAAATCCGCGCATTCCAGAAGCAGGAATACTGGACCATCGACGTTTCGCTGAACGCCAAGAAGCCTCCGGTCCTGACGGCGCGGTTAAACAAGCGCGCGAATGAGACACCGGAGATTTCGAACGAGGCCACCGCGAAGGTAATCGTAGACGACCTGGATGGCGCGTCGTATTCTGTCCGTTCCGTCACGACCCGCGAGAAGCGGCGCAACCCCGTTCCCCCGTTTATTACCTCGACTCTACAGCAGGAGTCGTCTCGGAAACTACGGTTCAGCGTCAAACGCACCATGATGCTGGCCCAGGGCCTGTACGAAGGCAAGGAGATCGGAAAAGAGGGTGCTACCGGTCTTATCACTTATATGCGTACGGATTCCACCCGCGTCTCCGAAGAAGCCCTTGCCGAAGTGCGCGGGCTGATCACGGAACGCTACGGACAGCCTTACTTACCGGATTCGGCCAATGTGTACAAGACCAAGAAGGATGCTCAGGACGCGCACGAGGCGATTCGGCCAACCTCCGTTCTGCACACTCCGGAATCGCTCGAAAAGTACCTGGCGGAAGACGAGCTGAAACTGTACCGCCTGATCTGGATGCGGTTCGTCGCCTCACAGATGATGCCCGCCCTGCTGGAACAGACCACCATTGATATCGAAGCGGTTGGCAAGAGCAGCGTCCCCTATCTGTTCCGCGCCACCGGCAGCGTTCTGAAGTTTGACGGTTTCCTAAAGGTCTACGAAGAAGGGAAGGATCAAAAGGACGACGAAGACGAAGATCTGAAACACAAACTGCCTGCCGTGACCCAGGGCGAGGTGTTGCGCTTCAAAGAAATTCATCCCGACCAGCATTTCACCGAGCCGCCGCCTCGCTATAACGAGGCCACATTGGTCAAGAAGCTGGAGTCCGACGGTGTCGGGCGTCCGTCCACCTATGCGTCCATACTTTCGACGATTCAGGACCGCGAATATGTGAAAAAGGAGGGCGGCAAATTCCTCCCCACTGAGCTAGGGATGGTCGTCACCGACCTGCTGCTCGAAAACTTCAACGACCTGTTTGACGTAAAGTACACCGCACGCATGGAAGAAGAACTCGACGAAATCGAGGAAGGTAAGCTCGAGTGGCGCTCCGCCATGGCCGAGTTCTATGGCCGCTTCCAGAAAGATTTACAGCACGCCGAACGGCACATGACCGACATCAAGCGCATGGAAAAGCCGACAGACTTGATCTGCGAGAAATGCGGCAAACCGATGGTCATCAAATGGGGCAAGCACGGCAGCTTCATCGCTTGCACCGGCTATCCCGAATGCACCAACACGCGCGAGTTGACGGTCGACCTGCCGGACGTGGACAACACCGGCCTCGGCGAACAGGACGAAGCCGAATACTGCGAGAACTGTGGCCGGCCCATGGTTCTGAAGAAGGGCCGCTTCGGTCAGTTTTATGCTTGTTCGGGCTACCCTGATTGCAAAACCACCAAGCAGATCGGCGGCGAACAACGCAAAGACGTACCGCTTGAAGAGCCATGTCCGCAGTGCGGCAACAACCTGGTGAAGAAATATGGGCGCTACGGCGAGTTTGTAGCTTGTAGCAACTACCCGAAATGCAAGTACGTCAAGCAGAAAACCATCGGCGTCCGTTGCCCTAACTGTTCGGAAGGTGAAGTCGTTGAGCGGCGATCGAAGCGCGGCAAGACTTTCTACGGTTGCAACCGCTACCCCGATTGCGACTTCGTAGCCTGGGGCAAACCCATCTCCGAAAAATGTCCGGAGTGCGGCAGTAGCTATTTAATCGAAAAGTATCTCAAGGCCGGACCCGTTGCACAGTGTCCGAATGCCGAGTGCAAGTACAAGCACCCGCTTGAGGTTCTTCAGGAGCCGAGCGTCGCTTGAAAACGCGCTAAGCTTAACGCATAAATCCGCTCACAACCTCGCGAAACTGAGCCGCGACCATTCGGGAGCGATTCTCAGGCATACCGGATTTCGTAAGGAGGACCGGCCTCATGCTGAAA
>Ga0126381_100009507_pt1 | contig 10914 bp, 8 predicted proteins | sample PanSoiMetPlot_28_FD_96465 | JGI IMG/M metagenome (GOLD analysis project Ga0126381, IMG submission 96465) | Tropical forest soil microbial communities from Panama - MetaG Plot_28 | ecosystem: Environmental > Terrestrial > Soil > Tropical forest > Bulk soil | place: Panama | collected 2016-02-17
GCCCGGACCCGCGCTGAAGATTGCGGGCATGTGGCCCAGCCAGTTTTCCTGGATCGAGTGGTTGGTCATCCGGTCGGGATCCATCAGGATCATTCCGAGATTCAATTCCCGGGCCGCAGGACGAGCGATCGGGAGATGTTTTGCATCACAGAACAGGGCTGACGCGCCACTGTCCTTCAACAGCTTTGTGACTTGATCGTCATGGAGCGCCGTGTCGAGGGGAACCACCGCGCATCCTGAGGCGATGATGCCGAGGTAGGCGGCAACCCAGCGGGGATGATTGTCAGCCAGAATCGCCAGCCGCGATCCGCGGGTGAAGCCGTTTTCCAGAATCCAGCGGCCGACCGACTCGGCCATACGGTGAAGTTCGCCGTAGGTGCAGCTTTCGAGGTGATCGTGACGCTGGAGTTCGAGCGCCACGTTGTCGGGCCAGCGCTCGGCACACTCCAGAAAGCGGTCGTAGAACGTCGGCATGGGTCGTGGGGAATATACACGAAAAGCGATTGCGGACAGAGTGTTCCTGCGGCTACTCGCCTCTCCACGCGAAGGCAGTCAGAGCAGCGTATTGAGTTGCCACTCCGCAAATTGCCGGGCGCCTTAGGGCTGTTTCGGGACCTTCGGCTTTTCTGCATCCGCGACGGCTTTGCGAAACTCCTCGACCGCAGCGACCTTCGGCCTCGGCTGCAGACAATCCTTGGCCGTGTAGCGCCAGACAGGCGATGAATCCAGGGGATGATCCATGCCCCCGAGGTACACCAGGAACGAGTCGTCGGGATTGCCGATCTCGTTGCTGACGCGGGGAGCACCGTTTTGCGGCCTGGCGGTAGGGTCAGTCATGGGAGGCTGGCCCTGCTGTCCACCGATGCGGATACTGTCGTCGGTGGATTGGCCTACGCCGGGACGTTGATCGACGGGGCCGCCTCTTATCGTGGGGCGGCCGACCCTGCCGTCGCCAGTACGGATCACGACGATGAGATCGGATGGTTCACCATCCATCGCTAAACGGTATCGACCCCATTCCATGAAAGCCTTCTCTACGTTATCCCGTGCGATGGCGTTGGCGGCCGGTTGATCGAGAGGCTCGCCGGCATCGGGGTCGATCATCACGCGGAGGGTTTGCGCCCGCAGGACGAACTCAGACATCGCAGCCTTCTTTTTGTCTTTTGCGGCGGCTGAGGCTGTCAGCAGAGCGGCGAGGGCGAGGAGCGCAGTGAGACGTCTGGCCATGGGAGCCTCCGTCACGGGAACGCACCCTATTATACTGGAGGTGTAGTCGATATTCGGCCAGGGCTCACCCTGCATCTAATGTGCTAGGCTTCTAAAGATTGATAACGGGGCATATCCTGCCCGCTGAAGGACTTCCGGTTTGATTAACTCACTGCTGGGCAAAGTTTTCGGGACCAAGAACGAGCGCGTCATCAAGTCGCTGATGCCGCGGGTGCATGCGATTAACGCGCTTGAGCCCGAGATGCAAAAGCTCACCGACGTCGAGCTGCGCTCCAAAACAGACCAATTCCGCCAGCGCATTCAGGAGCGGCTGAGCCAGCTGAACAAAGGGGCGCAAAACGAGCCCGCAGAGCCGCGCGCTGAGGAAGAAGGCGATCTCGACGAGCAGAAGCGCGTGGAAAAGCGAGAGTATGACGCGCTGCAGGAGGCGCTCGACGAGATTCTGGAGGAAGCCTTTGCGGTGGTGCGCGAGACCGGGCGCCGCGTGCTCAACATGAGGCACTTTGACGTGCAGTTGATCGGAGGGATGGTCCTGCACAGCGGCAAGATCGCGGAAATGAAGACCGGCGAGGGCAAGACGCTGGTTGCCACGCTTCCGGTTTACCTGAACGCGCTGAGCGGGCGCGGCGTGCATGTTGTTACGGTGAACGATTACCTCGCCAAGCGCGACTCCGAGTGGATGGGCAAGCTGTACCGCTTCCTTGGGCTGACCGTCGGTGTGATTGTGCACGATCTGGACGATCAGGAGCGCCGGGCTGCCTACGCGGCTGACGTTACCTACGGCACGAACAACGAATTCGGATTCGACTACCTGCGCGACAATATGAAGTTCGACATCCGCGATTGCGTGCAGCGCGGGCATAACTTTGCGATCGTTGACGAAGTCGACTCGATCCTGATCGACGAGGCCCGAACCCCGTTGATCATCTCCGGCGCGAGCGAGGAATCGACAGATAAGTACTACAAGGTCAACCGCATCATTCCGAAGCTCGAAAAAGGCGAGGAGATCGAAGGGCCTCCGGGCGAACCGCCGACGTACACGGGTGATTTCGTAATCGATGAGAAGCACCGCAACATTACGGTCACGGATGAAGGCTGGGAAAAGGTTGAGGGACTGCTGGGCATCGGGAACGTCGCCGATCCGGAGAACTGGGGCTGGAAGCATCACGTCGAGACTGCAGTCAAGGCGCACGCACTCTACCGCAAAGATGTCGAGTACGTGGTGAAAGACGGCGAAGTGATCATCGTCGATGAGTTTACCGGTCGCATGATGCCCGGACGGCGCTGGTCCGATGGGCTGCATCAAGCAGTGGAAGCCAAAGAGGGCGTGAAGATCGAGCGCGAGAACCAGACGCTCGCGACCATCACCTTTCAGAATTACTTCCGCATGTTCAAGAAGCTGGCCGGAATGACCGGTACGGCGGACACGGAAGCGACAGAATTTGACAAGATCTACAAGCTCGATGTGGTCGTGATTCCGACCAACAAGCAGCTGTTGCGTATTGAGAATCCGGACATTATTTACCGCACGGAGAAAGAGAAGTACTTTGCCGTCGCCGACGAGATACAGCAGTTGTCAGAGAAAGGCCAGCCGGTGCTGGTGGGCACGACTTCAGTGGAAAAGTCCGAGCGGTTGTCGGATCTGCTGAAGAAGAAGGGCACCAAGCACGTTGTGCTCAACGCGAAGTTCCATGAGCGCGAAGCTGAAATTGTCGCGCAGGCGGGACGAAAAGGTGCCGTCACAATCGCGACGAACATGGCTGGCCGCGGTACCGACATTCTGCTCGGCGGGAATCCCGAGTTCATGGCCAAGCAGGAGCTGGTGAAGAAGGGAATTGCCCAGCAATTGCGCGTTGCTCAAGGAAAGATCGAAGGGCCGCAGGAAGACGGCCAGTCTGCCATCTTCTATTACAACGGCAACGAGTTCTTGGTTCCGACCGACAAGTGGATCGAAGCGCTGAACCGCTACAAGGTGCAAACCGACAAGGAACACGACGAAGTGATCGCGGTCGGCGGCTTGCACATTCTGGGCACCGAGCGGCACGAATCTCGTCGCGTCGACAACCAGCTTCGCGGACGCGCCGGGCGCCAGGGCGACCCGGGATCGTCGCGGTTTTACCTCGCGCTGGAGGATGACTTGATGCGCATCTTCATCGCGAAGGAATGGATTTCGAATCTGCTGCACAAACTGGGCATGGAAGAGGGCGTCCCGATCGAGTCGAAGATGATGACGCGGCGGGTTGAGACAGCGCAGAAGACGGTCGAAGCCCAGCACTTCGAGTCGCGCAAACATCTGCTTGAGTACGACGACGTGATGAACAAGCAGCGTGAGGCTGTGTATGGCCTTCGCCGGCGGTTGCTGGAAGGCGTGGATCAGAAGGATTTGATTCTCGAGGATTATGTTTCGGCGATTCTTGCCGATCAATTGGAACAATTCTGTCCGCCCAAGGCGCATGCCGATGACTGGAACATCAAGGGCCTCAAAGATGCAATCTTCACCCGATTCGGAGTCGACTTCCTTGCCGAGGGCGTGAAGCCTGAGATGCTGAATCGCGCCGAGCTCGGGGACGCGGTTTTCGACAAGCTGAAAGAGCGCTACGACGCCAAAGAGAAGCTGATTGGCCCGGCGGCGATGCGGCATCACGAGCGCATGATCATGCTCAGCGTGATTGACCAGCAATGGAAGGATCACTTGCTGAGCATGGATCACCTGAAAGAGGGAATCGGACTGCGCGGCTATGGGCAGCACGATCCGCTGGTCGAGTACAAGAAAGAATCCTTCGACATGTTCGAAGCGATGATGCAGCGCTTCCAGGAAGACACGGTCCGGTATCTCTACCTGATGCAGATTCTGGAGCGGCCTCCGGATGCGGGACCGAGTGCGCCTCCGAGCGGGCCTGCACCAGAGCCGGGGGTTCCCGCCCCGCATGGAGGGCGAGACGGCAACGGGCGGCGTCCGCCGAAGATGGTGTCGACGTCTGCCGACGAACTCGAAGAAAACTTTCTGCGCCGCAAGCGCCGCGAACTGGAACAAGCGCGCATGGCCGGCGGTGGCGGCGATCAGCAAGTGCAGCAGGTTGTCCGCGGCCAGCAGAAGGTTGGGCGGAACGATCCTTGCCCATGCGGATCGGGCAAGAAATATAAGAAGTGCCACGGCGCGTAATGCGGGCACGCTTCGTAGCCAAGACGATTCATAATCAGTCTTGCCGGCCTACCTTCTCGATTGCAGTTTTCCTCGAATTGAGCGGAAAGTCATTTCCTGCGCCGGGCTCTTCCTGGCCGCTTTCCAATCCGCGAATAGGGTTGCATAATTTTTTGTGATGTAGTCGTCGCGCTGCACGGCTAACTTCTTCGCGGTTGCGTCGATCCAACGTGGCGGGCCTTCGATTTCACAGAAATTTCCGATTGGCGTCTCGTCGACTACCACATGTCCTCTTCCCTCGCTCCACTCGGCGCGGAATTTCTCGTAACGGAACGATGGTGCATACCCGAGGGCATTCAGAATCGCGTCCAATTTCCTTCCGTCGGCAACTTTGGTCTCTAGTTCGACTCGGCTGCTGTGGCGGCCCCGGGTCGTTCCGCTTTTGTGGGTAAGGGTCCATTGTGTGCCGTATTTGCGGATTCGCAGCAGTTGCTTCCGCTTTCGCAGGACTTCTCCCGGCAGGTCGTAGAGCGTATTCAGTTCGTGCGTTCTGGGCGTGGCCATGCGGAATCCCGCCGCACGCAGCTTGCGCGCGAGGGCGCGCAAGTCCGCCACGCGAAACTTAATCTCGATTTCCTTCGACATGAAAGAAGTGTATTACGGCAGGGAAGATTCGGGAGTGGAAGCCTGACCAGCTGGAATTGCTCTGTGACCGGTATGCTCCCAATTTACTTCTTCGATCGGGCCAATGATGAAAGTCCAGGAAAGAGCGCCCATCCAAGCTACACCCGCAGTGATGAAAAATGGCCAGGAAAATCCTCGGTGGTCAACAAGAAATCCCGTCAGCAGCGGAGCCCATGCGCCGCCCAGATTCCCAATGAAATTCTGCAAGCCAGTCCAGCGGCCGACCATCGCGGGACCGGCGAGAGTCTGCGGAATTGCCCACGTCGCACAAGCGGCGATTCCCAACATCGTTCCGCTCAAAGCCAACATCCACGGGAGCAGCCGATCCGATGCAAGCGCCGTAAGCACAAGCGCAATGCCGAGTCCGGTGCATCCGACAGCCATCGAGCCCTTGCGCACCAGAGTGGGCGAGGATCCCGTAAGAATCCAGCGGTCCGAGAGCTTCCCGCAAACCGCCGCCGCGATGGCGTACATCAAAAAGAGCAATCCTCCCTCGATTGACATCATCTGCATCGAGAGGTGCCGACCTCGCACGAGATACGAGGGCAACCAGGTTAACAGGAAGTACAAAAAGTAGTTGACGCAGGCCTGGCCAAGAGCGGTGCCCCACGCGGATCGCTGTTCTAATAGCGGCAGCCATCCGGACAAGGGAGAGGCGGGCAATTGCTTGGGGACAGTCCTGCGTGGCATCCACGCGGCCCAAGGAGGCAGCCAGAGCATTCCGAGCAGGCCAAGCGCCAGGAAGAAAGGCCGCCAGCCGAACTTGTCAACAACATTGCCCCCAATGAGGATGCCAATCGCTGGACCCAGCGCCAGCCCGGAGATGATCAGGGCGTTCGCGAAACCCCGACGTTCCTCCCGGAAGTGCCCGCCGAGAACTTTGCTGTAGGAAGGAAAAGCCACGGACTCGCCGACGCCAAGGACAATGCGGATCAGGAGCAGTGCGATGAATCCATGGAGTACTCCCGTGACTGCCGTCGCTCCGGACCAGATGAAGAACCCGATCGCAAAGACGTATTTCACATCGAAACGATCCACCAGCCAGCCCGCCGGGATTTGCATCAGGGCGTACGTCCAGAAAAACGCCGAGAGCAGCGTGCCTAATTGGGTGTTCGAAATGCCGAGTTCCGATTTCAGCAGCGGCGCGGCAATGGAAAGGTTACTTCGGTCGATGTAGTTGAGGAGAACGGATAGTCCCAGAAGAAACAGAACGCGGTTCATGCCAGGGTATTGTGAGGGGGCACTCAATACTGGAGTGGTTGCGCCAAAGTTCGAGTCCCCGGGATGGGTGACGTTAGCCATTGGTGCAAAGCCGACCAATTGTATACTCGACCCGCGCTGCGCCGCGACTGACTTAACACCTAGTAGGATCGCGGTGAGAAACGGCGAGTTGATGGTGGAGCATGAAGAATCTATTCGAGAAAGACGCGACCGACGAGATCCTGACCCGCATTGAGATGCTACAGCCGTCGGCTGAGCGGCAATGGGGCAAGATGGACGCGGCACAAATGATGGCGCATTGTTCGGCGGCGCTCGATATGGCTTCCGGCAGGCTGAATCCGCCTCGCATGTTTATCGGCAGGCTGATGGGGTCGTTCGTGAAACCGATCTATTCGAACGAGAAGCCCTTTTCCAGGAACAACCCAACCGACAAAACACTTGTAGTCAGTGATCGGCGGGATTTTGAGCGCGAGCGGGAGAAGCTGAAGGTTTGCGTGCGGCAGTTTCATGAAGGAGGGGAGCCGAAATGCACCAGGCATCCTCATCCATTCTTTGGACCACTCACTCCGGCGGAGTGGAGCCGCGGGATGTACAAGCATCTCGATCACCACCTGCGGCAATTCGGGGCCTGATGTTTCTCGTGACCGTTAGCTGAAGGTCGGAAGTTTCACGAGATCATCTTTTGGGACAGACTCCAGCGGCTCGCCGGCCTTGCGCCATGCGGTTAGGCCACCGACTATCACGAACGTGTTGAAACCTTTTTCTCGCAGTAAGTGCGCCACCCGGGCGCTCGTGGCTTCGCGTGCTCACGTACAGTAGAGGTAAATGTCCTTGTCCTTGGGGAGATTCTTGATCTCTTCCTCAAGGTTGTTGGGCTCGATACGAATCGATCCGAGGATGCGCTCCGATCCGATGTCGTAATAGCCATGGCTGCGGACGTCGACGATTTGAAGACAGTTTTTCTCTCCTGCCGCTAGACGGGCGGCGAGTTCCCCGACTTGCACGCGGGGTACCACGTTGTATTTGCGGTATTTGCGGAACTGCATCACTCGATATACCGCATAAACAACCACCGCCATGAACACAACAATTTCCATGGCGCGTCCGGCCTCGTGAATGCTCTTCAGCGTGGCGGCGAGGAAATCACGCGAGAGATATCCGATCACCAGATACGTGGTGGCGTAGAGCAGGGCTCCGGCGAAGTCCAGCCGCAGAAACTGGCCGAAGCGCATTTTCATGCTACCGGCGAGCGGAGCGGCCATGGTATTGACGCCGGGAATGAACTTGGCGACAACGAGTGTGACTTTTCCTCGCTTGTAGAACGACTCCGCTGAGCGCAGGATACAGGTTTCCGGATTCATGGAGACGCGGCAAAGAAACCCGAGCAGAGCCCACCCCGCCTTGCGGCCGAGCCAAAACTGAGCCGAATCGCCTGCGATTAGAGCCAGGACCGCCGTGAACAAAACTCCGGGTCCCGAGAGAGCATGCGAGGCGACGCCAGCGCCAGCCGCAACCAGGGCAATGGCAGCAGGAAACGGAAGCCCGACGGATTCGGAGAACAGGAGCCCGAAAATCAAGGCATAGCCATTGCGCCCCAGCAGCGAGAGCAGATCATTCATACAGGTGAGTAAACGAGTTTGATTCGGTGCAACAGTAAAGGGTTCAGTATAAACAAAGCCGGGCGCGCCCGATGGCGCGCCCGGCCCCGTGTGCGAGGAGCGAGTCTCTCAGGAGGACTTTCCTCGACAGGGTGAGCAAGACGAAGGCTGGCACTCGAAGTCTTTCCGGCCCTGTCCGGGCCGGGCATCGAAAAACCCAGGCGCTTTTCGTCTAAAGCTTCGACTGAAGCCGCCGCCTTTGAGTTGACAGTTCGTCCGCCGCGGACCCGACCCCGGCGACCTGCCTTTCCCAGGTGTCGAGGGGAAACAAGAAGTGCGGTCGCTTCGAGCGCCTCACCGCATGCCAGCGTGTCTCGTTAGCCCTCTGCTCCGGCGGGTACTCCCATCAACTGGCGCCATTTTCGGGGATTTTTCTGGAAAAAGCTGTATCGTCGGTCACGGACCAGAGTGATGCTGATCAATGGCTGGTCCTAAGCCGCCTGCGGGTTCTCGATCACAGCAACACTAGGTTCAATCAGGTATGGAGTGGGGTTATTTCTCTCTCGCGACCACGAACTCGGGTGCCCACAGCAAAGCGCGCTTGATCTCAGAATCGGGGAAGGTACAAATCGCTTTCCGGGCGGACTCGGCATACTCGGCCGCTCGTGCCGTTGCCGCTTCGAGGGATCCGTAGAGTTGCAGGATTTCCAAAATGTGGGCGTGGGTGACGCCGTTAAAGGCGCGGTCACGCATGATCGTCTCGATCTTCGAGCGCTCCTCAGACGTGCAGCGCTCCAGGGCGTGGATCACCGCCATGGTCACTTTGCCCTCGCGCAGGTCGCTGGCCACGGGCTTGCCCAGCACATCTTCGGAAGCGGTGAGGTCCAAGACGTCATCCACAATCTGGAATGCCATCCCGAGGTCGTGGCCATACTTCGCGAGAGCTGCTTCTTCGTGGTCCGACGCGCCGCCGAGGATCGCTCCCAGCCGCATACAGACTGAGAACAGGCAAGCGGTTTTGCGGAAGATGAGGTCGAAGTGCTCATCGAGCGTGATGAGCTTGCCCAGCTTTTCCATCTGCAGAAGTTCACCCTCCACCATCTGTTGGGTGAGTTCGATGAGAGTATCGAGGATGCGGAAGTTGCGCTCCTGCACGGCAATCTTAAACGCCTGCATGTAAAGCCAGTCGCCCGCCAGCACGCATTTGGAATTGCCCCACTGTGTATTGGCCGCGGGGCGACCGCGCCGCGTCTTGGCCTCATCAATGATGTCGTCGTGCACCAGCGTTGCTGTGTGAATGATCTCGACCACCGCACCGAGTCGGACTGCACCGCGCCCCGGATAGTTCAGCAGCTTGGCGGAAAGGAGCAGCAATGCCGGCCGAATTCGTTTGCCACCACCGGCGCGCAGATATTCCCCAATCTCGGTGATCGCGGCCACGCCCGAGACGGTGTCGCGGCCGAACTCATCCTCGAGCGCAACGAGATCGTCCCGCAGCAGATCGAAAACTTCCTTGCCGTTGATGGTAGCTGGTGCGCTCATTTTGTCAGTACCGAGTACCTGGTACCCAGTCGCGACTGCTGGCCTGGTTCATGACTGGGGACTGAGTACCGGCAATCGGTGACTAGTTGGTTCTGTAATTTGTAAACTGCAAATCGATTCCGAAATCGTGCTGCTTTAACAGGTGAATAATTTCCTGCAACGTGTCGCGATCTTTGCCGCTGATGCGTACCAGGTCTCCCTGGATCGAGGCTTGTGCCTTCTTTTTCGAATCCTTCACCAGCTTTACTATCTCGCGCGCTTTCTCGATGGCGATGCCTTGCTGCATTGTGACCCGGCGCTTCGCCGTTCCGCCGGCGGCCGGTTCGACCGGACCATAGGTTAGAGCCTTGAGCGACACTCCCCGTTTCACCAATTTCTGCTGCAGAACATCGTTGACCGCCTTCAACTTATACTCGTCAGCCGAGTGCAGGACGATCGCATCTTTTTCCAGCTCGATATTCGACTTCGAGTCCTTCAGGTCGAAACGCGTGTGGATCTCCTTCAGCGCCTGCTGGATGGCGTTGGACACCTCTTGCATCTCGACCTTGCTGACCACGTCGAAACTGTTATCGGGCATACATTTCTAATCTTTCTGAAATAAAGGAATGTTTACCTGAGGTTAACAGAAGTAAGGCTTTAGCGGGCAGGAACTTTGCTTTCAGTGATTTCAGATAATTTGAAAAATTTGTAGAAATTGCGGGCGGTCTGGTCGCCGATCTCATCCATTGAGAGATTTCGCAGTTCGCCGAGCTTCGCTGCAGTGTGCTTCACAAATGCGGGTTCATTTCGCTTGCCACGATGCGGAATCGGAGCGAGGTAGGGCGAGTCAGTCTCAATGAACATGCGGTCGAGCGGAACTTCGAGGGCGGCATCGCGGATCTGCTGCGCTTTGGGAAACGTAACGTTCCCCGCAAACGAGATCATGAACCCCATGTCGAGCGCCTGCTTGGCTTGCGGCCAGTTGCCGGTGAAGCAATGCAGGATGCCGCCAATGCCTGTGTTCGCCCATTGCTCCCGGATCAGCCTGAGGCAGTCCGTCCACGCATTGTCGCTGTTGTCTGAGGGACGGCAGTGGATGACAATCGGCAGTTTCGCCGCCGAGGCCAGCTCCATCTGGCGGATGAAGACCTGCTGCTGCGTATCGCGCGGAGAATGATCGTAATAGTAATCGAGGCCGATTTCTCCCCAGGCAATCACCTTCGCATGCCGCGCCAGGCGCTCCATGTCGGAGTATGAGTGCTCCGACGCCAACCGGGCCTCGTGTGGATGAACGCCGATTGTGGCGTAGAGCGACGGATGCTGCTCGGCGAGTTTGACCCCGGCATCGAGTTCAGGCGGACCATCGCCGTTGCCGATGGCAACCATCGCCGTCAGCCCCGCTTCGCGCGCACGAACGATCACTTGTTCGCGGTCGGAGTCGAACTGTTTACCATCGAGATGTGCGTGTGAGTCGACAAACATAAATCGGGCTGCAGGCGTCCGGCTTCGGGCGTCGGCAAC
>Ga0126381_100009508_pt1 | contig 10913 bp, 7 predicted proteins | sample PanSoiMetPlot_28_FD_96465 | JGI IMG/M metagenome (GOLD analysis project Ga0126381, IMG submission 96465) | Tropical forest soil microbial communities from Panama - MetaG Plot_28 | ecosystem: Environmental > Terrestrial > Soil > Tropical forest > Bulk soil | place: Panama | collected 2016-02-17
GGCGCGAAATTCGGACCGGTAGGTTATGAGGTCATCCTGCTCTATATCGCCTGCCTCGCAGCCCTCGTTATTGGCGGGCCCGGCCCATTCGCGATTGATGGTCTCGTCCGCAAGCGCTTCGAAGCGCGGACAAGCACACGCGGCTGTTCCGGAGACGGACTCATCTCAACCTATCGTGCACGCCGGGTCGATATCTTGAGTCCGCAATACCAAGGATACCACGCGCCACCGCGTGGAAAGGTAACCGATGTTCTGAACCAGTTTGTTGAAGTAGCGGGGCTGCCATGAGGCTCTTGACGTTTCCACTCTTGGCGAGCACGGACATAGGGTGATTGAGTTTTCGTGTTCGCAGACGAAGAGGACCTGAGAATCACGAGTCTGTGCGTTGCCATTTGGCCATTCCGATGCCAGGATCTGCGGTGCGCTCTACCAAAGCCTTGATTCAAGCTCGTGCATGGCGTGATTGCCGTGCCGCAGATTGATAGGGTCTACGCCTCTGTCACAGGAGAGCATTAGGTCGCAGCAGTGGACATGAATACCCTCAAAACAATGGCGAGGACCGGACCTGTTACCTACTTGAGAGCCTTTCACCTTCGCGTGTTACAACAACAAATGAAGTTGCGGAAGGCGTACTAACCTCTGCTTTATGAGGAATCCGAGATGCAACATATTCGCAATTTCGCTAAACTCAAAGCATGAAGCAGCTGCTCAGATTCGTCACGATCGTCATGGTAACCATGACACTTCTGACGCCGCTGCTGGAGTGCTTCGACCGCTGGGACCGTCCCGGTCTCGGGAACGATACGGAATTTCCCCTTTTCCTCATTACGCTTTTCATCACGCTCGTGATTCTTATCGCCGCTGCCATCTCACGCCGCATGATGGCCCGGCAGAACGCCCAGACCGAAACAGGGATCGCCTGCGAGTTCGTCCGATCTGAGTTCCTGTGGCCGACAGACATCACGGCATCGCCCTTCTCCTCCATCTCGCCACCTCTTCGAATCTGATCTCGGGATAAGTGTGTCCAGGCGCGTTTCCTGACGCGGCTGCAATCATCCGTGCGGACTTGTCCGCACGAGGCCACTTCACTACCCCGGGGTTACTATGCGTTTCAAGCTCTTCGCGCGCCTCTGCGCGCTGTCCCTCTGCATTGTGGCAGCAGGCCCACTTGTCTCTTTTGCGCAGTCAAGCAATACCGGCTCTGTCCTGGGCATCGTGATCGGACCCGACGGAGCCGCAATTCCGAACGCGCACCTCACGCTCGTTCAGCCGGACGCACCAGCGCGTGCGACCTCCACCGCGGAGGATGGAACCTTCTTTTTTAATCAGCTTCCCAGCAGCGGCGGCTACAGCATAAAGGTCGAAGCGACTGGCTTCGCTCCCCTGCAGCAGTCCTCTGTAGCCGTCGCCGTTGGCAGAACCAACCATCTCACCCTCACGCTCGCCGTCGCCGCCGCCATACAGAACGTCGAGGTCACCGCCGCGCCCGTCACCCTCGACACCTCGCAGACATCCTCCGTCGTTAACATCGACCGCGACCGGGTCGAAGAACTGCCCATCCCCAGCCGCAACTACCTCAGCTTCGTCCTGCTCTCACCTCAGGTGGCGCCCTCCAATCCGGCACTCGTCCAGAACGGCCTCGTCCAAAGTGGCGGACACTTCAGCTTCGGCGGCCTCCGACCTGGCAGCAACTCTATCTATCTGGACCAGGTCAACGACAACGACGAATACAGCGGAGACAGCCGCACGCAACTCTCTCCCGAAGCCATCAGCGATTTTCAAATCGTCAATCATGGCTTTGCCGCGCAGTCGGGTGGCGGCGCGGGCGGTTCCATCGACGTGCAAACGCGAACAGGCGTTAACAAGATCCACGGCGATGCCTTCACCTTCGTACAGAACGGCGCCCTCAACGCAACGCCACCGCTCGGACTCTATCCACACAGACCCGATGAGAATCGTGTCCGTGCCGGCGTTGCGCTCGGCGGTCCCATCCAGCGCGACAAAACCTTTTACTACGTTGCAGGCGAACAGGAGATGGCGCACGGCGAAGACGTCAACGACCTGAAGCCTTCAACGCTCAAGGCGATCAACGCAGCCATCGCAAACTACAGCCCGCTCAACCACCTCGTTCTGCAGTCCGGATTCTTCCCCACCGCCGATCAGGAGACCGAACTCTCAGCGCGCCTCGATCGCATGCTCACTTCCCGTGAATCGATCTCTGCTCGCTACGCGTTCACCAACACTCGTAACGTCAACGACGCCTTCAACACAGATGAACAGGCGGACGTCTCCGCTCGCGGATCCTCCTTCATCGCCGACAACAGCATTAATGGCACCTTGAGGTCCACACTCTCAGAGACGCTTTTCAACAGCCTCAGCTTCGAGCTCGCGCAGCGCCGCGCCGTCGCACGCACCGGCCTCACATCCGGCCCCGGCATCAAGATCGCCGGCCTCGCATACTTCGGCACACCCTACTCCGGCAACAGTCGGCGATTCGAAACTCACCTCGAGTTCGCCGACTCAATCTCCAAACAACTCCATCATCACCTGCTGCAGTTCGGCGCAATCGTAGATCACGTCGCACTCCGCGCTGACGTCCCCGATGGCTCACAAGGGCAGTTCGTCTTTGCCAACCTCGCAGCCCTGCAAAATCACACACCTGACTTCTTCACTCAATCTTTCGGCGCCTTCAACACAAACCTCGCCGAGGTGCGCCTCGCCGGGTTCGCGCAGGACCATTGGACTGCAAAGTCGCTCACCCTCGACTACGGCCTGCGCTACGACTACAACCACCTGCCCTCGTCCTTCCCACGGGATGCCCTTAACTTCAGCCCGCGATTCGGCTTCGCATGGACACCGATAAAGTCGACCGTAGTGCGCGGAGGTTTCGGCATCTTCTACGATCGCTTCCTGCTCTCCACCATCAACCGCATCGAGCAGTTCAACGGTACATCCGCCTTCTCGCAAGTTGTCCAAGACACCACCGCCGCCAGTTTGTATCAATCCAACCAGCTTCCCACCGCTCCCGTGCCCGCAGTGGCTCCCAGCATCTGGGAGTCAGCCAATACTCTCCCGAATCCCTACAGCGAAGTCGCCTCACTGAGCATCGAGCAGTCCCTGCCGTTCCAGACAACCCTCACCGGCGAATACCAGTTCGTGCACGGCGTTCACCTCGGGCGAACAACTAACGCGAATCTCACACCACCTGTGATCCTCACTTCGCAAAACGCCGCAGCCCTGGGAGTCTCCAACCCCACGCCCCAGCAACTAGGCTCACTTGTCTTCTCGCCAAAGCGTCTCGATCCTTCTCACGACGCGATCAACCAATTCGCTACAACTGCAAACTCCTCCTACAACGGAGCCACCGTCACCCTCAACCGCCAGTTCCAAGACGACTTCCAGATCATGGTCGGCTACACCTACTCCAAAACCATCGACGACGCCTCCTACGATCTCGAACAACCCGAGAATCCCTACGCCCTCAACAACGAGCGCGCGCTTTCGCTGCAGGATCAGCGGAATCGCCTCACTCTCAGCGGCCTGTGGCTTATTGGCCCGGATCTCGGTGACCCAGCAGACGCAGCAAAGAATGCGAACCCCGGCCCACTCATGAAAATGCTCTACGGTCTTGAGTTCGCACCCATCGTCAGCATCACAAGCGGCTTCCGCACCAACCCGCTCGTCGGTCTCGACAGCAACCGCCAACACATCTTTCCGTTTGCCGCCCGCCCGATCGGCTACCACCGCAATTCGCTCTCAACTCCAATGAATGTGAACTTTGATTTTCGTGCGCTCAAGATGGTGGCGATCAAGGGCGGACACCTCGACATCGTTGCGGAGTCTTTCAACATCCTCAATCACCAAAACATCACCCAACTGAATCCTGTCTACGGCTCGGATCTCGAGAGTGCACCAAACTTCGCAAGCCCGATTGCCGCAAGCACCGCTCGCCGTATTCAGTTCTCACTGGATTACGAGTTCTAACCAACGTTGACACAGTCCAAATCACCGTTGCTACGGAGGCATTTAGATGCACTATTCCTTTTCGCGTGCGCTCTTCTTCGCACTGACCATCATCACAATCACACCTTCCTGCTTTCCCCAAACGGCTACGCCCGAGTCTCGCATTGCAACTGAAGCAACCTTGCCCGACGCTCCACGACCCAGTCAAAAGGACATTCTGTTTGGGATGCCTAAAAACATCTTGGAAGATCAGGCCGGAATCTGGACAAGCCCGATGCGGATCCGCTCCAAGGATTTCGTCTGGCTCGCTCCGTTGGCGGCTGCGACAGGCGTCAGCCTGGCCACGGATCATCACACGATGAGTTCCGTCGTCAGTCAGGATCCGAGCTTCAATCATGCCAATGTGGATGCGGCAAACGGACTGACAGGCGGACTGATTGCCATTCCTGCAACTCTCTATGGAGTCGGCCTATTACACAACAACTCGCATCAGCGGGAGACCGGCATATTGAGCGGAGAGGCAGTGATCAATGCCTATGTCGTTCAGGCGGGGAATAAATTGATGACCTGGCGCGAGCGCCCGGCACAGAACGATAGCAGGGGCTTGTTTTTTCAAGGCTCGGCCGGGACAGACTCCTCGTTTCCTTCCAATCACAGCATCATTGCCTGGTCGTCTGCCGCAGTCGTCGCCAGTGAATACCCCTCTCGCTGGGTGCAGATCGGAGTCTATTCGATGGCCACAGGTGTCAGTCTGACCCGTGTTATGGGGCAACAGCATTTCCCAACCGACGTATTGATTGGAAGTGCGGCAGGATGGCTCATTGGACGATATGTCGTTCGTCAGCATCGGCATCTCGCACAAATCAGGTCGTACTAAAGTCGAACAAGCCGCTAAGCTGTGGGCATATCAATGCCCTTGCTCTACCTGTCTTGTCTCGTCGAGCGGCAAGGAGTGCAGATACCGAATCAATTGCCATCTCTGCTCTTCAGGGAGCCTCGACCACGAAGGCATCCCATGGGCCATGTTCCCGTTGGTCAGAAGCCAGAACAGTTCGCCGTCGCTCGCGTCATGCACCCTTGTCGTGTGGAGGCTGGGGCGCTTGCCTCGACCGGTAGCGTCGGCACCGTGACAGGACGCGCAGCTCCGCCGATAGATGAGCGCACCGGCGGCGACGGCTTCACCCTTCTCGGTATAAGGGTTCGCTCGGACACGGTCCCGCTGAGGAACATTCTTCAGCCACGATCCATCAGCTCTATCAGAGGCCGCAAAAGCCAGGGAAGCAAACAACAGGATTGCAATGACAACAAAGGCACCGCGCATCATCGGCCTCCCCGCGAAAAGAAGCGGCCCATCTGGCCAATCTCATAGGCCAGGCCAAAGCGATAGATGTGGTCAACGCTGTGCCCATTGAGCCCGAAGTTAGGTGAGGCTGTAATCCTCCACCCGCGCGGCATGTTCCAATCGATCGCTGGCCCGAAGTAGTGCGAGGTCTCATGCAGGCTGAGGACGTCCGTGTCGCCGAGGCCGCCATACATCTCTGCTCCGGCTGCGAAGTTCTGCAAGGCAAAGGCGCTCGAACGCGCGCCGCCTTCGAGCCGTAAGGGTCGGCTGGCGGCCAGCGCATAGCCAAATTCCCATGGTGCATGCCCAAGGTTCTTCTCAGCGATGAAGTTCTCAGAGAAATTCCAGCCCTTCGCATTACTCGAAAGAATCAGCTTCAGCTCCCCCTCGTGCTTCTTCTCTGCGCGGGCGTCAGCATTCGCGCCCGTCAGGTCGTCGTTGCCGTCATGCCCCACCACTTCGAGCAGGCTCTTGTTCGCGCCGTTAATGTCCTCAAACTCAAAGTAGAGGACCGGGTTGATCCAATGCTCACGCATCAGCGGACGGATGCGATTCTCAATGCGATAGCCCGTATAAACCGTGCTGTCCTTCGCCGTGCTCTGCCCCTCCAGATAAAGCTCTGACGTCCACCACGCTCGAGTGCCGTACTCCAGCTCCAGTGCACCGGCGCCAAAGCGGTTGCCACCCATGGGCGTTCCTGTTGCGGACTTCGCCTCAATTTCGAGCGAGCCAGGCTCCTCCATGTGGTGCGAGTAGGTGACAAAGTATGGCACCTCCTGAGCGGGCAGATCCACCGCCCCAAAGGTCAGCAGCGCGGCACAAAAAGCACGTATCAACATACAACAACCCTTTATGAAAACGATGGATTGGAGACTAAACTAGTCCGATATAATCCCAAACCAATTTGCATGGAAGTGTTCCCTCCAACATTCAATGGATCAATATACGACTTGAATGGTCTTATATCACACCTCTTGAAGGATCGGCTGCTGCGGCTGAGGACGGTTCCGGCGTGGGTCCCATCACGGCTCTGACCTGGGCTCTGGAGATCTGCGAGGTTACCCGGTTGCCTCGATCAAAGAAGCCATCAGCTATTGCGGGTTGTATGGTGAGGAGAAGAGTTCGGCCGACGAGGGTGTTCGGGATCCTGCTGCGTAAAGTTCACTGACTTCCAGAATGACAATTCAGAATCAGTCGCGGCTAGCAGGAAGAGTTGGGGCGGGTCGCGGTGCCGGATTCCTGGGTGGGAAGGGTTTGCGGGTTGGGGATCGGGTAGGGTGTGGTGCCGGTGAGGGCGGAGATGCAGCCGTTGATGAGAGTGGTATCGGCGGCATTAAGCGTGGGGAGCACGGGCACGGAAAGGTCGGGTTTGGAGAAGTTGAAGGCGGAGGTCATGTCGCCCACGGTGGCCCGACGCCACGCGGAGAGATTAGGGACTTCGGCGCCGAAGCGAGTTTCGAGGAAGCGCAACACGGAGGTGTGATCGAATGTGTCGGATGAGATGAAGCCGCCGCGGGTGAACGGCGAAATGACAAGCATGGGCACCCGAAAGCCGAGTCCGATCGGGCCGTTGATGCCGCCGAGGAGTGATGCGTCCGGAACAGGTGCGGCGGTGATGTATTCGCCAGGCGTGCCCGGAGGCGCTGTAGGCGGCGCAACATGGTCGAAGAAGCCACCGTTTTCGTCGTAGGTCACGAAGAGAACGGTCTTGGCCCACTGCGCTGAATTGGCCGTGAGAGCGTTGATGATGGTCGCAAGCGTGAGTTCACCCAAAAGAGATGGTGAAGGTGGATGGTCTGACTCGACCACAGAGGGAATGATCCAGGAAACCTGCGGCAGATTGCCGGAGGCGGCGTCAGCGACGAAGTCTGTGGGGAACTGTGGGCCAAAAGCGTTCTTATACAGCGTGGTTGTGGAGTCCTGATAGTTCTTGAAAAAGGGAAGAACGTTGTCGGACGATAGAAGGCCATTGCCGATACTGCTGTCGGCTGAGCTGTAGATCTTCCACGAAATCCCGCGCGACTGGAGCTGCTCCGGCATGGTCGTGTAAGTGAGCTTGCCGTACATGCTGCTCTGATTGGTGATGAGAGTCTGGATGAGTGGACCACCATTCTTGCCATCAGGGTCGATAGAGGCGGCCATGGTGTAGAGGCGGTTGGGATGGGTGGGGCCGATCACGGAACAGTAATAGTTATCGCAGAGCGTGAAGGCATCGGCCACGGCGTAGTAGTAGGGCAGGTCCGCGCGCGCGTAGTAGCCCATGGTGAGTACGGCATCGTTCGCGTTGATGGGAATATGCGAGGTCACGAAGCCATCGTTGGTGCCGTTGTTCCAACTCTGGTGCTGCGCAAACCAGCTGTGGTCGATGTCGTGGGTGCAGGCGGCGTTCCACTTCGAGGTATCGAGGTGGAAGGGATAGAGCAGGCCAGTGGGGGTGGAGGTAGGGTTGCCGGGAAAGGGCTGTTTGTATGCGTTGGAAATTTCGGAGAAACCGCGTGCGCCCTTATAAGTGCCGAAGTAGTGGTCGAAGGAGCGATTCTCCTGGATCACAATGACGACATGCTCGATATCGGTGAGCTTGGCGCAGGTAGAAGCGCCGGTCCCCCCACCAGACACGATGGAAGCAGCTTTGTTGACCGCGCCGCAGCCCGGGATGAGCGAGGACGCGCTGGCAGCAGCAGCAATTTTCAGGAGGTCACGGCGGGAGATGTACTTGGGGCCCATCTTCGGTTGAGCGACACCTCCCAACTTCTTAGATGCGCTCTCTGCACGAAACATTTCGGCCCGGGTCCCACGAAACTTGCGGATTGCCGGTGACACGACCACATCGAAAGGTCAGTGTCGGAAAATCGGTAATCTTACCGATGGCTTTGTCTATCTGATTCTCTTCCCGAGGAAGATCGCATTCCCGATTTTCAAACTCACGCCGCCACAGCGATCTCTATGAGGGCATAATCGCCGACGCACTCACCTAGATTCTGGGAACTCAGCGTTCTGAACTTGTTACGGGCCATAGGGAAATTTAGACCTCAAACGTTGCATTCAGCGCAATGCACCCATTGAGGAATCATGTTCGTTTTCCGAGTGGGTTCCCGACTATTCGAAAGTTAGGAGCGCGTTGTCGATCGCCGTCTCGCTAGCGGAAGCGACCAGCGAAGTTCTAGAGAACGGTGCTGGCAACCATCGTTGGCTTGTATCAGCGAACCGGTTTTTGGCTACCGCTGAGGCCAAATTATTCCGTATTTTCGGGTACAAAGTTCGGGTACAGACATGAGTTTGGCTTATTTACGCTGAATTTCACTAATCCACTGGTAATAGGGTCACTTGGGAGGGTTCAACCCTACGGTCGATTACGCTTATTTTTCATAGATTTACAGTATTCTTAGGAAACTCAAAATCCGTCGGAAGCAATTCCATGGGGGTTCGATTCCCCCTCCCGGCACCAATGAATCGGTTGTAAGTCTATGAAAGAGAGCTGCTTATGACCTCGCGGCGAAACGCTGCGAATCGGTCGGGGCAGGGAACTCACAATAGCGAGGTACAAATTCAGTTACAGTGCGATGCGCTTTATTGTCAATAGCTTGCAGAAGCAGATGCTCCGACTTAGGGTTGCAACCTAATAGCCTTTATCCTCAATTACGCCTGATTACGGAATGCGCGGCGGATAATTGGTCCGCTAACGAACGCACTCCCCCTGCAGCGCAAGACGCTACCAGATAAGTGCACTCGCGACTATCTATGACGGATGCCCGTCGACGAGTGACTCGGCGATATATCGCTCGTCGAGAACCGAAGCTGTCAGAGCCCGAGAATCATCGAAAGCTGATCTACTCACTTCGGTGTACCCCTTCCTTCCCTCGTGAACGTCGTATCTCCGGTGGGAAAAGCAGGTGTGGGCCAAGGACTCAATGGGGAAAGACAAACTTCCTGTGGACATTCCATAGGAGTTTTTGCTACCTTCATTTGCAATGGCCAAAGGAAGAACCAACCTGAGAAAGGTTGATGTGCTGCAGGGCACACTCGACCTGATGGTTTTGAAGACTCTACAAACAATGGGTCCATTGCATGGATTCGGAATTGCCCGCCGACTGGAACAGTTGAGCGAGGAAGTTCTCCAACTCAATGAGGGTACTGTCTATACCTCATTACTGCGGCTGCAGCAGGAGGGTTGGATTGCGGCTGAATGGGGCGCTTCGGAGAACAACCGCAAAGCGAAGTTCTATTCGATTACAAAGAGTGGGCTGCGGCAACTGGAGAAGGAGATAGAGGACTGGGAACGGATATCTGGTGTCATCGGTCGTGTGCTTCGGCTGGAGGAGCAGACCTAATGTTTGTGTCGAGGCTTAGGAAACTGTGGGATAGAGTAGGGCGAACGGCTGGAAATCAGCACTTTGATCCGGACTTCCAGGCTGAGATAGAGGAACACATCAGGTTGCTGGCGGAGCGATATTGCCAACAAGGCATGCCATCTGAAGCAGCGACACTAGCGGCTCGGCGGCAATTCGGTAACACCACCTTGTTACAGGAGAACCGAAGGGCAATGCAGACGGTACCTGCATTTGAGGTTTTGTGCAGGGACCTGACTTATGCAGTGCGGATGATGAGGAAGAACCCTGGGTTCGCGGCGGCGGTGATAATCACGGTTGCACTGGGGATTGGGGCAAATACGGTAATCTTCAGTATCTGTAATGCAGTGCTGTTCAAGCCGCTTCCTTATACGGAGCCTGAGCGAATCGTGACCCTGTGGGAACGTCTGCGCAACGGAACAACGATGACGGTGGCGCCAGCGAACTTTGTTGACTGGCGCGGCGGGATCCGGTCGTTCAGCGAGATGGCGGCACTGGATCCAAACTCCAGTTTCATTCTGGATCGACAAGAGGATGCGGCGCGACTGGCGGGAGCGAAAGTTTCGTCGAACTTCTTTTCACTGCTGGGAACTCAGTTCACGCTGGGCCGCAACTTTCTTTTGGAGGAGGACAAGCCCGGCAAAAACCACGTGGCGATCCTGAGTTACCGGGTTTGGCAGGAACAGTTTGGTGCGAACCAGAACATTGCCGGAAGAACAATCAGTCTGAACGACGAGAGCTACACCGTGGTCGGTATTTTGCCGGCAGGTTTCCAGTTCGCGACAAATGCGGCAGATTTCCAGGCGCGCAATCAGGTTGACATCTGGGTGCCGATCGCACTCAATTCAGCAAAACTGTCGCGTGGTACCCACCCGTTCCGCGTGATAGCGAGATTGAAGCCGGGAGTGGCACTGAAACAGGCACAGGAGGAGCTCAACGTAACGGCAGCAAAGCTGGCGCAGCAATATCCCGTGGACGACCTTGACAGAGGAATCTCAGCAGTCCCGCTGAAGGAGCAGCTAACAACGAACGTCAAAGTCGCGCTTGAGGTGCTTCTTGGTGCAGTTGGACTCGTGCTGTTGATCGCATGTGCCAACGTTGCCACTCTTCTCCTAAGCAGAGCCGCGGCACGCCAGAGGGAGATGGCAGTACGGCTAGCGCTCGGAGCAAGCCGCAGACGGCTGGCGCAACAGCTTCTGACGGAGAGTCTATTTCTGTCGGCGATCGGCGGAATGGCCGGTCTGCTTTTCGCCCTGCTCGCA
>Ga0126381_100009509_pt1 | contig 10913 bp, 7 predicted proteins | sample PanSoiMetPlot_28_FD_96465 | JGI IMG/M metagenome (GOLD analysis project Ga0126381, IMG submission 96465) | Tropical forest soil microbial communities from Panama - MetaG Plot_28 | ecosystem: Environmental > Terrestrial > Soil > Tropical forest > Bulk soil | place: Panama | collected 2016-02-17
AGCATGATGCGACTGAGCCGCGAGAAAATTGTCAGACTCTCTCACCAGATCACCGAAGTGTTGGTGTCCAGCGACGAAGTGGACTTCATCGACGACCGCGACACCATTCGTCAGCAAGTCGTGCAGATTCTGACCGCCATGCTCCGCGATGAAGAGAAAATTGAGCTGGAAGTTCGCAAGCGTATCACCTCGCAGAAGAAAGAGATCCTGGAGGGCAGCGAGGAGTGGGACGTGTTGCACAAAAAGTATTATCAGGAAGAACTGCGCCGCCTGGGTATCGGCACCGCCCCCGACGACCGCCACCGCCCTTAGGAAAGTCTTCAGTCATAAGTTCTAAGTCGAGGTTAGGGAGATGAAGTTTTGCGCAAACGCTGCGCGTTCTTCGCCGTCTTTCATCACACCCTGTCTTCTGCAAGAGCAGCCGGGATGCGGGCCAAGGCCCGCATCCCGGCTGCGGTTGAAACGTTCGAAAATAATTTAGAAGGAAACGCGAAGACCCAGTTCGATCCACCGGCTGCCCTGCGTGCGGTCGGCGGGAATCAACTCCGTATTGATCACGCCAAACGTCGCGGGGTTAAGAAGGTTAAAAGAAGGGTCAAAGAAATTCACGTGGTTGAAAATGTTAAAGAAATCGGCGGAAATCTCGACCTTGAAGCGCTCCTGGAACGAGGTCACTTTCCCGAGGCGCGAATCTAGATTCCACAGCCCGAGGCCGCGCACAGGATTCCCGGAGCCGTCCCGCGTGTCCGAGGACAAAAGTGGGTAACGGAAGTCAGCCGCCGCCGCGTCCGGACTGGGGAAAATGTTGACGTTGCCGGTAGTGCCAAAATTCTTGCCGGTCACACCGAAATTTGCTCCCCCGCTGAACGAGCTCGGGTTGGCCAAGGGTATTAGGTTCTGACTACCCGAGAACGACCCTCCGCCAAAGTTTCCGCCAAATACGCCTCGAGGCACTCCGCTGGCTGCGCGGAAGACGCCTGAGGTGTACCACCCTTCGATAACCTTATCGAGGACGTTGTTCCCGATGTGGAATTTGTGCCCCCGGCCCGCCGGTAGGTCGTAGTTAAAAATCGCATTGAACACATGGGTACGGTCGAACAGCGACGGCGCATACTCCAACGTTGGATTAAAGCTTGTCTCATACGTGCTTGCGCTATTCTGAACTGTGCCCAGATTGTCCAGGGACTTGGAGAAGGTGTAGTTCATGTCAAAAGACAAACCATGTGACGGCCGCTTCGTCAGTGAAACGGTCGCGGCGTGGTAGTTTGAGAAATCGTTGTTCGTGCGCACGAACAGCGCCAGCGCCACCTGCAGGCTGTTATACGGCGTCAGCCCCATCGCTAAGCGGTCCAGACCCATGGACTGAAAGATCGAGGAAACGTTGTGACTGTTGAAGGGACCGGAATTGTTGGTAACCAGACACTGCGTGGAATTGGCTACCGTCCCGGAACAGGCTCCTTTGAATGTGAGCGTGCTCAGGCCAGGCAATTGGTCCTCAAACCAAGGTTGCGGCGCAAGCTGATTGGCCTTAACGCCCGAAGCTAGTTGGGCTTCGACATTGTCAAAGGCCTGCGCGAAGGTCTGCCCAGACGAAGCATCCTTAAACATGTACGGGGAAGAGTCGAAGTCATAACTGTTCGGGAGATCCCGCCCGAGCCGCCCGATGTATCCCACCTCCAGCAGCATATTGCCGGGCAGTTCGCGCTGGATGGTGAAGTCAGTGCTATAGCTCCTCCCGACCTTGAAGGACGGATCGAGCGAAAAGGACAAGGACTCACCGAAGGGCACGGACGGAACGATCGGGGATGAGACGGCGGGGATAGTGGGAACGGGAATACTGCCGTCGACGCCGACGCGGTAGCCGGAGCTTCCCGGGTCAGCTCCCGCTATATTGCACGCGGCTCCAGAAGCTCCCGATACTTGGCAGTTTGGAGTCTTGATCACCAGCGTCTGCGCAAATCCCACGCCGAGCTGGGGTATCTCAACGCTTTGCACGTTGTTGATACGATCGTAGTAAATCCCAAAGCCCACGCGAACGACGGTTTTCCCTTTGCCAAAAAGCCTCCCGCGAAGGCCATCGGAGTAGGACGGGCTCCACGCGAGAGATGCTCGAGGTCCCCAATCGCCGTAGTCAGTGTTGTAAATCCTGCTGCGCCCTGACTTAGCAATGGGCAGATAGCCGATCGTGGGATTGAACGCCTGCCCTTGCAGCGCGGCTTGTTCCTTTTGCATGATGTAGCCTTGCCCGGTGAAAATTTGGTTGTTGGCGGCGTTTACGATGAAGGTTTGCTCGTTGTGCGCCTCCGTTGGTGGCGTCTGCCAGCCATAGGCGAGGCCGTAGGTGAGGGTAAGTGTAGGCCTGATGCGCCAGGTGTCCTGTCCATAGACATCATAGGCTTGCATATTTGCGTTCGCGATCAGCGGTGTTCCGAAAGGCAGCGGATTCAGGCTTCCGTCGCGTGTTGCGAGAACCGAGATGTTGTCGACAATTCCGAGCGCGGCAGCATAGAGGCGATCCCAGCTTTGGATATCCGCGGCGCTATTCAAGCAAAAGGTTGTGATCGCACCGCCGCAGGTGGGAGGACGATCCGCAGCGGGAAGGCTCTGCGCGCCGCCGACATCGGCATCCATGACCGCTACCAGCGAGGCCAGTGATCCAACCACCTTATCATTCCTCTGCGCAGTAATCGGGAGCCAGTGAACGTCTGCACCGGCAACGATCGTGTGACGCCCTTTGATCTTCGAAAAGTCATCCGCTAGCTCTTTATTTCTCTGAAAATTGCCCTGTGTGCGGGCGCGTTGCGTGTCCACGTCGATGGGCGTGTCAAGGAATCCAGTCGCTGCCAGGGCGGGGCCCAGTGCGACGGCGCCCGCGGAAGTGCTCGTGCCGGGAAGATTGAGCAACGCGGCGGAAGCGCTTGGCGAAAGCCCTGGGAAAAAGGTCCTGCTCCGAATCCACGCGTAGCGTACGGTGTTAGTCATCGTAGGATTAAAGGCATACTCTAGGGCGCCAATTGCGCTATCTCCGCGGTTCTGGGATCCCGATTCGGCAATGGCTTTTCCGCCGCTGATATTTTCCTGGTTGGAGGTCGTCTGAACGGTGCGGGCGTAAGCGTAATCACCAAAGAAGTGCATTTTTTGCGTGAAGTTGTGGTCCAAGCGGAAGAAGATGAAATCGTTCTTTAGTGGCGTTGTCGGGGTGCCGACGAACCCTGTGGTGTTGTTCTGGTCTATGCCCGGCACATTCGTGCTGTTGCCAGCCGGCTCGAGAGCCCAAAGAGCCTTGATCGTCGGGCTGATTCCCAGACCTCGAGGATCGCAAAGTGCAGTTCCCGTCGGCCCGCAGTTAGCCGCGGTGAGCAGATTGTATTGCTGCAAGGTGCCCGCAGCATCCTTGAACTGCAAGATGCCCTGAGCCAGCTTGCTCGTGGGAACGATACGCTGGATCGTTTGCCCGGCAGGGAAGCGGCGGACTTCGTAGTTGGAAAAGAAAAAGGTCTTGTCGTGGATCATCGGCCCGCCGATGCTGACTCCTTCACGATTGTCTTTGAATGGCGTCTTAGGGGTATACGTTGTTCCCAAGGCTTTGTCGGCAGTGTGATTCAAATTCCACGAATTGGCGTTGTAACCGTCACTTTGATGAAACCAATAACCGTCGCCGTGGAACTGGTTGCCGCCGCCCTTGCTGACGAGGGTGATTTGAGCGCCAGAGGAGCGCCCAAACGTGGAGTTGGCATCCGTCACACCCACCTTGAATTCTGAGAGATATTCCACGCCTGTGGGAATGAAATTAACGGCGGTGGCGCCGCCGCCAACGGTGTTGCTAGTGATATCGATGCCGTCCAGAGTAACGGTATTTTGATCGCTGCGCGCGCCGGAAACGGATCCTCCACGATTGCCAAATCCACCGCTTGCTGGAGTGTCGTATGGGGTTGTGGTCGGCTGCAGAGTGAGGAGTTCCGAGGCATCGCGCTGAAGTGTGGGCAACCGCACCAGCGTTGTTCCTCCCACGACGTTTCCAACTTGCGCGTCCGTGGTCTGCAACTCGACGCCCGCTTCCGTAGAAACCGTCACGGATTGCGTCACTTCCCCAAGTTCCAGCGCAACGTTAACGGTGTAGCTTTTGTTCACATCCACGGTTAGAGCAGCGACCTGCGAGGTCCGGAACCCGGGCTTTTTGACGGTGACCTCATACTTTCCAGGAACGACATTCACAAATGTATATTCACCGGCGGAATTGGTCGTCTGCGTGGCTTCGCTATTCGTTCCCGTGTTGCGAAGCGTGACGGCAGCATCAGCGATAGAAGCTCCACTGCGATCGGAAACGGTACCAACCACCGTCCCGGTCGTAGCCGTCTGCGCCTTTCCCGCCGGTGCGACGAGCCAGTGGGCCGAAACGATCCCAAAGACGAGCAAAAAAAGACCCGGTCTTTTCACGGTTATGCCTCCTGATGCAATTCAGAGAATTTTGAGCCCTGGGGACCAACAGAACGGTGCACGGTGTAACCACTTGTGCGGCGGAGACACGCAAACTCAGTGTCGCCCATTCTGTTCCGACCAAAGGCCACTCGCGGAAATACACTCGGCAGTTCCAGCACCGGTTTATATTTGTTGCTTGATGGCGAGCGTTCTACGCCACAAACGGTTACCAGTCAAGTCAAGGATTTCACCGAGGCTATTAACCTCGGCGGCGACGGCCATCCACAGCCCAGTGAGATTCACCTGAGGGGGAATGCAGGTGTTTACCGGATTGAGCGCCGCGCTGGACAGTGCAAAGTAACCCCAACAAACGCAATGCTGTGGCTAGTACAGGGGTGAGTTCCTCAGGAAGTTCCATCCTCGGTCACACCCCGGGAACCCGAGGAGTTCACCCCTCCCGCCTTTGCCGCAAGACCTCCCGCTGAAATTGAGGCGAAACCTATGTTCTTGTGAACCAGGAACTTGCGTCAGGAAAGTTCTGGTTGGTTCTCAGTTCCGAACGAGCATCAGGGATCGTAGCAATCGTAATTGCGTTGCGCGACGATCTTGCCGTCCTTGAATTGCAGAAACGCGGCGAAGTGGGCGCGCATCTGCGTTCCCGCGGGCTGGGACTGAAACGGCACAGCCAGGGTGCCGGTCCACACAAGTTCCAGCGCGACGGTATCTCCGCTAGACAGTTCATTCTTGATTTCATACTTCTGACGGGTCATAGCCTTGTTACCGCGATCCGCGGCGGCGCGTATTCCAGCTAAGTCGTCGCGGCTGCCGTCGGGAAATAATCGGCTGGGAAAGATTTCGAGGACCGCTTCGGTCGCGAAGAATGGGGCAATCTCCTCACCGCGCGCCAGATTCGATGGCTTTGATGTACTGCCTCGCCGTTGCCAGGTTGTCCGCGGGTTCGCCCATACGCTCTACTCCTCGGATGCTTAATGTCGGGCACGCGGATTGTAACCGAGCCGTTTAAGGTTCTCGAGCCTGCGACAAAAGGCGAAGTTTTTCGCCCTTGCGGCCTCATACAGTGGCCGCGTCGGCTAGAGCCTGAGCCTCGGCTTGAGGTCGGAACTCGGCGGCGAATTCAGCGAGGAATTCGTCCATGGTAATAGGCGGACGGCCGATGAGTTGCTCGAGCAAGCCGTCGACGTTGCCGCCTTTGCCCTTGACGTAGTATGCCTGGAGATCAAGGATCGCGTCGGTTTGCCATTCGGACATGCCCCGCTCGAGCATGGCCTTGCGCTGCACTTCGGCAGGAATATCCACGTACTGGACGTCGCGGCCGGAGTGCTGCGCAATTTTCTCCGCAAGCTCGGAGTGCGTCAGCGCCTCAGGCCCATTCAGTTCGTAGATTTTGCCGGAGTGTTCGCCGCCGGCCAAGGATTTGGCGGCAACCACGGCGATATCGCGTACATCGAGGAAGCTCACGCGGGCGTTCCCCATAGAGGCGTGGAAGGCGCCTTGAGCCCGAATGGAAGGCGAGTAGTAGGTCAGAACACTTTGATGGAAGCTATTGGGGCGCAGAATGGTAAAAGAGATCTTCGTGGACTTAAGCTTGTCCTCCACGCGCCTGTGCCAGCTCGGATAGGATTTCCGGTATTCGCGGGCGCCCATCGCGGAACTCAAGACGATGTGGCCCACACCGGCATTGGCGCAGGCATCAATCATGTTCCATTCCAGCTCGATCAAGCGCGGAATCGGCGAACAAACGATGTAGACGCTGCTGACACTGCGGAGCGTGGGGGGCAGAGTGTCTTTTTTGCTGAAGTCGGCGACAACGGTCGAAATTCCCTTAGGAGCCTTAGCCGCTTCGGTGGCCGAGCGATACATGGCGCGGCAGCTCTCGCCGGTCTTTGCGACCTCATTCAAGACAGCGCTCCCCATCGTGCCGGTTGCGCCGGTTACTAAAATCATGTTGTTGCCTCCTGAGGGACGCACGCCGGGCACAGGCGGGCTGGGGGGGAGAATGGCGTGGCAACTTTCTTTTCAATCATATACGTCCCGGGAGGGCTGGTCTAGGGGCTTTTCAGTAGGTCTTTCGCTCTGGTCTAGGGGCTTTTCAGTAGGTCTTTCGCTGAGGATTGGCTCAAAGAGCTGACATCTCCCGATTTTGGAAGAATGAATCCACACGGAGTCAGCTCTCGCAAGCAAGGTGTAAGGAAAGGAATAGCGCACACATAAACTGGAAAGAGTTGCCTAAGTCGTTGAAAATACGGGCCGGGTTCTTTGCGATGGCCGTCAAGCGACTGCCTACAGCGGCATCTGCAACAGTTGAAGGGGGATACCTGGCTCCGCTCGCGGTGATGGTAAGTAATGCGGAGGGGCAACCCACAATGCCAAGTGTCTCACCGGCTTATACCGGAGGGACCAAAGTGTTTTCGCGGTCGTAGGGGCTCCGACGTCCGCGAATGTAGCCGATGGTCCCGAGCAGGGCGTACCAGAACAAGAGGTAGATCAGGAGGTTGCAGCCAAAGCCGACCCCTCCCCAGAATCTGGTGTAGCCCCCCAGGAGAGTCCCTGGCGTGTTGAGGGCGGCGACGAGGTGGGTTCCCGGCGCGGCGAGGGCGTGGGCGATTCTGTGCCACTGCGGACTGTACGCGAGATTGATCCTCGCCTCCCGCAAAAGGACAGACGTTACCACTCCCAGGACAAGGGCCCAAATAATCTTCGATTTGAACATATAGGCACCGTGAATTAGGAGTTCGAAGTGAGCTGGGCAGCCCGATTGAGCCTGGCAAATATAGAACAAAGCGAGCAGGAAAGAAAAGCGGCGGTGCTAACTTCTTCAGCCTATTGCGTAACCTCTGTCGTTTCAGAGAACCACCGCGCGCTTGAAACACGCTAAAAGCTGGCCCCTACACTTCTTCAAGCAGAAAACTACGGCTGGGAGTCGGGTCGGCGCTTCAGGGTCGGCCGATCGTCATCGCTGGTAGTGTTGGGATCGTTGCCGCTTGGCTGCTTCTTGGATTGCTCGGTCTTGGTGCGCAGCGTCGGCTTATCCTTGGCTTCGGTGACCTTGCGCGAGAACATGATGTTGCGCAGGCGCGCTTTCACCTGGTCGAATTCCGAGGTCGTCACGATGTATTCCTGGCGAGCCGGGAGAATGCGTGCGATTTCCTTCTGCGTGTTCTCGATGCGCTCCGGCGTGGGCGGGTGCGTGGAAAAAGCCTTCGGGATCGTGCCAGGACGACGCTTTTCGTCGGCCTGGATGCGTTCGAAGAAGGTCACATACGAGTTGGGATCGTACCCCGCCTTGTACATGTACTGAATCCCGAGGAAATCAGCTTCGCGCTCGGCGTCGCGCGAAAATTTCAGGAAGGTCAGAGGTATGGCCATATTCAGGCCCTGATACATGGCGTATCCGGCCCAGGTGTAGGGAATGAAAATCATGGCGGGTATCGACGCCAATTGCATCAATTCGCCCTTGGTCGCCTGGCATGTGCCGTGACGAGCAGTCACATGCGAGATCTCATGGGCCATCACGCCGGAGAGTTCCGATTCTTCCTGCGCGCGCAGGATCAGGCCGCTGTTCACATAGAAGAAGCCGCCGGGGAGGGCGAAGGCGTTGACTTCGTCAGAGTCGATGACCTTAATGGTGAATGGAACCTTGGCGTCGGAGTTACGCACGAGGTTCTGGCCCACGCGGTTGACGTACTCGGTAACCACCGGATCGTCGATCATCTTGGACGAGCGCTCGACTTCTTGGGCGAGTGACTTGCCGAGACCAATCTCTTTCTCAATCGAAAACCAGTTCATGTGGCAGCTAACTTTGCGGTTGCCGATGGCTTCCACGTCATCCTTGGAGTTCTTTGGGTTGACCGTGTCTTGTTGCGGCACGGGCTGCTCCGAGCCCGGTTGCTGCTGAGTTTGTTGCTGCGCCGACGGTTGCGTCTTCGTGGGATCCTGCTGACCAGAACCCTGACTTTGCGGAACCGCGAAGGCCGGAATTGCAATAAGCGCACTGCCGAGCGCGAAGCTCAGTGTACGCCTTAGGATCACGTTCATAAGCACCTCGCCCTGCCCGGTAGTATACACCCCAACTGCTAGGGGGGCCTTGAAATCCTTCGGGGACTATGATGTTAGATGGAGAAAGAAGGTTATCCGGTGCCCGGATTCACGGCATCAGGACTATATTTGGGCGCATAGAAAGGGCTTTTTCGAGCCTCGGTGGCGGCGGAAGAAGCGCTAACTGGAAAGTGCCATTTGCGAACGGGCACCGACGGGCGGAGTTGACACGCTTTTGCCCGCACTCTACAGTCATGACAGTCAACTCTAGTTATGAGCCAGATCAAGATTCAGGTAGGGCAGCTCTGGAAGAAGGACGCGACCGGCGACATTTACCTCGTAACCCGCCTCTATTCAGAAGCTTTAAACACCATGGCCGTGCTGCGCAAGTCCGGCGCCGAGGGCGAAGCGCAGGTTCGCGTAAGGGTCGAGCGCGGAAGCAACGGGCAAACGATGCAAGGGTTTTCGCCGGCCCAAGAAGAGGAATCCTACTAAGGTCGGTGAGGAAATGTTTCCTTGAACTCTAGATCGAGCGAACCTCCATCTTGACAACATCTTCCACCTTCATCAGCTCCTTTTGTAGGAAAGCCTCGCCGTACTGCACGCCGATCATTTGGCCATAGTGCCTTGCCAGCTGGTTCATCTCGTCTTCCAGCCGGTCGATGGCCAGGTGGACTTTGCTGGCTCGCTCGTTTTCTTTTGGGAGGAACTGGGACGCGAAGGCCAGGATCGCTTTGCGGCGCTGCTCATATTGGGCAGAAATGTCCACAACAAATGACGGACGCACATCAGCATAGGCAACGGAATAGAGAATCTTGAATGGGCGATAGGCTTCGCCTCCGATGGGCAGTTGCTTCAGTCCGGCGAGGAAGCACCCTTCGTAGCCAAGTGCGGTGGCGTGGTAGTGATCGGGATGGCGGGCTTCCCAATAGGGCAGGATGACGGTTTTTGGGCGGAGCTGACGAATGACCCCGGCGAGTCGCAACTTGTATTTGCGAGCGGCGTGAACATCGGAGTCCGGCACGCCAAGAGTGTCGCGCCAGCTCACGTCGAGGAGCTGCGCTGCCTTAGCCGCCTCCTTGGAGCGAATCTTCGGAGTGCCTCGGGTGCCCATCTCGCCCGCGGTCAAGTCGAGAATGCCCGTTTTGTATCCGAGTTGGGCCATTTTCAGCATCGTGCCGCCGCAAGTGAGTTCCACGTCGTCCGGATGCGCGGCGATGGCGAGAAGATCGAGGTTCAAAAGGTGGCCTCCTGGTTGTCAGAAGGGGGATTTTACACCGCGGACAGAATGGCCCAAAGTTTGGGGTGGGGACAGCAAGGCTCCTACGAGACGCGGCTTGCAGGCGATCTGGTAATTGTCGCGAACTCTAAGGCGTTAGGAAACGGTTCGATCCGCAGCGAGTCTCACTCGGTACGAAGGGCCACCATCGGGTCGACGCGCATGGCGCGGCGCGCGGGAACATAGCAAGCGATCAACGCTACCAAGCCAAGCAAAACGGACACGACGACAAATGTAGCCGGGTCGGTCGGACGGACGCCGTAAAGCAAGCTCGCCATCAGCCGGGTCAGTGCCAGCGCGCCGGCGATGCCGAGCAGGATTCCGGCGACCACCAGCTGCATGCCCTGCCGCACCACCAGCCGGAGAACGTCGCGTGGATGAGCGCCCAGTGCCAAGCGTATGCCGATTTCACGAGTGCGCCGGCTGACGCCGAAAGCAAGGACGCCGTAGATTCCAACCGCAGCGAGGCCGAGTGCCAGCGCCGCGAAAAGCACAAGCAAAAACAGGTTGAAGCGTTGGGTCGCAACGGAAGCGCTCAAGAGCTGGTCCATCGTCGCGACCTGGTACACGGGCACGCCGCTGTCGAGTGCGGCGATTTCTTTGCGAACCGCCGGAGCCATTGTCGAAGGCTCTCGGTTTGTCCGTAGTACGAGAGACGCGTACCAGAATCCCCGAAGGAGCGTGTACATCTCCGGCTTGGCTTGGGCACTGACTCCCGTCCCTTTGACGTCTCCCACAATGCCGATGATTTCGAGCGGATTGCCATTAGCCCGATTGAGGATTGTTTTGCCGATCGGATTCGTTTTCGGCCAGAATTTTCTTGCCATGGCCTCGTTGATGATGATGGTGTTCTGGTGCATTTCGTCAGCAGGCGTAAATTCCCGGCCGCTCATCAACGGAATGCGCAGGGTTTGAAAGAAGCTCGCGCTGACGCCGCGCCAGTCTGCGGCAGACGCTTTCGCCCAATCCGCAGTCGTGCCGTCAGCGATCAGAAAAGTGCCCCAGTCCGATTCTCCACTGAGCGGCAGCGTTGACGCTGCGGCGACGGACTCGATACCCGGGAGCGGTTGCAGCCGTTCCATCAGCCGGTAAAGATAAACGCGCGTTTGTCCGACTCTTGGATAGCTGCCTCCCGGAAGGGCAATCTTCATCGTCAGCA
>Ga0126381_100009510_pt1 | contig 10912 bp, 9 predicted proteins | sample PanSoiMetPlot_28_FD_96465 | JGI IMG/M metagenome (GOLD analysis project Ga0126381, IMG submission 96465) | Tropical forest soil microbial communities from Panama - MetaG Plot_28 | ecosystem: Environmental > Terrestrial > Soil > Tropical forest > Bulk soil | place: Panama | collected 2016-02-17
ACAACATTACGTACTGACGGTGGGAAACTTACAGTTCTGTCATCCGTTATGATAATCGATGGGATCGTTTGATAGAATAACGCTTTATCGTGTCGCTCGGTCGCGTTTAGTACGCCAAGGACAGTTGGTGCTTCTTGTAATTTTGCATCGTCAGTTGGCTCAGTCGCTGAAAGTATACCAACTGAACTAATATCACCAAGAATGACTGCAGCGTCAGGACTATCAGTGGATTGTAGGAAGCCGAAGCCAATTGTAATAACAAGACCAGCTATCGTTACCTGATCAAGTGGTTCACTAACTGATAGTGTACCAGTAACAGGATTTAGAACAATTCCAGACGCTACGGAAGTATCACTTGTGTCAGTAGCAGTGAGAGTGCCAACAACACCAGTAACAGTCCCAGACACGACAGCAGTATCAGCAAGATCGGTCGCACTGAGCCCACCACTTACAACTGTAAATACAGTACCACTGAGAACTGCCGTATCAATCTGATCAGTCGCTGATAATACAACGCCTGTGTAGACTTGACCAGTGACAACAGCACTGTCGCTAGTGTCAGTAGCAGCAAATGTACCAGCCGTGGTAGTAGAACTGGTAAGTACAGCAACGTCAGTTGCCTCAGTCGCTACCAATACACCTGAACTGACGACTGCACCACTTACACTGGCAACGTCAATATGATCAGTGGCAGCCAGTGAACCAACTGATGCAACCTGACCACTGGCCGCTATCGTATCAATAAGATCAGTGACAATAAGCGTGCCAAGTGTAACTGCCTGACCAGTAATAACTGCAGCATCAACAAGGTCAGTGACAGCCAGTGTACCAGATGGCTGTAGACCACCACCAATTAATGACGCGGTATCACTTGCCTCAGCGACTAACAGCGTACCAATCACACCAGCAAGTCCAGCAACTACCGCCGTGTCAATAGTGTCAGTCGCTGACAACGTACCAGACGAGATAACACTACCAGTACTTAATGATGTATCAGTATTGTCAGTCGCAACAAGTTGACCAGACGAGATAACACTGACAGTCGATACTGACGTGTCGATCTTATCAGTGACAGCTAACGTACCGACTGAAGCAACATTACCAGTTGCACTGGCGACATCAATAAGATCAGTAGCTGATAGTGATCCAGTTGCGATTATTTGCGCAGTAATCGCTGACGTGTCGATCTTATCAGTGACAACTAAAGTACCCGTTGATATGACACTGCCAGTAATAACTGAAGCGTCAGTTGGCTCAGTCGCTGACAGTGAACCAACTGAAGCGACTGATCCACTAACTACTAAAGTATCAGTTTGGTCAGTAGCAACTAAAGTACCAGTAGCAGCAGGGAAACCAACTGTACCACTGACTGCTGAAGTATCAATAACATCAGTAGCAGTCAGTAGACCAAACGCAGCTGCTAAGCCACTGATGGTTGCCGTATCAACGATGTCAGTGGAAGCTAAAGTACCAGTAGCAACTATTTGAGCTGCGATGACTGAAGTATCAGTTGGATCAGTCGCTGATAGTGGACCAACTGAAACGACTTGTCCACTAACTACTGAAGTGTCAGTAATATCAGTAGTAGCAAGCGTACCAGTAGCAGCAGGAAAACCGGCTGTGCCACTAATTGCTGAAATATCAATAATATCAGTGGAAGCTAAAGTACCAGTAGTAACTATTTGGGCTGTAATGACTGAAGTATCAGTTGGATCAGTTGTTGCTAAGACCGCATTCCACGTGACATTACCGGAGACGGCCGCCTGATCGATTAAGTCAGTTGTTACTAACGTACCCTGCCACGCTACAGTACCAGCGTGCGCAGTAGTATCGATATTATCAGTAGTGGCGAGCGTACCAAAAGCAGCAGTCAGACCAGAAATTGCTGACCTATCGATTACATCAGTTGGGGCTAATGTAGCTTGCCACGCTACAGTCCCAGTTATTGCACCGGTATCCCTAATATCAGTAGTTACCAGTGCGCCTGTCGGAAGCGGAGCTGCAGCAGCAAACGCGATGGCAAAAGTGGACATCGCGCTGTTGACAGTAATACTAAAAGTGGCACCGTTAGTTAGTGCACCAGTGCCACTTTGAACGCCCCACTCAGGGGCTGCTGAACAATTTCCCTGTGCTGACCAATCGACTGGATTGGTGAACGCTATCGGAACGGTACCACCTGAAATCCCGGTGTTATTGCCACCGCTTTCCATTGTCAGGCCAACGATCAAATCGTTGGTGCCTGCGTTGGTGATCGTTCCTGACTGGACAGCGTTAGCCGCTGTTCCTGGTGACGCTTGGAGTTGGCCAGTGTGACCATCTAGAGTGGCGGCACCACTGTATTCTTCAATCACCATTGTCACTACGCCACTAACAGCAGCAGTGAAATTGGTGATTATTGTTGTCGGGCCATTGCGTATATTGAGCCCGTAAAAACTGGTAGTATTCCTAGAGTTAGTCGCGTCAGTGACAGTATCGAGTGGCGTATAGGTGTTGCCAGTAACATTATCGACAATGGTACTGATTGTTCCCGCACTGGGGTAACTGACCAGTCCAACAACAGCATTGGTGGTACTTACCGCCGCTGAAAATCCCGCGTTGAAGTTGTTGGAATTGATTGTGTTAGAACCAGCACTACCTTGAACGCGTATAAATGGGAAAGTCTGATACCGGATATCAAAACCGATGTAACTGTCACCAACTGTCGAGACCGTATAAGGCCCGCCAACAGTCGATGAGTACATCGACGCAGCGTTAGAAAAGCCTGGTGTTAGTGTTACTGGCGCTTCATCCGGCCATGATTGGGAAGTCGTAATGACTTCCATACCGAGAATATAATTGCGGCCCGCAACCAGCGTTACTGGGGTTATGTTGTAGTAATAATATCGACCAGCGATCAAGCCAGTGGTGTCAGGGGTAGTGACAGTCGCAACGACGCTATTGGTAACAGTATCAACGAGATCAAGTGTGCGAGTGCCAGTCCAACCTGATGTCATCCTGACACCAAGTTGGTTCACAATTGTAGCGAATGCGGGTTGGAACCGCATCCCCACGTTGCCCTGAAAACTGGTACGTAAGGCGGGCGCGGTGTAGGTTGCGGTTAAGTAACCAACGAGCGGTGACGGAAACGGTAAATACCACGCATTAACACCATAATACGAGCCATTGGCTAAGTCAGCGGACCACGGCCCGTTTGGCCCAGCTGTTGAACTTACCGCATACGGAGTACTAAAATCAGATGCGATAGTGAGTGAAGTCGTTGCATCCGGCCACACTGGCATGGCGGAAGTAACCGCCACTGAAATAACATACTGGCGGCCAGCAATTAGCTGTACGATACCAACATCAGCATAAGACCAGGAGCCAACAGCCGCATTGGTGACATCGATAGTGACACTAGCAAGTACCTGTGTCGTTAAGACATCAGTCAGACTGACAGTTCTAGTGCCAGTCGTTCCGGCAGAATTTTTGAGTAATCCTAAAGTATTGATTGCGACCGAGTTTACAGCAGTGACTCGCAACCCGACATTGCCATTAAATGCAGAGCGGGTGCCACCCGGTGTAAAGGAAGTGACTAAGTTAGTAGCAGCAGTGCCGGTTATATTGCCACTAATCGCTGAAGTATCAATTAGATCAGTAGTAGTTACTGGACCAGTGACAGCCGCCTGAAAGTCAGTGGTGACAATCGTGCCGCCTTGATAAAATACGACGGCGGAGTTGTTACTGCTTCCGGCGGTAGTTTCTGACCACTCAAGATCGAATACGAGATATTCATTGTTCAGTGTAATCGCTGGCGCGGCCCACGTGTAAGTCGATGTATAAGTCGTGCCGGTCGCTGCCAGTGAAATAATAGACGACGTAAGCACACTACCAGGTGTAGGTGGCGAACCGTTCAACTGACGAGTGACGGTCGAATTCCCACCAACAGCTGGATCAGTGGTCGCCCATACGCGGAAATTGAATTGCCCCGCTGCTGTTGCAGTGGTGGCACGCATGGTAAAGTTAAATGTCCAGTTACCGGCGGCAAACGCGCCGGTCATCGGGTTCTGGCTGCGGAAAAAGTTAGAGGACGAGCCAGAGGCACTGCCGGTGCCAACTCGTGGCCACGACGAAGTGCCTAAATTGGTGGAAGTAAAAGCTTGTGTACTGACACCAGTCGCACCGACAAAGGCAGGAAAGAAACGTGGCGGGCTATTCTTGGCGACAGTCCAACCAAAAGCACTATTCGCACCAGTTGGCGCGCTGCCACCATCCTGTATTCTACCACCCCAATCAGGTGAGGTAGCAGTGGTATTAAGGAGATAAAGTGTTTTGGTCGCCATCGTCCACCCACTCAAAGGTGTAGGTGCAACTCGGCTTATCCGCTATTTGCACGGGGTCCTGTGGCCACACATTGCAGCCACTCATATAATATGGGTCTTCGTTTCCCGGTGCCACGACACCTGTATGACCAACACAGGTGGTGTCACCTTCAGACGCACCTTCATGAAAACGTAATAACGGGCACCACCCCTGACGATGGGGTGGTTGTCGCATCAACGCTGATCGGCGTGGATCGTCAGTGTCATCAGGAAATGGGTCACCCACACAACACTCACCACACCGACAGCAATATCCAGAGCGCTGCCATGTCATCCGTGAGTGATCGTGCCAGAAGTGATAGTGACCGTCTGACCGTTGGAGATCGCTGTACTGTTGAGATTGATATCGGAGCCGCTGGTACCAACAGTCAAGCCACTGATGACTGTCGTTCCAGCATTGTTCCTGAACTCAGCCAACGCGGCAGTACCTGAAGCGGACGCAGTTGCTGATAACGGCACGCCTTGCAGCGTCGCCACCGCGCCGGAAACAGTAAAAGCCGTAGCCGGCAACGCAATGGTCGCGAGCACACCGGTACCGCCTGACAGTGACGCTGTACCAATGACAAGCTGACCGGCAGTTGCAGTGCCTGTCGCCGCTGCTGGAGTTCTACTCGCGATGACATCAGCCATCACCTGCATACGAGGAGTTTTTACAGTGGCAGTCGCATAGGTGACAGTCATTGGTCCTCCTCCTCCTGCGATCTCGGCGCTAGTCTGTCACCAAGATCACTGACATCCACTGTCCCCGTTATAGGTGGCAGCAACGTCCCGCAGGCCGGATCATGTTCAGTCGTTGTCCCGTCACAATAGGGGCACTTAGTGTCACCCATCACGCGCTTACCTCTTACGTCGCTGAGTGTCCCAAAACGCACGATTAATCGCTGACTGACCTTTGTAAGTCGCGTCACCGATCTTCGTGGGTGGCAGTGAATTGCCTTGGGCGCCACCATTGTACGGGTTGCGATTGGGCACAGGTTGCGCGTCGGAGGTGTCACCAGCTGCCGTCTTCATGCCATGAGGTGGTGGTGACTCACCATTCATCTCAGGCTGACGTTTTGGTGTCGGGAGTGGCTTTGTCGTAAGTGCAGGATGCGGCAACACGTCATCCTTTGTCTTACGCGCATTGTTTAGGGCAGCGGCCACTGCTTGTTTTTGCGGGTGGCCGCTTTCCTTCATCTCCCTGATATTCTCACTGATGGTCTCTGGTGACGAGCCTTCTTTCAGTGGCATCAATGCCTCCTGTTAGGCGTGCTGACCTTGACCACCTTCCAGACGTGGGCGGCGACCGGAGCGCTGGTCGTCATGTTCAGACGGCAAATTCTGCGCTTCCTCAGCCGTGCGCGTCAGTGCACCACCAACCGGTGAAGGACCAACTTGCGAAGTGATCGCGATAGCATTGGCCGCCGCAGGATCAGGATGTGGCTCACTAAAGCCCTCACCCTTTTCAGCGGCCGCTTGCGCACGCTTGGACCACTCTTCAGTCAGTTTCGCAGTCTCTTCCTGAGCCTCCTTGTCGCACGCCATCATTTCTTCACTGTACTTCGCTTGCGCTGCAGCGATTGCTTCATCGCGCGCAGTCGCAGCCTTTTGTAGGCGTTCAGCACGCGCTGCCTCACCCGGTGACTGAGTGGTGAGTTGAGCGACAACAGGATGAGCGGCAACATCGTCATCGAGCTCGACCAAGCCCTTTTTCAGTTGCACCACGCGACCATCGGGGTGCTCCTTGGTCGACCCAAACTGAACATTCAGGTCATAAGGAACAAACACGCGCTTTTTTGCCGAGGCAGCCATTACTCAATCCTCCTTGTAAGACTTCCAGTTCCTATATTCCATCCAAGTAGGATGCAGTCGACGGATAGATCCATTCCGTCTGGCCGAGCCTGCAGTAGTACGTGGTGACATGATAAATGCCCATGTATTGAATGGGCGTCTTCTGCAGCGGGGTCATCGGGTAACGAACACGCTGAGTGTCCTTCGAGTACGCCAAAGAGCGGTCGACAGTTCCCAACTGACCCTGCGTGCCACCGGCGCCCATACCGATACACCACTTGGCAGGAAAGATTTCGAGGCGACCACCACGTTGAGCGGCCAAATTGTTTTCCTCGAGGAACTTCAGGATGCTGACGTTACCAGCGGTAGACACGATTTGCGACACCAAGGTGCCGTATTGTGCAGGTGGGATCAGCAGTCGGTCAGGAATGACAGCAAACGCTGACTGCGTCCAGGTGTTCGTCAGCATCGTGTTGACATCCGCGAGGATTTCATTCGCGGTTTTTGTCGACCACTTGGTACCTGAAGCGGCACCAGTTGCTGCAGTCGTCGTTGCGATGCCACCAGTATTTGGCGTGCCCGAATTGTTCAGCATACCAAACGGTACGACACCCGGATCGCCCATGTAGACGACTTTGTCGATGTCCATTTGGTGAGCGAGGTTCAGACCCTCAAATTTCTGCTGGTCGATGGGTCGACCAATTTTGATCGCTGACTCAAGCTCAGGAATAGAGTACTTCAACTCCATTTCCCAGAGGATGAGTGGTTGGGCCGTTTTGGCAATATCGACACCAATGCCAGCGATGGCCGTGGTTGCCTTGCCGCCCCAATGCACCCCCGTCGGTGACACACCACCAGGCGTGGCGAAGGACGAATTGGTGTAAGACGCCGCTTCGTCAGCAATCGTCACGTCTTCACGCAGGTCCACGTCGCGTGACCATGACACTTGAGCGAGCGGCATGTGGAGTGTCGGATCCAGCCGTTCCAACTCATTGATCAAAAACGCGCCGGCGGAGTCAACAGTGCGCTGACGAGTCGTTCCGTCAGGACCTACCTCGTCATAAGTGTATGCGCGGTCCATCGTCGGCCACCCGCGCCCAGAGTGTTCGTGAAGCATTCTGTGGTCTCCCCAATATCGATCAGGTGAAATTACAGGCCAAAGGCAACTTCAGTATTGCCCTGAGCGTCAGCGGGGCCCTGGAAGTAGGCATTGGTCAGGGCCACAAGACCCGTGCCAGAAGCCGCTTCCAAACCACCTTGCTGATGCGGCGCTGAAGTCGCGTTGACAAACGCGAACACTCCACCACCCTTGGCCGCTGCAGTCGCGCCATTCAACTTCGCGCTGAAGAAACCACGACGCATGACATTGACAATGCCTGACAGTGGCGGAACACCTGCACCGAAATCAGTGATGCCTGCGGGGAAGGCAACACCAATGTCACCAGTGGGGAACGGTCGGATCAGGACGCCCCAAGTCAACGTCGAATAAACAGTGTCACCAGGAACGACCGGTCGCACACCGTTAGCATCAACAATGACGACCTGACCATATCCCCAGGCAGCACCACCTGCAGCCGCGGCAGTGTTGTTGACGACTTCAGGCGTGATAGTCGTTCCGTACACTGCGAGACGCGTGCATTCGCCGGGAATACCCGCCGGCATCCGGAAAGTGTAAGCACGATCAGGCATTGATCTTCCTCCAATTTACAGTGAGGTACCCGGCAAAAATGTTTAACTCACACACTGGGTAATCAGTTAATCAAAAAGTTCCCCCGACACTCCGTGGCTCGGGAGCACACCCTCTTTGGCGGAACGTCGCTTCAGGCCGCGCAACGAGCCTGTTGAGACCCCCAACACGCCAAAGATCAGTGAACCGCTCCGTTACTGTTGCGCCTCGTCCAAAAGTCGCGAGCCTGTTTGTTCATCTCAGCGATTGATGGCGTCTTCGACACGGTGGGTTTGCTGTCACCAACAGACGAGCGAACATAAGAGTCGTTGGTCTTTCCCTTGATCGCATTGGCTGTTGCAGTGAATGCCATCTTCAGCGTGTCACAATCGAGCGTTTTGACATTGATGGCGCCAAGCGTGTCAGTGACGAGTGCCTTGGTGTCAGCGTCATTCATCGCGCTGTCCATCACCCGTCGGCGGAAAGCACAGATGCGAGACGCAGTGCGTGACATGGGCAGTCGAGCATCAAACGTGGGAATTCTGACACCGGGCTGAATGATCGCGGCAGTCGCCATCGTCTCCTGCCACACGTCCTCCATGTCAGCGGAGTCACGCGTGCGCGCATAGCGCTGTAGGTAGCGGCGACGGTCACCCGTCTTCGTCGGCATGTCGCTGTCGAGATCATTGATGCCAGGCAGGTCAGTTTCGCCCATCATCTCAGGATTGTCATCAGGTGTTGGCAAGTCCGGCCCATCGTCACCAGTGCGAACAATCGAGTCACCACGACGCATCTTGAAGCGGCGCGCGTCCTTGGTCCCGTCCTCACCTTCACTCTCGAGTTCGACATCAGACTCGCCGTTCTCGAGCGCACTGACACGTTCACTCAGCTCAGCGATCATTTGCATGAGATGTTCAGTCGACGGTGTGTCCATACCTTCATCCATTCCTGTAGGTGGCATTCCACCGCCACCACCACTCATGTCAGGCGGTGGCATTTGATCTTCACCACCGCCACCGCCGCCACGATCAAGGTGGACGTGGATATGTTGGTCACCGTCGCCGCCGCCGTTATCTTCCGGCATCAGCGCGTCCATGACTTTTTCAGCTTCTTCCTGAGTTTCAGCATCGCGCACGCGCCGCGTAATACGGCTGAGCAGTGAAGCCATTGCTATCCTCCTGCTGAGAGTATCAGTTCGTACTTAAACTGTGGATCAGTAAAACAATCAGTGAAATAACAATTGCTGCCGAAGTGACAGCCAGCAGAAGGAAAACAAGCGCGCTGTATGGCGAGTGAGGAACTTGTGGTGGCGGATATTGCCACCCGTTATTATCGTTCAGCTCACGCGGCATCAGCATAGTGTCGTAGATCATTACGGAGGCGTCCGTAATGTTTCAAGCTTAATTTGGCTATGTCACGACACATGCAAGTGAAAGTGTTTGTTGCGTTTGGGGGTCAGTCGACGGCGGCCGAGTTCTTCAATCATCGACCAATCCATCGTTGCTTCATCATGCGCTGTCGATGACAGTAGGAACAATTTGCACCACCCATCAGCGCAGATTTCACCAGTCACTTTATCGCACTCACCTTTGCCATGCCAATTCGTACAGTTGCCACAACGTTCGTGATCATCAGGTGACAGTGGTACGTAATCAGCTTGTTTCTGAGATATACGCAACCAATTGTCTTTGTCAGCGAAGTTGTGCAATTGATCGGCACTGTCACCAATCCGACAAATTGGTCCACACCGTCCGTCACGCACTAACGCCAGATGGTTCGCGAGAATATTGCGCTGACGCCCTCGACCATTACCGCCATCTTCGTAGTCAGCTTCATAACCGACAGACACTTCACGTAGTTGCTTACTCCGGATCGCTTTGATGGCGTCAGGACAAGTGATCATTAAGTCAGCCAACAACAGATTGTCTAACGGTCCTTCGCCACGACGTGGGTTGATGACATGACCTACAGCTAGTTCTTTGTAATTGGTTGGAGTAACGTCTTCGTCCGGGTGTTCGACAGCGACAGGTTTCCCTTGGAGTGACGCAATCGTCTCCGGTCTGAACACTTCCTCAGGATCGCGATCAATGATCACCCGTCCTGCACTGTCACCCTTTACTGGCACTTCACGTTCCGAGTACAACTGTGGCCCGGTACGTGCCAGGGGGACATTGTGAATAATGAGAAACCCCTCGGGCGTCAGTTTCTGACTGGGCCCAAGGGACTCGACAGTGTAGAACGGAGTGGCCAAGTTACACCTTCAGTTCCAGTTGGCCCCGCGCTTCTTCTTTTTCTTCACCGGGGTTGATGTCTTCCTCGACTTCAGTCGTCTCATCCTCAGGCTCAGGCGCGTCGGGTTCAGTCACAGGCTCGCGTGGGTCACTCATGATCTTTCCACTCCTTCTCAGGGCCTTCTTCATAATGTGCTGCTCTTTCAGTGTTAAGTAAATCATGTTTGTGGCGGTTGAGTAAGTACAGGCTCAGCGAAGCACCTGCAGTTAGGAGACATACCTGGATGATGTCTCTCGCCGTTCGCTTCAGCGATCGGCGGATCATCCCATCGTTGTATTGTTCCTTGTAGTTTCTGGTGGGCTTCCCTGACATCAGCATCGTTTGCCGTCATCCAAATGTAGTGCGTGACACCCATAGACTGTGATCGTGCTTGCGTCAGTGCAGTGGCAGCTTTTGCAGTTTCAGTACGTGCTATAAGCACTGCGCGTGAGTGTGCTTTATGAGCAAGCTCAGCATGGACTTGACGTTCAATGTCAGGAACCATTGCACCATAACGTCGACCACCAGTCATGTACTCAAGTGCAGTCTTTTGCACCTCTTCAGCGGCGTCACGTGGTATTGAAGTGATTAAGTGGACTTGGTCAGCGAGTATCTTCCGCACAACGTCACCAATAGGCGCTTCGTTGACTTCCTGCTTCAGACCAATACCCAATTGTTTTGCTAACTTATCCCAAGCCATCTTATCGCGCTGACTAACTTGAGCGATCATTTTTGTCGCTGACGCTTGTGCCCACGGACCAATCAGTTGTGAGTAACGATTAAGGTATTCGATCACTTGCTGAACAGCTTGAGGATTACCAAGTGGGAAAGCACGAATAATGTCAGC
>Ga0126381_100009511_pt1 | contig 10911 bp, 6 predicted proteins | sample PanSoiMetPlot_28_FD_96465 | JGI IMG/M metagenome (GOLD analysis project Ga0126381, IMG submission 96465) | Tropical forest soil microbial communities from Panama - MetaG Plot_28 | ecosystem: Environmental > Terrestrial > Soil > Tropical forest > Bulk soil | place: Panama | collected 2016-02-17
GCCTTCGCACGCGATGCTGGCAGAGCGCCTTGCCGAAAAATGGAGTGCGGCGGGCGAAGATTGGCCGGTGTTCCAGTTGTGCGGTCCGGATAGCGCAGCGCATCGCCTGATCGCCGCCGCAGCTTGCAACCACCTCGGCCTGCGGTTGCATGCTCTCGATGCGCGCGATTTGCCGGCAGCGGCGCGCGAACGGCAGGAATGGCTGCGACTCTGGGAACGCGAGTCTCTTCTCAGCGATAGCGCGCTGCTCATTGAATGCGGCGAAGGCGCGGCGCAGGAGGCGATTCGAGCCGCCCAAAAAGTACGAAGCGCCGTCTTTCTTTCCACACGTGACGCGGTCACGCTTATTCCGCGCGCGAGCCTCCGCGTCGACATACCGCGACCCACACACGCCGAGCAGCATCAGATGTGGATGGACGCGCTCGGCGAAGCAGCGGTGTCGTACAACGGCGAAGTCGACGCCGTCATCGCGCACTTCGATTTGTCGAAAGCGGCAATCGCGATGACAGCCCGGCTCGCGCGTGCACACACCACGCCAACGAATACAGGGACGCGGGAAAAGCCGCTGTGGGAGCTTTGCCGCGCACAGGTTGGATCGCATGTGGGTGAATTGGCGCAGCGCATCGAGCCGCGAGCCCAATGGAATGAGCTGATACTTCCCTCAGACCAGAAAAATGTGCTGCTCACGATCCTGGCCCAGGTGCGGCGACGATCGAAAGTTCTGGAGGTTTGGGGCTTCGCAAAAAGCAGTAGTCGGGGTCTCGGTTCAAGCGTTCTCTTTGCCGGCCCGAGCGGCACGGGCAAGACCATGGCCGCCGAAGTCCTGGCTGGCCTGCTCCACCTCGACCTTTATCGCATCGATCTCAGCGCCGTAGTCAGCAAATATATCGGCGAGACTGAGAAAAATCTGCGGCGCGTTTTCGACGCTGCGGAATCTGGCGGCGCGGTACTGCTTTTCGATGAGGCGGACGCGCTCTTTGGCCGGCGCAGCGAAGTGAAGGACAGTCACGATCGGTACGCAAACATAGAGGTGAGCTATCTCCTCCAGCGTATGGAGGCGTATCGCGGACTGGCGATTCTGACCACGAACTTGAAGCAATCGCTCGACGCCGCGTTCGTGCGCCGGCTCCGGTTCATTGTGCAGTTCCCTTTTCCCGACGTAGTCCAGCGGGAACAAATCTGGGCGACGGTTTTTCCGCGAGAGACGCCGCGTGAAGGACTCGATTGCGGAAAACTTGCGCGGCTGAGCGTCGCAGGCGGCAACATCCGCAACATCGCACTCAACGCCGCTTTTCTCGCTGCCGATGCCACTCAGCCGGTGCGGATGGAGCATCTACTTGTCGCCGCGCACGCAGAAGCGGCCAAGCTAGAGCGACCGATCATGGAAACGGAGGTGGCGGGATGGACATGATGCCCGCAACCATTTCTGCTCCCGTCAGCGGAGTGCACGTCTCGATCGGACGGCTCGCGCTTCACGGATTTCCACCAGTGCACGCGGCTCGTGTGGAGAATGCTTTTGTGAGCGAACTCACGCGACTCCTTTTGAAAAAGGATGTCGACCCGGCCTGCTGGAGGTCGGTGAACACCGACCGCGTTCCACGAGTGAGCCTCACGTTCGCAACCACGCCGAAGGAGGCCGCGATCGGCCGACAGATCGCCCAGGCAGTCTTCGCACGCATTACACCGCAGTCGAAGAAAATGCATCGATGAGCGCGCGCCCTTCATTTGCAAAGTTGGAGCCCAAAAGTGTCGACCCTGTAATCCAGCCACCCGCGCGCACCACGCATTTGGACCAGGGAGCGTCGTCCAGCGATTTTCATCATTCCTTCGGAGCGGTGCCGGTGCGCGAAAGTGGAGAGCAGGAGCGCGCCGCGGATCGCGCAGCCGACATGCTCGGAACCCAGAAGCTACCCGCAACACGCCCTCAACCCGAAGACACTGCCGAAGAAGGTGGTTCGCCTCTTGATCCCTCCAATCGGGTTTTCTACGAGGCCAAGCTTGGCGGGAGTCTTCGCGGGGTGCGCATTCACACCGACGCGGCTGCGGACGCCGGTAGCCAAGTTTTGCACGCTCGCGCCTTCGCGCGCGGCCGTCATGTCTATTTCAGCGCGGGAAATTTCCGACCTGAAACGGTTGAGGGATCATGGCTGTTGGCGCATGAGCTGGCGCACACGTTACAACCCACCGGGGGCACAATTCGCCGCAAAGGTGTGGGGGACCCGATGGGGTCGATGGGATCGGGTGGCACTGCACGACAGGCAACCCCCGCGGACAATCGAGAATTCATTGACGTCTCGGTCGAATTTATCCAGCACGGAAAAGAGCTCTACGACCCGTTCCCGACTGGGATGGATCCCAACACTCATAAGTGGAAATACAGCACGCCGGCCGTGACCGCCGAGCAACTGATCAGGCAATTGGATGGATGGAAGGCGACCGTCGAAGAGTGCCTTAATATCATTCGAGTTTCACTGAATAACGACGCCGTGCTCGATCAACGCGTGCGCCAGACGTATCAAAACGCGGTAGAAACCCTGGTATCGGCTGCCGCGAAGCACCAGAATCGCACGCCGCACGAACTTTACGATGAACATCGAGCGCGCATCCCTGATTGGGCCTGGCCTGCGGCGACACAGGATCCGCACGGCAGCGATCTCAGTGACGCGCTCACCGCGCAGGAGCGTAGTCAGATTCGCGTCGTCACTACTGGGATAAATTTTGGCTCCGTGGATGCCTTTTTTGCCACGAACGCAACGCCGGTGGCTCTGCCTGCTAACACCACTGTTCGCTTCGGCGGCGCAATCGAACCAGCGCTGAATGGCGGCTTGCAAAATATCGCCGCCACGCTCGCGGGAATGACCGCTGGGCTCGAACTCAACTCGACGCTTACACTTGGGCTCGATCTCGGGCGTGTGGGCGGCGATTATGCAGCCTATCGATTCACGCGTGTGCGGCGCGCGCCGCAAGCGCGCGGGCAGCGACCAACTGAAGATATTCTTGTCGAACATCTCGGCGCCATCGGCTTGGAACGAAACCGGCCATCCGACACGAAGACGCAGCGCGAGCGCTTTACCCGGCTGGGTCTTTCACTGGGTTCCGGTTGGGGCGCCAGCCCTGACTGGGAAACCAATGGCGAACTTCAATCACTTTTGCGCGGTCTTGCCCTCATTCCCGATAGCTCACTTACGCGGGTGAGCGGACTCGTCATCGATCGCGCTGCGACGAGTGCGATTGATCCGAGGCGGTCCGGCGAATACGACTTTGCAAGCCACAAAGTCACGCTCTTTGACAGCGCGTTCGCGGCCTCGCTCACGCGCTTCGGAACGCCAGGAGCGGGATTTTCGGACGTTACAAGCTTCTCGATCCGTCACGAGATCGGACACGCTCTCGACGAGATTTCACTACGCACTGCGCTCGGAACTTGGAACACCTCGGTGGCGACGTTGAACGCTGCGGTCGCGACCGCGCGAGCGCAAGAAAACACTCAGTTTGGCGATGTCCGAACCGGTCCGAATCAGTTTCGTATTCCGCGCAACCGGCAGGCCGCGTGGGATGCCATTCATGCGCCGGTGACCGCGGCGCGGGCTGCAGAGGGCCGAGCTGCGACGGCGCGCGATGCGGCGCGATCGCTCTCAGGAGCGAGTTTGCAGCGACGGCAGGGCACGAATGTCTTCGAGGCGGTCCAAGGTAGTACCGCAGCCGGTCGCAACGCCTTCCGCGTGGCTGCGCAGCAGGACGGCGTGCGACTCACGCATTACTCGGACGAGAGCTGGCTGGAGTACTTCGCGGAAGCGCACGCAATGTTCATCTCCGCGCCGGACGACCTGCGACGACTACGTCCGCACGTCTTCGCGTTTATGCAGGCGACCTTCCCCTGACGCGACACCATGAGCGCGCACGCCCCACTCGTTATTCCGAAACAGGCGACAACCATGTCTGTGCCTTTGACTGTCGCCGATAATGAGCCGGTATCGGAGAATTTTGATGGCGTCGGATTCAGCCATCATTTCGGAGAAATCCCCTTCGCGTCTGCATTTAGAGTTAGCGATCGGAACGAGCCGATCGAGCGAGAGGCTAATCGCATAGCTGGTGCACTGTGCTGCGATGATGATCGGCCAACGACTCACATCGACGAGACGGCGGCAACGAGACACGAGTATCCAGCTCCTGAGTCCAACGATTTTCCAGTTGCAATAGATCTTGGGGTGCACCGCAACAGCTATCCAGTGCCTTCTAAGGAGCGAGAGGAATTCGAGGCGCAACTCGGACGAGATTTGAGCATGGTGCGGATCCACACGGACGCAAGTGCTGCGGCCGATTGCGCTGTGCTTAGAGCACGAGCTTTCGTGCATGGCTCAGACATCTATTTTGGCGCGGGACAATATCGGTCGGACGATTCCTCCGGTCGCTGGCTCCTGGCGCATGAGATCGCGCACACGCTTCAGGATGCTCCCAACGTAATTGCCCGCTTCGTCGACGGAGACACGATTCCGGCACCGCCGCAGGAGTCCGCAGGCGATGAAATCGAAACAGCGTTGAGTGTCGATCCCCAAGATAGCTCCGGACGCGTCGCGGAGTTGCTCTCAAAGATGTCGCCTCGCCAGCGCGCCGCAGCGGTTACCAAGATGCGAGCACGGGGACTCCCGGAAGGCTATGAAGATGGGCTGGGTCAGGCGCTTAAGCTGAAAGCAACGCCACTGCGCAAGCCAGAGCCGGATCTGACGGACGAGAATAATACAAACGCTGGAACCCGCTTACAGAATAAAATCGCAGCGGCGCCCATGCCAGTCCGCACAGTCGCGCCACCGCGTCCACCGCCGGTGGAAGGCTCGCGACCGAAGGCAGCCGGACCACCGGCTTCCACGGGAGCTCCATCCAAAGAAATTCCAAGCCAGGGCGCCGCACCGCCAGGCAGTGCGGGTCCTGCTGCTGCGGAAGAAATCACTCCAGCGCCCGCTCCCGCTGAGCAAGCGCCGGCAGCCGACGAGAATGCTCCGCTGCACCTCAGCGATCTACTTGAAGAGCGAACGCAGCCGGCGCCCACTGCGGAGCCTACGCCTGCACCGATGCCGGAAACTACACCGGATGCTACGGAGACCGATTTCATTCCACTGAACTTGGGTCCGGCTCCAGCGGTTAGCGCGGGCGAAGCTCCCGCCGAGGACGCCGCCGATATCGCAGGCCAGATGGAAGGTTTCGCGGCTCAACTTGAGAAAAATCTGGCCCAGACGCAGGAGAGCCTCGCGACGCAATCGGAAACGGCGCGAAATTCCGTTCGACAGCAGGCCGCGTCGGCGCGCGCGGGCATTCGGGGCCAGATCGCGCGCACCACCTCCGAGATACGGGCCGGCAGCGACAAGCTGTTGGCAGATCTCGATCAGTCCGTAAGAGCCGCGCACGCGCAGGTGGCAGCTTGCCTTGTCGCTCGACAGGCCGAAACCACCACTGCCGGTGCGGACGGCGCCAAAAACGTTAGCGGCCTCTTCGATGGACATCGCAAGACCGTTGACCAGACGATTACAGACTCCATTGGCGCTGCCGAGAAGCTGCGCACCGACAAGGCCGCCGAGGCACAAAAACGCAACCGCGCCGACATCCGCACCGCTTACATCAAGGGCGGCGCCAAAATGAATTCTTACCCTAGCACACTGCGCGGCGCCTACATTGGCGGCGCGGCGTTCGACGTGGCCGAAGGTTCGGCGATCGAAATGCAAAAGCAGGAGCCGGACATCGTCGCCGGTGTGGCAGAGGTGACTGCACCATTGCCGGAGCACTTCCGCGCCCAAGGCGCTCAAGCGCTGGACGGCTTCGACATCCACCTGCCTGAAATCCTGCAGAACGTCGCCAGCGGTATGGCCCAAACGGCTGCCGATCTGAGCCGTAAGGCTGCTGATGCAGATCGGAATTTCGACGAAATGGCGGCGCAAACGCGCACGGAGATCGGCACGCTTACCTCCACAGTATTGGAGCAGGTTGCGGCGTTCGGTCCGCAACTCGAAGCGCAGCTTGATCACGCCATGACGCAAATCACACGCTCGATTTCTTCGGCGCCGGCCGACGTGCTGGCGCGCGTTTCGCAGCCCGTCCAGGAGGCGATAGATCTGCTTCGTACTGCCGAAAATCCCGACACCAACGCGGCTCGACAGTTGACCGATGTGCTCACCGGTTTCCTGGACGAAACCGCAGCAGGCGTCGCCGCAACGATGGAGCAGGCCGGCGAGGCGGGAGGACAACGATTTCAGCAAATTTCCGCCGCTGCTGGTCAGGCTATGCGCGCTCAGAAAACCCGTTGCGAGACGTTCTGGAAAGGCGCGCGGTCAAACCTTACGACAACTCTACCGAAGACGGTCGAAGCCGTGGATGCCGGCTTTGGCGGTAGCGTAAAGGTGTTCAGCTATGCAATTGCCGAGACAGAAAAAAACATCACCGACCAGCTAACCCCGGCAGTGACGCAGTTGAAGGGCGGCTTCAAGGATAACCTGCGCGACGCCGAAGGGCAGATCGATCAACGCATTAATGACGGCCTGAGCAAGAACACTGAGGCGCTGAACGATCTCGATTCCAAGATGGAAGAAGCCGCGGACGATGCGGCCTTCGAGTGGGACCATCCGGTTCTCTCGGCTCTTGAATTCCTGGCTGGCCTTATCGTCGGGATCGTCAAGGTGCTCGCAATGGTGCTCGTGTTGCTGGTCGTGACACTAATTCTGGCCGCCGTCCTCGGTATTTCGGCGTTCGCAGCGGGGCTCGTGCTACTGGGTGCGATGGTCGCGTTTGCCATCGGCTACGGCTTCGGCGCGCGGCTCGCCGCTGGCCAGGGCGTCGGAGAAGCATTCATCGGATCGGTCACGGATTTTGGCAAAGCAGCGCCGGGCATGCTCTACGATATGACCGGCATTCCGAAGCTAAAGCGGGCTTTCAGCGACGAACACATGTCACGCTATGAACGCGGCAAGCTCGTCGGCGAAGGCGCTACGGAGTTTGTATTGGCAATCTTCATGGTGCGTGGCGCGGCCAAAGGTATCGCCGGAAAGTTTCGCTCGCTTCCGAAGGTTCCCCCGCCGACAGGATCTCCTGCGGTGCGCTTGCCGGCGGAGTTGCCTGCGGAAGCGACGGTTAAACCCACTGTCGTCCAAACGCCAACAGCTCCTCGTTTGCCTGTGGAAGCACCCACTCCACCGCGATTGCCGGTTGAGGCGCCCACGGGCGCACCGCGACTGCCCGCTGGGGAATCGTCGAGCATACCCAAGCCCGCAGAATTGCCGAGCCCGACGACCTCAGGCCGAGGGCGCTTCGGAGTGATCGAGGGCGGAGGTGAACCGAGTTCTGTTCCTCGGCCCAAGCCCGAATTGCGCGTTATTCGAGGTGGGGGCGGCGCGGGAAGACCGCCAGTGGCGCAGGAGCCGGCCGAACCTTTTATGCCCGAGGCACAGCCTCAACGGGCGAAGATTGCTGCTGGTGGTGAGGGCTTTGAACCCGTGCTGGGCGAAACACCGCAGCAGCCGCAACGCTTCAAAGTAATCGAGGGCGGCGCTGAGCGCGCGGGCGGACGCTCTCCGATGGAAATCCGTGCGTCGGCTGAATCCGGAGGATCTGGCGGAGGTCCAAGGCCGGCGTCACCGCGCACGCCGGCAGAAGTGCGAGCTTCAGCGGAATCTGGCGGCGGCGGTCCAAGCGGTCCCCGTCCTTCACCGTCGCGACCGACCTCCCAGCCTACTGCCGGCGGACCAATTTCTGAGCCGGCTGGAGCTTCTCCTCGGCCTACGAAAAGCGCGTCGGCAGTGGAAGAGCCGGCAGCCCCGAGGCAAGGCGAAAACGCGCCCGAGCCTGTGGAGGAAGCGCAGCCGAAGCGTCCCAGCCGCGAGGCAAGGGCTGGCGAAAAACGAACCGCCCGTCAGCAAGCCGAAGCCGAGAATGAAGAGTTCGCCGACGAGGGGGAAGGTCGGGGAGGCCGGACCGGCAAGGAAACGGGACAAGAGGCGCGGGAACAACGGGGCGAAAGCCGACGCGTCCGCGAGCAAGCGCAGCGTCGCGCCGAAGAGAATCTAGACCGCGCGCGGCGGGGCGAACTTTCGCAATTGAGCGAGACTCATAAGGCACGCCTGCTGCGGCGTTTTGAACGTCTCCTGCGGCAGGCGTTTCCGGATCGCGCCACTGTTCAGCGCAACCAGATGAAGGGCCAGTTTGACGAAGGGATGCGAACGACTACCGAAGCCCGGACCAGCGGACGCGTACAGCAGCGTTACGTGAAGGGCAACGAAGCGATCCCCGAGATGGATCTCCGCATCCGCGGTGCGGCCATTCCCGATGAGGTCGTGCCCCGCATGCGCAACGGGCGCGTTCGCTTCGAATATCGCAATCTCAAGGGCGATAACATCCACGAAATGGACGCCGTCACGGCGCGATCGCGCGCGCGCGCATACCTCGCACAGGCAAAGAGAAACGATCTCGCACTGCCGCAGCGCGACTCCATCGTTCTGCGTTTCGCACAGCGACCCAATGAGGCTGCGCGAGATGCACTGCTCCAAGTGTTTTTCGGCCCCGACAGCCCGATCGCTGAGGTGCATTTCGGCAGTGAAGTCGTGCCTAATCCAAATCTGCCATGACCGCCTCTCCACTCTCTCCTCGCTTGCTCAAAGGCGCGCTCGTTTCGCTCGATATCACCAGCCCGATTCCGCAGGTGATCGTGTTTCAATACAATCCGGATACGCTCACGCGGCAGCTTAAGGCGCGTGGAGCGCAGGGCGACGCGGCGAAGGGAGACGCGACCCGGCTTAACGGGGCGCCTGAGGAAACGATCAAGATCGACGTCGAGATCGACGCTACCGATCAGCTTGAGACAGGCGAGGGCAGCGCGCAAACTGTCGGTATCTATCCGCAGCTTTCCGCGCTGGAGATGCTGATTTACCCCAAGAGCGCGCTGGTGATCGCCAACACGGCGCTAATGGCGGCAGGCTTGATCGAGATCGCCCCGCCTGTGGGACCGTTTACGTTGTTCATCTGGGGCGTGAACCGCATCCTCCCGGTGCGCGTCGAAGAATTCAGCGTTACCGAAGAGGCGCACGATCCCACGCTGAATCCGATCCGCGCCAAGGTCTCTCTCGGACTGCGCGTGCTTAGCTATAACGATCTTTCTATTACCAATCCCGGTTACTACATGTTCCTCGCGCACCAGGTGCTCAAGGAAACGATGGCAGCTGTCGGCACGGTGCAAAACCTCAGCGCTGTGACCGGAGGAAACGTAAACCTGCTCTGACCCCAACACTCATGTTTGATCATACCAGCCGTTACTACTCGATTGAGACCGCGACGATCACGTTGCCGGACGGACGCACGGTTTCCTATACGCGCCGCCGCTTTCTGCCAGAAGGCAGTGAGATGCCACTTTTGATGGAGGTCACCAGTACGCAGGGTGAACGCACAGACCAACTCGCCGCGCGCACGCTTTCCGATCCACTGCAATACTGGCGCCTCTGCGACGCCAACAACGTGATGAACCCGCTCGAATTGACGCCAGAGCAAGGACGGAGTCTGCGCGTGCCGTTGCCTCAGCCATGATGATTCTCGGCCTCCATTTGCAACTGATGATTGGGCCGACGATTGCCGTGCCAGCGACGCCGGACATCACCGAGGCGCTCAAGAGCGTCCAAATCACGCACAACGATGAAGGTAAGTCGGGCTTCCAATTGACCTTCGAGATCAGCCGTGCCGGCCTTGCCGACGTGGTTGATTATTCGCTTCTCGCCAATCCTCTGCTGCGGCCGTTCAACCGTGTCGTGCTGACCGCGATTTTCAACGTCGTTCCGCGTGTGCTCATGGACGGGATTATCACAAACCGACAGCTTTCTCCCGGCGACACTCCCGGCACTGGCACGCTCACGCTCACAGGCGAGGACGTGAGCGTGATGATGGACTTGAAGAGAGTCCGTGCCGCACATCCCGCGCAGGCCGAGCCGGTGATAGCCTTGAAATTGATCGGTAGCTATCCGCAATTCGGGATGATTCCCATGGTCATCCCACCGCCGATGATGGATGTGCCAGTGCCAACCGATCGCATCCCGGTGCAGCAAGGCTCCGACCTGGAGTATCTCAACGAGATGGCGAAACGGTTCAGCTACACGTTTTTCGTAATTCCGGGGCCGGCGCCAATGTCGAACATCGCGTACTGGGGACCGCCGCCGCGTATTGGCGTGCTCCAGAGTGCCCTTTCGGTAAACATGGGATCGGAGAGCAACGTTTCGTCTATCAGTTTTCAGTCCAATGCTCTTGCCGCGACTGTTGTAAGTGATCTGGTGCGTGATAAGACGCTGAACGTCACGCTGCCGGTACTCACGTTTGTTAGTCTGCGGCCGCCGCTCGTGCCGATGCCGGCGCTACCGTTCCAGCTTCCGAACGTGCGTACCGCGTTGCTGGAAAGCGACAGCGGAGGCGGCCTCACGTTTGCCCAGGCTTACGCGCGGGCTCAGGCACTCACGGACCGCTCAGTCGACAACGTCGTCACTGCCCAGGGCGAACTCGACGCGCTGAATTACGGGGACATTCTCATGCCGCGAGCGCTCGTCGGGCTCCGCGGTGCAGGCTTTACACATGACGGCATTTATTATGTGAAGTCGGTCACTCACACAATCAGCCGCGGACAATACAAGCAGCGCTTCACCATCACGCGCGAAGGCGACGGCTCGATCACTCCCGCTGTTATCCCATGAGACAGTATTTCGGCAAATATCGCGGCGTAGTTGAAAACAACATCGATCCCATGATGCAGGGTCGCATCCAGGTGAGCGTGCCGGTAGTATTGGGCGACGGGCAGTTAAACTGGGCGATGCCGTGCGCGCCGATGGCCGGGCCGCAGATGGGAATCTTTGCCATTCCGCCGAAGGGAGCGAACGTTTGGGTCGAGTTCGAAGCCGGTGA
>Ga0126381_100009512_pt1 | contig 10910 bp, 9 predicted proteins | sample PanSoiMetPlot_28_FD_96465 | JGI IMG/M metagenome (GOLD analysis project Ga0126381, IMG submission 96465) | Tropical forest soil microbial communities from Panama - MetaG Plot_28 | ecosystem: Environmental > Terrestrial > Soil > Tropical forest > Bulk soil | place: Panama | collected 2016-02-17
GACGCGTCAACGAGTCCCGGCAACGTCTCGCTGGGTCTTCGATCCGGTGAACCGGCGAGCCGGACACGGTACGGTTAGGCCGAGCCTGAACCAAGGAGTAGTCATGACCTACCAGCCGTATCCCACCGGCGGTGGCGGCTACCAGCAATATCCCGCCGGCGGTGGCAGCAACCTAGCCGAGCAGCCGCCCCGGCCTCAGTCGGTGCGGATCGCTGTGATCCTGATGTACGCCGGTGCGGCCCTCAGCGCTATCTCGCTGATCATCACGCTGGCCTTCGTGCACCGGCTGGAGTCCGCGATTGCAACGTCCGTGCGGCATGCCAGGACTACCAAGCCGTTTACGGCCGCACAGATCCACGCCGGGCAGACCGACGGCGTCATCGCCATCGTCATCGTGCTGCTGGTCACCCTTGGCTTGTGGGTCTGGATGGCTTGGGCCAACAACAAGGGCCGGAACTGGGCGCGGATCGTCGCCTCGGTGCTCTACGCCCTCAACACGATCTGGCTCCTCCTCAGCCTGCGAAACCTGGGCGGGCCGTCGATCTTCTACGGTGTTGGCTGGCTCATCGGACTGGCCGCGCTGATTTTCCTGTGGCGGCGGGATACCACGCAGTACATCGCCCAGTCGCAGGCATCGAATATGCCTGGTGGCCGCTTTCCACCCGACGGGCCTGCCGGGCCGGTTATCCGCTCCTCACTCCCGTAGGCCGGTCCAGCGGTAGCTTCGGCCGCCGAGGCGGCGACACGCCGTTGCGGGTCCGCCGATCTGCGGCGGGTGCTCGTTACCGTGGAGATCATGGCGACTCGTGCGTCCAAGGGTGCAGCGCGCCCTCGAGGGGGCACGGCGACAAGGACCCGATCACCGGCGCGCGGCGGCGGCTCGGCTCGCGGGCGCGCCTCGGCGCGAAGGCGGACGACGAGGCGCGGTCGGCAGTCGGGCCGCCGGTACGCCGCGCCCGCGCCGTCCAGCAACCCGTTCGTCATCCTGGCGGGCTGGGTCGTCGCTCTGCTCGCAGCGATCTGGATGGGGCTGGCCCACACCGTCGGCACCACGGCGCGCGCCGTGGGCGACAACGCGCGCGATCTCGACCCGATGCACCGCCGGGACGGCGTGGGGCTGGCCGCGCTCTGCGCCGCGATCGGCTGTGCCGTTGCGATCTGGTGGGATGCCCCTGGGCCGCTGCGGCCCGTCAGCCTCGCTATTCGCGGGTTGTTCGGGTCTGCCTCGTGGACGTTGCCGATCCTGCTCAGCCTGCTCGCCTGGCGGTATCTGCGTCATCCCGACCGGAACGCGGACACCGCGCGGATGGTGATCGGCTGGATCGCCCTGCTCATCGGCGCGCTCGGCCTGGTTCACGTGGCGTCAGGGACACCCGGCCTGACAGCCGGAGTGTCAGCCATTCGTTCGTCCGGCGGCCTCATCGGGTACACCGCGTCGGCGCCACTGGTGGCGGTGGTAACCAAATGGGCTGCGGTGCCCGTGCTCGCGCTCATCGCGGGCTTCGGCTTCCTGGTCATCACCGGGACTCCGCTGCACCGGGTCCCCGAGCGAATTGCTGACATCCGGAACTGGCTGCTGCGTTTCATTGACGCTGACGCCGCGGACGAGGCAGCGGCAGCGGGGGCAGGCGGCACTGGCGGCCGCCCGCAAGCGAAGCTCGCCCGGCGCCGGTCCGACACGCTGGAGGTGGGCGCGCGCGACCGCGCCTATGACACTCCCCTGCTGGACACCCTGTTCGGTCGGCGCGATTCGGCGCGCAACCCCGATCAGGCCGATGCCAACGCCGGGGTCAGCGCTGCCGACGCCGCAGCCGATGCTCACGGAGCAATGGCCTCCGGCGCGGCCACGGTCGAAGACAACTGGCACGAGGCGGCAGCACTCGCCCGCGCGGGCTCCGCTCGCGGGGCGGGCGCCAGCACTGTCAAGCCAGAGCAGCTGACGCTCGCCGCCGTCACCGACGGGAGCTACACGCTGCCGCCGGTGGCGCTGCTCAAGCCCGGCACCGTGCACCGGCCCCGCACCAAGGCCAACGATGTCGTGCTCGAGGCGCTGACCGGGGTACTCGAGCAGTTCGAGGTGGATGCCCAGGTCACCGGGTTCACCCGTGGGCCGACGGTGACGCGGTACGAGATCGAGCTGGCCCCCGCGGTCAAGGTCGAGCGGGTGACCCAGCTGTCGAAGAACATCGCCTATGCGGTCAAGAGCGCAGACGTGCGGATCTTGTCGCCGATCCCCGGAAAATCGGCGATAGGCATCGAGATCCCGAACGCTGACCGGGACATCGTGAGCCTCGGGGACGTGCTCCGCTCGCCGGTGGCCGCGTCGGATCATCATCCGATGGTGGTGGGCCTCGGCAAGGACGTCGAGGGCCGCACGGTGATAGCGAACCTCGCAAAAATGCCTCATATGCTCATAGCCGGAGCAACCGGGGCTGGGAAGTCGACATGTATTAATGGGCTGATTTCCTCCATCCTGCTGCGGGCGACGCCGGACGAGGTGCGGATGGTCCTGGTGGACCCGAAGCGGGTGGAACTCGCCGCCTACGCGGGAATCCCGCATCTCATCACGCAGATCATCACCAACCCGAAGAAGGCGTCGGACGCGCTGCAGTGGGTGGTCGGCGAGATGGACCGGCGCTACGACGATCTCGCGGCTACCGGCTTCCGGCACCTGGACGACTTCAACAAGGCAGTCCGGGCGGGGCGGGTGACGGCCCCGGTCGGCTCGGAGCGGAGTTACTCGCCGTATCCGTACCTGCTCGTGATCGTTGACGAGCTCGCCGACCTCATGATGATCGCGCCGAGGGACGTCGAGGACGCGGTGGTCCGCATCACGCAGCTGGCCAGGGCGGCCGGCATCCACCTGGTCCTCGCGACGCAGCGGCCCAGCGTGGACGTGGTGACGGGCCTGATCAAGGCAAATGTGCCATCCCGGCTCGCGTTCGCCACATCGAGTCTCACCGACAGCCGGGTCATCCTCGACCAGCCGGGCGCGGAGAAGCTGGTGGGCCAGGGCGACGCGCTCTTCCTGCCGATGGGCACCAGCAAGCCCATCAGGCTGCAGAACGCCTTCGTTACTGAGAAGGAGATCCGCGAGGTTGTCGCGCACTGCAAGAAGCAGGCAGCTCCTATATACCGCGATGACGTCATCCCCGAGGGCAGGCAGCGGGAGGTCGACCCCGACATCGGGGACGACCTCGACCTGCTCGTGCAGGCCGCTGAGCTGATCGTCACGACGCAGTTCGGCTCGACATCGATGCTGCAGCGCAAGCTGCGGGTGGGCTTCGCCAAGGCCGGCCGGCTGATGGACCTGCTCGAAAGCCGCGGGGTTGTGGGCCCGAGCGAGGGTTCCAAGGCGCGCGATGTCCTCATCCGCCCGGATGACCTGACCGACGTGCTTGCGTCCCTGCGCGGCGAGGACTGAGGCACCGACGGAGACCGGGCACGCCGAATCTGGGCCGAATGTCGGCCCGGCCGACACTCTTGAGTTACTTGATGTCTACACTGAGTGACCGTCTCAGCCATTGATTCGGGGGAAGCCAGTAACGGGCGAAGGGGTACGCAAGGCCCCGGCCCGGAGGGCAGGACACAAGCATGACTGACGAAGCCACCAAGGTGAGCGTTGGTGATGCCCTGGCGGCCGCACGCCGGCAGGCCGGACTCACCATTACTCAGGTAAGCCAGCGGACATGCATCAGGGAGACCATAGTCCGCGGAATCGAGCGGGGGGACTACTCAGCCTGCGGCGGTGACTTCTATGCCCGCGGGCACGTTCGCAGCATCGCGCGTGCGGTCGGGCTAGATCCGGACCAGGTGGTGCGGGAGTACGACGCGACGCAGAGGCCGTCCGCGCCGATCACGGCAGCGGACGTGTTCCAGCCGTTCACACCGGTCAAGCTCAAGGAGCGGCGAGGGCCCAACTGGACCGTCGTGCTGCTGGCAGGCGTTGTCGTGGTCGCCGGCATCGTGGGCTTCCAGTACTTTGCGCACAGCAGCCCACCACCGAAGCCGAGCGCGTCGGCCCGTCACACGCACCACCCCGCCGCCGCGCCCTCGGCGTCATTGTCAGCGGCTCCGGCAGCCGCGCAGTCGCCCGCAACGGAGGTGCAGGTCACGGTCACCGCCCATCCGGGGAGCGTGACCTGGGCTCAGATGACCGCGCTGAACGGCACGGTGCTCTTCTCCGGCGACCTCGGCGCCGGCGCACCGCAGACGACGCAGATTTCCACGGCTGTCGCCGGGATGACTGTGGTGCTTGGCAACCCTGCTGGGGCTGACCTCTACCTCAACGGCAAGAAAGTGCCGACAAACCAGACGCACGCAATCACGATCTACTGCACCAGGGTGGCCTGCTCGTAGCCGGCCTGCCGCCGAGGCGGGTCCGCTCGTCTCGCCGAACTGAGCGGCTGGACCAGCTCATGCCGGACCAGATCGCCCGGCGGGTTCAAGCGGGCGGAGCGGGGGCAGTGGCATCGGCGTCGTTACCGTAGTCTGCCGGTGTGCCCTCCAGCCAGCCGAGCCCACCGTCCGTCACACGTAGCGTCAGGATGGTTACTCTCGGCTGCGCCCGGAATGAGGTGGATTCAGAGGAGCTCGCCGCCCGCCTCGAAGCGGGTGGCTGGCAGTTGGCCGGAGAGTCCGAGGATGCCGCTGTCGTACTCGTCAATACGTGCGGTTTCATCCAGGCAGCCAAGCAGGAGTCCATCGACGTGCTGCTGGACGCCACCGCCGGCGGTGCCAGAGTCGTCGCTGCGGGGTGCCTGGCCGAGCGCTACGGGTCAGGACTGGGGGAGGCAATGCCCGAGGCGCAAATCCTCGGGTTCGACGATTATGAGGACATTGCCGCGCGGCTGGACGCGGTCGCGGCCGGCGAGCACTGGCCCGCCCACGAGCCGCGGGACCGGCGCACCCTGCTGCCGCTGGCACCGGCCGACCGGCCTGGCAGCACCGTGCACCTGCCCGGCCATGGCCTGGCGGCCGCCGGCGGCAGCGACCGGCATGAAGGTGACCGGCCCGCCAGCGACCCTGTTCCCGATCTTCCCCCGGGAATTGCGCCCGCCTCGGGCCCGCGGGTCATGCGCCGTCGACTGGGTGGCAGCCCAGTCGCACCCCTCAAGATCGCATCTGGCTGCGACCGAAGGTGTACATTCTGCGCCATCCCGGCGTTCCGCGGCGCTTTCGTATCCCGGCGGCCGGCCGACCTGGTGGCAGAGGCTGGCTGGCTGGCCGAGCACGGAGCCCGCGAGCTGCTGCTCGTGAGCGAGAACTCCACCTCGTACGGCAAGGATCTCGGCGACCTCAGGCTGCTCGAGTCGCTGCTCCCGCAGCTCGCCGGCGTGCCGGGGATCAGCCGGGTTCGGGTGAGCTACCTGCAGCCAGCCGAAGTGCGGCCAGGGCTCGTCGAGGTGCTGGCGGGCACGCCGGGTGTGGCCAGGTACTTCGACCTGTCGTTCCAGCACGCCAGCGGCCGCGTGCTGCGGTCGATGCGGAGATTCGGGGATGCAGAGCGGTTCCTGGCTCTGATCGAGCAGATCCGTGCGCTGGCGCCGGAGGGGGGGATCCGGTCCAACTTCATCGTCGGCTTTCCGGGCGAGACCGAGGCGGACCTGGCTGTCCTCCAGGACTTCCTGGCTGCGGCCCGGCTGGACGCGATCGGGATTTTCGGTTATTCGGACGAAGACGGCACGGAGGCCGTGGGCCTCCCTGGCAAGCTGGCCGAGGAGGAGATCGCCTCGCGGGTGGAGGAGCTGGCCGATCTGGCGGACAGCCTGATGGCCGAGCGCGCGGCGGCCCGCGTCGGCATGACCGTCGACGTGCTGATCGACGAGGTGCTGCCCGACGGCGGATACGTGGGCCGGGCCGAGCATCAGGCGCCCGAGGTGGACGGCGCCACCGAGGTCCGCAGCGATTACCGGCTTGCGGTGGGCGACCTTGTGCCGGCGGCGGTGACCGGCAGCGAAGGCGTCGACCTGTACGCCGCTGTGGCGGGGGACGCGGGCGAGCGGTGAGCCGGGGGGCGCCGGGCAGAGATCGCGACGGCACTGTGCCGGCGCCTGCTGCCGCGGGCACCGGCGGCGCGACGACAAAGGCAGGCACGGGAAGAACGGCAGGAACGGCGGCGCCGTCAAGTTCGGCATCGGCCAGCCCGGCATCGGCCAGCCCGGCGTCGGCCAGCCCGGCCCCGCCGGGCCTGGTCAACGTCGCGAACGCGCTGACCGTGGTGCGGCTAGTACTGGTGCCGGTGTTCGTCTACTTCCTGGTGGCCGGGGGCACGCGGGACCGGGCGCTCGCCTTCGTGGCCTTCGCGATTGCCTCGATCACCGACCTGCTGGACGGCGAGCTGGCCAGGCGGCGGAGCCTCATCACCGATTTCGGCAAGATCGCCGATCCCATTGCCGACAAGGCGCTGACCGGCTCAGCCCTCATCACGCTGTCCGCCCTCGGCGAGCTGGCGTGGTGGGTCACGTGCGTCATCGTGGCCAGGGAGCTGGCCGTTACCGGCCTGCGATTCTGGGTTATCCGCCATGGTGTCATCGCAGCCAGCCGGGGCGGCAAGCTCAAGACGATGCTCCAGATCGTCGCCATCAGCCTGTATGTGCTCCCCTGGCACCTCACCCTCATCAGGGAAATCGTCATGGCGGCAGCGCTGCTCGTAACGGTGATCACCGGGGCCGATTACACGGCGCGTGCAATGCGGCTCCGGCGGGCCGTGCAGTGATAGCGGCGGCCAGCAGGCCGGACCCTGCTGCTACTGAGCCGCCTGACGTCAGCTACCTTGCCCGGACGGCAATCGGGCTCCTGACCGGCAGCGGGCAGACCGTTGCGGTCGCCGAGTCGCTCACCGGCGGCCTGGTGACGGGCGCGCTGACGAGCATCGCCGGGGCATCAGTTGTGGTGCGCGGCGGCGTCGTCGCCTACGCCACCGAGCTGAAATCCGCCCTGCTCGGCGTGCCCGACGATCTCCTCGCGGCGCGAGGCCCGGTTGACCCGGACGTCGCGGTCGAGATGGCTGCCGGCGTGCGGCGGCTGCTCGGCGCTAGCTACGGCGTCGCGACCACTGGCGTCGCCGGGCCCGGGCCAGCGGACGGAAAGCCGCAGGGGACCGTCTTCGTGGCGGTGGCTGGCTTGTCGGAGACTTTTTGCGAGGAGCTTGAGCTTGCCGGCGGTGACCGCCAGCAGGTCCGCGACGGGACGGTTCGCTGGGCTTTGTCCTTGCTGGTCAGGGCGCTGCGGGAAGATGCCAGCTGATTACAGTGTTACGCGTCTGTGAACACGCAGCTGTGCCCTCTCCCGCCCAGTCCACCAGGGCAGGTACGGTAGAAGGGTCAGTAGGTCCGGCCTCGGGGAGGGAGCGCGACGATGGTCTTGCTTCGTCACTTGCTCGGTGACGCGCTACGGCGACTGCGCCTTCGCCAGGGTCGCACCCTACGCGAGGTGTCCGCCACCGCCCGCGTCTCGCTTGGGTACCTATCTGAGGTTGAGCGCGGCCGGAAGGAAGCATCTTCGGAGCTGCTCGCCTCGATCTGCGACGCGCTCGGCGCGCCGCTCTCGCAGGTCCTGCGCGAGGTGTCCGATGGCTTCGCGCTGGCCGAACTGCAGAGCGAGCCGTCCTTCGGGGTCCCGCTCGAGCCGGCGCTCGTCGGCACGCCCGGCGAGACAGCCCCGAATGCGGCGGAGCCCCCGGTATCCGCCCGACCGGCCGTGGACCAGCGCGCTGCGATGCGCGTGCCATCGGCCAACGGCCCGCAGCGCCTGGTCATGCCGCAGCGCGCGATCAAGGTCGGCGCCGACCAGCGGCTGCCTCAGTCCGAGCCGCTGCTTGAGCCGGTCACGCTGCCTGGCCGTGAGCCGAAGTTCGACAAGCTTGCCCGTGAGTTCACCGACATGGTGCCGGTCTAGCGCCTGCGCGCCTCATAGCTGCCGATAGCTGCGGCCCGCGCCGTCCGGACGGCACGGGCCGTTAGCTGTCAGTTAGCCCACTGGGAGGTCCAGGCTTTCGGGTCCTCAGCGAGCTTGCGCACGCTGGGCGGCAGGGTGCCGGCAACGATGTGCTGCAGTGTGACTTCTTCGAGGATCGCGCGCTCGTTAGCTCGCAGCGCGATCCAGACCGACTGCAGCGGCTCGGCGGCTCCGGTGTAGCCGACGTTCTCGGGCCGCTCGCCGCGCACGCCGAGCAGCGGACCATCGATCGCCCTGATGACGTCGGCCAGCGATATCTCGCCGGCATGCCTGGCCAGCCAGAACCCGCCTTCCGGTCCCCGCTGGCTACGGACCAGCCCGGCGCGGCGGAGCTGCGTCAGGATGGCCTCGAGGAACTTGCCAGGTATGGCCTGGGTCCGGGCCAGCTGGTCAGCGGTCACGTGACCGGGACCGGCGGCGGCAAGCTCGATGACGGCGCGGAGCGCGTAGTCGGAGCGTGCGGACAGGCGCATATGCAGCATTATGCAGGTAACGAAGCCTGCCTGGCGTTCCCACGCTGGCCGCCAGCAGTTCTCAGGCCAGCATCAGCGCCCGGTCGGCCCTGGTCAGCCCCCGGTCAGCCCCCGGTCAGGCCGAGCACCTCGGCGGCAGCGCGGGAGTTGCTTCGAGCGGCTCCGTAGCTGGCGAGGTAGCGCCCGGCGGCCGGGCGCCAGACAGGCAGGCCCATCTCCAGCACGACGGCGTCGGGCCGGGCTGCGACCAGACGGCTGACCGCCTCGGCCGCCACGGGGTGGCGGTGGGCGTCCCGGACCACGACGACCAGGGACCGGCCGTCGGCCTCGGCCAGCAGGCGGGTCACCAGCCCGGGCAGCGCCTCGGCCGGGGTTCCGGTACTGATCTCGCGGTAGCTGTCGTCGGCGAGCCACGGGCGCAGCCCCCAGGGCACGGCCCCTACGGCCAGGTTCGACGGGGGAACAAGCTGGATGACGAGCGGCCGAAGCAGCGCCGCCAGGCTGCCTTCGACCGCGATAGCGCGCCGGGCAGCGGCGAGTCCGATTGCGGACGCATCGGCGCCATCGGTGGCGCTGCTGGCCGATGCCGTTCGGGCCTGCGCCGCCGTCCAGGCGCGGAGCTCGGCGACCCTGGCCGCTGCCTCCTCGAGCCGCTGACCCGGCAGCCGTCCGGACCGCACCGCCTCGACGAGCGCCGTGCGCACCGCGAGGAAGCTCAGGTGATCCTGATCGCGCCCGAGGCAGAGCAGGTCCGTGCCCGCGATGACGGCCTGCACGGCGGCCTCGGGAATCCCATACGGGTCGCTGACCGCCCGCATCTCCAGACCGTCGGAGACGATGACGCCGGTGAACCCGAGTTCTCCCCGCAGGAGGTCAGTCTGGGCGTGCCGGGACAGCGATGCCGGCAGATCCCCGGTGAGCTCGGGAATCCGCAGGTGGCTCGGCATGATGGCGCGCACGCCGGCGGCGATCGCGGCCTCGAACGGAGGAATGTCCCTCGCCCGGAGGACGCGCAGCGGCGCGTCCACAGTGGCGATTACCAGGTGCGAGTCAGCCGATGTGCTGCCGTGCCCTGGGAAGTGCTTGGCGCACGCCGCGACCCCGGCCGACTGCAGGCCGGCCACGGCGGCCGCTGCGTGCCGCGCCACGAGGTCGGGGTCAGAGCCGAACGACCGCGTTCCGATGACCGGGTTGTCTGCGGCGGTGTTGACGTCGACCGCCGGGGCGAGGTCCAGGTTGATCCCGAGGGCGGCGAGGTCGGCGCCGAGCGCGGCATAGACGGACCTCGTCAGCTCGACGTCGTCGACCGCGCCCAGGGCGGCGTTACCCGGGTAGTCGCTCCCGGTCTGATGGGAGAGCCGAGTAACGTCCCCGCCCTCCTCGTCGATAGCGATGACCGGCTCGGCGGCAGCACCGCGCAGGCTCGCCACGAGGCGGTCAAGCTGCAGCCGGTCCTCCACGTTCGGACCGAACAACGTGACGCCGGCCAAGCCGTCGCCGAGGGCGTCCCGGATCCAGCCGGGGACAACGCCATCCGGAAACGGCGGGATCAGGACCGCGTCGGCCAGCCGGCCCAGCGCAGGGTCGGCAATGGTTTCTTCGGTCATCCCTTCACCGCACCCGCGGTCAAGCCTCCGACGAGCCGGCGCCGGACGACGAGGAAGAAGATCACCGCGGGAACCGTGTAGATCGTTGACGCTGCCATGATCGGCCCCCACGCCGCCCCGTGCTGACCGAAGAAGTAGGTCAGGTAGATCGGCAGCGTGTAGGCGCCGTGGTTCTGACCGAGGAACGCCAGTGCCACGAGGAACTCGTTGTAGGCAGTAATGAACGCGAAGATGCTGGTCGCGACCAGTCCCGGCGCGACGAGCGGCAGCAGGATCCGAAAAAAGATCTTCGGCCCGCTCGCGCCGTCGATCGCCGCGGCCTCCTCAAGCTCCTTGGGCACCGTGGCGACGAAGTTGCGCAGCATCCAGATCGTCACCGGGAGCGCCTGTGCGGCGTACACGAGAACGAGACCCGTCAGGCTGCCGAGCAGGTTGAGCTTCTTGAAGTCCAGGAACAGCGCGATGATCAGCGCCTGACTAGGGATCATCTGGACGATCAGCAGCATGACCAGGAATGTGGTGCGCCACCTGAAGCGGAACCTGGCCACCGCGACCGCCGCGAGCAGCGCGAGCAGCGACGCGATCAGAACGGTGACCAGGGCGAGCCCGAAGCTGTTCCGGAGGAACAGCCACACCGAGCCGATCCCGCCGGTCACCTGACCGCTGCTGACCTGCCGGAAGTTACCGAGCGTCGGATGGCTCGGCAGCAGGTGCGGGGTCAGCGAGTAGATCTCGTGCGACGGCTTGAACGCCGTGCTGATCATCAGGAAGATCGGCAGTAGCGTCACGAGCGCGACCAGGAGGCCGAGCACGTTCAGGCTGACGGCCTTGGTGCGCTTCGTCGTCCGGGCTCGCGCCGCATCCCGCATCC
>Ga0126381_100009513_pt1 | contig 10910 bp, 9 predicted proteins | sample PanSoiMetPlot_28_FD_96465 | JGI IMG/M metagenome (GOLD analysis project Ga0126381, IMG submission 96465) | Tropical forest soil microbial communities from Panama - MetaG Plot_28 | ecosystem: Environmental > Terrestrial > Soil > Tropical forest > Bulk soil | place: Panama | collected 2016-02-17
GATGATCGCCGAGGCCATGGACAAGGTCGGCAAGGAAGGCGTCATCACCGTCGAGGAGTCCAACACCTTCGGCCTCGAGCTTGAGCTCACCGAGGGCATGCGCTTCGACAAGGGCTACATCGCCCCGTATTTCGTCACCGACCCGGAGCGCCTCGAGGCCGTTCTCGAGGACCCGTACATCCTGGTGGTGAACTCCAAGATCTCGGCGAACAAGGACCTGCTGCCGCTGCTCGACAAGGTCGTGCAGTCCGGCAAGCCGCTGGTCATCATCGCCGAGGACGTGGAGGGCGAGGCCCTCGCGACCCTGGTCGTGAACAAGATGCGCGGGCTGTTCAAGTCGGTGGCCGTGAAGGCCCCTGGCTTCGGCGACCGGCGCAAGGCCATGCTCGGTGACATCGCCATCTTGACCGGTGGCCAGGTCATCAGCGAGGAAGTGGGCCTGAAGCTGGACGCCGTCGATCTCGACGTGCTCGGCCGGGCACGCTCGGTCGTGGTCACCAAGGACGAGACCACGATCGTGGACGGCGCGGGCGACGCGGACCAGATTTCCGGCCGGGTCAACCAGATCCGGACCGAGATCGACAACACCGACTCCGACTACGACCGGGAGAAGCTGCAGGAGCGGCTGGCCAAGCTGGCCGGCGGCGTCGCGGTCATCAAGGCGGGGGCGGCCACCGAGGTCGAGCTGAAGGAGCGCAAGCACCGCATCGAGGACGCGGTGCGCAACGCGCGGGCAGCGGTCGAAGAGGGTGTCGTGCCCGGCGGCGGCGTCGCGCTGCTGCAGGCCGGCAAGAACGCCTTCGACAAGCTCGAGCTGGCCGGTGACGAGGCGACCGGTGCGCTGATCGTGCGCCGTGCGCTGGAGGAGCCGCTGAAGCAGATCGCGATCAACGCCGGCCTCGAGGGCGGCGTGGTGGCCGAGAAGGTGAAGGGCCTGCCTGCTGGCGAGGGCCTGAACGCCGCGACCGGTGACTACACCGACATGTTCAAGGCCGGGATCATCGACCCCGCCAAGGTCACCCGGTCCGCGCTGCAGAACGCGGCCTCGATCGCGGGACTGTTCCTCACCACCGAGGCGGTCATCGCGGAGAAGCCGGAGAAGGAGAAGGCCCCCGCCGCACCTGGCGGCGGCGACATGGACTTCTGACACAGAAGACCATTAAGCAGAACGGCCTGGGGTTTCCCGGGCCGTTTTGCTTTGCGTTGTCTGGGGTTTCCGGGCAAAGGTCCTGGGTATAGCGGTATTGCGATCTTGGGGTGAGTATGGATCGCCCTAGACTCCGGCCTCGCACGCGATCCCGTCCCAGCACCATCCGAACGTGTGAGGCCGGACTGTAATATCCCCCGGGGGGGCTATTTTCCCCCCCGGGGGGACGACCCCCCCGGAGACCCCCCCGCTCGTCAGGGGGCTCCGCCCCCCGACACCTCCTGGGACACCCCCTGGGGGGCTGCGATTCGGTCGGCGGGACCGATAGCCTTAGAAGTGCCCATGCATTAGTTCTCTTCGACGTGAGGTCCTGCGTGCCTACCGGCAAGGTCAAATGGTACGACTCCGACAAGGGGTACGGCTTTCTCGCCCGTGATGACGGTGGCGAGGTATTCGTGCATTCCACGGCGCTCCCTGCCGGGACGACCACCCTGCGGCAGGGCCAGCGGGTGGAATTCGGTGTGGCCGAAGGGCGCCGGGGCGTGCAGGCGCTCCAGGTGCGATTGCTGGAGCCGCCGCCGACCGTCACCCCGGCGGCCAAGCAGTCGCGCAAGAAGCCGGACGAGATGACCGTCATCGTCGAGGACCTGATCAAGCTGCTGGACGGGGTGTCTAACACGTACCGCCGCGGCAAGCACCCGGACGCAAGGGACGCGAGGAAGATCGCTACCGTGCTCCGGGCCGTGGCCGACGACATCGAGCCCTAGCAGTCGTGGGCGGGCAGCAGGACGGATACCTCAAGGCCTCCGCTTGACAGGGGCCTGGCGCTGACCTGGCCGCCGTGCGCCAGCGCGACCGATCGCACGATGGACAGGCCGAGGCCAGTCCCGTCCGGAGATCCTGCTCGCTCCGACAGCCGCCAGAACGGCTCGAACAGCGACGGGACGACTTCGGCGGGAATCACCGGTCCGCTGTTGGCGACGTTGAGGAACACGATGCGGTCACGCATCCCGGTCTCGACCTGAATCCAGCCGTCGTCAAGGTTGTGCCGGACCGCGTTGCCGATCAGGTTGGTGACCAGCCGTTCGACCAGCACCGGGTCCCCGGTCGCCGGGGCGGCCAGCAGCGAGGTCCGCACCGCGACCGGCCGCGACCGGATGGAACTGGCCGCGGCATCAAGCGCGTCCTCGGCCAGCACCCCCAGGTCGAGCGGCTCCCGTGTCGCGGTGCCGCGATCGCTGCGGGCGAGGGTGAGGAGCGCCTCGATCAGCGCCTCGGCGTGCTCGACGGCCTGGCGGACATCGGCGGCCATGGCTTCGAGCTGGTCCTGGGTCCGGCCGGGTTTGGCCAGCGTGACGTCGATGGCGGTGCGCATCACGGTGAGCGGGGTCCGCAGTTCGTGCGAGGCGTTGGCCACGAAACGGCGCTGGCTCGCGAACGCGGCGTCCAGGCGGCCGAGCATGGCGTCGAACGTGTCGGCCAGCTCCTTCAGCTCATCATCGGGACCGGTGAGTGCTATCCGCTCGCCGAGGTTCTCTTCCGACGCCCGGCGCGCGGCGGCGGTGATGGCGTGGACCGGCTGAAGGGCCCGCCCGGCGACGACCCAGCCGAGCAAGGCCGAGATGATCGCCATCAGGCCCAGCCCGCCGAACGAGTAGTACATCAGGTGGTGGAGGGTACTGGCGCGTTCATCCTTGGCGGCGGCGTTCGCCACGTTCTGCGCGGTTTGCTGGGCCTGTTTCTTGCACTCCGGCACCTGATCGGGCGGAATCTTGCGCGTCGCGCAGAATATGCCCGCGGTACCGCCGAACTGGCTGCCGGTCGCGGGTCGCTCGCTGCTGAGACTGTTCGCTACCAGCCCGTATGTCGTGCCGAGCAGCATGACGCCCGCGAACAGGAACAGGCCGCTGTAGATGAGCGTCAGCCGCAGCCGTACCGGCCTGCGCCTGGCGAGCCTGCGCAGCAGGCCCGGCTGCCTGGCCATCAGCCGCATAGCTGGTACCCGCTTCCGATGACGGTCTCGATCAGCACAGGCCTGCCCAGTTTCCTGCGCAGGCGCGACACCGTGACCGAGACGGTGTTGCTGAATGGATCCGCGTTCGCGTCCCATACTCGTTCGAGCAGCTCCTCGGCACTGATCACACCGCCGTCGGCGGCGAGCAGCACCTCCAGCACGCCGAACTCCTTGCGAGTCAGCACGACCGGCCGGTCCGCGCGGCTGACCCGGCGGCGGACGCGGTCGACGACCAGATCCCCGTGCCGCAGCACCGGCGGCGTGGCCGGGCTTCGCCGGGCCAGCGACTGGATCCGCGCGACCAGCTCGGTGAAGGCGAACGGCTTCCCGAGGTAGTCGTCGGCCCCCAGGTTCAGGCCGTCCACCCGGTCCTCCACGCTCGCGGCCGCGGTGAGCATGAGAATCCGGGCGGAAGCCGGCCCGGCCACCAGCTGAGCGCAGACGGCGTCACCGTGCACCCGCGGCAGGTCGCGGTCGAGCACGATCACGTCGTACCTGGTGAACGACGTGACCTCCATCGCGGCCGGGCCGTCGTAGACCACGTCCACGGCCATGCCCTGGTCGCGCAGGCCTTCCGCGATCCGGTCGGCCAGCACTTTCTGATCTTCCACCACCAGGACACGCACGTTCCCATGGTGCACCAGCCGGGATGACAACGACATAACACGCACCGCCCGCCGGCCTCCCCGGCTGCCCCGCCGACCTGCCACGATCCCGCGGTGGTCGCGCTGAGGCGCGGGAGCGCCGCCGCTCCGTGTTGTGCCCTTGTCATGGTCCGAGGCGTAGCACTGGCCTCATGAAGCGATATGCGATGGCCGCGGCCCTGTCGGCTTGCGCGGCGGTGCCGATGGCCGGCTGCGGCGGGCCGGGGGCCGCCCCCGCGGCCGTGCCCAGTCTGAGCCAGCCGGCTGGCGGCTCCAGCCCTGGCGGCGGGGTGACCGGGGGTGCCCACGCCACCGCGCTGCACGCGGCGGCGCAGTGCATCAGGCAGCACGGCATTCCGGCCTTCCAGGACCCGGTGCTCACCCCCAGCGGGCAGGTCTACGTTGACACCCGCAGCTTCCAGGACGCGCCGCGGTCTACGCTCAGCGCGGTACACCTGGCCTGCCGGACGCTGCTGACCCAGGCCGACCTGAATCCGGAACGGGAACCGCCCGCACCGCCGCAGCTGGTCGAGGCGGGCGTGCGGTCCGCCGAGTGCCTGCGCGCGAACGGCATGCCGAAGGTGAAAGATCCCACGGCCCGGTCCATGTACACGCCAGGCCACGGGTTCGGTTTCACCGCGGACGAGGTACCGCCGGGCGGGAAGCGGAGCCCGGTGTGGCTGCACGCCGCGCAGGCCTGCCGGCCCTTGCTCGACGCGGAGATCCGTGCTTCCACGCTAGCGAGCCTCGGCGATGACGGCTGAGCTGGGCGGCTCCCGGCGCCGCTGGCGCAAGCGTGCCGGGTTCGCCGCTCCGCTGCTCGCGGCCGGCGTGACCGCGGGGATCGTCCTCGGCCTGCCCGAGCTGCGGTCCGGCCATCCGGCGGCGTCAGGCGGCCCGGTGCCGGTCAGTACCGCCCCGGTGGTCAGGGCCGACCTGGTGGACACCACGCAGATCGGCGGATCGCTCGGCTACCTGGGCTCCTACACGCTGGTCAACCAGGCCCAGGGAACCGCCTACACCTGGGTTCCGCAGATCGGCGCGACCGTGCGCCGAGGGCAGCGGCTGTACGAGGTGGACGGCGCGAAGGTCGTGCTGTTCTACGGCGGCAGACCGGAGTGGCGCGCGCTGTCCGCCGGGGTCTCCCCCGGTCCCGATGTGGCGCAGCTCGACGCGAACCTGATCGCGCTCGGCTACGGGCCGGGCCTGGTCGTCAGCGACTATTACACCGGCGCGACCGCCTACGCGGTCGAGCTGTGGCAGGGCGCGGAGGGGCTTCCGGTCACCGGCAGCGTGCCGCTGGGCCAGGTCTCGTACGCGCCCGGGGCGGTGCGGGTCACCGGCGTGACACCGAGCCTCGGCGCGACACCGCAGCCCGGCCAGCCGGTGCTGACCGCGACCTCGACACTGCCGTACGTGCTCGCTTCCCTGCCGGTGGCTCAGGAGTACCTGGTCAAGGCCGGCGACCACGTGACGGTGACGATGTCCGACGGGGTCACGACGGTGCCCGGGGTGGTCAGCTACCTGTCGTCGGTGGCGACGCAGGCCCCTGGCACGGGATCGGGCGGCTCATCATCCGGTTCATCCGGTTCATCCGGTTCGTCCGGCCCGGGCGGTTCGGGCTCTGACTCCGGCTCCGGCTCCGGCCAGGCCACCGTGCAGATGTCCGTCCGGCTGAGCGACCTGGCGGCGGCCGGGAGCCTGGACCAGGAGCCGGTGACCGTCAACGTGGTCACCGGTCAGGCTCAGGGCGTGCTGGCCGTGCCGGTCAACGCGCTGCTCGCGCTGGCCGGCGGCGGATACGCGGTGGAGGTGGTGGACGGCTCCGCGCGCCACCTGGTGGCGGTCCGCACTGGCCTGTTCTCCAGCACCTCCGTCCAGGTCACCAGCACGGACCTGAGCGTGGGCATGAGGGTCCAGGTGCCGTCCTCATGACGACCGTGCTCGAGATCAGGGACGTGTCCAAGACCTATCCGGGTTCGCCGCCGGTGACCGCGCTGTGCTCGGTGAACGTCAGTGTCCGCGCGGCCGAGCTGGCCGCGGTGGTGGGCTCGTCAGGTTCGGGCAAGACCACGCTCCTGCACGTGGCCGGCACGCTTGAGCGTCCGAGCAGCGGCAGCGTCAAGGTGTCCGGGCAGGAGGTATCCGAGTTTTCCGACCTGGAGCTGTCCGGAGTTCGTGCGCACCGTCTCGGTTTCGTATTCCAGGCGTTCCACCTCATCGATCATCTTGACGCGGTGCAGAACGTGGCGCTCGGGCTGGCATACCGAGGCATGCCTGCCCGGGACCGGCGGGCCGCGGCGGCGCAGGCGCTGGACCGGGTGGGCCTCAGCCGCCGGCTCCGGCACCGGCCGCCGCAGATGTCCGGCGGAGAACGCCAGCGGGTCGCCATCGCGCGGGCGGTGGTCGGCCGCCCCGCCGTGGTGCTCGCCGACGAGCCGACGGGAAACCTCGACTCGGCGGCCAGCGCGGAGATCATCGCCCTGCTGGCCGGGCTCGCCGCCGATGGCACGGCCGTGGTGGTGGTGACCCACGACCAGGTGGTCGCGGCGGCGATGGACCGCCGGATCGTGATGCGGGACGGCCGGGTCGTAACCGACACGGGAGGGCCCGCATGAGCCGGCTCAAGCCGCGGCTGCGGGCCGGCGACGTGCTACTCGGCGGGCTGCTCGGCCTGCGTGCGCGCAAGGTGCGGGCGGGGCTGTCGGCGCTCGGCATTGCGCTCGGGATCGCGGCCGGCGTCGCGGTGCTCGGCATCTCCGCGTCGTCCAAGGCGAACCTGCTCGCGCAGCTCGGGGCCGAGAGCAACCTGATCACCGTGTCGGCCGGGCAGGGCCTGGACGGCACGCCGGCCTCGCTGCCGCTGACCGCCGAGTCGATGATCGCGCAGATCCCGCCGGTTGAGTCGGTCACCGCGATCGGGTACGTCCCCGGGGCGACGGTACTGCGGACCGCCGCCGTGCCCGCCATCGACAGCGGCGGGATCTCGGTGCTCGCGGCCCAGCCCGGGCTGCTGTCCACGCTGGGCGCCAGCCTGGCTCGCGGGGAGTTCCTGTCCGCCGCGACCGTGCGGTACCCGGCGGTGGTGCTCGGCGCCGTCGCCGCGCAGACCCTGGGCATCGACCGGGTACCGCCGGGCACGCAGGTGTACCTGGACGGCCGCTACTTCACGGTCATCGGCATCCTGCGACCGGTGCCGATCGCGCCGGAGATCGACGAGGCGGCCCTGGTCGGCTTCCCGGTGGCCGGCTCGCTGCTCGGGCTCGGCGGCCACCCCACCGAGCTCTACCTGCGTGCGATCCCCGAGCAGGTGCAGCCGGTGGTGAGCGTGCTCTCGTTCACGGCCAACCCAGCCGAGCCGGAAGCCGTCCAGGTGAGCAGGCCGTCCAGCATCCTCGCGGCACGGGCCGCCGCGCGCAGCGCGTACACCGGGCTGTTCCTCGGGCTCGGCGCGGTCGCGGTGCTGGTCGGCGGCGTCGGCATCGCCAACATCATGGTGATCTCGGTGCTGGAGCGCCGCGCCGAGATCGGCCTGCGGCGCTCGCTCGGCGCGGCCAGGCGCCATGTGGGCACCCAGTTCCTCACTGAGTCGGTCATGCTGTCGGCGCTGGGCGGGATCCTGGGGGTGCTGCTCGGCGCGGCGGCCACGGCGGGCTACGCGATAGCCAGCCAGGAGCCGGCCGTGCTCCCCGGCGCGGCCGTCGCGGCCGGGTTCGGTGTCGCCCTGGGGGCCGGAGCGCTGGCCGGGGTGTACCCCGCCGTGCGCGCCGCCCGTCTCGCGCCGGCCGAGGCGCTCAGATCCTCGTGACCTAGACGGTCCGCGGTGCCGGGGCCGGCCGCGGCCGTCCCGCCGCGACCACCCGCCGCCGGCGGCGGGAGACCAGCAGGACCAGCGCGACGGTCAGGCTGGCCGCGGCGATGGCCAGGCCAGCCTCGCCGTTGTTCAGCATGGACACCAGCACCCCGGCCAGGCCGCCGGCCACGTTGGCCACCTGGTTCAGCGTCTCCGAAACCGAGAACGTGGAAGAGCGGATGTCCTCACCGATCTCGCGCTGCACGATCGAGTCCTGGGCCAGCTTGGCCAGGCTGGCGCAGAAGATCGCGGCGAACTCGACGGCGACCGCGGCCCACAGCCCGAAGAACCAGGCGGTGGCCGCCGCGACCACGGGCGCGGCGCCCAGCGTGCTGAACATGAGCAGCTGAGGAGCCCTGGCCTTGAACAGGGACCCGATGCCCATGGCGGCCAGGCTGCCCGCCGACAGCCCGAACGCCAGCGCGCCGAGCTTGAAGTTCGTCGAGACGTAGTGATGCGGCGTGCCGAAATTCACGCTGCGCAGCAGGAACGCGAGAAGGAACAGGATGTAGCCGGAGAACGCGCGCAGCACCGCGTTGACCGCCATCGCCTCGCCCACCACCGGACCCACCCGGGACAACGTCCGCCCGCGCCCCGTGGTGTGCGTGGCCCCCGCGGGAAGAGCCGTCGTGGCCTGGGGGGACGCCAAGGGCTGTCCGGGGGGACTTGTCCCCCCCAAGGGGGGTCCGGGGGGATGGGTCCCCCCGGGCGGGGGGTCACCGGGGGGTCGCCCCCCGGGAGCAAATACCACATCGATCTGGTCCGGCAAGCGGAACGCTAGCAGCATGGCCAGGATGTAGACGAGCGTGCCGATCCGGAGCACCCAGGCCGGGCCCGCCGCCACCTGGATGACCGCGGCGACGCCGGCCGCGGCGGTGGAGCCGGCCAGGGCCAGCAACCCGGATCGGGAGTTGGCCGTCACCAGCGATATCTCCGGCGGCAGCAGCCGCGGCGTGATCGAAGCCTTCACCACGCCGTAGGCCTTCTGCAGCACCAGGATGCCGAACGCGGCCGGCAGCAACGTCACGGTGTTGTGCACGGCCGCCGACATTCCCCAGCACAGCAGGCCGCGCGCCATCAGCGTGCCGGCCAGCACGAAGCGACGGCCGGTCTGCATGCGGTCGAGGGCAGGCCCGATGAACGGCGCGAGCACCGCGAACGGGGCCATGGTGACGATGAGGAACAGCACCACCCGGCCGCGAGCCTGGTCCACCGATGCGCTGAAGAAGATCGTCCCGGCCAGCGCCACCGTCACGAACGTGTCGGCGGCACCGCTCAGCGAGGTGAGCTCGATGAGCGTACCCAGCCCGGTCCGGCCCGCTCCGGATGCCCCGGTGAGCCGGTGGATGAACCCTCCCGTCTTGCGGCCCGCCGACGCGGTCCTACGCGCCCCCGACTTGACCGTGTTGCCAGTGGCGTCGGCAGCGTCAGCCATCCGGCGCAACGCATCGCCCATCCGCATGTACCCAGTATTCTTGGTTGCCGCGACTAGGGCGACCCGTGAGCACCCGGGATGAGCGAGAATTGAAGAATCGTGAGCACCCATAAGGAACCAGATCAAGCCTGCGCCGGGGCCGTTGACCTCGCACGCGCCGCGGCGGAGGCGACCGCGGGCGCGGCTAGCGTGGGCCCGCATGTCGAAGTGTCCGCGGAGGCCGAGCGGGTCGTAAGCCACATGTTCGAGTGCCTGGACGCGGCTTATGCCGGCTGGCGCTGGGCCGTCACGGTGGTGCGGGCACCGCGAGCCAAGGGCGTGACGGTGAGCGAGATCGTGCTGCTGCCCGGTCCCAGTTCGCTGCTGGCCCCGCCCTGGGTGCCCTGGCAGGACCGGCTGCGCCCCGGTGACGTCGGCGTCGGCGACCTGATGCCGGCCCCGCCGGACGACGAGCGGCTGGTCCCTGTGGTGGTACTCGAAGGTGATGACTCAGTCACTGACTGGTATGACGACGCCTCATCGCGGCCGGGCCGGTCGCGAGTGCTGTCCGCCCTGGGACGGGAAAGCGCATCCGATCGCTGGCACGCCAGCGACCATGGCCCGCGGTCGCCATTGGCGCACGCCGCTCCGGCGCAGTGCGCGAGCTGCGGGTTCTTCGTGCCGTTGAGCGGCGACCTGGGATTGCTGTTCGGCGCCTGCGCGAACGAGTTCGCCCCCGATGACGGCCGGGTGGTGTCCGCCGACCACGGCTGCGGCGCGCACTCCGAGGCCATCGCCTCGGACGCGTCGGCCCGCACGGTGGCTCCGGTCATCGACGAGTTCGGCTACGACTTGGTGGACCAGCCCGGGGTCTCGGTCGAGGAGACCGTCTTCGAGCCCCTCTCCCGCGGCGCCGGCTAGCCCCCGAGACGGCCGCGACAAGGCAACGCTCCGGCGCCCCCCGCAGCGTGGTCCGTTTTGTCCCGTTTACCCGGTCCGGTCCGTGGCCCCCGCGCTGCGCGACCGGGGGCGGTGGCCCACAGCCCCCGTTCTTCCGGGGGTGGTGGGCCACCGCCCCCGGTGCGCTCGCCGTGCCGTCCGCATCTGGCCACCGCAGGAGCGGTGCGTACTGGGACGTTCCAGGCAAGACAGTGCACGGGCGGCCGGGCTGCCTTGCTCGCGGCGATCCGCGTGCCGCTCTGACCGTCCTCACCTTGCCGTCCTTCAGCCACCTTGCCGTCCTTCAGCCACATTGCCGTCGTCCGGCCATGTTGCCGGCGAAGTGGTTCCGTCGATCGGGACATACCAGGGCAAGTCATAACCACTTGGACGGCAACGCGTCCTATGCATCGGGTTTCTAGGTATAGAGATGCCAAACGCAGGCATCCATGCGCGTTCCAGATGCGCATTGGCGCGCCCGGTCCTCCGGTTTCACGGTCGGCGGGTGCATAAGCCGCGAACCGGGCGCCGACCTGGAGGCCGCGATCATCGTGGATCGAAAGGCTCGGATTTCCGAGCCCAACGATCCACAATCATTCTGGCCGAGCCCGGGCAGGCCCGGCGGATGCCCGGTTTGCCCCGCTCCGCGATTCTGCGGCGCCGGGACGGTGCAAGGCATTTCGCCAGCAGGATCGAGTGGTTCCGCCGGTCGTGACATACCGGGCAAATAAGAACCATTTGGGCGGAAATGTGGGAGTTGGGCGACAAAGAGGCCGGTCGGCAATCGTCGACCAGCCCGGACGGACGAACGGACTGACGAGCAGGCCGACGGACGAAGGACCGGACGGGCGGGCGGACGGCGGACGGATGAAGGAACGGACGGCCGGGCGGACGGCGGA